>Ga0307982_1002733_pt1 | contig 14170 bp, 14 predicted proteins | sample OrgLakmetagen989_FD_201847 | JGI IMG/M metagenome (GOLD analysis project Ga0307982, IMG submission 201847) | Saline water microbial communities from Organic Lake, Antarctica - #989 | ecosystem: Environmental > Aquatic > Non-marine Saline and Alkaline > Saline | place: Antarctica: Organic Lake...
CCTCACTAAGTTTGAGATCCCGGTTGCACTCGAAGCGTTTATAGCTTCGAAGGAGGTGCTGGTCCGCCGCCCAGCACCTCCCGGCATTCGCCCATTTTTGGAAAAAAAACGGTCAGTCATTCGACCATGACACTTGCAAGGTTCGAAAGCTTGCTAGCTCGAAAGAGCTCCTCATTCTACGTGTCGCACTCTTTTCAAAATCTCCGAACGATGCGACTGACGGAAGCTACGAGCTGTCAAAGCTTGCGTCGAACAGTGCTTGTTCGCTAGTAGCCAAGCGCTGTTCGACACCATGTTCATCGCCTTGGAGCGTCACAGCATTTCAGGTAACGCTGCAAGAGTGATAGACTTTCACACTACACTTCGAGCTTGACTGCAGGTGCCTCTAAAGCTCGAAACCTTGACGACAGCGTCGCAATGTTCTGAAACACCGTGTGCTACACCGTGCTCTAGTGTGCAAGTATCTACACCGCTCGACACGAACTTCGACAGCTCGTAGCTTCCGTCAATTGTATCGCTAGAAGATTTTAAAAGGAGTGCGACATGTAGAATGAGCAGCTCTTTCGAGCTAGCAAGGTTGCGAACCTTGCAAGTGCCATGGTCGAATTTTGATTTTTCTATTTTTCCTTAGTATATTAGAAAAGAACTCCAAAGTAGCGGCGCCCGGAATTCGTTAGTGGAGTTCGCCGAATATTAACGAACACGGCGATTTTAACGAACTTTTTGTTCGTTTAGGCCGGGTTCGTTAGTTTTTCAAAAGCCGAACTCCTTTTTTCGTTTGAGTTCGTTAATTTTGACGAAAGCGAACTTCAGTTCGGTTCGGGGTCGATAATTCCTGGGTAACAGAATCCGCCTGCCAGCTGGTCGTCGTTTGCGCAAAAGCACCACTTATGGCTATAAATTTGATGCTTTTTGTCCTACGGACGTAATTTCGTGAATGCAGATAACGGCCACCTCGAATCATGGAAGGTCGAGGCCGGATTCCGCTTTTTTTTGGCGTGCGCGTTCGCCGAATATTAACGAACACGGCGATATCACCGAACCCTTTGTTCGTTTAGGCCGGGTTCGGTTGTCTTTCGAAAACCGAACCCTGTGTTCGTTTGTGTTCGTTAATTCTGGCGAAAGCGAACTTCTGTTCCGTTTGAGTTCGTTATATTTAAATAGGCGTACTTTTTTTCCAGTTTAGTTCGTTTCCCATACACTAACGAAATCCGGGCGCTGCATAGTAGTACTGAGACATGATGACATGATGTACGCTTTTACAATGAGGCTTTAATCAGCACTTGTATGAACGGTACACAACATCGCCCTAGTCAGAGCCTCGATGCTCACTCAATTTCAGTTTAACCTATTGTGGTCTCTAAAGCACACGCTCGCAAATTTGAAGTTCAAGCCTCTTGCTTGCGTTTTGTCAACTCTTCCACAAGCGTCTACGGCGCCATCTTTCAAGTCTAAGTACGTTGGAGTCACCTGGAATCGTGTTGGTCAAAAGTGGGCGGCTAAAATAGGCATCGAAGGTAAAATAAATTACTTGGGAAATTTTCTTGATGAAGTTGATGCGGCCCGCGCCTTCGACGCACGAGCTGCTCCACTTGGTATGCCTCTCAATTTCCCTGGTCCTGGTCAAACCCAGGCGGCAAAGAAAGGGACTCATGGCATCAAGTCTCGGTATACTGGCGTTTGCTGGAGTACCAGGGACTTAAAATGGCGTGCTCAAATTACAATTGGCGGCAAAGGAGTACACTTGGGCTATTTTAAAAATGAGAAGGCTGCCGCTCGGATGTTCGACGAGCGTGCTGGACCTCTTGGTAGGCCCGTTAATTTCCCCACCAACGATGACCACAAAAAGGCAAAAAAAAACGGAGCATCGAAGTATGAAGGTGTTTGCTGGAATCTTGATGAAAGCATATGGGAAGCATTTGGTGTCAATTATGGCGATCGTACGTTTCTTGGCTGTTTTGAAAGCGAAGAAGAAGCAGCTCACGCTGTTGACAACCACTTCTTCTGTCATCTACATCTACCCCGAAGAAATTTTCCTGGTGAGAGTGAGCTAAGACAAGCATCAGCGGCCAGGGCATCTCAGTATGTTGGTGTTATGCGAAAGCCACAGTGGAAGCGGTGGATAGCTAGAATTGAAAATGGTGGCAAGTGTGTTCACCTTGGTAGCTTTGACAACGAGGAAGAAGCTGCGCGTGCTTATGACAAGCGGGCAATAGCACTAGGCTACCCGGTCAATTTCCCCCAAGAAAGTCAGGCTCAAGCCATCAAGCGTGGCACTTCCAAGTATCGTGGCGTAACGAAGCGGGGCAAGAAATGGGAAGCAGGCATCAAAGTCGACGGGAGAAGAAAATCCCTTGGACGTTTCGACAGAGAAGACGAAGCTGCGCGCAAATATGACGAGACAGCAGCTCCTCTTGGTCGACCTGTGAATTTCCCGATGGAGTCAGCAATAAGCTGTGTGCCTTCGACTAATCTCTCGTCGTGCTGACAGTTTTGGTCATGCTCATGTCTGATTCGAAAAAATATTTGCGTGTTGCTGTGGCGTATGAAAAGGGCCTATAAATCATTGTCCCGAGCGCTTCCAAGACGAAGCGATATCTCCTCGACATAATTTATTCATGGTTCATTCGTGCCACTCGGCACTTCTAGCTTCTGGTGCCTGAACTGCTCTCCCGACGGCTCCCGAGTATCAAAATAAACAAAGAACAAAGGAAGATACACATAACACAAACGCACCCAACACCCAAGTGCATGATATAGGGGTAAGTAAACGCGACGCGCACCGTGCCGTGTGGCAGGCGTAAGATTTAGAATTGAAAAAAGTGGAGATGAATTCGACTGCGCTACCGAAATCTGCCATGCCCATGCGCTGGAGTGCGAATTGCGCGATTATATTTATGTTTCGGAACGCAATTTCGGATTTCGGGAGTTTCGGAAATATTATAATTCGGTTTTGGAAATTCTGGAATAATTATGTTACCGTAATTTCGGTCGTCTCGGATTAGGGATGCCGCGACAGTCCTGCTAGCAGCTTCTACTAACAATAACAACAACAGGTCCGTTGAACCTGTTAACAACCTGTTAATACTACAGTATATTATATTCTGACTGTCATGAAAGCATGCACAAGGATGCTGCTGGTTCTATCCCAGGGTAGGCGCGACAAGAAACGCACGTCGGCATCTTGTTAAAAAGCACTGTGACACTGTGCACATTTTAACCATCGCCTTACGACTTACACAGCAATCAATTCCATTCGGGGGCTTCGGGGGCGCTCGCTATCAAACTACTTCAAAGCTTCAAAGCAAAGCGTTCTGGAATTATGGAACCAAGCTTGCATCAGCAGCCCATTGCGGTCGATTCACTAGTCACTAGACACTAGACAGTAAGTAGCACCTTGTTGCTTGTTGGGGCGCCCCTTTCTCTGTCTCGGATGTCACGGAGGTTTCTCCATGTTCTGGGCCGTTGCTGTATATCTCTATATCTTATCCAAGCGCATAACTGGGGTTCGGATTCGGATAGCGATTAATCGTTAACGGTCGAAACGTCGCTCGTTATTCCTTCTTACTTCTTACTTACCGCAGCACACACACGAAAAAAAAGGTGATTTGGCATGTATCATTTTATAATCTAATCCCTAAAAAGGATTGACGAAGTCGCAGTGGCAACTGAATCAATATGTAAACGCGTCCACTAGCTTAGGAGCGGGAAAAGAAGGACGACGAGCGGCTGCTCTTTGCTTTCAAAGACTCTAATTCGCGCAAAGCCTCGGCTCGGTCAGCCAGGGCGTGTTGACAGGTGGCCTCAATGTCCTCTTGCACTGCTTTCGCATTCGCCAACTGCCCTTTCACGTCGCTTACTAAACTGCCCAGCCTTGCGTTGTCTCGCTTCAAAGAGTCCACTTGCTCCTTGGCCTGCGCGTAATTGAGCTTCGCTTGCACGACCAGCGACAGCATTTCCTGTGATCATGGCAGTGCCACGTGAAACAATCATCAGCTCAATGCGCGCAGCATCGGAACAAACCAACAAAGAGTTGCGGGCGTACAGAAGCGAAGGCAAAAGGAGAATATGCGTGGAGCACGTTTGAAGCCCATAGAGAGCTTAATGTAATCTTCTGATACTAGCAATCAGCACTACGACATGAGCCTTCTTCTATTACTACTTATACCGTCAACCCTAACCCACCTGCTCCTTGTCTTGGGCGCGTAGTTTGTCGTATTGCAGCGCTGCCTCTTTGGCTCCTAGCTCCTTCTCTCGCTTGCCAGCCTCTTTCATCAGCTTCACCGCTTCTTCTCGCTCTTTCTGTGCCTTCGCGAGAGCATCATCCCCGCTGTGGTTCGCCAGCGCCGCGGCCGCCTGTAGAGAATGAATCAAGAACGGCAACAGCAACGATCAAGCGAAGAACAGGTGCAATGGGGAGGTTACCATAGAAGAGGAGATATCGACATGCAGTTACCTACCAAATGAACATATCACTAGCTACCCCTCTCTCTCATGTCACCTTCGCAGCTGCTGCTTTGGCCGTTTGTTGTTCGGTGGTAGCTATGGCAAGGGCCTTTTTCAGGTCTTCCATCTCTTTACTCAAGTCAGCAACTTTGCGCTCCTGTGGTGTCATAGCCAGCAAAGACCAAGAAACGGAAAGGGCAACGTATTGTGACAGATTTGTTGAGACAGTTGTTTTGGGGGAAAAGAAGAAAAGAAAGTTTGTCGAGCGTTATTCACCTGCGTCTCCAAGACCTCCGCATGACTCTGCTCTAGTTCTTGGCGCTCTTCTGTGAGCTGCCCTACAATCTCTTCGAGTTCGGCGACTTTTGCCACCTGCAAATTTTGAAAGCATGCCATAAAATTTCAGAGGTGACATATATATAATATAACTTCGAGAGCGGGGATTGGTAAAAGAAAAGTACAAGCAGAGGGAGAGAGAGGACGAGTTCATGATTGAAAATATTGTTGTAACCCGCGCGCTCTCCCTCGAAGATGTGTCTCCTACCAGCACAGTGTGGTTATTGCTCGTGGCCAATCCTGCCGCCTCCAGCGATGCCGTAAAGTCACGCGCATCCAAGGACTCCAACAATTCCTTGGTGGCCGAAGGGTCATGTTCCGACAAAGTGCGCAGTCTCGCCCACACGATGATCGCGGCGTCGCGCAAAGGCATGTTCTTCACGATGGCCTCGTCGCCTGCTGGAAATAGAATAGAAGAGACCGACACACAAATGAAGTTTGCATAGGACGTGATACCCTTCCAAGTATACATTTCAAGAGATTGTCTTCCCTCAACTCGCCCTTACAAATAAAAATAAGAGTGTCACCTTCCCCGTTAGCACCAGCAGCAGTCCCTTCTCGCTTTCCATCGCTCGCCTTTGCCCTCTGCGACAGCTCTTCCTTCAAACCTGCCATCTCCTTCGCGTGTTGAGCTTCTACACCCCTCAGCGCATCTACAGCGGTGCGCGTAGCCACTACCTCCCGCCTCTTGGCCTCGGCGCATTCCGATAGAGCTCGAGCACACCGTGCCTCCAACTCAGACACGCGGGCTGCGGTTGCTGCTGTGTTGGCCGTAGTGCTGGTGGCAGCAGCTGTCGAGGATGCTGCTACTTCAGCAGCTACACGAGCAGATTCAGCTTCTGAGGCTTGCAACTTTGCCCGTGTATCAGCTGCTAAGTCTTGAGCCTCTTTGAGTTCTTGTTGCAAGTCTTCCTTCGCCCTATGCCGTCGCCCCAATTCTTCCACCAACGATTGTATTAGGGCAGCCTCATCTTCGCCGCCTTCACTGCTGCTGCTGCTGCTGCTGGCGCCATCTCCCTCCTGGGACACATGCTCTGGAGTAGAAGAAGGAGTCTTTTTGGCTGGTGGCAGTGGCGGTAGTTCAATGCCAGCTGCAGTTAGAGCAGCTTTGAGCCGTTTCTGCACATTTTTCGCCAGTCTCTTCGCGGCTCGCAGCGCGTCTACTGCCTTGCGCTCGCGTGCACTCGACTCGTTCGCTTGCAGGGCGCTCGCTTCCAATTTGAGCACATGTGCTTCGACACTCGCCATGCCCTTCTTCATGGTGCTCATTTTCTCGTTGGCTTCTTGCAAGCTGGCCTCTGCTGCGCTGGCTCTCGCCTCGGCCGCAGCGCACGCCTCCGCGCTAGCACTAGCAGCGGCTTGAGCCTCCTCAAGCGCCTTATTCTGAGCAGCAGATGACGAAGAGGCAGCAGCCTCGCTTTCATGCACACTTGCCTGAGCCGCCTCCTTTTCATCCTTCTCCTTGGCCTCCCTAGCCTCTTTTTCTTTCTCGTATTCTTGTCGGTAAGCTTTCTCCGCTGCTAGCTCTTCCTCCAATTCTTTGAGTCGATATTGCGCCATGGCCTTCAAAGCGCCTTCTCGCATCTCTGATTCTTCGGAGGCTTGGCCGGAGGTGGCTTCAAGTTCAAGGAGAGAGGACTCAAGCTCGGCGATGCGCGCCTCCGCCGTCTTTTGATGGAACAATATACAACAGTGGTAACAAAAGTGAGGTGAAGTATAAAGGCACAAGGAGAAGAGAGAAAGAGTGTGCACAATTTCTCTTGTCTTTCGATATATGAACACAATTTCTCCACGTGAATGCACCTGTGCTCGACCAGTGGCATGCCTGGCAGCGCCTGCAGCTGCCGCAGCAGTCTCTCGCAAATCGTTCTGCTCTTCGGCTTGGGATTCGAGTTCTGCCTTGGTGGAGGCCACTAAATCTTGGGTCATGGCCAGCTGAGCTCGCAAGGCCTTCACGAGCTCCTCGTCGCGATCGCCGTTACTGCTGCCTGCTTGAGGTAGTGGTAGTGGTGCAAAATGAGGGCAGCAAACACACGAGGAGAGGTCAATTCAGGAAAGAGGAGGGTCTATTTCACTGTAAGATTGTGCAGACTACTGCAATTTGATTCGCAAGCACCCGCACAAATTAAACAGCCCTTCCTAATGTACCTGAGGCATGCTCCTCTGAATTCGGCGCATTGGCTCGAGCCTCAGCTGCTTCAGCGCGTTGTTCGGCTTCTCGCGCTCGCTCTCCCTCGGCTTCTGCTCGCGCCACAGCTTTTGCACTGGCTCTCGCTGCACTCCGCAGCTGTTCCTCTAAACTCTCAGCCGTTGCTTTCATCTGTTGAGACTCTGCCTGCGCGGAAGCTCTAGCACCTTCGGCCGTAGCGGCGCGCAACTCGGCTGCCTCTGCCCGTGCTTTTTCCTGGGCCAGTAGCCTCGCCGCCGCAGCTGCCTCTTCATCGGCCGCTTCCGTGCCTTTCAGGCCACTTCGCTTCATCGCGGACACTTGCGCCAGGGCATCGTCACGCTCGCTGCGAGCGACTCGCAGTTGCCTCGCCAATTCTTCGGCGACGGCGGCCTGGCGAAACGGCGATGGGGACGCGGAGAGCCTTCCACCGCTGCCGCCTCCACTGCCGCCTCCTCTTTCAAATGAGCTAGATGCTCCTCCTTTGCCTTCGCTGTTCCCCGAAGCCGCGGCCGCTGCAGCAGCTGCTGCTCGCTTGCCTCCTAGCACATGCCGCTTCACGCGAGTGTCACTGCCCGCGCGAGGCGACGAATTTGTGGAGCTTGACGACGACCTTTCACTGTTCGAAGCGCGTCGCTCATCGGAGGGTTCGAAGCTCCCCGAGCTGTGGCCAGACAGGGACGCTGTTAAAGTGTGAATGGAATGGTTTTGGTCGCCATATCCGCCTTCTCCGTCCTCTTCTTCGCCTGTTTTTGACGTCAGCGCAGCAGCTAAGAGCTCCGCTTGTACCTGTGTGATTGACCCCAAGGAAGTTCATAAGAAAAGTGAGCGGCCTTGACAATGATGATGCAGGGAGGGGGGGGGGGGTACGGGAAGGGGAGGCGAGTAGCGTGGCACGCGGGTATGTCCTCTTTCCATTAGTGAATTTCAATAAGTGACAATCAACCTACTAAACTGCACATGTATGAAGACCTGCTCTTCGTCGACATCAGGCCCACGGTTCAACAATTGCTCCAGCAGCGCTGCATCCAACAACGCGGAACCATTGGCTGACATTTCTCCGCCTTCTTCGTAGTCCTCTCGTAGTTCACCCATGCTCTGCTGGCTGTCGTCAACGTGTGAGCTGTTCGCACCATCACCATCAGTGCTAGCACTGCTGCTGCCACGGCTTACACTCACGCTGCGAGCGCCCTCGCGTTCAAAGGCACAGCAGACGCGCACCGTCATGCCCGCCGTATCAGCGCTTGGGTTGCCGTTGCTGCTGCTAGTGCTCTCCACGGAAGCAACGCCAGTACGGCCTGGCTGGCTCGTTTTTGCCATCGCGTCTGCATCCTCCAGCTTGAATGTGGTCCATTGGTAAGGTGGCGGATGGCTGGTGTCGCCTACTGCGAGGTCAGCGGCGTCAAGAGCTGCCATGGTGGCGAGAGGCGGCGCCTGCACAGAGTGTGTATGTACCCATTCATGCAAAAGAGAACAAGAGCGTGCAATTTAAATTTTACAAGAGCAGCGTGAAAAGCACTTGCGCAGTTGTAGCAAGCATATAATTCACATACGGATCATGATATAATTCGCGGCGAAGAAAGTCTAGTCTCGAGTTGGTAGAGGGGGGGTTTGTGTTACCTTTCGATCGTTTGCTCGTTTCAAGCGCAGCGTAAATTGCTTGCCCCTGTAGTGGCCCTTCGCATCACGAAAGAGGGTAACCGGCACCATTAGTGGCGGTAGCGCTTGCCAGGCCGCTCTCGCAGCACCTGCGGGCACAGGCTCTGTCTCTGAGCGGTGCCGCCCGCGCTCCAGCTCGACAACGACAAGCTCGTCAACTGCTAGTGGGCCTGCCACTCGAATTGCATCGATTTTAACTGCCATCGAATAGAAAATGAATGGAGAGAGCACGTGTTAAGAGTTCTTAAGCACGATGATGAAGGTGCGAAAGACTCGTAAGACGACTCTCACGCTTGTCTGCACAGACTTGCGAAATACCGAATGTGAAGATGCTCAACTCTAACTAGAGCAGGATCTAGAGTATACAATTTTCTCAATCAACGTATGCCATATGTAGAATCTCATAACTTGAAAGCTCGCAGTTTTTTTTTTTTTAAATGAACTTGACGCTCCTTACTTGAACCTAATCGTTGTTCACCTGATAAGCTGAAGAGGACAGCTTTCGAGCTACCACCTAGAGCCCTCGTCACTCCACCCTTGAGCCGCTTCATTCTATCTAATTGTTGAATGAACAGCTTACACCATCATAGAATCCGCGCGTGTTACATGAACGTCAGTGTGAGCTGACACGATAGCCGTTCCTTTCATCGTTCGCATAACATTCGCATGGTGAAGGGCTAGCTTGGGCGTGGGTGAGTGAGTCGGTGAATAAACCAAGAATCCAAGAATCGAACAACGGCAACGTACAGGGGCTAGTTTATACTAACCAGGGGCTAGGGCGCTAGGGCCATGGGCCATAACTCGTGCGTATCCGGGCGGATTTGTCTGAAACTTCGCATGGGGCTCAAGTAATACCTTATTCAACTCCCATTCGCATGAAAGGCACATAAAATTTGGTCTTCAAGCTCATTTTTTTTATCAAGCGCAAATAAGTGCCCCCACGAAACAAAATTTGGCTGCACGTCCGTTTTTGTTGCCAACACGAAAATATGGTCACAAAGAGGGCCAAATGGCACCTAGAGAGGCCCGTGAGGTCACATTACTTAGGAAATCAGATGCATTAAACAGCGCAGCAAAAATATTTGGGTGAAAAGTTGATGCTTTTGTGCTATATGGCATTTTTTTAGTCTGGATCCTAAAAAACACAGCGATTTCATTTGAATTAGGGATTTCAACTTTTCTTAGGCACAATCGAGGCTGTGCTCTCTGAAATTTCGCGTGTGCTCTAAGACCCACTATATCTAACTTGAATTCGCACGAAAGGCACATGAAAGGGGCTCATTGTATTTTCTTTCCGGACGGGCGACGATAATTTTGGTATAAAAATAGCAACCGATGGTTAGTTTAAACTGGCCCCTGTATTTACAAGGGGGTACTGTGCTACCGTGAGTAACTTACTTCTCAGTTGTTTCTTTTGGCTTTCACCTGCATCTAAGTATTTCCCGCTGCTGAGCTGCTGAGCCTTCTGCTAGGCTGCTAGGTCCTCTGGCAAACAGGCTCCCAAGCCACGTGAGCGACATACTGGCATGGTGCGACTCTGGCGACGACGCCCATGAGAGGGCCCTACACTATTTGCCAACTACCTCTGGCGCCTTTCTAGACTTGGCCCATTCCCAGGGCCGCCAGGGCACCAAGGAGGGCATTATGCCTTTGCGGCACAGTCGTCACAAGCCCCACTGGAGTACTCCTACGGTACAGTGCAGTATTGTACTTTGTCTTGCACACAAAAAGAGCAGTATGAGACCCGGCCTAATCAGACTTGTCCTGGACCATGGAGTCTTCATGAAAACGGAGCTTTGTGCTATTTCCTGAATCCCTTTGCAATTCGGGGATAAATAAAGATCTAATCATATCGCATTCGCGCTAGGGCAAGATTCACGCGCGTGATTCCGCGGAAATCACGCGGAAAGTGAATTGTGTACCAATCAGACGCAATTTCCGTCGCGAAAGTCCGCTCACAATAGAGCGAAATCACTACAGGGAACCTAAGAGCACATTCGTGTGTCTCAGTTCACCAGCTGAAGGGCTCTTTGTAGCTGTATGAATGGCGCTCTCAGACTCACGGAACAGCAAAAGGCAGTGGATACTGCTGCCCTCTGAAAAGAAACCACGGCTATCGTTAAGGCTGAGCCTTCTGTGACGAAGTGACGAATGGAACTTTCATATGATTTTTGTGAAGGATTTGCTTCTTGAATGTGAATCTTAAGTAAAAATTGTCTAGGTGGGGACAGCGAGACAACACAACACACAACACACAACGACCAAACGCTACCAAAAAGAACACCAAAGCCCCCTATTTGCCGTATAGCCCGTATATATTTAAGGATATCGCCGTATATGTACCCCACGTAAATTCCGCAGAAATACGCGCAAATACCGCGTAAAAGGAAATTTTTAGCCTCTGCGCATGAGTTTCGCGTGTACGTGAATCGCACCCTTCCATTCGCGTACCTCGTTATCATATACGTAATGCGTAGAACTCTGGCTCCTGTGATTCCGCGTCACTGTTACTGTGCCATTTATTTTTTTAGCATGTGGTTTTGTATTATAAGTTATACCTATTTTGACTGAAGACTTCAGTTAATATAAAAATGATTGGCAAGATGACAGATATTTGGTAATACAAGAAGTAGAACAATAGATACAAATAACTAGTTTTTATAACGTTGAAATCTGAAATCAAACACATGGAAAATAGCTTCCTATGACATCTCATGGTGGACATGAGTATTGTGTTTATGCTGAGAATTTGAGCTGTCGATTGCAAAAATAATCCGCACCTCAGATCTTCAGATCGGAGACACTGAAACTGGCTCTTGATTGTGAACAAGTTGAGTGACCACAAAGGAAGATACCATTCCAGCACGCGCTTCATTCAGCAGTCGCAACCCGGGAGTGGAGGCGCAGGAGGCATAGCATCGGGAATAGCCGTGCCTAGAGCAGCTGATTTTAATGGCGGGCGAGTTGCACCATCCATGCTGTTCAGGACATTAATGCTTTCCTGCCAAAGGTTATCGAGGTCCACACCTAGATCGTAGTGATATGCCTGATGACAATTGACACGAAACGGGAAGAAAATGAGAATAAACGTGCAATCCAGATTAAAGGACTGCAAGACTATCCTCAAAGTAAAGTTTACGAAGAAGGAGTTGTGATTGCTGTGCAGGACGGGCATAACTTGCCTTGAAGCCATACGCATCGGAGAGATGCTCTGCGCTTTTAAGGAGAACAAGAAACGTGAACAACAGAACATGCTGAGCGAGAATAATCATGACACAGCGCGGCCAGCAAGGAGATGTTCCGCTCCCGCTTGAAAGTTCGTCAGTAAGGTAAATATCCTCGCAGGAAGTATAGACGGCCTCCATGGCATTACAAGCGAGAGTGCGACAGTTACCATGGCTTCAATTCAAGAACGCTTCGAGGTGCTAATAGACAGATTCGAAATCAAAGGCGCTATTAGACGTGTTAAAAATACGAGGAAGTGCTTACCCTAATAGTTGCGCTGCATTCCAAACAGAGACAAAGAGGAAGGCGTGTGTCACAACGTAAACGGCATGGAAGTAAATCAAGGAAGGCTGCTGGAGCGTGTACGCAATTTGCTTCGCCGCCAAGCCTAACATACACCAGAGTGCACACATTTATGATATTTGGGTGATTCAGTATATTCCACTGTGTATCGACCTAAAGCAGAGCATGATGATATGGCCCGCTCTGCGACCAAAGTAAATTACAGCGCACCTCGCGTGCCCCCAATGCATTCGTCCATGTTCAGCTGAAGAGGCAAGGAGCCGCTTGTCCACATATTGTTCATTTGCGTTAGAGATGACTCTATTTCTGCGTTTCCACTTGTCTTAGATGGCGCGCACTTGAGAATGTCGAGGGCCCAACTGTAGAGGACCACACCTGGACTCCCCTGTCGCTTCAGCCTCTCCACTTCCTCCTCCGTAAGAATGCCGCGGTTTACCAAGAGCCCCCACTTTTCGGAAGTCATGCCCCCGGGACTCATGAGAAAATAGTAAATGTGCATGATACCGTTGGTATAGCGCATTAGTGCTTCAGCTTCAGGGCGTGGGTACAACGCGGCTGCGAGAGCAGTCAACCGAGTAACGAATCCGTTGGTTTTGCACACGTTCTCGAAGCGCCTATCATACTTTGACAACATTTGAGAAATGAAGAAAGTGAGAATGAACACGGTGAGTGTCCGAAATGTAGAAAACATTTCCGCTGGAATGCTTGCTGCCTTGAGCCCCAGAGGGTAGCCGCTGAACGCGAAACAGAGAAAGATACTTGTCTGAATCAGGAGGTAGAAGTGGGTGCAGTTGCATTTGACAATGGCCTCAATCGAAGAACCTTTCCATAGGAACATAACTTTCCAGAACTGAGGGTATTGAGCATACCCTGGTACTCCAATACGGTCCAGTCTAGGTATTTTGTAGAGTCCACAAAAGGCGAAAAGCTCCAACCTTTCATGGAAGGTGCTGTGCTCAGCACGGCAGCCTCAGTTGCTTTACTTTCATTGAGGCCCGAACGGTTGTTTGACCACTTTAGCTCCATCGTTCGGCCAGTCGAATGATCAACTATATGTATCAACGAACGAGTTGTTCAAGCGCAGCGTCTTGCTTTTTGCCTTTGCTCCACTGCCTGTCCTTTGCCTATTTGCCTGGAGTGCCGGTGCCGAGGTTCGAGGTTCGAGGTTGCGGTTGATCTGTTGATGTCGACTGTCGATTTCCCGAGATACAGAAGCCAGTGAGATAGTGAGATAATCTCTTGGGGAACGTGACCGTGGTGAGACTTGGAACCTGAGGAGAATTCTCGGACCCAAGCCAAGCCTATTTCTGGATCTATGGCACTACTGTAGTAGGCAAAACAAAAACGGATTCATAAGTTCATAAGCAAGCTAGTAAAATTTTACTTCTGCTGATCGCTGATTGGCCGACTTCTCGTTATATCAAGGGTATCTACATCTGGGTACGAGCTCTGCTACTAATATGAAGAAAAATACGTTCTACCTATTTCCGCATCTGCCAACTTTTTGACTCACCATTCGTGAAAAGTTAGCAAGTCTTTGTTGGCCATGCATGGTGCCACCGTGCCACCAAGGGTATCTAGTACCACCGAACGTCGAGCGCTGTGGTCACATCTTTATGAAATGGCAGCATGCGCACCGGGCCCTTCCATTGAACAGCCTTGCCGATGGCGTTTGGTGCCAACACTACTGCTAGGTCCTGATCTTGACCTTGTAGCCGAACTTGGTGCTGCTCCTGACCCGTGAGTACTAGTCTATAAAGTGTACCTTACCAAAGCTGCGCTTGAAAAAAATGGCGGCATAGGAAGAAACTTACTCCGCGAGCCGCGAGCCTTGGGGGAGACTGGGGCATTGATGAAGGAATCGTACTTATGTTTCGGTGCATGTTGGTCGAGAACAACCATACGTTTTTTACGTACATGCTCTCTGCTGCAAATACACCAAACTGGTTGACTACAGCGCCATGGCCTTTTTAACTAGGCCGGGGAAAGAGAAAGTAACAAATGGCAAGCTCTCAGTGCTTATTTCATGGCGCG
>Ga0307982_1002734_pt1 | contig 14170 bp, 14 predicted proteins | sample OrgLakmetagen989_FD_201847 | JGI IMG/M metagenome (GOLD analysis project Ga0307982, IMG submission 201847) | Saline water microbial communities from Organic Lake, Antarctica - #989 | ecosystem: Environmental > Aquatic > Non-marine Saline and Alkaline > Saline | place: Antarctica: Organic Lake...
ATGCCTTCGACCCCCCCCCCCCCCCCATTCGGCTGCATATTCATGTGGCTCTCTTTAGCGCTTAGTGGATCCCGGCATACGAAATTTCGCCGATTTCGTCTCACCAGACATAATCGAATCGAAATTACGTAATATACTTCGATAGCCGCCGTAAAAGCTCGAATTAGACCTTCGCACTTCACAGCTCCAATTCGATGTAGTTTATTACTATTACTCTGTGCCTTCTGCAGCAAATTCGTTCAAGAACCGAAGTCGGTGAGTCTTATTTCTTTAACTTCTAGCTTCTAGCCTGCACTGTACTCGATATTTGATAGTTCTGACCTCTCGCCGTGGTCCTGAGGCGAACTCATATTTCCATTGCAAAAAAGAAAAGAGATATGAGCGTAAGTGGCCCTTTAAAGATTTATAGATAACTTAAATGTTAAGAGCTTGATAATAGCTCGCAATTATGGTAAATATGCACGCTGTGTTATATAAAAAATCTCGCCGCTCATTCATGGCAATAGGGTCTTGCCAACGCGTGGCACATTGCCTCACGCATCTCCGGCATTGAATAAGCGCATTCGGGCCATTGAGATCTGGGTACCCAGAAAAAAAGACGTCATCCTCAGAAGTTGAAGAGGATGCCACATGTGCTTGCTTTGACGGAGAAGAGTTCAAAAAGTTGGAAGCAGGCAAAGAAGGCAAAGTCACCGCGCGCACAAGTGATTTGCTTCGCTGGCTACCATTGCTATCATTGCTACTGCTGCTCATAGCTGTCGGTTCAAAGAGTCGAGGTGCGCGTGCTACGAGGGCCATCAGTAGCTTCAGAGCAGAGCACGTGACTTCAGATGACGACCATGATGAAGCATCGTCGGTGTGGACTTTGCTGCCAGCATTTGGTGTCGTTTCGTGGGGTGTCGAAGGCTCAGAGGAGATGGGCGACACAAGGGGCGGAGGTTCAATAGCACTCAAGGCAGCGTTGAATAAGGACACCACACATGGAGTGTGCAACAAGAGACTTCGTGCGAGCGGAGGACAAATGCTACTAGTGCTGCCATCACTGTTGCTCCGACCGTTGTAGCTTGGAAATGGAAGGCGGAAAATGCCCACGAAAAGGCCCTGAAAAGAAGCAGCGCGGAGCGTAGAGCTCATACCATTGGCCACCTGCTTCCTCTGATCATCACTTTTCGAACTTGTTTCTTTCAATTGAGACACTTGAAGCAAAGCTGGGAGAGCTGCTTTGAATAAGCGTGGCAAAACACGGGCCGGGTCGGCACGCTGAAACGCACTTACCAACTATAATCAACGGTGCAAGGACAAGAGAATAGAGAAGCAATGATTATGGAATAAAAGCAAGTGTGAGAATTCGTATGGGAGCGAGAACTAAGTGTAAGTTATTCAAATCAGTGTGCGAGCTAGTGTAAAATCCAATTCTGTATACGTGGAAGAATAGGGGGAACGTACCGCATTAGCTGCACAGATGCGCAGTGCTCGGAGAGACGATTCAGCCAGTGTAGCCACATCGGCCGCGGCACCAGCAGCAGCGTGGTTGGTACTATCAGCGCCAGTGGCACTCAAGGCAGTAGCATTTGGTTCAAGAAGGGCCAAGTTGCCTTTTGCCAAACTGAGCAGTCGAGCACTTGTAGTAGACTTTGAAGTCGGATCGAGTCGGACTGCGCAACGGCTGTTATCCCTATGTTGAGCTTTCTTGCCACTTGCTTCCACTACTACCGTTCCCATTAAGCCATTGAGTTCTGGTTTTGCCACTAAACCGTGCAACTTTACGCGAGCACCCTCACAGAATTCCGTGGTCGATGATGACACAATGCCTTATTGACTTCGTGTGATGACCAAGAGGATTTTGGACACCATGAGTGGCAGTTCACCGGATGACAAGAGCGTAATAATCCAATCTCCTACTGCTGCCATGAGGGCACAATTATCTCGACGCTTCCTGGTGGTGGCGTCACCATCGTCATCGTCGCGACGGTACGTGGCGTTGACTGATGTCTCATTAGTAGTGACATTTCGTGCTTCAGAGGATTGGGTTATTCTCGACGGTGGTGCAGGCAGCGAAATTGACACGTCACCTGCTTGAGATGATGGCGGTGCTTGATCCTCGGAATGAGGTACTTTGTCTGGAAGTTCTTCGATGAGGGGCTTGTTGAGAAGTTTTGGCCCAGAAGAGATGTCGTCATACGTCCCTGTTCCTTCAGCTTCACGTTCACCATTTGTGTCTCTTTCATCTTCAGCAGCTTCGGCAAAAGGCACTTGAAAGAAAAAAGAAAGCGCATCAATGCACCCACGCTGAAGTTTTGAGAGCTCAGTAGGTTGAGTCTCCGCGTCAAAAGACGCATCCTGTGGTCGCTTCTCTGGTAGCAAGAGCACGGCCAACAAGTGGGCGACAATCTGGGCCATCCACTTCTCTGCTCGTAGCGCAGGCCCTACACCCTGATTTCCTTCACCTTTTTCAGTTTCTTCCTCTTCTTCTTTTGGCACTGCATCCTCAGCAGACGCAATGGTCAGAATGGCAAGAAATGGTAATTGGGAACCGTGGGCGGCGATGGCGTGGCACGAAGCAAAGACAGCAGCTTTCGCCTGAGCGGCGACTGGCACTGGCTCGAAAGCGAATTCTTGCTTGTTGGTTGGAGGGCCGCTTGTAGAAATCGTGCAGTCGAGAAGGTCCATCAAAGAGGTGGTGGTTAGAAGCCCTAGAACAGTAGTGAGGGCTCTGGCGAGAGTAGGGGCCAGGAAACAAGGCGGCAATCGCCCCAACACTTCGGCTGCGAGGCGGCGCACCTTGGATGTATATATTTTTTGAAAGAGCAGAAAATGAAATTGGACATCAATTTCTCGGTTCAGAAGTGTACCAGTTCATCGCACCTCATCAAATTCGTAGAGCTGCATGGCACGTTGCGCCACTTCGCTTGCAATTTTGGACACGAGCTGGTGAAAGTCCTGACTCCAACTTGTTTGATCCGTCCTACTATCACTGCTATCGTCGTTTTTCTGGCCACTGTTGCTGACATTAAGAACCCACGATTGAGCTGGTACAGTTTTGAGAAGCAAAAGAGGAGCCAGCCTTGCAAAAAGCAGTTGTTGCACAGCGGTAGACTCGCCGGCTAATATTTCTTCGGACAAGCACGCCTAGTCGGTCAATTGATCATACCATGTGGTAAGGCAAAAGAAAACAAATCACTGGCAAAAGATAAAAAAGGCAGAGGCACACACTCTTTAGATAATCAAGAAGGGCCAGTAAGCAAGCAAGTAATGATAGCATGTGCCCATATATATGCACGCTTCACCTGTCCAACCATGGCACCAAGCGCTATTTCACCAATCAGATACGCTTCCCCGCAGCCAAGGACACTTCGAGAAGCCAATTTCGTCATCAGACCAACCTAACAACAGGAGATGGGCACGCACACACCAAAATCGTGTTACTCATGCATCTGAAGTCAGTGAACTTTTTGGTGTTGTATTGCTTATCACACTTCTGCCAATAGTCCTCAATGAGGATGACGACGGCGGCGACGATGACACAGAGTCCTCTTGTTGGAGACTCGTCAACCATCGGGGCAGGAGGTTGTCGCGGACCCGACTGCGCATTGCTTTGGAGGCATTTACATTCGTGTTTGGTTGGTAGTTGGCTGTGGATTCAGGAGAATCGTAGGCTAGAGCATCGAGAATCGCTCGAACAGCACCCACCGTGTCAGATGCTGGCCCCACTACTGCTAACCGAAGGGCTTCCTCTGCTACTGCTCTTCGCCGCGTGTACCCTCACCTTTACGCATCTCCTCCATATTTTTTGCTTTCATCCCTATATTAGGGTTTCCCAGCTCATTTTCGCTTTCGTTAGCATCGTCCTCACCTGGCACGGCCTCACCACCTGCTGCCACGTTCCATTCTTCTCCTCTTCTTGCTTCATCGCTGTCCCCGAGGTATCCTTCTTCCGGCAGCATCGCTTTTAACAGCTTCAGGACACTCAATTCCGGTGGCAGAAGTGCCACTAGGGACCCCGCAAAGGTTCTCAATTCCAAGTCCTCATCGTCGAGATGGTCTAACAAACGAGCACCAAGTTCTCGTGCTAGAGACGGACCGCTGATACCGGTACCGGATCGAACGGCAGTGGCAGTAGTGGCCATGTCATCACTCGTGGGGCCCTCGTTGTCATTCAATTGCACTTCTGCTCCCGATGTTATCGATGTTGCCACTGCAGTGCCCGAAGCATGAAGCAATCCAACTGCTGACGACGTCGGCAATTCACTCATTGAGGTGCCATCAATAGGTGCATGTTCTTGTGGTGGCACTATTTGACCTCGCACTTCGGGGCAAAGCGCAAACAGCTCCTTGACGACAAGCAACGCATTTTTACGCTTCAAAGAATCTCCTTTTGATGCTGATGTACTTGAAGTTGTGCTCAATTTTTCGAAGAGCCGAGGGAGCACGAGAGCAGGTCGTGTTGCTACTGAGGCAGCTACTAGAGTTGCTGTTGCAATTGCTGACGCACCCTGAGTGGAGTCTAGTAAATCGAGGAGCGGTAAAGCTACAGCCTGGAACATAGTTACAATGACAATTACGCCATGAGTTTAAGTAAGAAGAGTAAATCGTAAAAGAATCAATAGAGCGGGCACGCTTTCTTTAAATGCACCTCACTACTGTGTGCATGGCTGGTATTAAGTGGTCCCGATGGGCTAGAATAGACGCGCTGGAGTGCGGCAGTTGCCAGCACATATATCGCCGAGCTTTGACCCTGTAGTCATGTACAAGAGATAAATGGATAACGAGAGGTTCAAAAACAGAAAGCGACATAGAATGAACGCTGTAAGGTCAACTCATTGAAAAGGAAATCAGACATGTGAAAACGCCACATAAACATTATTGCTTCTGCAAATGGAGTAAATAACCCTCTATGAACCCTCTTGAACAAAGTTGCAGTTAACTTTAATTGTCCCCTTTTGAATGCTTTCGTTTCACGTGGAGCGAAAAATGCGCCATGTGCATCAACGAAAGGAATGAGCGCGATGCATACCGGACTTTTCTCATGCAAAAGCCTCGTAGTAGCTCCTTGAATGTCCACTAAGTGCTGGCCATTGGATGCGGCCAAGCGTTCGTTCAACTTCGCGTCTTTCATCTGGAAGTTGGAATAAAAAACAAAACGGTCGCGACAGTGTGAAAATAAAAAGTGAAAACACCAGGTGTTGCTGAAGGCACTCTTCCCAGCAAGACATATACTTGAATGTATTACTGAAACCTCGTAAATCCAGCTCATAATATATCTTACATCAAGTATATGGAAAAAGATCGATAATGTTGCGCTATTATTCTCGCCCACCTGTCCTAATGCAATGCCAAGCTTTTGAAGAGCCGCGCGTGCACAAATGCTGTCTCTTGGAATGTGCCAATGAGGTGACATCGGATCCATGCTGGAAATACTTTCAACGGCCTTCTGCAATACTCGAATGGATGAAGAATGAGACGACGAAGGAGATCTACTTTTGCTGTTGCTGCTGTTGCTGCTGCTAAAAAATGAGTCTAGAGCCACTTTAATCATACGGCTGGGCCCTTCTTCCTCGATGAGCGCCGGAAACACGGTTGTAATCAACCACACCAGCCGAGATCGCCCTGCGACTCCCAATGCACGAGCTTCCTCTGCTAACGACACCTCTTTGGCGCCGTCTTCGCGGCCGTCTCGACGAGCAGCAGATGCAGCCACCCCGGCTCGGTCTTCAAATGCAGCGATTTCCAGCATTTCGCGCAATTCCTAGAACGGATGCAACAAGAAGCAGAAAGCGACGAAGAATGGAAGAGCGAAGAAGTGATTGCGTGGGCAACAATCTAATACTAGGCAGAGAGAAATCACTTCGATTTGGCGATGCTGTTTAGAACCTATGATGATAAACCTTCCAGAAAAAATGAGCGCAATCGAAAGAAAGAAAGAATTGAGATAACACTCTTACTACATTGTACTCTCAGGTCCTAGTAAGTAAAATTCACACCTCGGATAAATCGTCCAGTGCGATAGCCCGCGGCCGTTTTCGAGAAGGTTCTGGGTGGCCAACCCATCTACGGAGCACATGTAAAAGCTGCCTGAAGGCAGGCAAAGCTTTCCAAAGTGCGTCAGTGGCCAAACTGCGGTAACTTCCTCCTTCTTCAACTTCGGCAGTGGTTGACGAGGAGATCAACGCACCATCAGTACACCCACTCCCACCACCGTTGCCATCACTGCCACTAGTGCTCCCTGCATTTGTGTTGGGTTTCTGCGAGGCAATCTTGGCTAGAGCAACGCCAGCGCAAAGGGTACACTGGCTGGCTCCCGACGAAAGGACTGTCGGACGGTTGTCGCTGCTGCTATTGGTTGATGTTGATGATAAATGATGACGATGTTGAAGATGTTGACGATAATGATGTTGACGACGGGGGCGTCGCTGCTGCCACCAATACCAGGGCTTGGATTGTCACAGGTGTACGAGCAAAAGCAGTTACGATGCATGGTGGCATGCCTTGCTCCTTTCCCTCTGGAGTTGAAGCGTTGGCTCTTACGTCGCCATTTGAAACTGTGTCTGTTTTCTCGTCTCCCGGAGTGTTCTTATCGCCAACAAAATCCTCCCCAACTTCAGTAATGAGCGATGATCGAGACATTGGAGACGAAGAAAGTCGCGATGGTACACTGTTCGTGGGTAAAACTAGGTGAGGCAAAACATCAGTGTCGCTACTGTCAATGCTTTTTGCAGTCAGTGTTTCCGCCGCTGCCGATTTCCTTTCTCCGAGACTGGTGCTGCCATCTCGAGCCTTAAGGCCACTGCTACCTCCACCGCCAGCGTCTAGGCTTTGCAGTTTGCCTCGATACGAAAAGACTTGTTGTTGAGCGCTTGCCTTCAAGTCACTCCTAAATGTGCTCGTAGTGGTGCGCAGAAAAGCTGACAGTGCCCTAACAACGGCCAAGACTATAGGCCGCGGCGTGAGCGTTGAGCTCGCGTCTTTGAGTAAATCGCTGCTACCGCTACTGGTACTGCTAGAGCTTGTCGAGCTACCGTCGCCGCCCGTAGGATGAGCCGACAAGAGCTGTGGAATCGGACTTGCCGATGACGAAGGATGGCCAAGAAGCCAAACGGCGATTCGAATTGCCCGAGCTTCTGATGCTGTGCCTGTACCCGTGTTTTTGACGAGGGCAAGTAACAGGGGAGGAGAGGCATCAATGCAGCATATCATTTGCGAATATTAGCCTGAAATCCTACGTTCGACTATTATATATACGGCGTTAGTAGTAGCTTCAAATAGGAGTCGTAATTTCAATAAGTAAATGACCCACCTTCAGCGCTGTGAGCCAGCAGATCCAGCACAGGATGCCAGATGGCGCGCCGGAGGGCTGTAGCCGCTGCAGGGTCTACAGGGGCAGACCAAAGAATTTCACTCATGGAGCCAAGCGCCCATGCGATGGAGCCTGGAGGTTCAACCCTAGTTTGTAGAGACAAAGACAGAAATGAGGAGAACACTGATTTAGATCCTAGCAGGACTAGACACACAGATCTTCCGCTCATTCGCTATTTAGAACAAAAATTAATGGTTATAATTACCCAGAATAACTCTTAAATGGTTGGGAATGACCGTACCTGCCCTCTGCTGCCACAGCTGCAGACTTCATGAAGGTGCCCGCATCGCGATGCTTTGCTTCATCTAAAAGGCACCTTAAAGCAGGCCCCGCCTGAGACATAATCCTTTGATGCTTTCCCAAATTAAAAGCGCTTATCTAGAGCTGAATGAAACACTACGAAACTAGGAATGGGCCAGATTGCTATGCAGTCTCAGATGTTAGGGTATGCCTAGAAGACCTTCCCTGATAAGCGAGCTACAGGTAGATGCGGTACACGTGATTCCCAAACTTTTCCAAGCGATACGCAATTACGATCTAGAGCTACTTTCGCTAGCTAGCACATCTTAAGCAGTATCAAGGGACCAGCTACCGATATCAATCTTCGTCTAGCTAGCTACAGTCGTAGCTAGAGCTAGCTTCTCGCCGCAGATAACTTTTCTGTCATCTGATCTCTTTCAGATCTTCCACACCTGGCCGATGTAAGTGTTTACAGTGTAGAGTACAGAACCGCTACAGTGTACTAGTCGTCTATAGTCTAGCTAGCTAAGCTCGCTAACTCTCTAAAGAGCTCCAGCTACTGTGTGCTCTATCTCAATTTGGGCTAGACCAGTTCATAGCGGCGGTAGCTGACAATTGGAGATTTAGGGCCGCGAAAGCGCACGAGCGATGCCTCGCGTATTTGATGAAGCCCACGCATATTTTGAAACCACTGTTGAGTCTTACGTAAACGATGACGGCGCCCAGAAATCTCGCAAAAGGGTTAGGTGTTGCAATCCCGGGTGTGAGTTTGTTGCTGTCTTCCGAAACGTCGATCAATTAGTCAACCACTTAGCCGATGCTGGTGCTGGAGCTGGGTTTATGACTGGCTGCAAAATGGTACCTGCTGAAGTTCGCGATAAATTTCGAAAACGCCAGGACGAAAAATCTAGGAATATGAAAGTTCCATCCGCCGAAGTTGTAGAGAAATCTATGCATAATTCCAATCCTAAGAAAGCCAAATCTAAAACGCAATCAAAACAGCCGATGGAGGCAATTTTGAGCGACCTCAAGGTATCGTTTTGATGAACATAACTATTTGAACGTAGCACCTTCCTGTGACGTCGTCTCTTTTTATTCTGATCGACTTTTCAACAGAAATCAGAAGAAGAAGTCCTCGACGCGCTCAGACGTTGGGCTTTTGGACATGGTCTTGATCCAGCTATCTTTTCAGGCGAACTATGGGACAAAGCCTTTCGTGCCATTCGAAATGCGCCACCTTCCATGAAGCCTCCGCAGGCTGATGCAATGAAAGTTGTGTTCGATCGTTTGAGCCAATTAGGTGGGAACGATTCCGCCATCTCTGACGAGGCACTTAGCGGAAGCTCGGCTGCCTTGGCCTTTTCAGCTGCCGCTATCCCGATGGAAGTCCCTATACCTGTAGTTGCGCCGAAGCAGGAGGTTTCTGCGAAAAGAATCCGCACTCATGAAGTATGAACGTGCTATGTCGTGGTATTCAATTAAATCGCCTCCTTAACTACATAAAATAGGGATGTTGGGGAGAAGGCACGATGGCCATTCTTGTAACCATGTATACTGAAAGCTTCAAGAAGCAAGAAGCCCAGCTCTAATTCTTAAACGCGGGGTGTCGAGGTAGCTATATCGAAATTTGGCAATTGCGATTACGGAACGCTAGCAAAAATGTTATGCGGAGCTCCACTTAGTACTCTTACAGCTAAGCAGCCAAAATTTGGAGAATCCAATTCATTGTTTGAATTTGAATTGGCTGCTAGTGCGCCACCTAAGGCAGATAGGATCTTTACTCGCCCATTCGAGCAGGAGTTCAGTAGTTCAGTAGCGAACTACTAGCATACTTCATTATAAACGGCCGGTTCATGGATTTCGATCCTGACACAGAAAGTCGCGCTAAATTACTGCTGCTTACTGTGGGGTTCATTTTCATTTTTCCTCATTTCGAAATATCAAACTAAACAAGACCATGGTTAAGTTCCTGCGGATGAGGCCGTCCGAAATCGCGGGCCTTGTTGTAGGTTAAAATGCGTGGATTCGCTGAGATGAGTTGTCGAAGCCCCGCGTCGGTCACCTACGAACACACATGTGTGTTTTTAAGCGGTGTGACAACGGAAAATATGTGATTTATATTTAGGTTGTCAATGCGTTGTGTGTATTTCTCGAGTGCATGTATTGCAAGAACGTGCATCCTAGAATATGATAATTGTATGTACCTTATAGCAGCCGCAGTAGTTGGCCCGTAAGAGATTAGATCTCGCGATGTGCATCACGCCAATGTCGGAGATACGATAACACCTGCATGAAGTATACAACATCACCATATCACCATATTAAATACACGCTAAGATTAGGGAATAAAATAGAGTGCAAGAGTGTTCGATCTTATCATTGTAGGCAGTCACCGGCACAACTCATGCTCTTCTACCTCTCGATAAATCGTTCGCTGCATTGTCTTTATCTTTGCCTAGTGGCTTACCCATACAGGGACACGTCAGTAAGTTGCCTGCCGATGCTTTCGCCGATGGCCCGTAAACCTGCGTCCGTCACTCGGGGCGCGCTGCCAATCGCCAGTTTCCGTATGCTCCTACGCAGAGCCAACGCCCGCCCCAATGCGGCGACAGCAGCGTCGCTCAAACCACACGAGTACTCTCTTTCTGGCACCGTTGTTGGCGCCTTCATGGGTGGCGCAAGAGACCCTCCTGCCTTCGTTTCGGGCTCAGTGGGTAGTCTTTCAGAAGAACCTGCAATGGTTTGGTTTATGGTAAAGTTAACGCTGCTGAGATCGAGTAAATTTAAGCAGGGGCAGTCGCCAAGAAGAGCGAGGAAGTTAGCAGCTGCGTCATCAATAAGAGCTGTAGCTACAGCGTCGGCGGCAGCATCAGCAGCTGCGCTCAGAGAAGCAGTAGGCGATAAAGGATGTCGAGATTGTCTTGAGGGAGAAGCAGATGTTCGAGAAGAGGTTGAAAGTCCTGGGGTAACTTTAGCTTCGTGTTGATCAAAATCACTAGGGGCGGTATTGGTAGTTACTTCAGCACTTCCACCTGGAGTCAATGAATGAACTGCTTCGGCGTTACGCGAGATATAAGTCGTCAAGCTAAGGCTCAAGCCTCGAAGCTCTAGCGAGACTAGCACAGCCGCAAGACCACGCTGCGGATTCAAAGCTGTGTTCGCAAGCATGTCGCCAGTCACCCGTGAGCCACACCCAGACAAGCAAAGGCCCACCTCTACACCGGAAGCGCTCTTTGAGAGGGATGGTGGCTTCAACCGAGGCTGCTGCTGCTGTTGGCTGACTTCAAGGCTAGACAAATCAGTAGGGGCTGAAGCAAAGAGCAGTGACTCAGAGGGAGCAAGTGCTGCACACGAGAGCGTTAAACTTTCGAGGAGCATTTGTACGACTGCTGCGCCACCTCCAAACACCACCAAAGGTGCTGCAATAATTTTTAAGGGCTCTTTTGGGACCATCGACGAAAGTAAAGGTTGCCTGGGACTTCCATTCGTCGAATTAGATGTCTCCGTGTTACGCATTTCTGAACACTGTTCGGTCGCAATCAAACGGCCAGCAAGAAAGTTGTCCATCTGTTCAAGAAAAAAGAGTACAGGCGCCCGGAGCTCAAAGAAACAAAGCAGAAACAGGAGGATGATACAATTACAGAGATAGCTTCTAGAATAGATTGACTTAAAAATTACTTTTGACCTGGGCTAGCAGTTTTGCAAGTAGGTGTCGGTGTTCCTGATAGTTGAGCTGATCGTGCGCGAGTCGCTCTGCTTGCCATTCTTGGTCTGATTCGGGGTCTCTTACCCACACTGGTGGATCGTGCTCTACATCTCCAAGCGCCTGAAGACACAAGAGAATCGACAGCTGACAGTACGTTTATGCACACAACGAATATACATACATCAAAAGGACGCATGCATAGAACCTCAATCAATATCAACAAACATTGAAGATCAATTGGGCTGGTTTTCGATGGTACGAAGTGTCATGGCGGCAGTATCATCCCATACTACCCATGACATCAACACAATTCCCAACGATTTCCAATAAAAATGCAGCCCGGATGATAGTATTACCATTATTGTATCCGGCATATAACAAAGTGTCACTAACCGTTGGCCAGATGCTGCACTCGAGGTCGACAGAAAAGTCGCCCATAGTCAGGGCGGCTGCTCGACTCGCTCGCTCATTCGCTACAAAACGCTGCCATGCGACCCCCAGAAGCGGCCACACCACGCCACCGCTTCGCTCGAAGCTTGGTCGGATCTCGCTGGATAACATGCTGTCTGCACCACCAAAAGTCGACTGCCAAGTCGGCGTGGTTACAGAGTGAAGAAGACCGTCGCTTTCATTGTGTTCGTGGTGAGGTGCCGATAATTCAAGAAGGGTGGCGACTGTGTACTCTTCCGATGCACTTTGCGCTAAGTTAGCGCCTGAGGAATTCAGAGCTTTCGCCTGCACAACTCGAGCTCGCTGCTGTGCCAACCCAGACGCCACAAGGAGAGTGACCCAGAAACGGTCCCCGCCGTCAGAAGTATCGCCAGCGAGGAAACTCAAGACGAGGACCAGCAGCGGCGGTGGCAAGTCACTAACCTGAAAGTCAATAAAACAGTGCATTATCAAGAGGTGGTTCTAAGTTGAATATAGCTTCGGTAAGAAAGCATGTGACATCACGTAATTTGCATTTAAGGACTTGCCTTTAGCATGAATGTTCGTGCATCGACCGGTGGTTGCTGCCGCATCGGCGATGGTGGCATCTCATCGGGTTCATTGCACATGGGACTTTGCTCCGCATCAAATGCTGCAGTTGTCAGCATAAATTCAGCTGCAGACACTTCCTCTGCCATTTCTGCTTGCGATTGCGGCGTGGGAGTGGACGGCGTAGCGCTGACGTGGCTCGATGGTAACGTTGACGCTAGCTGTTGCGTCGAGGAGAGCTCAAGAAACGACGATGATAGTGGAGCAGTCGCTATAGACGAAGCCTCCGATTGCACATGCGGCAGCTCCGACATGGGTTGTGCAGATAAGGGACTGCTCATAGGGTCCCATTCTCGTGCTAAGCGCCATCGAGATCGCTGAGCAGCTCGAGCTACCCTACTAGCAGCGCGGGCTGCATCCTCACCTGTCCCAACTCGACAAGGTTTCGATCCATACAGTAAGGATTGAAGAGGCGACGGTGCAAGGTCCGGCAGGGATGCAGTCGGAGACCTAACCAATTTATCGTCTATGGTGAGGGTCTTTCGATAGCGTCTTTGTCGCGGCTGCCGTGCTGCTGATAGGAGAGCCGCATAATTGAGTGGTGGGAGTTCAAGCTCCTGTTTCAAGGTTTGCGCCGTTCTAGGACCTGTTCTCGGTTCTTTATCGCCGACACGAATTGTGAACACGGACAAGGGAGGCGCAGTCGTCTTTAAATGCTGAGGATGTGCGTAATCCATTGAATTCGTGTTATATTTGGTGTTATCTAATTACGGTAAGCTGCAGTATAAGCATACAGTATGATCTAAACATTGAAATTGGAAAAAGGTAGGCCATATAGCGCAATGAAGTGTAAAAGAGTCGACTACGATGCCGTTCGCACAAGCAATCAAGAAGAAAGGCGCGCCTCAGAAATGCTTACTAGATCTGTAATATAGACCGATGGACGATTTTCGAGAGATAACGAGCAGATAACACCGAGTTGATGTAAAATTCTGAGAATTGTGTCAAAACGATTTTGAGTTACGATGTCACGTTACAGAAGTGGCATACGGGCGTGGGAGATTGCGTAAAATAACAGCCATTGGCAATTTAAATATATAATTGCCTCTTCATACGGAATAATCATTCAAGGGGAGTTCATCGTGCATTTGAGTGAGGTGCCATTGCTATCTCCCTCCCCCCCTCCCCCGTGGATCAACTGGCAGCTAAAGGAGGGCCACTTCTGATATTTCATTCTTATTGGCCATTTCATACACAAATTGAGGTCGGATACTCACTAATCGAGCTGGCTTGGCCTAGTCACTTTGGCAGGCTATTTTGATCAGTAGTCACTGTTGCTGGCTATTTCGATCAAACTGAGAGGAAATTCCGATATAAAGAAGCGGAACATTTTAATGAATTTGAATGGGCCCAGGGATTCTACTCATATCGTTAGTCTTTTTTAAATCCACCTTGTATAACCTGCTTCGCTTTTTTTTTAATCCTAAAAAGTTTTGCTTCAGTTCGGCCAAGGGCTCTCTGCAAACGTCGACTTGATGGAACTCTTCCTGTAAGTTGCTAAATCCAGTCCCCCCTCGGGAGAGGGGTAAGGAAAGTGAGGAACACAGAGCTCGTCAAAATGGAATATTCCAGTTTCATTCAGAAGCCGAAAGCAGGCACAGAAACGACTTAAGTCATTTTTCAAATTTATTTCATGGGCAGCTTACACCTTAGAGGGGGCTGGATGCAGGTAAATTGCCTCCAGCTCTCTACACGCTAACCTTTTTATAGTAATGTAGAATTTTGTTGGACTGCGATTAAGCAGACGACAAACCAACTGAGCCAAGTGCGCACTTGGCTCAGTTGGTTTGTCGTCTGCTTAATCGCAGTCCAACAAAACGATGATCCCGGTC
>Ga0307982_1002735_pt1 | contig 14170 bp, 15 predicted proteins | sample OrgLakmetagen989_FD_201847 | JGI IMG/M metagenome (GOLD analysis project Ga0307982, IMG submission 201847) | Saline water microbial communities from Organic Lake, Antarctica - #989 | ecosystem: Environmental > Aquatic > Non-marine Saline and Alkaline > Saline | place: Antarctica: Organic Lake...
GGTGCATCGCTTACTAATGGTGCTTTTGACGCTGCTCTGCGAGACATTAAAGAGCAGGCTGCGACAGAGCCGATGATGCGCGATAGGCTGCCTGTCTCGATCACTTTGCCGGCGGCACCAACCGCTGCTGCTTCTCAGTCAATAATTAACTCAGTAACCGTTGACGTACAAGGTGGTGTTACTGAGTATGTTGTTGATCATGCGTATACAATCAATCCTTTTTTAACTGAGCCGATGAAAACAACTATTGTTGTCGAGGCTGGGATTATTACTGACGCAGAAGTGGCATTTAATTCGCCTGATCAGATATCTATCATGCACCAAGAGGTTTTTGTTGATGAGTTCTACGATGAAATTGTAGGACAGCCGATTGATACTGCCTCGTTGGCACGTGTCAGCTTTGCATCACTTACTACCAAAGCCTTCAATGATGCTCTGGAAGAGATTCAGCTAGAGGAACAGATATAATTTATGATGCTACTCGAATCTTACGAAGCTTTAGGTACATTTTGGAATATAGAGATACTAGAAAATGTCGCAGACATCGAAATAGTTCGAAACGAAACAAAAGAATTCCTCGAAAAGTTTGAAGCTCGTTATAGTCGCTTCAGGGCAGATTCTTGGCTCTCAAAACTTAATCAAGAAAAGGTATTTTATAATCCTGATCCTGAGTTTGTCATGCTACTCAACGAGTCACTTCGATACTATGAAGTGACCAGTGGTGTATTTAATATTGCCATTGGGGAAAAGATGGAGCAAAGTGGCTACGATGCATTGTATTCATTTACTAAAACAGAAGATGCGACTACGAGTATCCCCTTACTACCCGATGCGCTTACAGTAACCAATGAAAAAATAACTTTGCAGGAAGCAAGACTTGATCTTGGCGGTATCGGTAAAGGTTTTGTTATTGATGCGTTAGCAAAGCACTACCGAGATGTTCTTGGTCTACAGTCGTTTGTGATAAATGGTGGTGGCGATATTTATGCAACACATGACAACGAGAAACCAATCACTATCACCTTATCTCATCCAAAGGATAAACAGCTGGGTATAGGTACGATTACATTGCTCAATCAAGGGTTCGCTGCTTCTTCACCGTTTGTGCGTATGTGGAAAGATAAAAATACGGCTGAAGATCATAATCATTTACATACCACAAATAAAATAGCCTCGTACGTAGTGGCTGATACTGCCTGTGAGGCTGATGTGTGGGCGACCACTTGTGCAATTGACAGTACTACTGAAACCCCGTCAACAATCAAGAAACTTTTGATTAGAGAGAGTATTATTATTCATAACGGAGATGGGTTTAAGCTTAATTATTATATAAATGAGTATGCAACTAAAATACAGTAAATACATAATTGGTGGTCTAGTAGGAATAGTACTATTTGTATCACTGTCACAGTGGTCACAGCAACATACTGAATTACTAAAAGAACTTACCAGTCAAGCTGGTGCTGCTGGCGTCGTATTTTACGTGCTGATTTTGGCTACTTCAATTGTGTTCGCGCCGCTTGGGACTGGTTTTTTACTGCCGGTAGCAGCCAATAGTTATGGTCCAGTATTGGCAGCCCTGTACAGCATTCTGGGTTGGACCATCGGTTCGGTGGGAGCGTTCTGGATTGCTCGACACTTTGGTTTTCGGAAACTCAAAGAGACGCCGTTTATACAACGAATACATGTCTATGAATCTTCGGTCCCGAGACGGCATTTTTATGGATTGATTGTGTTGTTTCGAATGGCACTACCAGTAGACGCGGTAAGTTACGCATTGGGTTTTGCCAGTACGATTAGTTACCCTGCATTCTTGGTGACTACAGTTTTGGGTATTACACCGTTAGCGTTTGTATTTATGTTCGCAGCAACTTCATCAATCGCTATTCAGTTTACAGTTAGTATTTTAGCAACGCTACTGTTTCTCGCTGGAACCTATTTCGTGTATAGAGAATATATTCAGGTAGCATCAAAAAATGATACCAATTCCAAAAGTAACAGTTAAATGTTATTCAAATTCATTTTTCTATTTAAGTTCTTCTATCAGCTTTTTCATCTCGTCAATTTCTCTTTTTTGAGCAGCAATGATTTCGTCAGCTAGTTCACGTACCCGCGGATCTTCGATTTGCGCGCGTTCACTAGTGAGAATAGCGATTGAGTGGTGGGGAATCATCGCCTCCATGTAGTCGATGTCGTCTACTAAGACCTGACTACGGACCAAGAATAGAGCCATGGCAAACAATGCAATACTGCCTCCAATAATGTATTGATTCGTTCGTTTGTTGGTGTACATGTGACGCATAAACCACAGCATCACTACGGCCATAATCGCGGTCATGAGCAGATTCATGTACAACCGCATCTCGCTGAAGAAAATATGATCGAAAGCATAGGTATTGAGGTACATCGCGGCATACATCAAAAGCGAAGATGCGCCAATCATGGTGAAGAAGTTTTTGTAGTTTGATTCCATATATTAAATATTAGATAACTTGTAGTACTATTTTACAGAATATCATAGGAATGACACCTTACCGTAATGCACGTTGGCGAAATTCTATAGTTTTGCTGGGAAGATCTCAGGTAAAATAAAAGAAAGTTTTCTCCGTGTGTTGTGAAAGCGTTATTTTATAAGGGGAAGAGGAGTACAATAGAGCAAGTTACGTATAAAGCTGTAGTAACAACCTAAAATTACTGACCTGAAAACAAGGTGTAATAAAGTACTTGGAAACAAGCAACTCATTATTTAAGAAATATATTTCGACTTTTCGGTAATCACCGGTTGTATACCGTGAAGATAATTGAAATTATGAAAGATAACAAAACACAAAATCAAAAACTCTCTTTAGTTGGCTCTGTCTCCCTTGGGACGGGCGTAATGATTGGAGCAGGAATTTTTGTGCTTATGGGTCAAATAGCGGAGTTGGTGGGTGATTTATTCCCCATTGCTTTTATTGCTGGAGCAATAGTCGTCGCCTTTAGTTCCTATTCGTATGTTAAATTTTCAAACGCATACCCTTCTTCTGGAGGTGTCGCAAAGTTTTTAACAAAAGCGTATGGGCCAGGTATAGCTACTGGTTTTTTCTCTTTATTGATGTATGTATCAATGGTGGTTGCTCAAAGTTTAGTCGCTGGTACTTTTGGCGCTTATACTTTGCGATTATTTCCAGAAGAGTATGCAGGCGATGCGTCTACATTGGGAGTCATTCTCATTGCGATAGCCTACATTGTAAATATTTCAGGGAACAAAATAATCGAAGCAACAGCGACCTTTACTGCCATTATTAAAGTTGTCGGTATTGCGTTATTTGCTATTGCAGGCTTGGCTATTTCGGGTTTACCTACTATTACCGGTAATTATATTTCTACCAACAGCGAATCTTTAACTGCAGGGCTTAGTTTCATTGCTGCTTTGGCTTTATCTATTCTTGCGTATAAAGGATTTACAACCATCACCAATCAAGGTGGAGATATTAAAAATCCACACATAAACATTGGACGTTCTATTATTATTTCAATTGCAATTTGTACAGTCATTTATGTGACCTTAGCGTTATCGGTTGCTGGGGGATTAAGTGTTGAAGAAATTATTGTGGCAAAAGATTATGCCTTGGCTGCTGCTGCAAAACCTGTATTTGGTGAGTGGGGTTTTATAGTAACTATTTTTCTGGCCATCACAGCAACTGTTTCTGGCGTTATTGCTAGTGTGTATTCAGCTTCTAGAATGTTAGGAATGTTAAGTCAAATGAAACAAGTTCCTAACTTAAATAGAGTAAAGAATCTTAAAAACCCGGCATTAATTTTTACGGTTTCTTTAGCTATATTATTAACTATTTTATTTGATTTAACACGGATTGCCTCAATTGGTGCTATTTTTTATTTGATAATGGATATCGCCATTCATTGGGGACTATTCAGATATCTAAAAAAGGAAGTGAAATTTAATCCAATCATTCCATTAATCGCCATCCTCATGGATAGTATTATTTTGGCTGCGTTTATATATATGAAATATTTGAGTGACCCGTTTGTGCTTCTGGTTGCTGGCGCTGGAATCATTTTGATTTTACTTTTTCAATATTTTTTCATGAGATCCCATACAGATGAAGACGGAAAAATGCATATGGAAATGACTGAAGAAGGAGCGATGAAGATGTAAGAAATGCATACATTAACGTATAAAAAAATACTGGACCAGAAAACTGGTCCAGTATTTTTTCGTAAAGGGTTACTTACAGAGGCCGGTCCTCCATAGCTTGTTAACGGTGGTTATAAAAGGAACCTTCCTTGGAGGACTACATACTTAGTATCGGATAACCCGTACAAAGGAGTTCCTTTACGGTAAGGTGTGGGCGATTTTAAGACAGTCCTAATGTAATCCAGTCATGCATTCCTCCCCTGTAATAAAGTATTTTGTCAGGCGGATACCCAGCTTCCAAGAGGTCTCGTATGGCAGCCGGTGTCTGTGGACATTGTGGACCATTGCAAAAAAAAATGGTCGGCTGAGCCCTATCTAGTTCGTCGATTCGCTTCACTATTTCATCATGGGGTATGTGTTTCGAGCCTAGAATCGTCGCATCATCAGTAGTACCCGCAGTCCGTACGTCAACAATTGGTAGCTCTTGTTCTTGGTAGTTGTGTACGTCTAACTCACCGACTGTAGATATGTTTTTAGCGGCCTGCATTGGCTGAATAATCCCCCATGTAACGTCCACCTGCACTAAACCCAATTCGCCAGGAACATCTTCTGGGATCATTTGAGTCGCAACTCTTTTTTGCTTTCTTTTTTCTGATATATCCATAATTTTACTTCAATTAAATTCTTGTTGATATTCTAAATTTAGTTAACTAAATCTCTTTTCTTCATCGTAATGTATTTTAATTAATGAATAAAATAGTAAGCTACAACAAACAGCGTGGATGCTGACCCATATATTTACTTACGTTACAACGTATCAATGACTCGTTTGAGTCTTGCTTCAACCGCAACCGCAACGTCGACAATGGCGTCATTCTCAACTGCGCTCATTGCAGCAGAGGGAAGCATCGCTGAGACGTGTACTTCCTCATCTGTCTGGTAGACGATAACATTGCAGGGAAGGAGAAGGCCTATCTCTATTTCGGCTTCGAGTGCCTGGTGGGCAAACTCTGGGTTACAGGCACCGAGAATGGTGTAGTTTTCGTACTCAAGGTCTAGCTTTTTCTTCATAGTGGCTTTGACGTCGATAGTGCTAAGTACACCAAAACCCTCGGTAGCAAGTACTTCTGTAGTCTTTACTATTGCCTCATCAAAAGGAAGAGAGACTACTTTTGAATATCCGTATTTCATATTAGTTTGATTTTCTTGTTACTAGTAAGTTGTATACAAGGGCAAATGCGTACAGGATGATAAAGCTTATGATTGCAGCCTCTATCATGCCAATAATAATTCCTCCAACTGAGGGAGAAAAAAACATATGCCATTCTTCCATCATAGCGACAGCCCCTGAGTAGAGACCGAGACTACCGAGTATACCCAGAAGCAACATGCATACTGCGGATATAATAGCTCCTGTGTATCCAAGTGCGAGTGCATTTAATGTTTTCATAGTGGGTTTTGTTACGTTACTAAGTTTGCATTACATGTCTTTTTTCTTTGTTTCGTATTCTTCTTTGTCTATCTCACCTCTCGCGTACCGTTCTTTAAGTATGTCCAAAGCGCTCTTTGTAGACGGCGTTCCTTGATTGCTGTTTGTGAAGTACTTTATGAGGGCAAACGTACCCGCAATAACTAAAACCCAAAACAGAATCATAAAGAGACCTCCGCCAAAACCACCCATACCTGCAAATCCATAATCCATCATAGAATTGTGATTAAATCTACTAATACCCTCATCATGTCCGTACCCTCCGGTTTCCATCATGCCGATTCCTCCCATCATCGGCATGTACACAGGGCCTCCGTTGTAGTCAGACCAACAGCCAAGGTATGACCGGCCCATATTGATATGAGCTTGTCCCAAACTAGCTGATCCTTCACCACCCATCATGGTGTCCATCGTCTCATGTTGCTGTTTGTTCGGCAGCATCGTGCCCATGTAGGCATCTCCGAGTTCGTCGAACTGGCCGTCGGTTATTTGACTGCAGTCAACTTCGCCAGCAGTAGTAATGTTCTGACTGGTGTAAATAGATAGGAGTACATCTTTCATCTCCTGATTTTCTGTAACTTGGGTTGCGGTGTTGTTGTGTCCCCAAGAGCCTCCCATCATACCCATTTGCGCGTATGAGACACCAGTACCCAGAAAGAGAATGGTGAAAACACCGGCGAGTGTAATGATTGATTTTTTCATATTATTTTTTACTTGAAACTAGTAATTAGTATTGACCCCAATACCCTATAGGGGTACTATACCATAATATGAATCAAGATGTTAAAAAACGAGTTAGCCAACGCCTTAAGATTATTGAGGGTCAGGTGCGCGGTCTCCATAAAAAAATAGACGAGGATGCCTATTGCATCGATATCATTACCCAAGCATCGGCTATTCGTCATGCGCTGGGTTCGCTTGAAGACGTGGTACTTGAGAATCACTTGGAGACTTGTGTAGTTACACAAATGCAGGGTACTGGAAAGAATCAAGACAAAGCGGTCAGTGAAATACTGTCAGTGTATAAACTAGCTAAGAAAAAATAATTATGAAATCTTCACCCGCAAATAAAAAAACATTTTCTGTAGTTGGTATGACATGTGCTAGTTGTGCCCAAACAATTGAAAAAGCACTCGCCAAAGTGCCTGGTGTAACAACTGCATCGGTGAATTTTGCTAGCAACCAAGCGACCATAGAATACGATCAGACCAAAGTAGACGATACTGCGTTGACTGCGGCAGTTAAAGCTACTGGCTATACGCTGGTTGATCAATCACTTATGGACGGTGAATTCAAAGTAATCGGTATGGGATCTGACCACTGTGCAGGAGTAGTACAAAAGGCACTGGCTGGATTTGCCGGTGTATCTAATATTAAAACTAGTTATGCTAATGGGTCGGCCACTTTTGTGTACGACCCCAGCCAAGTAAAGTTATCTGAGCTTAAAAAGGTGGTTGATGACGCCGGGTACGAAGCGGTCGTGATTGAGAGCGGTGACAATGCTTACGAGAAAGAGAAAGTTGCTAAAGAACACGAAGTGACTGTCTTGAAAACTAAGACGTGGGTGGCTGGTATTTTCTCACTGCCAATTCTATACCTCGCTATGGCTGAGCTGATCAGTGAGTCGTTGATTCCGGGATTTCTTAATCCAGCAGAGTTTCCCTTGCGATTCGCCCTGGTACAACTAGCACTATCTATTCCAGTGGTTATTGCTGGGTATCGTTTCTATACCGTTGGGTTTCGTAACCTATTCAAATTAACGCCAAATATGGATTCGTTAATTGGTCTTGGTACTGGAGCTGCGTATCTCTATGGTATTTATGCCGTTTACGCCATAGCTTTGGGTGATGCTAGTTTTGTAAAAAGCTTATACTTTGAAACTGCTGGCGTGATTATCGGTCTTATTTTATTTGGTAAGTATCTCGAAGAACGAACTAAGGGCAAAACTTCAGAGTCTATTCGCAAGCTGATGGATTTGGCTCCCAAAACCGCTACTGTCATTCGTGATGGAAAAGAAATGCAGATTCCACTTGAGGAAGTATTGGTGGGCGATACCATAGTAGTTCGTCCTGGTGAAAAAGTACCAGTCGATGGTGAAATCACTTCAGGTACCAGTAGCATTGATGAGAGTATGATTACTGGCGAGAGTTTGCCAGTTGATAAGAAGGCCGGTGACTCAGTTATTGGGGCCACGATAAATAAGTCAGGGGCAATCCAGTTTACTGCTACTAAAGTCGGAAAAGACACTGCCTTAGCGCAGATCGTAAAACTGATTCAAGAGGCCCAAGGGTCAAAGGCGCCAATCGCTCGCTTGGCTGATGTTATCTCCGGTTACTTTGTCTGGGGCGTGATTGCCATCGCTCTCTTAGCTTTTGGTCTTTGGTACTTCGTCTTTGGAGCCACTTTCTTGTTCTCACTGACCATCCTCATCACCATTCTTATTATTGCGTGTCCGTGTGCGCTTGGACTTGCAACGCCGACTTCAATCATGGTGGGGACAGGACTTGGAGCTGAGAAAGGTATCTTGGTTAAAAGTGCAGCTGCACTGGAGCAAGCAAAAAAAATCCAAGCGATTATTTTGGACAAAACTGGCACGATAACCAACGGTAAGCCAGTGCTTACTGCTGCAAAAAGTGTGACGGATATGGCAGATATGGACATGCTTGCACTCGCTGCCTCAATTGAGAAGAATTCTAAGCATCCACTAGCTGAAGCGATTGTGATACACGCCAAAGAACAAAAACTATCACTGCAAAGTGTCGACGCCTTTGAAGAAATTCCAGGACATGGACTTTCTGGAACTATTTCCGGTACCCCGTACTTTGTCGGTACACGTAAACTTATGGATCGGGAAGGGGTTGCGTACACCTCCCGCTTAAAGGATATAGAAAAACAGGAAGATGAGGGAAACACAGTGATGTTTTTTGCAAACAAAACAACATTGCTGGGAATTATTAGTGTCGCTGACACTGCAAAAACTACCTCCCCAGCTGCCATACAAGCGTTCGCAGAATTGGGTATTACGGTTTACATGATTACCGGAGACAACGAGCGTACTGCAAAGGCGGTGGCTCGTGGAGTTGGGATTCCTGAAGAGAATGTATTTGCTCAAGTGCTACCAGAAGAAAAAGCCGAGTATGTCAAAAAACTACAGGCGGAAGGTCTAACTGTGGGTATGGTTGGTGATGGTATCAACGATGCACCAGCGCTGACGCAAGCAGATATTGGTATCGCTATTGGTGCTGGTACCGATGTGGCCATCGAAAGTGCCGATATCGTACTCATGAAAAGTGATTTGCTGGATGCTATTAAAGCTGTCAAACTCAGCCGGCAAACTATGCGTAACATAAAACAAAATCTATTCTTTGCGTTCGGGTATAACTCTGCGGGTATTCCAATCGCAGCGGGACTGCTGTTTCCTGTCTTTGGTTTCTTACTGAGTCCAATGGTGGCCGCTGGTGCTATGGCGGCGAGTTCCATTAGTGTGGTTCTAAATGCTTTACGTCTCAAGCGATCACGATTGTAGGGGTATAGATGCAAGATTTGGTATACTATGAGCATATATAAAAACATGAGAAAGAGCATTGCTACAGCTATATTGATGATACTTTTCCTCGGAGTAATGTTCGGGGGTCTTTTCCATATGTCCTCAAATATGGACATGGGTATGGGAATGAGCGACTGTCCCTTTATGTCCAGTGAGGAAGTGTTGTGTAGCATGAGCTTTGGTGATCACATCAGCGCCTGGAAATCGACCTTTCTCTCTGTGATACCTACTCTCACACTTCTCATGTTTGCTGTGGGTGTAGCGGCTTTCATTGCGTCTGTTGCCCCTAACTTACTTTTGAAACGTAGATATGTCGAGCCAATACTCCGCAACTATATTCAAGAACGTACCTATACTTTTTCATATAGACCTCTTCAAGAACTGTTCTCGAACGGTATTCTTCACCCAAAACTTTTCTAACACGTTAATAATTCGGTAGGACATTTTATGTTACTGCTGTTTTTTATTAATGTAACGAAAAAAATAATGAATAAAACAACAATCGGTGTTCTGGCATCCATCGCCATTATCCTTATTGGAACAGGTTTCTATGTCACCAATAACGGGATGATGTCAAAGGAGATGGAGGAGATGCGTGAACACAATGACAATCTTGCATCGCATGAAATAAGTCCTGGGAATGTCGTCAAGAAAGTGCGATCTAATGAAGACGTGGTCCTGCTGGATGTACGGACCCTAGAAGAGTACGAAGAAGTACATCTAGAAGATGCCCTGCTTCTCCCCGTGCAAGAACTGTCGCAAGAGACACTTACGAGTATAGGGCTTGGTGAAGATGCTAAAGACAAAGAGATCATTCTCTATTGTCGAAGTGGTGCTCGCAGCCAAACTGCGTATAACGTTATGAAGTCGCTTGGGTACACAAATATCAAAAGTGTGGCAGGTGGAATGATTCATTGGCAGGAAGATCAGTATCCACTTACAGAGTCGGGTGCCTATACTGGTTCTATGACTACATCGGGGAATAAAGATTCAGTTGTGGAAGTTAGCGGTCCAAAGATAGTTGTAGATAGAAATCTTCATGATTTTGGCGTTATTCCACAATTTGGTGGCACAGTGGAGGCAACCTTTGCAGTTACGAATTCAGGTACTGAAATTCTTGAGATAGGACAACTGACAACAAGTTGTAGCTGTACTACCGCAAGTATTTCTGATTCAACTATTGAGCCTGACGGTGAGGCTGTTCTGACTGTTGTGTTTGATCCTGACTTCCATGAAGAACCATTTGATGTGTTTAAGCGAACAGTCTTTATTCCAACCAATGATCTAAATAATCCTGAGGCTGAAGTGTCAGTGCAGGTTGATATTGCTGAAGGAGAGTAATTAGAAATTAGAATATAAATTATGAACAAATATATTATTGGAGCGATAGTAATTGTAGTTGTGCTACTTGGGTACGGTATGATTTCTTCTGGTCAAAATACTGATGCTACAAAAGTGGTAGTGAGTGAAACATCAGGTGCAAAAATTGCAGTATTGGAAGAACCGTATGACTTTGGAGACATTGATATCTTTGCCGGTAAAGTTGATACTACATACACACTAAAGAATGAAGGTACTGAAGACGTGACTATAACTAAAGCTGCCACCAGTTGTATGTGTACTGAAGGAGTAATTGCTGGCTTCACATTTGGCATGCATGGCAGTGATGTGGAGTCGGTAGTAATACCAGCCGGAGGTGAAGAAAAAGTAAAAGCGATCTATGATCCCTTGGCTCACGGTCCAAGTGGCACTGGTCCAGTGACTCGTACATTGATGATTGAAACAAATTCAAGTGCCACTCCACAGATTGAGTTACGCTTCAGTGCAAACGTAGTTAAAAATGAGGGTTAATAATAAATAACTATATGAAATATATTTTAGGAATAGCCGCTTTAGCTCTCATTGTGGGAGGTGGATTCTGGTACACACAGTCTGACTACATGGGCATGTCAATGAATATGAACGGTATGGTGAGTGGTGAAATTAGGGAGAAAGATAATCTGTCGATTCTCAAGGACGAAAATGTTCCACTGGTTCGACCAACCGAAGTGGTGGAATTAAAAGACGGTGACACCTATGAAATGGTGGCTTCGATTGTGCAACAAGAAGTAGGGGGCCGAACCGTAAAGCGTCTGGCCTACAATGGGCAGATTCCAGGACCAGTGTTGAAAGCTGACAAGGGGTCAAAAGTGACAGTAAACTTTACCAACAACCTAGATATGGAAACGGCACTGCACTCACATGGACTACGAGGTGACTGGAAGATGGATGGCTCAGCACCACTCTCCCAAGATCCGATTCCAGTTGGTGAATCATTTGTCTATGAACTGGAGTTCAATGACGTTGGAGTGTTCTGGTACCACCCACACGTGAGAGAAGACTATCAGCAAGATATGGGACTCTACGGAAACTTTATTGTCTCTGAAGCCGGATATTGGAACGAAGTGAATCAAGAAGCGTATCTAATTGTTGACGATATGCTTGAGGACGGTGAATACTCACGGGAAGTGGTCACCAAGACCCTTATGGGACGCTTTGGTGACAAGCTATTGATTAACGATAGCGAGAAGTTCAACCTAGATGTGAAGAAAGGTGAGATCACTCGTACCTTTATAACCAACGTAGCCAACACTCGTACCTTTAATCTCGAATTTGAGGGAGCGCAAATGAAACTGGTCGGAGGTGATACTGGACGAATTGAAACTGAAGAAATTATCGACAACCAAATTATCGGTACATCTGAACGATACGTGATTGAGCTCTTCTACGACACACCGGGAGTGTATCCAATTGTGCACCGAGGAGAAACGATGGGTACGGTGACGGTGGCAGCTTCAGACGCAGACCGACAAGCTGACTTTGCCGTGTTGCGTTCTAACGCAGCTGATTATGCTGATGTACGAAGTACGTTTGCTTCGCTACTAGCGCAAGCACCAGATAAAAACCTCCGCCTCGATATCAAAATGAAAGGTATGATGGCGGACATGATGGCTGATATGGATAGCGAAGAAGACACTAACGGTATGGTTACCCTCATGGGGATGGAGATGGATAGAGCTGGTGCGGTAGAGCACTGCCAAATGATGCCAAACATGGCCGGCTGTGAACCATTCTTGGATACTGCCTCTCAAGAGATGGAGATGGAGATGGATGGCATGATGATGGAAGAAGAGGAGGAAGATGAACCGCATGGAGAGGGTGGTATCGAATGGGAGGACGACATGGCTATGATGAATAGTATGAGTACTGACGAAACCATTGAATGGTTCATCGAAGACATGGATACCAAAACTCAAAACAAAGATATTGACTGGTCGTTCGACCAAGGTTCTATGGTGAAAGTTCGTATTGTTAACGACGGTGACGGTATGCACCCGATGCAACACCCAATCCACTTCCACGGTCAAAAATTCGTCGTTCTGGCAGTGGATGGTGAAGCGAACGATAACCTGCAGTGGAAAGACTCAGTGTTAGTTCCTGCTGGTCAGACGTACGACATCCTAGTCGAAATGAATAACCCAGGAAAGTGGATGGCGCATTGTCATATTGCTGAGCATCTAGATGCTGGCATGTCATTCAACTTTGAAGTGAAATAACACCTCTTTGTAAAGTAAAAACCACAGTCACTGACTGTGGTTTTTACTTTATGGAGACCTTTTTATTTTTTATTACAAAGTTACTATCTAAGCTCTCAAGAAATTCACGTTTTTCATTAATGTCACCATCTTTCAATATAAACTTCATGTAATTCCTAATATCTTTGTTAGAAACTTTTATGTCGGTACTTTTACCAGATAAGGCTAATTGAAATTTCTTGAATCTTATAACCTCTGCTTTAAGTTTCTTTAGTACTATATTTTCCTTTAACTTGATTGTATCTACTAAGTCTTGTAGTTGTATAATTAACTCAGTTTCATTGATGTACCCACACTTACAATTCTTGTCCTTAGATTTAGTGCAGCCATAATAAATGTGGGTGTTAAACGTTCCGTTCTTAAGTTTTTTATATTTCTCATCAGCACTGATTCCTGATCCACATAAGCCACAGGTGATGAGTTTGGTAAACGCAAATTCTTTATCATTTCTAATCTTTAACTCGTTGCCTTTGAGTTGTGTATGAACTTCATCATAAAGCCCTTTAGTTATTATCGGTGTGTGCTTTCCTTGGTACCAAATACCTGCACCTTTTGGATACTCAAATTCTCCATAGTAGAAGGTGTTGTCAAGAATTTTGTAGATATTCCCTAGACTAAGATGTTTCTTTCCGGCCTGTGTTCTGAAGTTTAAATCAAATTTTAACCAATGATAAAGCTTTCTGCCTGACCATTTCTCATAGGCAACTTTCTCAAACATTTGTTTAATTACTGGTGCTCGATCGGGATCAATAAGACACTCATTCTTTCTATCAAGTCGTCTTTCTTTAATATATCCAGTCGCTGCATTAGTAGGCCATAAACCCAGCTCACACCTCGCACGTAATCCTCGTTTAACATTAATCCCTCGATTGTCATTCTCTAGTTTTGCTTGAGAACACAGAATCATTAGCAAGAACTTCTCGTTCGGCGAGTTGCTAAATGTCTGACCGTAGGTACGAATAGACAATAACTTACGCTCATCCATCAAATCGACAACGGTACCTAAATCACCAGCATTCCTACTCAATCTATCTGGTGCCCATGTGAGTATGGCGTTAAATTTCTCATCTTTTACATCACCTAACAACTCACTAAATACCGGTCGTTTATTTGAATCTTTGGCAGACTTTGATTCTCGTCTCACATCTACCACCTCAAGATTCTCACGCTCAGCAATCTGTAGCATTTCATTCACTTGTGATTCGATCGACAAAGCTTGTCTCTCGTCACTCTCAGTACTTTTCCTTGCGTATAAGCAATATTTTAATTTCTCTTCATTTACTCCTTCGATCATACGTATATTAATGACAGAACAAAAAACCCTGCATAGCTATGCAGGGTTTAAATAACGTCACATACTC
>Ga0307982_1002738_pt1 | contig 14163 bp, 7 predicted proteins | sample OrgLakmetagen989_FD_201847 | JGI IMG/M metagenome (GOLD analysis project Ga0307982, IMG submission 201847) | Saline water microbial communities from Organic Lake, Antarctica - #989 | ecosystem: Environmental > Aquatic > Non-marine Saline and Alkaline > Saline | place: Antarctica: Organic Lake...
CACAAGTGCGGATGCGGCAGCTCGACACGAGCTACGGTCATTTGGCGAGCCGAGTGGCAAATGCCATGCACCCATCTCCACCGAAGCATAAATCCCGTAAGGGCAACAGCATTAGCAGTGGAGGTGGCGATGCCGTGGATGCAGCCGCGAGGGCACCGTTGTTGGACCTCGACATTGCGTTAACGCCCCTTTTTGGGGGCGAGCGAGGCCGCGCTACCGGCGGTAACGGCAACAGCAACAGCCCTAAAGGCACAAAGAAGGAGTCTTCAAAAGATAAGACGAAAGCGACTTCGGGAGTGGTCGTGCCGAGTCAAATACTGCAACGGCCTTCAGCAACGCCGCCACCGCCAACTGCACGGCCAATTTCGCAGGCGCAGGTCAATGCTCATGTCCGGGCACAGGGCGGAATTCTTGCGGGTGCTGCCGTTGACGTAGACGTGCCGTTCTATTGTTTCATCTGCCACCTGCAGTGCCGATCAAGGAAACATTTTGATGTGCACCAGAGGAGTGCAGAACACAAGGACGTCGTAGCAAGCTTCTTTTGTGCAGCCTGCCGCGTACAATGCAAATCGAAAGGTCACTTGCATACGCATAATAATGGCTACAAACACAAGAAAAACGTGCAACTTTTACAGGCTGCGACAAGAGCAAGAACAATCCATTCACCGTCACCACCAGGAGGCATGAGCACTGACCTTGCAACAGGCCTGTCGTTTTGCTCCGTCTGTGATTTTGTTTTACCGACTGGAAATCCTTTCGTCGAACACTGCAAGGGCGATATACATCAGAAGAATCTGGAACTCCAAGCAGGAACATCAACGCCTCCACCGCCACCACCACCACCAGATGCCTCGGACAACGGTGCCACAGGTGCCAAGTCGTTATTTTGTTTCGTGTGCAACTTGCGGTGCCCGTCAGAAAAACACTTGGATGACCATTACAAGACCGCCAAACATGTGAACAACGCGACAGGTTTGTCGTACTTTTGCTCAGACTGTTCCTTGTACTGCACGTCGAAAAAGCACTTCAAGCAACACTGCACGGGCAATAGACATATGAGAAGTGTAGAACTTGGGGCAACAGCAGATTCAAGCAGAGCTGAATTTGATACTGCTGCGAGCCCCATGATCATGACAGATTCAAACAGAGCAGCAGCAGAACCAGAAGCTGGATTTGACGACTCAGTTGCGTACCCTAACACCGACACAGCTGCAGGAGTTGAAGAAGGGCGTCCCACCAAATGTCCTGTAGAAGAAATGTACTTGCGCTTTGGGCTGGGTCCTGCCAAGCTCGGCGTGCTTCGTTTGCTCTTGGTGTGGTGCTTCCACGATCAAATCGTAGCGTGCGCGCCTCCGTCCAAGCTCAACCTAGTTCAAACATACGCCAACGACGACCGCAACAACAACGACAATACAAACGGTTCAAAGAATCCGAATAGTAATGCTATTGCCGGAGCAAGCTCCAACCAAGATCGGCCGTCGGTGGTAGTCACCCTGGAACCTGACGACAAAGTGCCTGAGGACACTCTACGGCAACTTTTGCCCAGAGCAGCTCCTGCTGGAAGTTCAGCTGCTGGCCGCAAAGGCGGTGCGGTTGAGTACGCCTTTGGAGCGGGTGCGCGCTGCCACTACACAGCAGCTGGCCCTGATGTGACACGCCGCCTGGGCTGCAGTAACACGAGCTATGCCCAGGGTCGCTTCGGCGAGGAGTTGGGCTTGGGAAAGTACCTGTCGCGCGAAGCAGTCGGCCAAGCAGCGATGACGTTAGCTTCGAGCCTCAACTTAGATGCCATTTTTGTGCTTTTCAAGAACGGGATCTTTTGCCCACGAGAATCTTCTGCGCATGCGCATGAAATTTTCGACGAAATTTTCGTTTGTATGGCTCGTGGAGCTTGTCATGACCGGTTGCTGGCTTCACTGGGCTTTGGCCCTGCGGGCGATGCCGTCGACGATGATACAGGTGATTACCGCGCTTGGGACTCAGACGACGAAGGCGAGCCGTACATGGCGAATGAAATGGTGGCGCTTCGAGACGGATCAGGTGGCGGTCATGTTAACAGCAGCGGCAGCGGGAATCGGTTGTGCTGGTGGGCTCCACTCAACAAGAATCGAATGAAGGACGTAAATAAGTGCATGGACACTGTCAACAAAGCTGTCGTTGCTACGCTCATGCCTAGCCAACTCCACGCGCTCACCAGCGGTTGCCGGCTCAGCCATAGCGACTTGGATTTGCTCTTTGGGTGCGGGCCCATGACTGATCAAGCAGCAGCTCACGAAGTTTTGATCCAATGCGGCCTCAGCGCTGTGCAGCGGCTCGAGTTCACGGTGCGAGAAGAGCATGCCAAGCAAACGGTGGCGTTTCCTGTTGACGTGGCAGATCCAGGTGCTTCAATCCCTTCTAATGAAGGCAGTGAAGACCCAAAGACTTGTTCCCTACAGCTCGTCAACAACTTGCCTCTGGGAGTGATGATTTTGGGCCAGATTTCAAGGCCATTGTTTGGCAACAAGGAGGGTCGGAAGTGAGTGCTTGTTCGCATGTTACGATACTGTGTTTACTAATTCATTCGCTGCCAATTGCAATAGCTTCCTAAACACCTTACGCGCTCATTGTGTCTATGCATGCAACACTGACAGGAAACTCAAAGTGCGTCGAGACCCTTCCAACGTTGCTGCCGGCATCGTAGAAGTGAAGCACAACACGCCAGTGCCTTCGTGGCGCAATTTGCTGCGTGGAGGCGCTGTGATGATGGACGCGCACTCGCTGGAAGCGGGCACTGTGCACTTGGCACTGAAAGCGAAGGCGTCCGGTAAAAACACCAAGAAGAGTGGCAAAGGGGCGGATGTTTCGCATTCCGATGGCAATGACGTGCGCACGTTTGTAGAGGTTTCGAAAGACCAATTGTATGCCGTGGCCGCAACGATGATGGACCTCAGGCAAGGCGGCTGCCGTTGCCTTGGCGTGACTCTTTTACCTCCCGGAGGTTGGTTTCTTCACATGGCCTTCCTCACATTCGGGCTTTTTGCGCCAAAAGAACTGGTCAAAGCATCTAATGTAACTCGGGAGCAACGCACCGAAGCAAAAGCTTTTGACGAATCGTGCGCACTTCTAGGTGAAGCTCTCATTTATCAACCACATTTAACTTCTTGGCTTTTGGACCTCTTTCACCTGCCTTGCGCCGAGGCCACAATGCAATCATTTGGTTATGGGTCGCCACGCAACCAAACCTTCGAGATTCTTAAACCAGCAGTGAATTTGTACCAGGAGGTTCAGACAGGTTCTTCCTTTACCACCCCTTTCTATCATGAAGCCGATGATGAAGAAGAAATAGTGTATGAGCAGAATCAAGCTGCGGACCTACCAGATGATAGTGCCAGTTTTTATGACGGCGAATTTGACAACGACAGTGATGACATGAATTCAATGGACTACGAAATTCGTGAGATTGCCAAAATGGACGAAGTAGACGATGATCACGGTATTGACGATGAGGATGACGACGATGATGACGAAGATGACGATGGCCAGCTCTTTTCGCAGTACTCTCAGATGAGTCGGCGACGTCAAGATGATGCAGATGACCAGCTCTTTTCACAGTACTCTCGAATGAACAGGCGGCGCCAGGGTCCAGTAGCCAATGCAGATTCTGATTGGGAGACTGATGATGATGAAGAGGATGGAGAAGAAGGGGAAGAAGGGGATGGAGAAGAAGATGAAGACGAAGAAGACGATGAAGAAGAAGATGAAGACGAAGAAGAAGACGATGAAGAAGATGAAGATGATGATGGTGTTGAGAATGACGACAACAATGATGATGACGAATCGATGTCTGCAACTGAAAACGATCTACTAGTAGAACCAAATGGTGCTTTCAATCTAGAGAACGAAGATGACGATGACGTTGACGCGAGTGACGGATTGTCTTCGTACGAGGATGGTGAATTTGACGAGGAAAGTGGTGACGAGCAGTCTGGAATCGAGTCTAGTTCCGTCGACAGAGCCAACATTCCTTGGACCTTGCGCCATGCGGAGTCTTTGTTACCGGCCATACTTGCCCACCTCGGCGATCCTGGCGACGTCGTGTGGCCGTACCAAATATTCCATGCGCTCAGCCAGAGGATTTCAAAGAAAGAACTGAAAGTGGCGCTGGACACGTTTAAGCGGCCTCCCAACACCCCGCATTGTCCGTCTCGAGGTGGGCTCGCTTGGTTGTTATCCTTGAAATGGATTAAGCTCGAGTCGTACATTACCCGCGACACGGGAGCAGTGCAATGGGTAGCGTTTGTGCCTCCAAAAGACGCGCAACATGTGCCCTAGCCTTGGCACGCTAGCTCTCCTTGCCTAAGCTACAGCAACAGTGCAACTGCCGATCGGCTTGGCAGTGAGTTGAATGGGCATGGGACCCTGGAATTGGAATTGGGCTCGTTTTTTTTTGCGCTAGATGCCAGATGCTCGACTTGGCTTGGTTGGGTGAATTCTTTATGAACCCAAATCCGAAATAGATCCCAGGCCTGCCAATCTACGGACCTAGGAAGTTTACCAAGAAAAGGCGCGTGTCGCTACATGCCCAATAACTTAAAAATTTAACCCGAAAACCAGATACCAGATACAAGACAAATAGTGGGTAATAATTAGCCACATCTTATTTTTTATGGTAGTCGCCGATAACTGAATTCGTTATTGGGCACTGGCATTAGTAGTAGCCGCATCGTACATCGCAAATCGTACTGGTATTGTCACACCGTGGTGAGCTATTAGGCGTCTTTTTCGTGCTTGGGCCTTTCAAGTATCCGTGAAACTTGGAAATTTGGCCAAGAGGTAAGAGGTCGCAAAATCGGAGCAAAAGAAGACATCGATGCCCAATAGCAGTGATATTCCTCAATCAGCGCCATCAAAAAGGAAGGCCAGGCCAGCCAGCGCTTCTTCGCCCCCTGTACCCGTCGACCCACCTACAGCGCCGCCTCCTAAAGGTCCACCACCAGCGCCATTGCCAGACCACATCTGCCGAGGCAGGTCCAAGATTGCAGGTGGGCGCACTCGTAAGGCAGACTCCGCAGGCGGCACGCTACCAGCTGCCAATGTGCTGCCGCCGTTCTGAGCCAACGAAGATGCTGCCGGGTCTTGCGCGTGGATCGCTTCGCTCGCCGCTCGCAACACGTCGCGCATCGCGTCTTTCTGCGCTTTCGCGTCGGTAGCCTGGCTCAACGCCGCGTCCAAAGTCGCCACTTGCGGGGGCCCCACTCCTGGCAGCTGAAGCAACACCGCGCGCGGCCGCCCCGCAACCGCCGTAAAATGGTGCGCTGGAATGCCACTCCCGCCACCGCTACCTCGAGGAGAGGTCGCTCCACCACCACCTCCCTGCGCCGACGCTACGGCATAGGTAAGCCGGTCTGGCGCTAAGCCAATGGCGAGCAAGCAGTACAAATCCCGAGCCAGGTTCAGCAAGTCCCACTCTAGGCCCGCCAGCCATTTCGGCTCTGTGACTAGGGCGTACACCGCCGTCTGCATCAGGTGGGTGCCTAACAGAGGCTCGAACAGAGGCTCGGCATAGGTGCACCCCACCATCCGGTGCGCAGCTGTGATGGCTTTTCGGCATTGGACTCCGTCCGGCCACAGCAACGCCGCAGTGACGGTCCCCGCCAACGGGTAAGCAATAGAAGGATTGCCCAAGAACAGGAACTTGGCGAGGGTGTCGGCGTGCTGGCGCTTGGCCGCTGCTTCGCGGGCTAGTCCCGGCGCTCGCGGGACTTTGGCGTGCCCGTGCGCAGCGTCCATGTCACCACTTCCTGCTGCAGTACCTGCACCAGTTGCTGCTGCACCACCACTACCACCACCACCGCTGCCGGCAACAACAGGGGGCGAAGGCGCACTGTCGAAGCTGCGGCCGTTCTTAGGTGGAGCCAGAGCGCCACTGAAGCCACCTAGGGTACTGGTGCCACAAGTGCCGCTGGCACCGCCGCTGCTGCCCGCAGCCTCTAAGCTCCCTCCACTGCCCCAAGGCTTGCCCACCCCGTCATAATTGATGAAGGCCCGTGCTAGGTCACCGCTGAGCGCAAGCCACGACTGCAGCACGGCGACGTGCGTGCGGGTGAGCTCGCGGCGGCATTTGTCAATCACCAATTCTTTGGTGGCCTCCGGCACTTCTGGTCCCAGGACCGCCCCACCGTCCCGCCGGTAAGCAGCCGCCACTGTGCGCCACGCGCTTGCGTCAGCAGCTGAGGGAGAGGCAGCAGCAGCACCCGCAGAAGAGAGAGCAGAGACAGCGCCGAGAGGGCCTTGAGAAGACGGCGCACTGCTATTCGCAACAGCTGTCGATGCAGCTTCCCAAGTAACGGTGAGGCGCTGCAGCGTGTGGCTGAGCAAGGGCGCCAGGAGAGGCGGCAGCAGAGTGGCGTGCAAACTCGGGGGGCAATGGAGCACCATGGGCTCCGCCGCATGCTTCAGCAACAAGCTCAAGTGCCGGTGCTCGACGTGCTCTAATTCGTGCAGCAAACAAGCCGTGGCGGCGCTGTAAGCCCCTGCAATCGTGAAGAGGGCGCCCTGTTGAGCAGCAATCCCTAGCAAGGCGTAGGCGAGCGTCCGGAGCTCGGAGAGCCAGCGGCAGCGCATTTCTTCGAGGGACTGCACTTCGATGCCGCCCGAGTCCATGTGGTCGCGTTGGCCCTGGTCGCCATGGCCACCTCCGGTGTCTCTGGAGCCCCCCCCCCCGCCGCCGCCGTCGATTTGAGACGCGTGGCCCCCGTCGTTGCCTCCCATCAAATCTTGCTTCTTTTGGGTGATCCCGCTCAAATTCGACTTCACGTGGAGCTCTTGCTCGTGCATCGAGAGCACGTGCGACAGCGGCGTCCAGCCTTCCACTGAGCTCGCATCACCTGCTCCCACAGAAGACATCGCTCCTGCTGCTGCTCCCATAGCTGCTCCAGCAGCTGGTGAAGAGGAAGCTCCGCGCAACACGTGCGCACATTCCGGCGCCCAGATGCCGTGCAAAATGCGAATCAGCTGAATCAAATTCGGGAGCACCAGAGGCCACAGAGGGGCAAACGCACTTTCTTCCTCTTCGCTACCGCTACTGTCGCCTGCTGGTCCAAGCGCATCCGCCCACGCTGCGCACTTCGCAGGCACATGTACCCGCCGGGCAATCGAGTTCAAGGTGTTCAAGCAGTTCCCTACGAGTCGCACTTTGGCATGCACGGCGGTGACCACCGCGGGGTCGGCGCCATTCGAGCTGGGCGCTGCCTCGATCCCCAAGCAATGGGTCAGGAGCGCTTGGGGTGACGTCAGCAAGTTGGTGACCTCGGGGCTGCACCACTCCCGCACCGACTCCCCCGCCACCTGCCCTACTAAAGTGGTGCGACGGGCGTGATCGGGCACCGCGTTGGAGACCGCTACAAGCATCTCCAAGCAGTGCATCTTTTGCATGGGCCGCAGGGAGCCCCGGCTGGCCATCGCCTCCACGCGCGCCGCCAAACTACCTAAATGCGGCTCGAGCTCCTTGGGTAAAGCCCTGCCCAAAGCGATGAGCGCACCGCCTGCGCGCCTCCGCAGCGCTGCTACGGGTTCCGAGGGGGCATGCACTAATCCAGCTCCACCTGGAGCCGCAGCAGCTCCGGCTGCTTCAGAAGGTTCGCTTTCCCATGCCTCGTTCGCTTCCATGCACTGAAAGCACGCCTCGAGCACCAGCGGCAGCTGCGAAGTGAGCGCGCTCAGTGCTTGGGCTTGTTGGGCGCGCTGGGCCTGCTGAGCGGCCGAGTCGATGGGTGGAGGACCCGGGCTACTCGAGCGAGGCGGAGATGAGGGAGCTAGGGCACCGCTAGCATTCGCATTAGCAGCCTCCGTCTCCACTTCAGCTGCTAGAGTGGGCGCACTCAAGGGGCTCCGAGCAGCGCACAGCAGCTGCAAGCGGCACGCTCTCAACATGGGGTCGCGAGGCTGCCAGCTCAACGATCGGGCTAAGAGGTCGGCGGCAGCTTGCGAGGGACGAGCGTCAATGCCAAGCACACCGTGGGAGCTGGCCAGAGATCGAGGGGGAAGAGCAGAGAGGGCAATGTCGAGCATCGCACTGACCTGCGAGTGAGGAGGGCACAAAAATTATGGTTGAATAAGGATGAGAAAGAAGGAAAAGGACGTGAAATATACTAACACGACAATGTCGATACAGATAGAATAGAAGTAGGGGCATGGAGAGGAAATGCAAATCTTCAACCGAAGTTGTGAAAATTTCATTTGTTAGACTGCACGCACCGCTTCCAGCTGTTGCACTGCCGTGGTTTTCACCGTACAGCGCCCTTTGGGGTCCAAATGGTTCACAATTGCGCCCGCCTGCGGCCCTTGCACCGAGTCCAGCAGCTCCACCACTACCCCCCGCATCGCAAGCGCACAGGGGCCCGGTAAAGCCTCTGCCGCGGCGCGCAACAGCCCACTCACTTGGCCCCGAAACTGCCCGAAGAAGTGCGTCAATTCTTCTTCGTCGCCGAATTCTTCGTCGTAAATGGCCGGCAGTAAGCCCTCTTCCAGCCCCTGAGGCCGCACTAACTTCGGCCAAAACGCCCGCAGCACTGGCTCTAGCCGCTGCTCTAAGGCCGACGGCACTACATTAGAGGATGCACTAGTACCACTACTATGAGTAGGATCGAGCACCACCTGACTCCGAGCTTTCCGCATGCGAAAAGCCGCAAACCACAGGAGGTGCAGGTCCGATGCCAGCCTCAGCGATGGGTGGCTGAGGAGGCCCAGGGCTAGGTCGAGGTAAGCCGCCCACGCAGCACTGGCTAGCCATACTTCGTCTTCGGCCAAAGTGCCTGCGTTCACGGTGATTAGGTCCGCCACCAGTGCTCCAATGGACCGCCAAAACGCTAAACTTTCAGTGGGGTGGCTCGGTGGCGGCGTCGAGCCTACGGCCCCAGGCAAAGCCTCGAGGAGGCGCAGCAAGCAGCCCTTCTCGAGCTTGCGGGACACCAGTTGCTGCAGGCACGAGGCCGCGTCGTCGCGCACCGACGGGAGCCGAAGGCAGGCGCAGCAAACCTGAAGAACAGCAAATAGAACAAAGCGGATTATGAGCTCAAGAAGCAGAGAGAGCTAGGTGTACTAAGGAATATCCGACTACATGGAATTACAACTACCAACAAAATTGACGAATTTCTAGCACCTGCGTGAAGTCATGGTCTTCTGCCAACAGTTCTTCCGGCCGAATCCACAAATGAAACCGCCGCACCATATTCAAACTGGCCCGCAACAAGCATGCCGCCGGGCCGTCGGCACTGTTGCGTTCCGCCGAGGTCGTCGACGAAGAAGCTTGGGCTGCGCAAGCTTGCTGGAACTGGTGCGACATGTACGCGTACGTCAGCGCCAAGAGATTTGGCACGTGCGCCCTCAAGCCTCGAAGCACGTCGTTGCGCCTCCCCGTAGAGAGGCGGCTGTTGAACTGCGCGTCGGTGCAATCCTCAGCGACATTCCGCAGCACCATCATCGCCAGCTCGGCTGCTGTGCCGTCGGCAGAATTCTGCCACGCCGTCAACAGCCCCTCCATGAATCCCGGCCACTGCTGCGGGAACGACCTCTCGGCCAAGTCCGCCACCAGTCGGCAAACTGCTTCCTTGACGTGCCCCACTTCGGTCCCCAGCGGCTGCACGTAGCCCGGTGACGTCAGCAGGCTTGCGGCGGCTGCTCGCAGCGCTTCACCCGCAGGACCAGGGTCATTGCCGCAGCGGGCTGCAGCTGCACTCAACCCTTGCAGCGCAAAGTGGCGAGCAAAATGGTCGTGGCCAGGCGAAGGCGCGAGGAGGTACATGGCGTAGTCGGGGCAGTCCGGACGCTGAGTGTACGCGTAAATGAAAGAAAAGAGAGTGAGATAGACAAGTATAGAGAGGGTAAAGCAAGTTAGAACTGCCCGATGTAGGCAGTACGTAAATCAAAGTTGAGTGAAATCGACAGTATATTCAAAGACCTGAGCTCTGGCCTTAAGTTTTGAAGCAAGAGCTCTTTGTTTTACCTTCTTGAAGGCCTCAAGCTCAGCGTATGCATTTGCTCGTTCGTGAGCCGCAGTAGAGGGCGCATGGGTCGCAGCAAGAGCGGCAAGCACTCTCCGATATAGAGTCTCGTCCATGTCGATCGAATGCTAATGCTAAACTACTTTGGATGCCGCTTGATATTCCTTCCTACTAAGTGGAGTTACAGAGGATGTAGAACCCTGACGTCTCGTAGCGTGTAGCGAGCTAGAAACACTAGACAGTCCCGCTGCAGTATAGGAATAAAGTTCCTACTTCATTACCAAAAAGGCATTTCTCTGCCAGCTTTAGATGAGTTAGTAGATCAACTCGAGTACAATTCGAACAGCGAGGAAGCTAAGAGGACTTCAGACGCATTGTTGAGGGAATGGGCGAATGCAGGAATTGCGTGAATAATGAATGCACACACCACTGTTTCGAAAGCAACGATGCGAAAAGAACCAGATCTGGAGTACTGTATTAGAGCAATTATAATTGCTACATTGCTACAGTAGCTTTTGTTGCGTAGATTTTCGAGTAGTAGTGGGGTGCACAAGCAAGAGGTCCAGAGTGCCGGCGAGACAATGGCCTCACGCGTGACGGGCAGGCCGCTAAAGTCGCCATCGAGCACCCGCTCACGTGCAGTAACCACGGTGACTTTGGTTGCCTCTATTTGTGTTCTCGGGAAATAACTCCTGCGCTTGTCCTTCCATTGGCTGTCATGATACTACACGGCGGTAGTCGCATACCAAATGAAAATGAAAAGCAATCTACGAACTCTTGCAAACCCCCTGAATGAGCCCATACCACCTATGATAATATCATGCAACTATTTTTAAACCCATTTCTACCAGGCCACAGCTGACTCGGCACCAGCACCCAAACCCGAAGCCCAGCCCACTTTACGCGTCATGCGCCTCTACAAGCCACGGCTGCATTTTTCCCCCGCCACGCCTTACTCAGCACAAGTAGACGCGCTGCGTACTAACGCTGGCGGAACGAGCACAAGTGGTCCATCTGCGACTACGCTCCTGGGCCGCCTCGAGTCGGACTGCTCCCTCAGCTCTTGCCTCATTTTGCCCGACTCCTTTGGGTCGATCCACCGCGGAGAGACTTTCTGCGCTTACGTCTCAGTACTAAACCACCTGCCTGCTTCGCTGCGCGATGTAAAAGTGTCCGCCAAGTTAGTCACCCCGCAGTCCAAGCGCACTCTCGTGCTAGCCGATGCGCGGCAAGAGCGGGGAGCCGTGCGGGCGGGCGCTGACCGATCGCCTCTGTTGTCCAGCGGGGACAAGCTAGATATGGTGGTGCAGTCGACGCTCGGGGAGCTTGGCGACTACACTTTGCGAGTGACCGTCGAATACGCCGACCCTTCGCCGCCACCTGCGCAAATCGCTGCAGCACCCGGAGCTGGTGGTGCCGGCAGCAGCTTTCAACCTTCTAACGTGCATGGAGCGACCTCAGGAAGCGCGCACGCGAACCAATGCGTGACGCCCGTTCAGCAGCAGGCGCCGGGATATCCCGGCCCGGCGCCTCGGCCAATTTCAGAGCACATGCAAACAGCGACTCCAGCAGCAGCAGCAGCAGCAGCGCCGGCACCGGCACCCCGCGTGCTGCGCAAGTTCTACAAGTTCAAAGTGTGCGCCCCTGTAGACGTGGTGTCGGTGGCGCGGGTGGTCAACGGCAAAGCCTTCGTTCAGGTGGAGGTGAAAAGCACCGCCACCACCGCCAGCCAGTTTGTGCTCAGTGGCTTGCACTTTGCTGCTGCAGCGGGGCTGGTGGCGACTGAAATCGCGGGCCTTTCATCTGGGAGCATTAGCAGCAGCAGCAGCAGTGGTGGTGGCGGTGGTGTGGGTGCTTCAGCGGTCGTGCATCGACCAGCAGCCGCAGGAGCAGCCAGTGGCGGCAAATCGCTTGTGTCCGCGCAGTGCTCTCAAGCGCTAGACCGCACCGTGATTTTGGGGCCCGGAGAGTCGCGGCAATTTCTGTTTCAAGTGGAGAAAACGCTCCACCCGCCTACGGGTTCAGTACCTGACCTCATGGATGCGCCGCCTTCGTCGATTCAAACGACCCCATTGGAGGCTCTCGGGCAGTTGCTGGGCGCAGTCCACGTGCAATGGCGCTCGGCCATGGCGGAAACGGGCAGCTTCAAGACCGGGCCAGTGCACGCCCCGGTCGCGCGCCGGCGCGAAGTTGAAGTGACGGTGGCGGGGGACTCGGTTGGTCCTAGCAGTAGCAGTCATGAGAACGAAGCCTCTTCGCCTCTTCAGCAGGGGCAACTTCCTAGTAGCAAGGGCGTTTTACCTGGCCGCCTCGCGCTGCACACTTCTGCGAATTGCCGCGTGCGCGTCACCAACAACACGGACCGCACGATGCCCCTGTCGCTGCGCTGGCGCTTGCCGCGCCCCCCAACAACGACTGTAACAGCAGCAGCAGCTCGTGGTGGTGCCCCCGCTCTCGCCACCTTCGCCACCACCGTAGCCAAGCACTCGACCAGTGGGCATGCCGTGGCGACGGCCTCCGAGCCGCTGGGGGTGGTGCCCCACGGCGCTTGTTGGTTCGACCTTGGGCCCGTGGGCCGCGGGGGCGGGGTGGCGGAGTGCACTCTGGAGATGCTCGCGGTGCGACCGGGGTGGCACGCTGCCGGCCTGGGGCTGGTGGTGGTGGATGAGTCGACCGGCCGAGAATACGCGCAACCCGCGCTGGGGACGCTCCTAGTGTTGCCGCGAGGCCAAAAGCTTTCGGACGGTGACAATAGTGGTTCTTCTTCATTATTGGAGGGGCAAGTTGCAACACAGGTTGCTGCCTCGACGGCGAGTGCGGAGGCAGCGGCACCTCTTGGGGCTAACCCTGTTGTGAGTTCGTCCGATGCCTCGGCTTCTTCTTTATCTTCTTCTTCGTCTTCTGCAACTACCAATGAGCTGCCTTCACTGCCAGTGCGAAATCGCCTTGGTTCGAACGAGTTTTTCACTCCAAATGCAGCCCCCTTTACTGGGCAGCCATTGGACAATAACCCCGACAACGCTGGTGCTCCGAATTGGCCTAGCGAAGAGATGGTCGCAGAAGGCGATGGTAGCACCGTACATGTCAGTGGCACAACAGGAGGAGGAGAAGAAGAAGTTGAAGCTTCAGTGGAGTCAGCAGAGAAAGAGACTGAGCCTGACGTCAGTGGTGCTGCGGCAGGCGCGGACGAGGACGTGGATAGCGAAGAAGAGGACGGGGAAGCATTCCTAGGTCGCGACAGCGTCGGCGGGCGCCCTGAGCCTTTGATGGGCAATGACGACGACAAAGATAACGATAACAATGATGATGGTCATGAGTCTAGTGAAGGCCAGAGTGTGAAACTGGCGGAGATCGACGAAAACAGCAGCAACAGCAGCAATGATGACACGTTGCTTCACTTACCGCTGGCAATGCCTATGCTATCCCGCCAAACCACAGGAGGCGGTCTGCACGAGGATAGCGTCAATGACCTTTTTCTTTCTAATGCTGGCAGCATTGTAGACGACGACCAAGTCATCGACGCAGGGGACCTCAACAGTGGAGACAACAAGAATGACAGTGCCAGTGGAGCAGGCACCATGGCAGGAGACAACATGATGGAAAGTGTCATGATGGAAAGCGTGCTGCTTGACACATCGATGAACATGACCGCAGCCGCGACTGAAGTGGTGCCTCCTGAGGGCCTGGCTGAAGAAGGCGATGACGATGATGACGTCGACACGGTCGGCGGGTTTGTTGCTGAGAGTGCAGTCAGCGCTGGTGCTGACGATGGTGACACTCATGTGGAAGCAGGAGGAGCAGGCGATGGTGGCAGTGAAGCACTTGGGAGTGATGGTGGCGCGGGCGATGACGCAAATGCAGAAAAGGTTGATGGCGATAGTGCTGGAGGTCTTGGCGGTGGTGACGACAGCACTTTACCAGGAGCTGCCGAGGATGAAGAACAGAATTCGCCGTGATCTTAGAAGGAATGGGCAATGGAGTGGTTTGCAGATAAGGCTTTCTTTTTGCATTGGGAATTGGGAGTTAGGTGCCGTACAGGTAGTCCTCAGCCTCTTTTTATATGTGTCTTCATAGTTCTACTATAGTGGGCCGCCGGTAGGCCCCCATCCGCCAATAACGCATATCCCTATATCGCCCCGATAGCGTACTTAGGTTTAAGATTGAGCAACGTTGCAAAGCG
>Ga0307982_1002741_pt1 | contig 14153 bp, 15 predicted proteins | sample OrgLakmetagen989_FD_201847 | JGI IMG/M metagenome (GOLD analysis project Ga0307982, IMG submission 201847) | Saline water microbial communities from Organic Lake, Antarctica - #989 | ecosystem: Environmental > Aquatic > Non-marine Saline and Alkaline > Saline | place: Antarctica: Organic Lake...
CAATGCCTCTAATTTGATGGCCGCCGGAATCTCCACCCTCTCCAGGAATGCGTGCCGGTACTGAATTTCAAACCATTTTCGTGTCACAAACCCGCGCCCGATGCGCTGCATCCGCACCTGATGTAGTGAATAAAATAACACGAAAATGATGTCACCCGTTGAATCACCAAAAGAAGAAGATTACGAAGAATAAAAAAAAACGAACGACAACAGAAAGAAAGATTGTAGCCTCGACGGATACAAAAGATACGTAAGGGAATAAGCGACAAGTGTAGATGATCTTGAAGAGGAGAACGCACAAACAAGCAAACACAAGACCCATGTATGCCTAACCTGCAAGCGAAAAAGACGCATGGCAGTTTTCACTTTCTGGCGCCAAAGCCGCGCACTTTTCCCGCGCGCAAACCGGTTGATCACCTATGACCATGATGTATAGTGGTGGTGGGGTGGTGGTTTCATCAATGCATGAGGAGAAGAGAGAAAAAAAAAGAGTGAGATTGAGATGAGAGAAATGTGCAAATCGGATAAATGAGCGAAGAGGGGAAACAGAAATAAGATAGACGCACACAATTCCCACTCACCGTGGCAGCATCTCTCTCCCGTCGCCTTCTCGCTAAGTCTTTTCTGCCAATGTGCCCGCGCACGATCCGCTGCAGCAACAGCCGCGCTGGTGCTAGGACTCGCATGGCCACTTCCAAATCGATTCGTCCCCGAAATCCCCCACTCCAGGGCGCCATCCTCGCGTTGGGCAAACCCGTGATGGGGTTAATGCCTGTTGGCGACATCGGGGAATCCCCCTCCAGTAGGGTGTTCCTATTGGCCGCCACCTTGTGCTTCATCGAGCGGAGCGCTCCGGAGGCCAGAAACGCGGCCCCGCCTACAGGGGGAACTTTGGCTAAACCGGCGACCCGCCACCGCTGCTTGCGACCCCGCACACACGCCTGAAGCACCGCCAAGCCTTTAGGCCCGTCGATCCGACACGGATCACTATCGCGTCCACCCATTTCCGTAGCCACCTTCAGCCTCGCCATAGTAGTTTTGGAGGGCCGCACGGGCCCATACAGCCCGCCGGAGCCAAAGACGTTGGGTAACCTCGCGGCATTGAGCTTCTTGAATTTCTTGGCCCCGGCCGCAGCGGAGACAATCGAAGCAATGCCGGCGTTACTAGTGCTGCTGCTGTGGGCGCTGCTACGGCTGCGGCTGCCACTGTCCATGCTCCCCAGTGACGTTCCATCCAAGGAATTGTTGCCATTTGAGGACGCTAGAGATAGACCGGAGGACACTGCTGCTCCTGCAAAGTCCATATACTTGCTCGTGGTTTTCTTTTGACTCTTGGCCTGTGGCTTCGCCGGTAACGTCACGTTGTAGAACCGGCGGGCAGCAGTGGCCAAAGCTAGGATTTTGGCGGTGCATCTCGCTAGGAAACTGCGCACCGCTCGCTCGATGATGATGGCGGCCTTCCAGTGGTTCAGCAAATACGCGAAGTAAGCACGCCCGACCCACGCGCGGAAAGTGGCTTGGACCTTGGTGGCAGCAGCGCGGATCAGCCGACGGTACGCTAACACTAAGCGACGATCGCGCTTCGAGCGGTACATCTAGGATTGGTGTAAAAGAGTGTAAAAGGGTGTGTTTTATTCATGGGTGAGATAGAATGCCACAAAAACACAGAAGCAGAAGTTTGAGGGAAAGATGATTGTAAGGTAGAATTAAACGGACACTCGAGCTATGATCATCAATCGGCATTGTTACCTTCTGAATAAGAGCAGCCGCCAGATCTTTGAGCGGTCGGTACAACGCCACGAAAGACCGCGCAACCCAGCCTCGAAAACACCTGATAGAAAGGAGAAGAGTGGTGGTGTAGAAAAGGAAATTACCACGACATTACTAGAGCGCAAAACAAACACAACGGCCGAAAATTGAAGGCCGCGAAGAGAGGTCGTGAACGAAGGAAAGTCGGAAAGAAAGCAGCTGGTTTTCAAACTAAAATGCGTTTCATCACACGCACCTCTGCAGCGCCATGGCCGCAAAAGTGCGCTTCGATCTCATGGCCAAACATTTCGGCACTCGCTGCAGGCGCCACAGCCGCTGGCACCGCAGCGCCCACCGCGACACTTCCAGCAGGGAAGCCTGGAGACGCCCGAGCACGGCGGCGGTGACAGCAGGGCCGCCGGGACCCCACGCAGGATTATCCCCTGGGGGCACCACCACCTTTTCCACCTGTTTGCGCGTTTGGTACCCGATAGGCAGCCCAATGCACAGTTTAGTACGTAGTTGTAGCACACGGGAGTGTCTCAATCAAATAAGATTGGCATACAAACCACATCAAGGTGCGGCATACCCGTTATGTTACGCATTTAACGCTTGAGATTCACTAGAGAGGAAGATATGGGCGAACAATGCAGTAAAATTGAAGCCGTTTGTTCCCTTATCATCCTCACCGGGTCTCTCAGTGAGCCGTGCACTGGTAAAGCCAGCTGCTTGCGGTTCAGCTCGTGGCGGTGCAGTTGTCCGTTGAGCTGCTGCACCATCAATGCCTTGTGGTCGCTCGCCAGGCCGTACAAATGGTGCGCTAAGTACTTCTTGCGGGGCGGCGGCGGCAAAGGGTCGGGGTCCTTGAGGTCGTCCAGCGCCTCCTAATATGGTGTGTGCATGAAAATACAAATCAACAAGTACACGGGTGAGTGTCTTGTATACATTCGAAGCATAACCGCTAGATGGCACACGCACAGACGCATGTAAACGATTGCGTCATATCTTTTGCTATTCAACAGCAATTGCACAAAAGACACAGTGAGTGAGGATCGGAATAGTGACTTCAGTCATGTGATTTCTAGTCAAGTTATCCGTTCATCATCATTCCTTCTCTCTCTCCTTCTTACCCGTTCTTCGGCAGCTTTCAGCTCTTCGTACAAGTACAGGCACGCCTGGCTTGGGGGGTTGTTCAGAGTGGCCCCGTATTTCAAATACGGCACCAGCGCACTCGCCGTGGCCCACCGCCCGCCTCCACTTCCTTTACCTCCTGTCTTGCGCTGGCCGCTGCTGCCAGTATTATTACCGTTGCCGGTATTATTACCATTGTCGGTGTAGTTACCGTTACCGTTCCCGTCATCGTCGTCTTCCGTGGCATTTGCCACCACCGCTGCCAACGGCTTGTTGCCTTTCCCGAGCAGCCGCCGAGCTTCTTCGTCGTGCCGAGCGTGCACCTCGACCTTGAGCGCGCGGTCTGAGGCCAGCAACTCGGCTTTGGCGGAGGCCACAGCGCCGTGCCACGCCCGGTCCGCGATCTTGTAAGCAGGCGAGACGTGATGTAGTTTGCCATATTAGGGAGTCGGGGAAAAAATGTGTTAGTCGAAAGAAGGGAATGGGTGCCGATGAGGTTTGGAAAAAGTTGTGTTCGGTCCGAAACAATTGACGAGGAGAAAACTAGACACATGGAAAGGATGGCGAAGAATGTTTTCCGATAAAAGTTTCCGGTAAGAAGGACAACAATCGCACCTGCGCTCCAGCCGTAGCCGCTTCAACATCGCCAGGCAATGCCTGCGAGTCACCGCTTTCACCTTTCAAAGCCTTCTTGGTGGTCTTCTGCGTGCGTCCCGTCTCTGGCACCACCAGAGCTCGTGATGAAGGAGGAGAAGACGGAGACGAAGGGCTGTTTCGTCCTCCTCTGCTCGGGGATGGAGATTCTCTAGTAGGACTTTGCCTGCTCCTTCCCATTTTGTCAATTTGACCGGGGCTGAGCAATCGAGGATTTGGGCTGCCCCTGTTGTTGTGAGGTTCTAGAGAAGAAGAAGGCCCCCTCAAGAGGCGATTTCGGTGCAACGAAGCGTCTGCTCGTTCGTATGCGTCTGGAGGGTACATGTCCGGCCTAAATAATTGATGAGATTGACGAAGAAGAAAAGAAGGGGACAAAAAGCAGATGGTCACAAATGACAAAGTGAAGCATGAGAAAAAGCATGAAATCATACGATAAAGAAAGACGCAGATAGAAAGAATAGTGCAATAACCCTTAATTTGTCTTGTCTCATTCAGCATTCATCGTTCTGATGACGCACCTCCACTGGTTGGGCGTGCGAAGGTCGAGCAGCAGCGCAGGCAACGGCTGCGGGCAGCGCCTTCTCTTTAGGCGCCGGTAGCTGGGGTACTTGCTCTCATCATCATTACCATCACCAGACTTTCTTCCGGCCTTATCTCTTAAAACGCCTGTTGCAGTCGTGTACGCTCCTTCTGCACCGTCATCAGCAGCCGCACTACTGCACCAAAGCTCTCTCCTACATTTCCCTCTCCTGGACCTCTTCTTGTTGAGGAGGTGCGAGTGGTGCCATCCCTCCGCAGCATGGCTCATTGAGGCGCCCCCACTCCAGCCAGGCATCGACCGCACATGGGCACCTACCACGCCTACATGTTTCAACTTGCCGCCTGCTCCGAATGGCAGCAGGGGGGCTCGGCAGGAGGAACTTGCCTCGTCGACTTTCTTCCTCTTCGTTTTTACTTTGTTCGCAAGAAGCTTGCTCTTTGCATCAGGTACAACTGAAGTTGTCAAGACGTTCGAGTTGGAAGGCAATGGCCTGTCCAGAGAAGCTTTGAAATTCTCAGCTGCTCCTCCTCGTCCCTCCTCATTCTCTCTGAGAGACTTCCTTAGATCTTGTTCATCGTCTTCTTTGTCCTTCTCCTCTTCACCGCCGCCCTCGTTGCTATCGCTGCTCTCATCATCTACCTCATCATCGCTGTACTCTTCGTCAGACCACCTCGGGTCAGCCCATGGCTGTTCGAGCGCTCTGAGCTTTGACTCGTACGCTAGCTGATGCTCCAGACATCCCACCACGAGATGCACGCGCTCCGAATGCGAGAGGCCGCAGAAAGCAGCGCTTGCCTGCGATGACGATGCCAAGATAAAAGCAAAAGAGAGAGAGCGAATACAAGGAAAGACTGCGTCAACAGCATTGGAATTGAAAACAACATGGAATGCTCCTTGAACTCTCAGATCAGAAAGACTTCGTCTAAAACTCACCACAAGCAACTTCACGTGAGTCTCGTCGAAAAGGGGCATTTCTTCCGTAGGTTCTTCTCTCTCTTTCATTGCTGCTGCCACCACTGCTCCGTCGAACGATCTGGCAGCAGCACCAGCACCAGCGGGCCCCCCTTCTCTTTCACTCCCAGAATTAAGCTTCGTCAAACGACTTGATTGCATCGCCTTTCGCTTCGCTTTTTCAGCACGCAATTCCTCCTTTAAAAACAAATAATATTTAGCGTAAGGAGGAAAGGGTTCAGTGCTGCACATGTGCTTGCTGGAGGTAAGAGATGGACAGCCGGGGGACAGAAAGTGAGTAGCAACGCCCTCGCACCCTGCCTCAACGTCACACCTTATGCTTGTGCTGAAGGGCGTGCGTGGCGGCACGTAGGCGCGAATCGTAGTTTTCTTTCTGGGTGGCCACCAAAGCGGCGAGGTCACGCTCCTCCTGCCAAGAACAAAGGAGAGAGAAGAAGGTTGAGACCAGGGTGGCGAAATGAACGAAGCGGAATAGAGGAGCTTGAATTATGCAGTGATTATATCACACATGTGAGTGGGCAGGGGGGAATAAGTACGCTGATAATGTAAAACGCCTCTCTTATGTCATCATTTTACCGCTGCTTTTTCGAGAGCACGGCAGGCAGCGTCTTCAGTACGAAAGGTCATTTTGGGGTTGTTTTGAAGGCTCAAGTTCATTGAAGAAGAAGCAGCAGAATTTGACGACGAAGGGATCGAAGCCCCGAGGCTGCGGGTCTGCGCACCTCCTTGATTGGGCACTCGATCTGGAAGCGCCATGTACTCGCTGTCTTCAGCTCGAAAGGTCATGCGGACCTGCAACAAGCAGGTGTAGGTGCGTGTGACGTCGAAGTGTGCATTTATGCGCACCGAGCAGGTCGTATGCGCCAAAAAACAACTTTCCCACACAGACTCCTATTATCTCTTTAACAAGAAACGCCGTCCCTTAGCCCTTTTCGCATCGCTCACCAATTCTGCGGCCCATTCTTGGGCTACAGCGGGCGCCGTGCTAGTGGCTGGTCGTGCGTTCATGAGGGCACCGCCTCCCGCTGCGATCCCCGCGGCCGTAGCTTGCTTGAGCTTCGCAGCGGACCGCGCCGAAGGAGGGGCTCCTTTGTCGACTCGCCACACTTTGCGGTACGCGTGCGCAGAAGCTCCGTACATCGCCCGGCCAGCGTACCTATGCAGGTGGTCGTGACAAGAATGGCGATGGGTTTGCGGGGGTGTATGAGTAGACAGGAAGAGAGAAAGAGCAAAGAAGAGCATCGAGCGCTTACTGGCATGACTGACATGCAGACCACCCCTCAATACAGAAACCACAACTACAGAATAGGCCCTCCCTTGCGTTCACACAATTCCTTGTAATTGCTCTCAATCTTGTCTCGCACCCCCACAAGTACACTCCAACACCCTTCTTACCACGCTGACAAGTCCTCCACTTCCACATGTAAAGCTCCCTGTACACCCAAACGCGCGTACGGCCACGGCAGCGGTGCTATGGGCAGCGGCACCGGAGGGGGCAGCATAGCACTGCTACCAGCAGCAACACACGGATAGGGCGGCGGCGGTCGCGCGGGCGTTTGCATTTCTTCCAAAAAGTTCTTCACAGGTGAGCCCGGGCGGCGTTCCTTAGAAGGAGACTTCGCTGCTGAAGCCACCTCAGGAGACCCGGGGCGCGAATTCGGCCGAGAGGAAGGGGTGTGAGGAGGCGATGGCGAGGGGTTGCGGGACGAGCCGCGGCGCTTAAGTTTGGCGCTCTCTTGCTCTGCAGCCTGCATGCGTGGCAATGGATTGAAACGATGGTACAATGAATCAGAGAAAAGTAAGCGTGCAGTTTCGAAGAAAATTAAGCGTCTTATGCAGCATCGCCTGAGCTATGGCTGAATATGCAATGAAACCTCATTACAAGAGTGCAAAATCGGGTGGGCATTTGCAGCGTAGAGCCTTGATACCAGCGAAGACAGCCCTTCAAAGATGCCATACACACGCCAGGTCCCTCAAAAGGATACACACACCACACTCGTACCGCATCCCGCGCCGCTTGTTGAAAGGCCAGCCGCGCAGTCACGCGCTCACGGCTCAGGGCTAGGCGGCGGCCTTGCTCTCGTTTGCGCGCTTTTAAGCTCTTGGAATCGTTGCCACTGTTGCGATACGACCATCCGGACAGCGCTCGCGCTGCAAATCCTTGGAAACCTGAAGCTTCCGCCGTTGCCACTGATGAGGAAGAAGAAGAAGAAGACGACGACGACGATGGCGTAGAAGGCTCACAATCACCTAAGTCATCACCGAGATCGCCTTCGTCTTTGTCGACATCTACAATATCTTCTTTCTCTTCAATGTCGTCAGTCTCATCGTCATTTGTCTCGCTATTTCCAGTCTTCAACGGTTGACCAAGTGGGTTGGCCTCCCCTGACTTCACCATGAGACCGCTGTCAACAGCGGGCTCGTTGGCAGTTGCATTGCTAGTGTCATCGTTTGAAAACTCGAAGCGCCGCACGCCAGCACACGTTCGAATTGTTGTGACAATTTCCTGATAGCGAAATCCATCAGTCAGATTTTAAAAATACATAACATTAGCCTCGAAATCTAACTAGAGAGGCGGTGTTTCCCTTGATCTATCCATCAGGTACGTAAGGAAGCATTTAATACAGTAGCATGAGATATACCTCAAACGTTGTCTCGGCAGCCGATACGTTTATGCCGTTGAAACGTTGCAAGACAGCCCCTGCCTGCAACGCCTTGGGGAGATTAGGGTTAGCGCTTCGGTCGAGTGCCGTGACAACGAGCCCTCGAGTGCTCCATTCAAACGTACAGCCTAGAGAAGAATCTGCCGCCACTTCAGCCACTAGAAGCTCGGCCATTTCTTCAACTGATGTGCTCTATAAACGGGCTACTATGAGTCTGATGTTAGCCATTCTTGGACTGCTTCATTTTTTGTTCTCACCGTTGGCAATCCCAGAGGAGGAAATTTGCATGATTTCTCGGTCTTGAAGCCTAATGTGGTATTCGCTCGTCACACGGTCACACGAACTCAGCGGAGAAGAGAAGAAGTTGACGATGGATGTTCAAGTAAAACTCAAGCAAAATCAGAAAAGCAAATAGGGCTTCACAACGTCAAGTTGAGAAGAAGCGGGAGGAAACACTATGATGAGGAGGTGTTCAACCATAGCTTCGGCTTTAATACTCTTAAGCAGTGATACCAAAGCCTTCACATCGCCTGCGGGACCAGTAACGCCGCACCAACGAACCCCGCGACAAACACGATCGGCGCGAATGCCACTTCTGCATGTGCCTCCCCTGCAGCATCCGCGCAGTAGTGTGGTAGTGAACGCGCTGGATCCAAACTTGTACATTCCCGATGGAGTTCATTTGCACAGCTACTTGGGGTTTCTGGGGGGCACAGTGGGCGTGGTTGGTACCCTGTTGACCTACGAGAAGGCTCGCTTCAAGGTGATAATTCAATAAAGAATAGGAGTTGGAGGAGGAGATAAGAAATGGAATAAGAGACGACACAGCCTTGACTAGAGACTCTGTCAATTCACTAAAGCTGCTCTATTCTAAAGATATCAAAATAAAGGCTATTCGTGCTCTAGCTAGCCACCGCTGCTTGTATTGCAATCCCATCACGTAGTATTATGTTTTCATGCACCAATCTCAGATGAAGCAGCGAATTTTGTGCCCCTATTGCACGGGCGGAGGCGTGCTCACATGTGGTGCTTGCGTTGGCTCTGGGACTCTCCTCGCTAGTGGTGCTGACTCTCCCTCATCCGCGGATGGTCACACTGCCAAAGGTCCCTGCCAATGCTCGGTAAGTGAAAACTCACGAGAGAAACAGAGATGGAGTGACTTAGAGTGAGTGAGAGTAAGTGTCTGAGTGTATAAGGTAGTGTAATCTGATGTGTTACATTGATTTAAATCAACATAATGTGCGCTTTTTCATAATATTGTGAGCTTGAAGGTGATAGCCATCACTTCCTATCATGGGCGTGGTGTGTGATGCGTAAAAATTCTGACATTCGTTTGCGTCAATGTTGCTCTACATCAGACTTGTGGCGGGCTCGGGGCGGTGGCGTGCGTAAACTGCAAAGGCGAAGGCGTCACGGTGCCCATCGCTTTACAGCGCAAAGAAACCGACATCCCATTGGACGAGTTCGAAGCTGCACTCGACGAGATGGGCATTGCGGCCTTGGCGGCGAATTACGTGAACACCCAGGTGGTTGAGGTGGTAGTGAACTGGTCGTCGCCGGTGTTATTCTGTCGACTGAATGGCATGCGTGCGCATCTGCTTTGTTTCCACTCTAACATCCCTCTTTGATTGCGTGCATGTATCGTTGATGTCCAATAAGCTGTGGATCATTAATTCTTCACATGGTACCCGTCCTGCGGCTCTTCTCTTGGCCTTGTTCCTTACATGTGCGGGTGCCATCTATTCAGGCGCGCGACCGGCTGAACCGCCAACTCGCCAACGTCAGTGGCCAGCTCGACGACGGGACCAGGCGCGACCCTACGTCGACTGCTGCAGATCCGGTGCCCCAGCCGCCGGTGCCTGCTGCTGCTGCTGCTGCTTCGCCTGCAGTGCCCACACCCGAAGCGGCACCTTCTGCCGCCAAACCCCAAATGGATTGACAAGGACATGGCGGTTTAAATTCACAACGGCGATTTGGCCGTAAATCATTCGAGCTCCCTAAGTAGAGATATTTTTTCGGCTTGGTAGAAGTGATACGTATAAGTATAAGGCTGCTATATATTTATAAGCTAGGAGTTGCCTATAAGTATAAGGACCTCTTTCGCATCAGCGATATTTCGATTCACCGCGATATTCCGTATATCTAGCAAAACTAACGCCAACTACGGCCACAAGTAACCAATATGCCTAGGAATCGGGCGCTTTGCGACCGTTGATATTGATAAGGAGCTGGAAACTGAAAATGATTTTTTTTTGTTCCTATGTTTAGTCCCAGTTTAGTCTGCACTTTGTAATATTTTAACAGATCAGAAACATAAAAAGTTCGAGCACTTGCCGCTTGCTGATTTTGAGTTGGGCGTTTAAGAAAATAGGTGTTGTGATTTAATAAAATGCGCCCACATTCACCTTCCACACTCGCCGGCCGATATAAATGAGATCACACGCCCTCGGAGACGCTTTTGACAATGTACACGCAATTCTGCGCCACGGCAATAACGTACTGGTGGCTGGAATAGCTTACTGTAGCAAGCGAAACCACAACGAAAACAAGATACGAATTATGATGGAATTTCATCGTGAAGACTAAATAGACGAGGGAGAATGCTTTGAAATCACGAGGGGCTTACGAATATAGGCTACTGAAGGTAGTGCGTAGAAACGAATAGAAAAGAAGAGCAATGAGCGTAATTTTCAGGTATGTGCACTAACCAGTGACTCTTCTGAGAGGCTCGTCTTTCAAAATAGAGCCAGTGTCCTGTTCGTACAGGAAGATGCACGCTCATCAGGGATAACAGTAAAATAAATAAAATTGCGTAACTTGGTGCACCATAAATACTAGAGGTAGCCACTACACAAAGAAGCTTACATATTTCAAATTCAACAACAACTAGATGCGACATACCAAGATCATCTGGTAGAGAGTTGTCACCGTCTGAGGGTCATTCGATAAGTCGCCAGAGCTCTTTGTATAATGTCAAGTGAACACATAAATAGCAAATGTTAGCGCACAACAAGAAGACAAAGCGTATAACCTTAGCCTAAGGCATTCATTCATAAGCTAGGCTTAAAAGCTATCATTAAAGGTGAATCACCCATCTACACATATCTAGTGTTGGATGTCATAACAACATGTGTTCGTCCCGACAACAGCACCTTGATGACGGAGCCATCTGCCGCGAGAACTGCTGTGCCAAGGGATTTGACGCCGTCGATATCTAAAGGCGCCATCTGAACCACACAATCATGAAAAAGGTTAATGGGGAAAGATGCTGACACGGGATTTTGGGGAGGAGCCGTTGCATACCATTCTTTAGTTGCTTCCAACCTCTAGTAGTCGCTAGCTTTTTAGCTACGTAGTACAGTAATCTACAGTAGTAATCTCGACTGTTTTTGCGCCTCCCCCGCCCCAGGGGGAGGACTGGTATCGATTTTTTTTGCAAAGTATATCCTCCCTGTACTAGCTTAGCTTAACTTTAAAAAGTCATTCGAGCATTCGAGCAACACAGGAGACTCGAGTACTTCCTCGAGAGCTCGAGACCAAGAGTTCGAGAAACAAACGGACATCAGAGGACAAAAAGCTAGCTAAGATAATCGAGATGCTAGCGAACCCAAAGAAAAAGCGGAAAGTCGAAGCATCACCAGTGCCAGTTGTAGCTTCACCCGAAAGCGTATTGCTTTTACTGAAGCGTGTGCTTCCATCGTTGCGGAACTCTAACAGTGACGAGGAGGAAGATGCTGCCGTCACTGAAGGTAGCACTAGCGAATCCACCGACAATGCTACGATTGTGGTTAAGGGTCAAAAGAGAAAGCACAGCCGAATCAATAAGCCGTGGTCTCGTGGTAGAAATCGTTTAGCTATTGGCGTCAACGAGTGCACTCGCTTGTTCGGTGAGTGTTATTAGATGTAAAGCTGGTATGCATTGAGGGATCATGCACCTTTTTATAATACTATGATATGGCCATGTGTAATTAAGGTGTGGCTCGTCAGCTTAATGTTGTTTGCTTTCGGACTCTGTCACTATAGACACTTGATCTATCATTTCGCCGTGTCTTTCTGTCCGTTAATGCTATCACTCAACTCAACCATTCTCACTTCTTTTTGTTAATATGATATACTTATAGAAACGGGCCATAGAAAATGTTATAACGATTCAACGCCGGCTGATGCCAAGCCTGCTCAAAACACGGAAGAAAGTGTATCAGGGTGTACTAGGAATGCCGACAGCAGTGGCAGTGCCAATGCTAACGGGAGTGAGGCCAACTGCGCTAGCGACAACGCGACAAGAGGATTGGGAAATGACGCCAAACAGAGCAGGCAAGGATGCAGACATGGAGCTTGTTTGCTCTTATTGGTATGCCGTGGTGCGCGCCCGCATCACCTGGTCGAGCACTTGTACGCGATGGCCGCTCGCCACGGCGCGCCTTGCCTCACCCTTCCCGTGCCATCGTCAGCCCTCGGCCAAGCGCTGGGCCTCAAAACGTGCATGGCGATTGCCGTGAAAGCGCCATCCAGCACTGCTACTGCTGCAGAGCTTGAAGCAGGATTTGCAGCACCGTCTGAGACAGAGCTTGAAGTCAAGGGCGCTGAAAGAGATGCTGCGACAAGTCGGCTCATGAAGCGATTCGTAAGTGACGTGCTTGCTTTGCCACAGAACGGGCTGTAAACTTGTCGTGGTTACGATCGAGGGCCATTGCCTCTGGTTCAGTATGATTTTTTTTGTTCGTAGCGCACCAGAAGTCTGGAACTGTCCCTGTTAAGCACCCATAATTTCAGATTTCAGGAAGTCCATTCGGAAAGTAGAATAGCAATAGCAGATAGAAGTAGCGTTAGACGCAAATGGAAATAAAATCGACACCTACAGCGTGATGTAGATGAACCGCACCAGAGTGATCATGCGATTGTACGGTACTTCTCTTTAAATAACGTTAAATCAAACGAGACTGAACTAAATGAAACACGGACCTCAAACTTTTCAAAGCTCAAAAAGGGTCGTGCCTTTGGTTCATGCGAAGAACCATTGCCTGTCAGGCTTTTAGGTTTCTGCACTACCCCGATCGACGTTCGATACATCTAAGTTCGGATGGTTTTCCTGGAGTTAAAATTCATGAACATAGAAGCCGAGAGGCCTGAAATCAGCTAGGCCAAGAAAATCGCACTTTTATCTTGCTCTAATATAATGCTTTTCATCGGCTGATACGCATTCTTTAGTGTTTAGGATGATGACCTTCGGTGGGAAGCAAAAAAGGTGGACAGCGGCGTTGGGCGGCGGAACAAGAGGGCGCTCTCGACAGAAAACTCGCGATACGGAGGCACACACGCACAGGTCTGCTGAGAAGCGATCTTGCGGAGAAGACCCGGCAGCGGAGAGAAAAGGCTACGAGCCAGCGAACGCAAAAGAGTCGTGTTGACGGAGGTACACGCGCACAGGTCTGTTGACAAGCGAACTTGCGGAGAAGACACGGCAGCGGAGAGAAAAGGCTACGAGCCAGCGAACGCAAAGGAGTCGTGTTGACGGAGGCGCACGCGCACAGGTCTGCTGACAAGCGATCGTGCGGAGAAGACACGGCAGCGGAGAGCAAAGGCTACGAGCCAGCGAACGCAAAGGAGTCGTGTTGACGTATTTCGTTAGAAGAGCGCTAAGTAGTTCAGCTTGCAACGCCACTTGTATTTATTTTAGTAATCTTCGGCAAACCTACGGATTCGGATAAGACGAATAGATCAACGAAGAGTTGATGTTTCTAGGACCAGCTCAAATATCTCTTGCAACGAATTACGTGTCCGTCTGTCTGTCGGACTGTAGCGTCGGTTTTTTGTCTGGGTCTCAGAACAGAACATCTGCACCCAGACAAAAACCGTACTGTAGTAGCTAGCTAGTTAGTCTCGTGTCGAGTGTAGTGTCTGTAGCGCCTCGGACGCTTCGCTATGGTTTGCGCGTACTCTGCGAAGCCTTGCATTCTCAACACAGCGCTTATGGGTAGATATGTTCTGTTCTGAGACGCTGTGCTACTTAACTAGCTAGCTAGCTAGTTAGTTAGTCTCGTGTCGAGTATATGTAGCGCCTCGAACGCTTCGCTATGGTTTGCGCGTGCTTTGCGAAGCTGTGCATTCTCAACAAAGCGCTTCGTCATAGCGCCTCGAGCGCGTCGTCGTGATCTATGCATAGTCTGCGAAGCTCTAAATCCTAAGCACAAAGCGCACGACCTTACGCACCGAATTCTGCTAGCGCGTATATGTTACACTTAGTCTCGCATGAAGTCTGCCATTCTCTCAACAACAGTGCCATGTTCAAATCTTGTTCATATCAAGTGCTTAGAAAATTTTCTTCATGTCACGTGCTTCTTCTGACACGCCCCTTTCGGGCTTCTTCTGACAGGTGTTGTCACACCTTGCCTCTGATGCTCTCAACACAACATGTGTCCATGCACGATTTAAAAGAAGATCTG
>Ga0307982_1002745_pt1 | contig 14142 bp, 9 predicted proteins | sample OrgLakmetagen989_FD_201847 | JGI IMG/M metagenome (GOLD analysis project Ga0307982, IMG submission 201847) | Saline water microbial communities from Organic Lake, Antarctica - #989 | ecosystem: Environmental > Aquatic > Non-marine Saline and Alkaline > Saline | place: Antarctica: Organic Lake...
GTCCTGGGGCCACTCTAGAGAAAAGGCAAAAAGCTGTGAACAAAAAGCCCCACGACCGTACGAAAAAGCTCGACTCTGAGCTGCATGGCACGCATCAAGATTACAGGGGTCCAATTAAGAGTCAAATCAATGAGCACGGCCACATTGGTCGAGTCCTTACCCCAGTTATCGGCCGCTTCGGGGGTGTTTCCACAGACCTCGGCCTCATATTGGATATTGTTATCCGGGAGCCTTCTTCTCTGCATGATTCTGATGGCGTGGAGGAGCGTGCCACTTTGGACCGCTATCCAACACTTCCATGGCCACCTTGGCCTGCGTGCCTGATAAGCCATTCCACCTTTTATTGGTTGCTTTGAATTCTCTGTTTGCCTGTTAGCCTTCTAATTCCGGCCCCTCGGGGCCCGTGTCAAAAATCCCCAAAAAAACGTGCTCGCAACAGTTACGACACTGAGGTCGTTGCTAAGGCCTACTAAATGGCACCCTTTCTGCTAGTTATAAACCAAGTCCCCCCTCGGGGGGGGGGCTCAGAAAATCTCAATTAAAGGCGAGGACAGAAACTTAAGTACACACAGCGGATATCCAAGTGCAAGGCCGGGGAGGTTAAAGGGAAGGGGTGTATGTGTTTAAAACTTGAGGACCAGCAATATCCTTCGTATCCGGTTTCGAAATCTGCTCCTTCTTCTTCTTTTCTCCAGTTCCCCTGTCTTAACTTAACACATGGGCCCTGAGGGGCCGGAATTGGAAGGTTAATAAGCGGAGAATGAGTACAGAGCAACTACACAAGAAGGAGTATCTTCCAAAGCGCACATGCCAGAGCAGCCATGGAAGTAATTAGAATGAACTAAAGTGGCCCACTTATTCACGCCCTGGGAATCTCGTAAAGCAGAGGAGTTCTTAGGCGCCTACTTCAACGAATAGCTTTGTTTTTAGTACATATTCCGGACCGACCCAAAGCCGGCAGTGACATGGGCAAGTAAACTGCTGATTAACTAGAACTTAATTTTGGATCACGGATCACATTCACGTAACAAAAATCCATGTAGACGCCAACTAGATGGCGCCTTGTCTATTAGTTACTGAATCCAGCCCCCCCCCCTCGAGAAGGCTCAGAAAATCCCTGTATCTGCTCCTGCTTCTTTCTTTTATTGTCGTTAAAATCGAGATGTTAGATGTTAGCACATAAACCATAAAGACATGAAGAAATTCATATTTTTGCGTAAAGCCAGATGACCTAACTAGGGGCTAGGGGAACAGACCCTAAACCTAACCCGGTACACTTCGCAGGATCTGCTCGTTTGTCCCTTTTTCCTTTTTGACCTCGCCTCTGGATTTCGTTGAGGCGCACTCCACTCTAGACTCCAAATTACTTTTTGATTGCTTTGGGCTTCGAGATCTCCCGAGAGGCAGCTTTGAACTTCGAGGGGGGGTCTCTGACGGATGGCTAGTGATAAGGGAATTCCATGATACAGCACAGCGATCCGCACATTCCGTAAATATACCCAACTCGCTTTGCCTTCTGTCTTTTTCTAGATTAACCCTTCAGCTCTTTAACCCGGTAGGACACCCGCGTAGCATCAGCGCCGACTTCATATCTTTGCAACTTTCGCCTTCAATGGCTGCTAGTGCGATACAGTTTCAGCCACGCCAGGGCCTCCGTTGTTTGTCCTGTCCGCAGTAGGACGTACACCAAAGTACGCTGCGCGTGGCTGCTCGACGGGCACGCATGCACGGCTGCTCGCGCGCACTTTTCCGCGAGTGCTTTGGGCGCGCTGTTCTTGTCAGCCCCTTGCTGCACGAGAGCTGCGCACGCCACGTTGGCATACAGCGCTGCCTGCACCCTCGACGGCTCCGTGGTCCCCGCCACCACCAGCCCACTCGCGGCGCCTTCACCGCCACTAGCGGAAGCGGCAGCACTGACAGCGCCATCTACACCAGATGATGTTGCCAAAGCTGCACCTAGCTTCAGCGCGGTGCCCTCAAGGACTTCAGGAACAAGAGTGGACTCGCCGCCAACGTTCAAGTGCTCAAGCGCCTCGGCAGGTTTGTTCAACGCAACCAATGCCTCCGCAGCGTACATGTGCGCCAGCGTGCGCAGCGCCGGTGGGCAACTGCAACTGCTATTGCTGCCACTGCTACTACCACCCACGCCGCCGCTGCTACCCGCAACTTCCGTCCCGTCCGCAGCGTGGGCTGTGGCGCGGTCCCGAGGCTCGAGAAGCGAGGCGGTCGCAGCGAGCGCAGCCGCCGGGTCGCCGAGGCTGAGATGCACGAAGGCCAAGTTCAGGTATGCGGCTGCTTCTAAGCCTAGCACGGCGGCCGCCTCGTCGCTGTCGCCCTCTTTCTCGTCGGCCCCACTCCGCGCTGCCGCACTTGAAGCGGCGTTGGCTCCATTGTCAGGCGTGCTGGCCCCGCCGGCGCCACTGCCTACTTTCTTCCCAAAGAGAGCCCCAAGCTTGCCCTCTGTAGCTTCCTCCTCTCGGCGGGCAGCGTCGCGGGCTTGGGCCGCCAGCAAAAACAGCGCGTTGTGCAGGCAAGCCACGGCGTAAGCAAGCGAGCACTGGTTGCTCGACGACCAAGGTCCCGAGAGCCAGCCAGTAGACGAAGACGCAGCGCTCGCAGTGTCCGAAGCGGCGTCTGAAGGCCAAACGAAGCGGCGCTGGGCGTGAGACCCCGCCACCGTGGCTCCTCCTACTCCGCTTTCTGCAGAAACTACGGCGCCATCTGCAGTGGCCACAGCTGGCTGCAGCGACGGCGACTTCAGCTGGTGCTGGCAGTAGTGCTGCACGCAGCATTCCGCCATGCGAAGCCACAGCTGAGGGCGGTCGAAGAGCAACGAGGCTGCTTCGTCGAACTTCACCAGCGCGGCCTGCGGCTGCCCCACCAGCAACAGGGCCAGGCCAGCGTTGTAGCGCACTTCGCAGCCCACGCCGGCCCGCACCCGCCCGTCCCGCGTCAAGCCCGGGCTGCTGCTGCCAGGCGGACTCGCTGCCTTGCCCCCCTTGCCGCTGCTGCCTTCGGTGGGCTCGTTGTCGGAGGCAATGGCGCGCTGGAAGTAGTGCAGAGCCGCGTGGTACTTGCGCATTTTGTGGTGCACGCACGCCACGTTGTTGAAGTACATCGCCCCGACGCTCCCTGTGGTGGCAACGCACGACGCGCCGACGTTGCCTGAGCTCGCCTGACCAATGCCACCACCGCTGCTCCCGGACGCCAGTGCGGCGCCACCCTCGGGCCCTTCCAGCTGCTGCAGCATCGCCCCCGTGGTGTGGCACGAGCTCAAGAGCTTCAGGGCTTTGCGGTAATTGGTGCGCAAGTACTCGAAGTTGGCCTTGAGGTACAGCGCCGTCATGGAGCGCAACGCAGGCGCTGACGACGCCCAGTCTCCTTCTCCCCCAGCCGCGCTTTCGCTACTGCTGCTACCATTCGCGGACCCTGAAGGCTTCGCAGCAGGCGGGTCAAATTTAGACTTTTGCAGGATTTCGAGCGCCGACTTGATTTCCTTCTTCGCCGCTTTGAGCTGCGCCTGCATCAGCAGCACTTTGGCCCGGTACAAATGCACTCGAAACTCAAGGTCCGCCACTTGCTCTGGTGTAAAGGGCACCGCGCTAGGTGGCGCACCACCAGCATCACTAGTCGCCTCGCCCGCGCCCGGGGCTGCTGGCTTGCCGTCAGTGCCAACGCTATCACCTTTGCGAGTGCTGAGCGCAGCAAGCTTTTCCAAGTGGCCGAGCACTTCTTCCGTTTGCCGCGCAAACGCAACCCGAACTTTTTCGCTGCTCAAGTTACCGCGCGCACAGTGGACTAGCACATCGAGCAAAAGCAAACAAACCGCCACCGCCACCATTTCTTCCATAGGCTCCACGTCACGAAACAAGTGCTCGAGCACCGTCCGCGCGGCGCCGTAATGCGCCCGTTCGAAGTGCATCGCGGCAAGGTTGTACAAAAGGATCGAGCAGTCGCTCTCAGCATCTCGCAGCAGTGCCAGGGTAGCCTGAACGTCGGCTGCCACACTGCTGGGCTCTGCACCGCCGGAGGCTGGCCCCTCAGCTGCCGATGTCGCCGCCTGATTCGCAGCTGGTGTGCCTGCAGTATCACTGCCGTGTTTGGCTGCATGCTTCGCCCGGATTTTCGCCTTTACAGAAAGAAGCCCTGCGCGGAGAGCGCCAGCATCTTTGAATCCCTTTACCGCGCTCTCCGTCAACCGGAGGTTGTGGAGGAGGCGCGTGTCCTCCTTGTCTCCGATAGACTTCTCGATGCGGTGCAAAACCTCAAGGGCAGCAGCATAGTCACCTGCTGTATAGCATGCATCTGCTTTGATTGCCAATTCCATATTGGCCTTTTTCTTTGCTGCATCTCCACTCATGCCTGGAGACACGAGCGAGTAGCTCAGAGGGTCCCGTTCTCCGCCTCTCCGCCTTACCCTGCTTTCTGGCTGGGTTTGCTGCTTTGGGTGGCTAACTATGGAAATTCGTAGGTTTATGATTTCTCGTCATTCTTGGATTTCTTGGAGAGGACTCTCTGTAGACAACCACCGACGAGCCGACGACGGAATCCTTCACGATTCACGATTCACGATGGTGTCTCTTTGTCAGTCAACCGCCGTGAGACCGTGACCGCTGTCCGCTGTCTGATACCCGCCGATAAGGCCCAGCTTATACCTCTAGCCTGCGTAAATTCGTAGAGAACTGGGAAATTCCTGCAACTTATGGGAGAAGCTTTCTTTTTCAAACTTACTTGTACCATATGGTCGCACGTTGCTAGTGCAAGTTCGCTCTTGAAAGCTAAATAACTCTAGTCTTCATGTTGTGTACTACATCGGAACCTTTCTTCGGATTCAACTCCTCTTAACATAGTCTAGAACGTATCTTGATTGAAGTCTTCGATCGAAGCTAGCTAGCTTCGCTTCCTTTTACCGCTTTTCCAATGTGAGTTTTCAATCTTCATTCTTATTGGTATCGTGCGCTGGCGAACTACGTTTGAACGTTTGTGAGCTGGTACCTACAATGTATGCTCAAGACGATGTATTCACTGTTACTTTAGGTTCGAAGAACGCGGAATCGATACACACGAGCATAGCGATTGCCTTTTTGAGCGCAGCCGTCATCGCGTCCCTAGGAAAACTCGAAATTTGGCAGGGCCTGCGCGGCACGAGACCTCGCCGGTGCGCGTTGTGAGAGCACCGAATTTGCCTCTAACTCACCCACCACGAGAGCGATCAGCAACATCTGCAACAGCAAACGACAGCACGCCTTCTTCTAACAAAGGAGTGCTACACAACCTCAAGGGTTTATTCCGCGGAAGGTCGAATTGGAGCCGTAAATCTTGCGCTGTTGCTCCCGCAGCTAATGAGCAAAAAATCACAGCTCCACCTACAATGACAGGTGCAGCTACCGAAAGCATCGTAGCAATAGAAGATTTCCTTGCTTCGAAGCTATCAGAACCTAGTTTGAGAGCTACGGAAGCCGACTGTTGTCCAGCCAGAATCTCCAGCAGCATTAACAGGGATATTTATGGTAATGGGAGCCCAAAGGAAGTGGGTGATGGCAATGGGAGCCCAAAGGAAGTGGGTGACACTTCGGCAATCCATCGATTAGATAGCCGCTGCGCGCGTGTTGAAGATTCTCTGCTGTTACTGCTTGCTGAAGTGCGCGACATTCGCCTAAACTTAAAGCAGCACAATTCAATCACAGTGCATCGTGAAGCAGCCGTAGGCGAAGGCTGCCCATCTCCTAGTCCGGGAAATTCGCATTCCGCCACTACGAAGAGCACAGCTGGGACGGTGGGGACGGACAAAGCGGTAAGTCTAGCCCTCACTACGAAGACAAGGAATAAAAGCATCGAGAAGACGCTCAAAGTGCCTCGAGCCGAACGACTGGCATCAAGAGCTGAGCGCATTGAGGCTACAGTTGAAGCAGCAGCCCGGGCCGTAGCCGAAGTGAGTGCCCTCGAAAATAGCTACACTGGTGTAAGCACTCAAAGCGCAGACAATGCCGCCGAACCCAGTGATGATAGTGTCACCAACAACATCAAAAGCAGCAGCGACTTCAGCACTCCTAAAAGGCGTGCGAGAAGCAGCAGCGTGCGACGCAGTAGTAGCAAAGAATTCACTGGCGAGCGGTTACTACCTAAAGAAGTGCCGAAGCTCGACGCTGTTTCCTCAGCACACCCTCTAGTGCTCGAGCCGCTCAACCTTCGGTCCAAGTTCCCAGCTTTGCTCTTAGCATCGCCTCCGCCGAGTGAGGTCGGGCCAACGCCAACAAGAGCTTCGAAAGACCTGTCCGCGCTTCGCGAATTACTTCATTCGCGCGACGGTCGAGCGAGGTCAGACAGCGCCAACGGGGGCGGTGATATCAGCCTCCCCTTGGAAGCAGCAAACAGAGAAATCACGGCTTTATTGGATGCCTGTTAGTTGATGCTGAATATAAAGTGCTAAGTGCACAGGCGATTATCATTATCGTCGCTTATAATTCCATTAGAGGCTTTAGGGCTTTACCAACAGCCACTGGAAACTGGAAATATGGCGTTACAGTACCCTTTGGTTTTTGGCGTTTTTTTGTTGGTAAGGAGCCCTTAAGAAGCAAAGAGAATAACACGCCGTGTATAGGTATAGCACATGCGCGCACATGGTGCTTCTATTTTATGATATTTGCCTTTTGGAATTATAATTTTTAACTCCTGGTGGCCAAGGGAAAGGAAAATAATATGCGTTTGGAATACACCTTCGATCCCCTTTGTGATTTCATTGGGCCATTAGCTTGCATCGCCATGGCTTCTAGCGTTTAATGGACTTAATATCCCGAATCGAAGGGTCGCAAGCAAACCAACTTGCCACCCAAGCGCGTTTCGCAGGCTTCGTCTTTCAGTGCCTTCGCCGACGCTTGGGCTTCCTTGGCGGTGCTCCGCAACTTGGCGGCCGCCGCTTCCGCTTCTTTCGCGGTGGCGTCCTTTTCCTTGTAGGCCGCCGCCGCGGCCTTGGCAGCAGCATCCTTCTCTGCTTGGGCGGCCTTGGCTGCTGCATCTAACTCGGCTTTCTGTGCTTTGGCGGCCGCGTCTGCTTCCGCTTTGGCCGCTTTGGCGGCCGCGTCTTCCTGGGCCTTGGCTGCCTTGGCAGCTGCCTTGGCGGCCACAGCCTCGTCTTGGTCTGCGGTGCTCATCGATGCAGGTGGTGGAGCAGCTGGCATAGGGATGGGAACGGCAGCAGGCATAGACGGCGGCTTTGCTGGCGTGGGTGCAATAGAGATGGCAGGGGCAGTGGTTTTCGCTGCTGGCACGTCCATTGAGGGCATGGCAAACGACGCCTTTTCAGCCGCAGGTGCTGCAGGTTTCGGTGCGGCGGCAGGCGCGGCTGCTTTTAAGCTCGCAGCAGCCTTGGCTGCCTCTGCGGCCTTCTCCTCGGCGGCTTTGGCCTCAGCTTTCTTCGCTTCCGCGGCCTTGGCCTCGGCGGCCTTGGCCTCCTGCAGCTTGGCTTCGGCTTTGACTTGCGCCATGCGCCGCTCTTGCGCGGCCTTGGCTTCGGCGGCCTTGGCTGCGGCCTTGGCCTCGGCGGCTGCTTGGGCGTCCGCTGCCGCTTTCGCGTCCGCTGTTGCTTTAGCTGCTGCAGCCGCCTTGGCGTCAGCTGCCGCCTTCGCTTCTGCAGCTTTGTTGGCCTCAGCGGCTGCTTTAGAATTGGCATCGCTCGCTGCTGGTGCGGCAGCAGGCTTGGGTGCAGGGGCAGGCGTTGGTGCAGGAGCAACCGCTGCTTGAGCCTTGGGCTCACCCTTGAGCCACTGCGGCTGGGAAGCATTTTGGACAAGGGAGAAGTTGGGGGGATTTTTTTTTAGTATCCAAGGTGCGGCACAATAGAAGCATGAAAAGCCGCACCCAATGGGCTCAACCTAGTTTATTTCATGCCTCGTACCTCTCCACTTATTCTAGCGTTCAACCACCTATAACACAATTTACTAAACTTTTCTTTTATGTCGAATCACCTTTGAGCTGCCGCCAAAGTCCATGAGAAACGCGCCGCCAGATTGAATTTCTGAGGGAGCACCGTTGCCTTGAAGCGAGGTTTTTCCCGGCACGACCGTGTCTGGAATCGACGGCTGGTTTGATATGACATCTCGAAGCGCCCATGCAGATGGAGCGCCCGCTGAGAGAAGGAGCGCTGCAGCTAAGCTCGACGCCGCAGCCCTGAATGAGTTATCGTTGGGGATTTTTTTCGTGTGTGGTAAAAAAGTTAGCATCAAGACTACGGAGCTCTCCAAGACAGGGAAGATATCAACTCTGAACACAATGTGCAACTTTATTAGATGCGTATTGATTTGAGGTATCTGATACTCTTACTTTTGGGCATTCGAGGATGATTCGGCGGCGACGACAACGCTGGAGCGTGGGAGAAAGCCTAGTAGCATTCAAGCGACAGCATAAGCGCGGCATGAGTACCGCAAGCGATTCGAAGCGCTCCAGCTACGGGCTAACTAATTAGGTATACTGTTACTATGCATTATCAACAATTACTCACGGTTGGAAATTGGAGCAAAGGCCTCCGAGCCGGTAAGGAGCGCTAGCGCAAGCACCACGTTAAGAAATTGGCGCATTTTGTTCTTCAACTGGTAAAGCATAGAGAGGGGTCAAACATTGACGGTGGCATTTCCGTGCAATGAAATGCGCGAATTTAGATGATGATCTTGATATTCTAAAGAATGCATTCGCGGCAGCTTCACCTTAGCCTCTCCAAGGCAACCTGGATACGCAGTTGACACAAGCGTATCGCAGCATACTAAAATACTTCAAGATGACGATGATACGAACGTACTCCAATATAGTAATGGTAAAACGACTCATTTTCACTCATTCCTCCTTTCTTTCTTCGCCATCATCAGTATAGTCCTGCTAATTACAGTCTCCGCTAGCCGCAGAGTCCAACGCAAAAAAGCTACCTATATAACAAAAGCTCGCAAGAGCATCAATGGTGCAAGAGTTTGATTTACAAGCTGAGTCGGAGCTGCGCATCGAGTTGGCGAGCACAGAAGACGACGGTGGTGGACGCGGTGGCGATGTTGTATCAGTGCTCCTGCTGGAGGTGATTGGCGTAAACGTTCTTTTCATGACGACAAGCTAGGAAGCACGGGGAGAGTTGCATTACAGCACATATCCAAATTTATTTGAAATGTGTTTTGACTCATCTATGTATGAAATCTTTGTGCTAGGGTTCGGCGGAGGTGTTTGGAGTGCCGCTCGCTGAGGGCAAGGCAGTCGCTTGGCGCAGCGGTGCAAAAGTAGCTGTCTTCACCTGGTATGGGTGCAAGTTGCGTGTGCATGGGCTAGACCCGAGTGGCGCCAAGAGCATGGCGTACGTGTCGGAGGAAACCCCTCTGGTAGCCTACGTCAACACCCACGCGCAGCTGGAGGCTCGGCGCGACCATGCTGCTGCCACCTTGGCCCAAGCGGCAGCCGAAGGCAAACTCGACCACACCACGTACGCCAATGTGGCACCTCATGCTCGCGTGGCTGGTGGTAGTGGTGGTGGTGGTTGCAGCAGCAGTGGGGCCGCTGGAGGCGTAGCGTACACGCCGTCGCCACTGGTGTGTGGGCCGCGGGTGCTCGTGTGTGGGGCTGCGGACTGCGGCAAGTCCAGCTTAGCGCACTTTTTACTGGCGTGCGCGGCAAGGCTAGGGCGCTGCCCTCTTTACTTGGAACTAGACCCGGACTTGGGCGAGCTAGGAGCCCCAGGGACCCTCGGCGCGGCGGCTGTCAACAATCATTCTCTTCAGGTATGCAAATATACTGGAAATTCATAGTAGATTCCTACCTCGCGTTATGTTGCCACGACCAAATTACTAATAGCATCCGTGGCGCCAGGTGCACGACCGGTTCGAGCACACCCCACCGCTCTTGGTGTGGTACGGCGCCGCCCAGCCCACCGTCAACCCCGCCCTGTACGGCGCGCAGGTGCGGCGACTGACGCGCACCGTGGACCAACGGCTCTGCGCCGACGCGGCGGCGGCCACCGCGGGCTTCGTGTGCAACACCCCGGCAGGCGCCGACGGCAACGCGTACAAAACCCTGCTCACTTCCATTCAAGCGGTATGGAAGTGCAATTTGATGCGTTTGTATTTGTTGCGTGTTACACCTCGTAGCGCTTCCTTTTTATCAGTCGGACCAGCTGCCATTCATGCGTTGTTCTTGAGACCGTTTTCTCATGTAATTTTCCAGCCTTTGTCTTATCTCTCCGTGTTATCATGCCTTTTTGTGTCCTATTATTAGGTACGTGCGGACGTTGTTTTAGTAGTTGGTCACGACCGCCTCTACCAGCAGCTCAGAAGTGCTCTCCCCGCGGCAAGTGTTGCCGTGGTGAAGCTGCCGCGATCTGGCGGAGTGAGCTTACGAGACAGCTTACTGCGCCGCCAGCTCCAATCGAGACGCGTGCGTGACTACTTCTACGGCCCACAGCAGCCTTTACCCAACCCTGCGCTCACTACCAGCGGAGCAGCTGCTCCTGCGGGCATGGATGGAGGGAGCAGCAGCGGAGAGTCCATAGTGCCAGCACTGAAACCGCACCTGTTAGAGTTGCCACTTGCCAAATGCCGACTCTGGCAGTGGCGGCCCGACGCATCCCTGGATGACGATGCAGGCACCAGTGGTTTAAAACCAGTGACGGGAAAAGCGGGCAAGGCGACGAGCAGCAGTGATGGCGGTAACCAGGGAGGCGAAGACGAAGCTTCGTGGCTGAGCGGCGCCGTTCTTGAGCGCGTGGAACCGTCAGGCGCTCTGCTCCACTGTTTAGCCGCAGTGCTGCACTTGCCGGCGACTGCTGAGAGTGGCAGTGGCTATGGGAGCAGCACTCGGGCCATAGCAGTGGACGGTGCTTACGACGACGATGCTGGGGGCGACGAGGCGCTTGGACGGCAGCTGGCGGTGTGCTCAGCAGCGGGATATGTAGTAGTTCAGGACGTGAATTTAGAGAGAGGCACTCTCAGCCTGCTGGCGCCATGCCCGGGCAAGCTTCCATCTACTGATTTGGTTCTTGGGAGTGCCCTCAAGTGGGTTGAGGGATAAGCGATAAAAAAATCTAGAATTGGCTGCTGAGGAACTTAATAGACGTGCACAACAAGAAGAATGATTATCATGTGACATGTGAGTAAAGTGTAATGCACAATCCCTTGTATCAGCATTGACTATTAGCTATTAGCGGTGGTTATCTACTACAAAGAACAAATGGAAAAAGTTCGGGTTTCTTGGGTTTGTGGAATACTAATAACGGAAATACCTTATCCAGCTAAGCCCCAATGCGCAATGCCAATGCCCAATGCGCCCTGATGCGTGATGCGTGATGCAAGCGCATGCATGCCATAATTTGCGGTTTGCTGCTGGCCGATTGGGGGCTGCGGAGGCGGGTTTCTTTGTGTGCCCCACTGGGGATTGGTCTAAATATACAGATAATCAGTCTTATGACAAATACGCAATTGAATATCGCCGGGTTCTGTTCTCCGTGTCTTGTTTATGTAGTTGGCATTCAATATGATGAATTGTTTGGTGATCTCCAGTTGAAGTAATTTGCAAAATGACCAATATCACGTTAATTCACATTGACTGCTGCTCATCTTACTTATAGTTCATAGTCTTGTTTAGCGACTGGCTTCAAAAAAGCGATAGCCCGTGCGTTGCTGATACATTTCCCCAGCGCGCAGTACGGGTGACGGTGCCCATGCTGGATCTCTTTGATGGTGTATGCTGTCCGGGAGCATCTGCGCTTCAAGAGCCAGTGCAAACCTGAAGAATTTCAAGCAATCAGTTAAAGGTTGCGAGTACCAAAGGAGACTCTGAGGAGCCCATCGAACTGTTACATAGGCCATATGCAAATTGCTGTGAATAATTGAACAAGATAAATATGCAAACCAATTGTATTGTGCGCAACTAACCAGTGACCATACGTATTTCCCATGGATTTACCACCCTGAGAATCTTTGGCATTGAGACTTCCATTCAAGTTGTTGCCAGAGTACACCTGTGGGGCAGCATTGTACAAGAAATATTCCAAGTAATGTAATTCCTTTTAACGAATTTGACGTGATAGCATCTCTTGCTACCTGTAAACTGCGTTGATCTGAATGCACTTCCATGTATAATCCTGACAATGTCGACTGCACTGCCGCTAACATTCGTACTACTTGTGATTCGTCCTTCGAAGCTGCTGGGAAAATGTAAGCATTGTCGTAGCCTAAGTTGAAGAAACAGAAAATGATCGATCAATCTCAATGATGCATCATACGCAATCATTCCACGCATTCTTTGTTAGTCATCTTGCGCACATTATGCAAGAAAGAAGACATTTCATACGCTTAGTACAGCACAGCAGATGCATTTCCTATTCATTGGTCTTACCGCCGCCGCTATCAGCTGCTGCTGTCGCATTTTCAATGCAGGAGCCCACGGTCCTCGGCATTCTAAAATCCATGGCTGGCACATCGTCCACACTTTGAAAGACGCCAGTTGGTAGCAGAAACTTGTCAACTTGCACGAATGAGTTTGCCTGTGGCATCCAAATGACATGCTCCAATACACTATCTTGACACCCGTTGAGGTTCCAGTACGTATGCTGCGTCAAGCTTACCACCGTGTCCATTTCGGAAGTTGCAGAATAGTCTATCCACCACGTCGTGTCATCGAGCGTGTACGTCACTTCAATGTGCATCATGCCAGGAAAACCCTGATCACCATCGGCGCTCTTCAGGCGCAACTTCGCAGAATGAGTCGAAGTTTTCTCTACGGTCCATACACGTCGATCAAAACCGACAGCCCCCCCGTGCAGAGTGTCATTTCCTCCGGTGGGAGATGGTTCGTTGATCGGTGTGTGATATGTGGAGTTGCCCAAGACAAATGTCCCATTGGGTATGCGGTTCGCGATACGGCCAATGAGTGCGCCGAAATAAGGATGAAGGGCATTTTCGCAATACTGTGCAGGATCATCAAAGCCCAAAACAACGTCTACCGAAGAAGTATTAAAACCTTGGAAAGTGAAGTTTCAGAAGACACGGTTGAAAAGCAAAATATAGGGCATACGCAGATTTTGCACTTGGATTAGAGAAGCGATCTCACCATTCTGCACTCCAAAAACCAACGAGGTCACAGTTCCACCGTAAGGGATAAAGGATAACCTTAACGCGCCGCTTTCGCTGACTAATTCGATTGGCTGAAATGCACCAGCAGGTTGGTCCGAGCAATTGTAAGACATAGCTCTGGCATGATTCGAAGCATGCAGTTGCAATACGATCAGAGCGCTTAAAATAAGAAAAGCCATGACTGTGACTGACTAATTTATCCAATTGATTACGAATCTTTGATCTTTGATTTGCTTTCGCCGATTTTGAATGTGTGGTCGCGTCAAATCTTGTCAAATGCAGTACGAAATTCAATGAGCAATACGCAATACTAAAAGTAAGTTATCTGCAAGAAGCTAAAAGTAAGTAATTTTTACTTTTCTGATCACGATTGATTATTTTTTAGCAGTGGTGTAGCACGCCAAGGGCCTCAGTTGACTTCATAAAATTCAGTAGGATAAAACAGCCGCCTCTTCTTTATTCACTGAAGGTCGCAAGTCCATACTACTGTAACTGGCATCCTAAATTCCCAATTCAGGTCTAATACAGACACCAAAAAGGCTTGTGTGCCTAATTTTAGTCTTTCCTTCTGGTATTGGTTGCCTTGAATTTTCTGTCTGCCTGTTAGCCTTCTAATTCCGGCCCCTCGGGGCCCGAACGAAAATTAGGTGATTAACGACCACTTCCATGGGCACTCTGGCCTCCTGTGTGCCTCATAGGGCTACCCCTCTAGGTACTGTTGCTTCAAACTTCGGTCTGCCTTTTAGTCTTCTAATTCCAGCCACTCGGGGCCTGTGTGAAAATTAGGTATTTATAGGGTTTTAGGGGGCTGCATCTGTATAGTATAGAGCCATATAACCAGTAACCAAGAAAACCTAGAAGGCAAGTCGGTTTTTTATAAATACACTGAAAGGTGCCTCAGCCGAGCTTCGCCTGCGGCGAGCTTCGCCTGCGGCGGGCACATCGCCTTCGGCGATGAAGCATTCAGCACCAAATTCCTAGTCACTTAACGCCACTTTGCCTTAATTCGGTTTGCAGATTTACAGTTTAATACTTTGTTAAACAG
>Ga0307982_1002748_pt1 | contig 14141 bp, 21 predicted proteins | sample OrgLakmetagen989_FD_201847 | JGI IMG/M metagenome (GOLD analysis project Ga0307982, IMG submission 201847) | Saline water microbial communities from Organic Lake, Antarctica - #989 | ecosystem: Environmental > Aquatic > Non-marine Saline and Alkaline > Saline | place: Antarctica: Organic Lake...
ACGTCACGAGCTAAGCTCGCGCGCCTTCCTCTTTATTGTTTCTGCGGAGTGCGCGCTACCCACAAATGCCTCGCTTTTTGACATTTCTGCGAGAATTTTGGCCAATGCCCCTCCCCCTCATGATACACCCCACACTTGCTTTGTTTGCGCAACGCACGCGCATTCCCACTTCTGCCCGCAGCATTGGCTTCTGTGTCATTTGGGTTTGTATTAGTTCGAGTTCGAGTTCACCCCCTCCGTATGCAAAAGAACCCCCTCTGTATGCAAAAGAACCCCCTCTGTTCGGGAATTCCCTGGAATTCCCAAGAAAGGGCCGTTTTCGAAGCGGGAATTCCAATGGGAATTCCAGCGGTTCCCGACCTCGGGAATTCCTGCTGTGGGAATTCCAAGTAACTACAGCTAAGTACTACGCTACTACGCTACTACTTGTAGCTAGCGGCTACTAGTTACTTGGAATTCCCACAGCGGGAATTCCCGAGGTCGGGAATCGTTGGAATTCCCATTGGAATTCCCGTCTCGAAAACTGCCCTTTCTTGGGAATTCCCGGGAATTCCTGGGAATTCCAAATCAGAGGGGATTCTGTGCATACAGAGGGGGTTCTTTTGCATACAGAGGGGGGTTTTAGTGGCGTCTCATACCAATATATCACCAAGTTTCTTATGCACGCGCCTTGGTAGCCCATTTGCCATGGTGATTGTAGGCGCCACTGCCATCAGAGCGAGCCCGGCATTTGAGGAGCGCAGAAACAAAGAAACAGCCCACGGCGCCTTTCTGAAATCGCCAATAGATACTATCCACGTCGCTTACATGAGTGCTAGTGCTGCCCTCAAGAGCCATTTGGATGCGAAGATGGCACTGAATTCAAGCGACAAATGAGACAAAGGACTTGTTAACCGCAGTGCTCTTTCAAGTGGGATTGGCGTGGGCATCTCACAAACAGAAGACTTTACTATAATCGACATCCAGGGCTTGAGCTCCATCTTCCAGCCACAGCCGTGGATTCCCGCGATTCCCTTGGATTCCCGGGTATTCCCGGGTATTTCGGGAATTCCCGAGGCTCTTTTCTAAAAGTGGGAATTCCAAATAACTAGCGGCTACTGTAGTACTTAGCTAGCTACTTAGCTAGGACGCTGAAGATAGTAGCTTCTACTGCGCAGTAGGCTAAGCTAAAAGCAAAGCTGAACTTCGGTAGCTTCTTCAGAGTGATTGACTGTAAGAGGCTATAAGGGTTAGCTCTAGGAAGCGTACTGCGTAGTTCTCTTGAAGCTCCTAGTTCTGCGAGCTCCTAGTTCTGAAAGGGAGTTACTTCATAAATTTGACGCGCGGGGATATACTCAGCCAAATTAATATATGCCCTATATACTCCTAGGAAGTTCCTTTCAAAGAACGACATGCCCTCATACACTTGTATTTTTGAGTCGCGCGCGTGCTTTTACTCCATCGTTCATTTCTTTATCATGCTCGCACGCTCTTTTCAGTCGCGATGCGTTTCATCATTTTGGCCTTTTTGGCTCTTGGAGCAGCAGCAGACGAACACGAAAATTGTGGAGCCTGGGCTGCGGCTGGCGAGTACGTTCAGAACCTTAGACTGAATTTCACTATTTAAGCTCAAGTTGACTGACTGTCACTCTGCCATCTTCGTCGAGGACTATAGATTCCAATCTACGCTGCGCCTCTGAATCATGACTAAAACACTTTTTAAAAAAGCGAAGTCATGGCACTCGTTGTTCACCTGAAATGCTCTACTCTCAAGTAGAATTGATCGTTGTTTTCTACGTAGATTTTGAGTCGCTCTCGTGCTTTGTGTCAAGGTGTGAAGTCAACCCGGGCTACATGCTGGCGTCGTGCAAGCAATCGTGCGTGTTGCACTCTGCTCCGGCGCCCTTCGAGCCGGCAGCGCGCCACTTCAACGAGGTCGAAGCCCTTGACATTGATGGAGCGCGGGTGTCGTTTGGGGACGCGTTTGCCGGGAAGGTGGTACTGGTGACCAACGTGGCGTCGTACTGCGGCCGCACCGACAGCCATTACCGGGAACTCGCGGTATTTACCCAAAAAAAAAATGGCCGGTTGGACTGGGAACTCATCTGAAATGTTCTGTTTCCTTGAATGCATCTCATGAAGGAAATAAAAAACCTGTTATGCTTGCTCTTTTTTTGTGTGATTGTGTTTGCTTTTCTTGTGGTTTGTATCGTCATTTCATTTCTGTCTCTGCATCAAACCCAACCCACGTGTTCGATGCGACAGGCCATTCACAACAAGTACGCCGACCGCGGCCTCTCCGTGGTGGCGTTTCCGTGCAACCAGTTTGGGGGGCAAGAGCCGGGCTCGCCCGAAGAGATCAAAGCGTTTGCTTTGGGACAGGTGCAACCGGAGCAATGTTGTACTAAAGTTTGTTGTTGATAGCGGTAGTACCAACATTGGAAAGTGCTTTAGACCTAGAAAATCACACGCGTTTGCCCTGCCTCCTAGTAGCACTCAGCCTCTCAATGCATCACGGACGTCTCCCTTTTTTTTTCTTATGGCTGTCTATCCGCTGTAGTACACACATGCTCACGTATACCCGTGCTTGCTTGCTTCTTTGTGTATTTCTCGTATACCTGTGCCATTGCATCAGGGCTTCTACGGCCACCTCATGGCGAAAGTTGACGTCAACGGCCCCCATACATGTGCGGCCTACCGCGCCCTCAAGCGAGCCACGGGGGTGCCTGACATCCCCTGGAACTTTGGCCGGTACTTCTTGGTGCTGAAAAGTGGCCTAGTGCGCACTTATGGCCAGGCCTGCGATCCCTCGAGCATGTGGAACTGCGAGCAAGTGCCGCCGTCGCAATTCGAGAGCGACATCAATAAGGCGCTGGCAGGCTTAGAGCACGAACTTTAAGTGTAAGTAGTGCGGTGGATGAGATTCGCACGGTAAAGACTAATTGAAAACTAAACTCATTGTTAATCTGCAATGGCAGAGCGGCTTTGTTTGGGAGTTTTAGTAGCTGGCTTTTTGCTTTTGGTTTATCGGGATCTGGGGCCAGTAGCATACCTGAAAGGGGCAGTTTGGGCATCTAAAGAGTAATTAGGAACCCCCTTACTCCCTTATCCTTATGGTAGTCACTAATGTTACATGCTTTATGATACTGGCAATCAGGGATAGAGTATAATTCCAGCGAAAATATTTACTTAACTCATTATGGCATTCTTTTAAATTAATAAATGATAGAAGTAAGATAAGAACAAGAAGGCTACATGGCGTTCGTAAATTTTCTAATAGCCAGATCACCAGTAGCCCGAGGCTCTCTCAATTCTAACGCGCCATTGCAGCTATGAAGCTCCCCATAAAATTCCTTAAGGGCATTGTGTTATTAAGCACCGCCGCTGCGGATTCTCTGAAACACATTGTCGAACCAAGGACCTACAAAAGCCGCACCCAGGACCTTTCGAAGTTTTTGGAAAAAGAGCAAAATAGCAATTTCGTATCACGCAAACAAAACAAAAAACGTGAGAACAAACGAAGCCGAAAAGAGAGTGAACAAAGAAGAATAAAAGTAGGTCAGGCTACTGATCACAGTCTTTTCCTTGCCTCTATGGATACTGATGTCCTTACCACAAACGGGAACAGCAGCGTAGAACACCAGCACGCCAACGCTAAAGTGGCAGCGGCGTCTCCAGCAGCTGCAGCCGCCGCGGCGGCGCCATTGCTACCGCCACTACCAGTGGATACTAAGCCCAGTTTGGTTGCTAATTGAGCGATGAACGACCCGCTGCCCCCACCAGCTTTCAATAACCCGTAGGCTAAGGCAATGCACACCGGTCCGATTACGTTTTTGGCCGCCATGTACGCCTGAAATTTGGGTGGAAAAGCAGCCAAGAGATAGAGAGAGCGGAGAGGTGTTAGGGATGGAGAGGAGGCCTTTTTCAAGCCGTGCGAGAGAAATAGATTGAAGTAAAGTAACAGGACAGAAAGCAGTACAATGAAGAGGCACATAGATGAAAGTACTGATAACTTCTTGGCTTCCTCACTGTTTTGTTTTTCTTATTATATTCTTGTCCTTGTTTCGGATTTACCAGTCCATAGTTGCTCATCACGCGCCGAGCTTCGGCTGCTGCTCCACTACCGGACAACTTTGAGGAAGATAACGAAGACGCCGATGCATCAGCATTGCTCTTCTCTTTCTTGGCTACCGTGACAGGGGCTTCGCTGCTCATCGTCCTCCGTTGCAGCGACGGCAAGTGCTGCTTCAAATAGCTTGAAATGGTACCAGGAATCGCTTCTGCTGCATCGACTAATAAGCTCAGCCGCACCTGCACCAGCCAACCAGCGACACCACCGTGGTTGTTCACAGAACATCAAAACAATGACTTTAAGCGCCTTTGAGAGCGATGCATGCGCGGGATAGGAGCACTCAACTACCGAAAAAATACATGGGCGTGCTCATATATGCGTATACCTACTAGTGTTTGTACTACAGACGCTGCAGCGCTATCTCACAGTCCCTCTCTTTACTTGCTGCCAACAGGTTCTTTTTTTAAATAGTAATTTTGCATGGCGTTTCTCTCCTTTATGCGCATCTCACCGCTGCGAGCGATGGATAGGCTTTTGCAAGAGCAGCCGCTCCAGCAGCATCCAGAGCTAAGCGAGGTACTCTTAGGGTCTTGACCAGCGCAAACGCGAGCGCGAAATCAGGGTCGACCTAGAGAGTAAGCAACAGGAGTATCAGCTAGGAACTTGTAACGCGTCATTTTCGTTCAAGTTCATCAATGAATATTCCATAGCGTTTTAATATCGCTCGAAAAGGATAAACCATCTATCTTGCTAGTTTGGCAAGGCACCTGTACGCGCGACAGGATGAGGAGGCGCCAAAGAACGAGAGCCGAGCCCATGTCGAGAGCCACAAACGCCAACAGCGTTGTCGCCGCGTTTTGTTCCAGCGCTGTCGAGTATTCACCAAAATAGCACGAAAAGGAAACAAAGACAAAGCTACTTAAGAGTGCGCGATTGATTGACAAGATATTGAACACTCAAAACATTGGTCAGCGTCACTGCTATCTTGCAATTATCAATCTCCTCCGTAATTCTGCTACCTTTGTTTAAGAGGCGCACCCATCCCGGCTGGTTCGCACTAGCCTCGAATGAGATCGCAGCTGCACCGCCGTTCAAACTGAAAAGAACACCAGCGCCCGCCCTAGGGCGCTGCTCTAGTGCACATGCAGCTCTGTGACCTGTTCCTAGAGCTAATCGGGACCGTGGCGAGAACAATTGCTGTGCATGGGACGGCGCGGGCCGCAAATCGCGTGAAGAAGGCAGGAGCGCGTTCGTGAATCCTAGGCAGCTCAGCTGTAAAAGGCAAGCTAAGCGCAGCAACATTTTGATTGAGAATTAATTCTAGTCTGCTAAAGTATTGCTGATTCGCTTGGGCTGTCTTTTCGCCTTCCTCTAATCCTACGAGTGAAGACTACACCGCACCGTGTAGTCGAACAACGCAGTGTAGTACTTAGGTACTAAAATTCGGAAGAAGTTCAACAACTCAACCGTGTGCGTGTTCTGAGTAGATTCGTCGAGTTGATGTTGATCTTCTTGATTCTTGCTACTATATACTGTAGTGTAGCACAGAGTCTACCGCACAACAGAAGGCAGGCAAAGCTTGCTTCATTGAACTTCAAGGTTGCTCGACTAAGCCAAAGCAATGGCGTACGTAGGCTTCTTCACAAGCGATCGCGCTCAAAAGTATGGCTGGGGATTGCCACGCTTACTGGTGCTGACTGTTCTTAGTTTTGAACTCGCCCCACGCCTCTCTTCGGTAGTAATAGCAGCCACCAGCAGGGCAACACATGATGCCGCAGGGATCATTACTGCAGGCTCCGTGGCGGCGCTGGGCTTGAAGAGCTACTTTGCGTCTGGGCGCTGGCTAGGCCATTTCTACGTGGGCAGCATAGGAGCGGTGCGTACCTCAAGTGCCTGAATGAGAGTCCTCAACTTCGTGTACTTCCTCGTTTGCTCTTGTTTCAGTCTACGACTCAGAATCTTACGTTCCTTGTGTGCTCTGCTAGACTTATAGTTGCCTAATACTCTATGTAAACGTTTTGAGGAAACGATAGCTGCAATTTAGCAGGAGCACTTCACTGATGTTTGTTGGTCTTTAAGGACTATCTTACTACTGATAGTTCTTGCATGTACAAAAAGCGCTGGGTATGTATGGGTGGTTATGGATGTCGATCGAGCGACAGCTCGATTCCAGTGCGCGCGTGTGTTTGCTATCAACATTTCACTCTTCCTTTTATCTTTCAGGTGGTGAATGTGGAGGTGTTGCCCCTCGCGTTCAACCTTGCTCTTCTCGGAGGCGCCGCAGCGTTCTTAATTCACGATGTGGTCACTTTTGACTACGCCGCTCTGGTGTATCTGGCCAAGACGTTCAGCGGCGACTTTTTGGCGGGGAAACTAGACACTACTGGTATTGCTTCACATTAGGAAGAGCACCCGTGCTCACAAACACAAAAGTAACTCATCCTAGCAGATTCTTTATGCATCAATTGTGCACGTACTAGTGAGCTACTACTATAGGTATGTCTGCTGAGAATGCACCACCGATAACCACAAGTATGTTTGCTTGTACCTTGTTCTCACCCTATCATCTTATAACTGCCGTTTTGTGCGCATGTACACGTAGAGTGGCGTTTGGTGCTCGCGTTTTCCATCACCATCTGGGCCGTCTGCTGGGCGATGGCGTCGGGACGTTCAAGCGACGGAAGCAGCGATGGGTACAGCAGTGGCGGCGCTAGCAGTGGCAGTGGTGACAGCAGCAGCAGCAGCCGCAGTGAATCTGCGCGCGCTGTGCTCTGGGACCCGTATTCACGGATCCTCCCGGCGCTCTTCCTGATTCAACTCGTGTGCGAAGTGAGTTTGGGCTAACACGGAATGACGTGCGAGTGGTGTTGAAGTGAGATTAGGCTTGCATTTTCGACACGCTAGGATAATTAATTTCTCCTCTTCCATCATTCTAATTGCCACTTTCGTGCTCAGTTCTTCGTCTACCCTGATATGTATCAATTAGATTGGCGATGCCTACTTCGAGAACCTCTTGTTTTTTCGGCACCGCTATTCGTTCGAGTCGTTTACGGCCCTCGTTCTCTTTGCCCTACCCAACTTGACGCCTGCAGGTATGGGCGTAGAGTCCTCTGTCAATTAACGCCTCCTATCGCGTCGCTTACGCGCCCAATCTTTTTTTGATATTTATGTGAAGTACACATTTAAGTGAATTCATTAATTCGATGCGCTTGATCATACTCATCTGCGCATCCGAGGTGTTAATATTCGCACATTTCTTCTTTCTTCCTCGTTGGTTGCTTCTCTCTTACCTCATTGCACTAATTTAATAGAGCTGCGAGTCGTCCAGCTAGACCTCGTCACTTGTCTGGGCTACCGTGCGTCGAATTTCATTGTGATTCTGTATCGGTCGCAATTTTTCACTTCCAAGAATCTGGAGATTGCGTTGCGAAAAACTATCTTTCGGTGCGTGTGTTCGTAGCCGTTATTTCGAACATTACCACCGTGCTCAATTCAATCTTATTGATTTCGTTTTGTCTTGCGAAAGTGTACTGTATGTATCTTTGTGCCGTCCTTCGCGGCTTACTTATTCTCATGTTTCATATTAACATACATTACTGTATTAGGTTGTTCGGGTGGCTGCGAGGCACGCCTCTGGTGAACGTGAGCGATTTAGAAGTGGCTCTGGCCGTTTTGCGGGCGTCCAACAACAAGGTGCGCAACAATCATTGGAAAAAAGCGACCAGAGTAGAAGGAGGGCAGAGGGCGAGATATTTGAGGATTTGAAATGACTGTTTCTCCTCTTTCGCTTTTCGCTTAGTTATATCCAGAGAACAGCGAGCACACATAGTGGGTTGGCTGTCTCTTCTTGAGTATCCCTAGTATAGTCAAGCTCTGCGATTTGCCCTTTAGCTTTCTCTCTTGCTATATTTGGGCCCGAGGGTCCTCACCTCTTTTTACCATTACGCACTAGCTTCATGTCACATCAAATCAAATCGTATTTGCCATCTTCCCGTTACCCCAATTTCCCGTTTTCCAACAATTTACAGGGAGCTGCGTTAGAGCGCTACGTGGCGACCCCAGCTTGGCGGCCGATTTTGTCGCTGGAGTCGGTCGATGGAGCGCTCTGGAAAGGTACTGTGCACTGTTCTGACTATGAAACACGGGTCTACGTCTGTGTGCACTGTTCATTCTAAACATTAGAGCTGCGCTGAATAGATCGATCCACTAGAGGGTGCGTTCTTTGATCAATCCTCCAAAAGATTGGTGCTCCCTTCGAATATTTGGTAACTCGTCGCGCCCTTTCCCTTCTTCACATGCTCTACACGTAGGAATGTTGGCGGATTTCCATAAAGTCTTAGCCGTGCTCCCGGCGCCAGCTCATCTTCAGCAGGTGCTATGAGACTTTCTTCGACCAATGCGACCTTCTTCATGCATTCGTGCGTTCTTGAATGCTCAGGAAATCGTTTTCTCTCAATTTTTATGTTTTTTTTCCCTAATCTATTGCAACTCATAACAGTTGGCAGAAAAGCACGCTGCTGTGCTCTCGTCATCTGCTAATATAATTGACGCAGAAGCAATCACAAAATGGTCGATTGCCGTCTTTGCTGAGTAAGAAAAGCATGCAGGATTCACAACTATTTTTTTTTAAATCCTATCAAGTTGCTTATCTCAATTGTCCTCGGTGTCGTTTCGAAGTCTGCCGCCTTTCTAAACTACCCGTCGTTCAAGTTCTAATTCCTTGTTTTCGTTTCCTCTTATCTATTTGATTCTTCCTCTTCCTTTTCTATAATTTGCAGGTTTGTGTGGGGAGCTGAGGTGGGCGGACACTGGTGCCCGGAACTAGAGACTATTGCGCTTGCATCCTGGGAATGGCGCAAAGAAATTGCGGTAAAGATCTGTAGGACTGCTCTATTCTTCACTTGTGCCCTTCCCCTGTATTCAGCCAACTTTGCTTCACTCTTTTTTTCTTTGCTTTTTTTTTTTACGGTTGTTTCGCATCCCTCTTATGTTCCTCATGCACCCCCTCTTTCCACTTTCTTCACTCAAAGGTGCGCGGCAAAGCCGACCGCCAAATCAAGGCCAACGCAGTGGCTGCGTGCATAGCCTTAACACGCAAATGCCCAAAACTCTGGGCCCTGCTAGGCGAAGACCAGTGGACGAAGCCCAGAGGCTATTCGTTGCTGTTGCAGCCGTTTTTTCTAAGCCCAGCCATTAACGTGGGCGACATCGCTGTGGCCCTGCAGGTGTTCTTTTTAAACCTGCATACTACCGACGAGACTAGACTAGGCTCTTTCTACGTAGCAGTAGTAAAGTACTACGGATATCTTCGTACTACTCTCTGTAGTACTGCACAGCAACGAAAACTACTCCATCGCATATGTGCGGGTGCTCATGCGTCAAGTCGTGTGTATATTGTGCGACTCTTTTGTGAATGCTTTCTTGTTATTTTAACCTAGTAGACATGCCTTTGTTCTTGACTTCCCTTGAATTCATGTTTGTACACTTCTTTGCTTGTGCTTTCCGCGTGCGCGCAGACCTTCCCAACTTTGAACGTAGAAGAAGCTATGCGGCAGATGCATCCATTCCCCATTCTAGAGCGGTTTGTGCAGAAGGACATTCTGAGCAAAGACGGGGCAACCGTGCTGGTAAAAGGCGGCACTCAAGTGATCATGTTCACCAACGATTTCGTGCCCAAACTGGCAGCAGAGGCCGACAAAAAGAAAGACGACGGTGACGGCAACGACAGCAGCAGCAGCAGCAGCAGCATTGGCAACAGTGGCAGCATTGGCAGCAGCAGCAGCAGCAGCAGCACTAGCAGCCTATCCTCACCACCTGCCAGTTCTCCTCCTTCTTCTTCTTCTTCTTCTTCCACCCTAAAGAGAAACAGCTCCTCTGACCGTTTGACTGCGATGGGCTTGCCTGCCTACGGCGCCGGCCCTCGGCAATGCGCAGGCGCGCACTTAGCGAGGCCGCTGTTGAAGGTAGGATAGACAACACTTAGCAAGCGAACAATCTACTGAGCTATAGATCTGAAGTTTTAACGAGCAGACACTTAAGATTATGTGATCGATTACCGAAAGGGATTCCTTACCTTTTCTTTCGATCGTTTAACCTCATCGCCACTCGAAACTGCACTCTGACAACACGACTGCACGTAGGTGCTGGAAACGAAACTTCGCTCTAGCCCTAATTTCAAGCCCGAAATAGGCCACAAACACAGGTACCCTTTTTTTTTTTTGGATGAAATCATCGACGTGAAGCATGTACACCGCATGAAGTCAGCACTTTGCCAACCGTTTATTCACGACAAGTCTTTGTGTGTTTGTGTCTGTGTGCATATTGTACATGTGTGCACAGCGGACGCAACAACGACGGTAACGTCAGCATGACAGAAATGCTGTACTTCGCCCGCACGGTCTTGCCCGTGCTCTTTACCTTTCGTCGCAGTGGGAACGAGAAAGACGATGGCGACGGCAGTGATAGCGCGGCGGTGGAAGCAGCAGCGAATGTGTGGTCTGTTTGACCGCAAAACATCCGCAGTTCTGATAAGGAGCACATACATTTAATGACATGAGGAGAATTGCGTGTTTATACGAAACGCCCCTTTCGACGCACTAGCGGTTTCTGTACTAAAGAATTCAGAATTCAGAACTCGGTTAGGTAGAACTAAACTCTCTCGGTCCTAGCTGAGAAGAATTTATCCGTGTATGTGCGTGTACGTACGAAAAATCGAAAAAAAAGGAAGGCTACAAGCCGCAACTAAATTCCATCCTCGAGGAAGAAAATGGCGCGCAAGTCGGGAATCAAGTGACCCAACAGTCCCCTTTGTTGCGCGTGGCGACTTCGCCACTTGTTTACGCAAAAAAACTGGCGGCGTATCGAAATTCAACAGCCACGCCGACAGAGGCCTAAAGAGGGCACGATTGGAGGTAAAAAAGAACAAGCACGCGAACCAGAATTGAACGCGCGTGTCAACTTGAAGCACATGCTCAGGGACACAAAGTAAACGCATCCAAACTTTGAGAACAGAGAGAAATATTCAATAAGAGCAAAAAAAAAGGGAGGAAGCAAAGGTAAAGCAAACATGGATAATCGCTTCATTTGTCTGAAAATGGCGCTGCCAATACCTGCAAGTTGAGAATTGCGTGGCCCCATCCCGACGGCACGAACATGACGTCGCCGGCTCTCTGCTCACAGCGCAAAGCTTCGCCAACGCCCCCTACACTGCTGCTGCTGCTATTGGTGCAGTCAGATTCAGGGCTACCATGACTGCTGCTGCTACCGCCGCTACGTTTGTCCTCGTCAGGCTCCAAAAAAGAGTTGTCACTCGTGTGCGTCCTCGAATCGTGGATATTGCTGAAAGCAGCTCTTGCTGGAGGCCACAGCGCCCAGGCCTAGAATATAATGAAGGTGGACAACACCCAGAAGAAGAAGAAGAAGAAGAAGAAGCAATGAAGAGCAGATGAAAAGGAAACAACACAAGAAGCCACAACCACCCTCAATATACTAACATGTGCATGGACACTGCAAAAGAGACGACCAAAAACAAAAGTACAAGAGTTCAAGCACTGCGCTGTTGCTCCTTCGTCTTTTCTATTACCATTCTCAATCACCTTCATTCATAAAAAAGCACTCTTCGAACCAGATCACCAACTTCCATTTTTTGAAGTCGCAACAGAGGGCAATGCCTCACCTTCTTTCCGAACGCCAGCGCATTCCACGCGTCCCCGTGCCAATGCACAGGCGCACCGCTGCCTTTTGGGCCGACGTAAAACTTGAAGAACAAATGTCGGCAGAAGGAAAACAGGTGTATAAACGGTCTGTCTCTATCACTGCGTGTCTTCGTTCTCCTCTCAAGTGTGAAGAATTCATCACTTCCCTAGTATTGTTTTGATACAAACTGCGAAAAAGTCCTATCTACAGTACCTGCACGGCAGCTGGCATCGGGTCGACAAGATGAGGCGCCACTTTCAGCCACGGCGGCGACAAAGCGAAATCGTGCAACATCCCCACGTGGGGGCGATCGCTGAACACGTACGAAACATCTTCGTTCTCAGAGGGCGTTGCCGCTACAGCCGTTAGGGGCTTGTTTCTGTGGACGACAGAAGCACGGAGTATAGAAAAGAAAGGAAGACTTGAAGAGGGTGCCAATAATTATCGAACAAAGCAAAAGAGAGAAAAAAAAGAAACGTGTGTTGAATAAAGGAAGACCGCTTTTTTTGAAAGAACATTACTCGTGCTTTAAATCTCTGCTCACCTTTCGTGGTCGCCAACTAGCCCACTAATATAGTCTCCCAGCGACGACGTGGTTTCAGCAGAAAGGCCAAAGGTTGGCGCGTAGGGAATCGATGACGGTGGCACCTGACACCGTGTCAATACGCGTAAGAAGCAAATCGGTCGTTACGAAGGGTTGGGAAAAGAAAGATGAAGGCAGTGAAGTACAAATCCACCTTCAGAGAGATCAACGATCAGTGAAAAAAGGTTAAAAGTTGCAACAACGACCCACGATACCATACACGCACAACACCTGGATCTGTCACTTCAAATCACTTACAGGGTGGTCGCCAAAACGTTCCATGAAAGACGACTTCGTCCACCGCTGAGCATGGCCCTGCAAGATTGAATCCAATCGTCAAAAGCAAAAATAAACGTAAACAGAAGAGCATACGTAGGTTAAAGATCGAGCAAAGACATGGAGGAATATACAAATTGAGTTATGAAGCACATTTAAATATGAGTTTGCGCGTGTTCATCCAATTTCCATCGCATATCTGAAAGTCATGAAGGTCTACCGGCTTCCGGAACGGCCAATTGTCGGCTGCTCCCTGTATCAGCACGGGCCTTGACACCGCTAAGTAACGAATGAGAAAGTCGCGCGCCGTCAGGGTGGCACCTATTTTGATATAGGGTGTTACACGGAGAAATCGATTGTGAGGGAGGGAAAAAGAACCATACTAGGGATGCATTTTTGACGACTTTCTTTATTGGTATAACGCATCATCACTTTAAACCAAAGAATCGTTTCAGCAGATAATTGCCCGCGTTTCTTACCCTTCACCACGTCGATGTCACACTTCTCATAGTTGCTGCCTCTTGAATAAGGTAAACTTTCCTGTGGCCATCCTCCATTTGAATGCCATGCTTCGCTACTCTTCTCCACCTTCTCCTCCATCTCTTCTTGTAAGGCTCCATCGGTGTCTGCTTCGGCACGGTCACCAGTAGAAGAAGAATTGTTACCATTTTTGGAGCTTTGAGCGGTGATACTGCCATTCTCTCCAGAGGACACCATCTCGGTGGAAGCCGTTAGCAAAAGATAATCATTTGGAGCCCAGCCATTTACGTCACGCGCCTGTGTAAGGTAATGGGAAACAAAATGATAATAATGCTTATACACCAGGATACAAGCGCACAGTAGTTTTACGTGTACAGGTACTACACTTGCTTCTCAATCTAAACAATTAACCAAGCACTTTACCTCAAAGAATGCACCACAAGGATGGTCTATACTATTGGTGCCGATTTTCGCTCCTTCAAATTCTCGATTCAAAGAGGCGCCTTCAACTTCGTCGTTGTCGTCATTGTACTTTTTGGACTGGGTTTTATGAACATTGCTTGGGTCGAAGGCACGAAGCACCTGGAGTAAACGGATGTCGCCGCGGCTAGCAGCGTAGTGAAATACGTTGCGATTGAGCTGGTCAACCTGTAAGAGCATCGCAAAGATTACTGGTGCCAGACCGGTTGGTCATTGAACGGCACTGAAGGCGACATCGACAAAGGAGCTTTATACTTCACATAAGCTGAGTCGCACGTACATATACATACCACGCCCATAACTTCCTTAAAGCCTTCCCTATTTACTCCTATTCGTTCTCTGTTTCTTTCTCTTACCGCACCGAAAGGCCAGCATCCAAATCCAGGGGGGAACTTTGAGGACGATGACGACGATGATGCTTCGGGAATGCTGTTTGGAATCTCATCATGAATTGATGCAGATGCTGCATCGATATTATTATCATCTGGTGTTGCTGAACCTGCTAGAGTTGACACTGTACCCACTACGATGTCCATTGCGGATTGCCAGTGGTGCAAAAGCAAGGACACGGCTCCT
>Ga0307982_1002750_pt1 | contig 14130 bp, 11 predicted proteins | sample OrgLakmetagen989_FD_201847 | JGI IMG/M metagenome (GOLD analysis project Ga0307982, IMG submission 201847) | Saline water microbial communities from Organic Lake, Antarctica - #989 | ecosystem: Environmental > Aquatic > Non-marine Saline and Alkaline > Saline | place: Antarctica: Organic Lake...
CAGCTCGGTGACATCCCCAGTGCTGCTGCCGGCAGCTCTCTGAGCAGTACGAGCAACCACACCTTGAACAGTGTGTAAATGCTGCAGCTTTTGCATCGTCGGGCGTGCACCAACACCGTTGACATATTGCCACTCCGCTCGTGGGCACGCAGGCATAGGCTGCATTTTGAAGAACAGTCTCGCCTGTTTTCAGATCTCGTGAGGTCACCAAAGACAACTCCTCTGAGTCATTTTGGATCAAAATATTCATCTTCAAGACAGTCTGGTTCGTTCTGAGGCCGCTTACGTGAAATTGGTAGATCGTCGCGGCAAGCAATGCAGAGGAAAATTCGTGAAGCGTCTCTTGTTGAACGCTCGGTCCACACTGACTGTGTAGCCAAGTGCCGTGATTGTGACCCAATCAGAGAGCTTTCTTGGGTCTCGATTACTCGTTGCAAGTAAAAGTGCAAAGATTAGCATGCACCGAGGACGGGAATTGCACACAGTGCAGGCAGGGGGTACAAAAAACCATTTGGCAAACATGCATGGCATGCGCTGCCTCGTAGTCGCTCTCAAACTGCAACTTTTCTAACCGGGCTGCAGGAAGTGAACATTTGTGAAAAGGTTGGTGTTGAAGTTTCGAGATACCGACGAAGCCCGAGGCAGTGCCATGGACCGACCGCGCGGCAGCCGTCGAGAGAGTGGCAGATCTTCCGTGGCAAGTACGGTGCCAGCCGATGTGCGAGTTTGCTGCAGAGTGCGCCCACGAAGTACAAGCAATCCCGAAGAATTTAGTGTCAATGTTGATTCCAATACCGTCTCAGTTGTTTGCCACGACAACGCAAAGACCTCCAAGGCAATGTAAGGCTGCGGAAAATGTCTGCGGGCGTGACACAGGCATTGCATGCCTCAACTTTGCAGACACGCTTTTGAATTTGACACCGCATTCGACGAGGATGCACCTCAGGACCAAGTTTACAAAATCTGCTGCCCTTCATTTGTCGAAGATGCGCTGGCAGGTATCAACTCGTGCGTACTGCTTTCTACTGTGTCACTAACGGCAAGACGCACTGCAGCAGCGTCCGCTAAGCAGCCGAAACAGCGCAATAGTCCTCACAGCACTTGCGCGAGTGCAGATCTGTGATTGCTTATGGCCAAACAGGCAGTGGAAAAACACATTCAATGCTAGGAAGTATGGAGCAAGACCAGCCAGTGTCGGAGGTAAGAGATGTCTCCCAATCTGCGGCGGCGCATGCTTCGGGTGCGCAATGTCACTTTGCGGATTGTGCAGTCCGAAGCTGGAGTCATCCCTCGATTGATGCATGAACTTTTCAACACAATTGACTCTTTGGAGGGGTGTGAGGTGCTTGTGCAGCTGAGTTTGGTGGAGATTTACAACGAGCGCGTGCACGATTTATTCTTTCATGTGCTGTCGGACAGCGCCGCACCTGGCGCAGCCCAATCACGAGCGCCGCCTTCCCCTAGAGCCCCCAGTACGCCCATTCGTGCTGGCTCCAGCCGCAGGCAGAGCAGAGCGGGCGGTGTGGCCACTCCAGTTGAGCAACGCACACCCGCGAAACGGCGGGCGTCTCTGGCAGGAAAGCAGGCGGTGACGCCCAGGGGACGCACTGGATCGACACTGGCGCCATCCCCAGCACTGCGCCTCCGGCAAGACTCTGCCAATGGCGGGGTGGTATTTGTGGAGGGCGCGGCGAGAGTGGCAGTGGCGAATGCCGAGTCTGCCTTGGGCCTTCTGGGACAAGGACTGGCTACCCGCGCTGTAGGTTGCACCCGCATGAACGCTGACTCATCCAGGTCGCATTGCGTGTTGCTGTGCGATATTGACGTGCTGGATGCACAGCACGGCTCGCGCCGCTCGGCCCGTATCACGCTTGTGGACTTGGCTGGCAGCGAGGCTGTGCGTAAAACGGGTGCAAGGGGGGTGACACTTGACGAAGCCAAGACCATTAACAAGTCCCTGTCTGCCCTGGGAAACGTGGTGAATGCCCTTACCAGCGGCAAGGAGCACATTCCCTACCGTGACTCGAAGCTCACACGGCTGCTGCAAGACTCCATCGGGGGGAATTCTCGCACGTGCATGCTCATCACTGTGTCACCGCACACAGCACAGGCAACAGAAACCCTCAGCACACTGCGGTTTGGGCAGCGAGCTGCACACGTGTGCAATAAGCCCACCGCCAGTGTCACGCGCAGTTTGGCTGACTACAAGGCACTTGTGGAAAAGCTCACACAAGACATTGACGAGTATGATGGGATGGTTGAAATGCTGCAAAAGCGGGAGCAGGAGCAAGCTGAGAGAGCAGAGCAGGCACAGGCCGCCCTGCAGAGCCAGCAGGCACACTGCGACAATCTGACTGAGCAGCTTGCCGCAGCCAAGGCAGCTGCTGGCGCCGCTGCAATGGGCGCAATGTCACAAGAGGCAGCCACACAGCTCACCGCAGAGCTGCAAGATGCCGCGCTGCAAATCAACGTGCTGGAGGAGCAGCTCACTGCGGCTTTTGACCGGCAGCAGGACGCACATCAGAGCGCAGTGGACGCACAGGAGCAACTGGACCGCAGCGCGGCATCCCACCAAAAAATCACTGCACAGCTGCTGGAAACGACACAAAGCCTGCAATCAGCCGAGGAAGAACTTGAACGCTTAACCACTGCACTGGCCACTGCACACAGCGAGCGGGATGAGCTGACCACTGCACTGGCCACTGCACACAGCGAGCGGGATGAGCTGACCCCTGCACTGGCCACTGCACACAGCGAGCGGGATGACGCTACTGCCCTGCTACGTGACCGTGTTGAGGACACCCAGTCCGCATTCCAGGCACGTCTGTCGGCCAAGGAGACAGAATTGCAGCAATTGCGGGGCGACTGCTCAGAAGTGCATGCCCGCAACGCCGCCTTGTGCGAAGCGCTGGCTGCCAAGACAGAAGAGGCTGCCGCAGCGGGGGCTGATGCTGCTGCCCTGCGCGATGCACTGACGGCTGTCCAAGCAGAGCAGGTCGCTGAGCGAGCTGCACACGTTACCAATGTGCAGCGCTTGCAGTCAAACTCGTCAGCAGAGATTCGTGAGCTGAAGACCCTGCTGGACAATTCCCAGGGGCAGGTCCAGGATGCCCTGCGCAAAAAGCTGCGCCTCGAGCAGGCTTGCGACAAGGTGGCAGAGATCACCCGCGAGCTGAACACGGCCAGCGAGCAGCTGGAAGTCACCATGGCTGAGAACATCGAGCTGGAGGAAAGGGTTGCCCAGGGGGAGCAGGAGCTGGCTCGGGAACGCAAAACACACAAGGACGCCGCCGCCGCCGCCGCGGATGCTGCAGCCGCTCGCAGCGAAATCGTGGCACTGAAGCAGCAGCTGCAGTCTCAACAGCTGCAGCTGGTGCGCGTAGAAGCTTCTGCTGGTGATGCCAACAGTGCCTCACACAGGGCGGCAGCAGCCAGTCAGGCGTCCACCGGGGCTCTGATGGAGGAGGTGGCGGCACTGCGGGCGGCACTTAACGCCCCAAAACAAACACTGCGGAAGCAGCTGGCAGCACTGCAGAAGAAAAACATCGCTCTCGAGCAAGTCATGCGTCTGTCTGTGGCGGACAGCAGTGCCTCGGCTTTGCGCGCAGCAGGGCTGGTGCACTTGGCGCCGAAGCTGCAAGCAGCAGAGGAGCGGCTGATGGAGCTTGACGCAGAAGTGCTACGGCTGCGAACGGCAAGGGACCTGTACCGCTCAGACTGCAGGAGCATTATGAGCCTCGTTACAAGAACACAAGGCGGAACAGCCGTGATTTCCCCCCTGGCCAAGAGTGCCATGGGCAGGCGGCACTCAATGACCACCAGCCCACAACGGCAGCCTGCTCCCCAGGGCAACGCAACGCCACCACGCCGGGCCATTCCTGCAGGGTTCAGTCCCTTTGCATGCCACATGCAGTCCCCACGGGCACCCACCCATGTGTTTGAGGCGGTCAGTGCCTCCATCAGCACAGCGGGAGGCACAGTCGACTGTGGCTCCATCATTGCCAGCACTGGTGTTGGGATGCAGGCTGCTGCGACACCTCCCTTCCGGCGGGTGCTGGGTCAATCTTCTGCAGGGAATCGGACCCCCTCACACACCCCCAAGCCCAAGCCCCTGCGTAAGGCCGAGAGTGTGATGCTCGTGTCCCCGAGCGGCGTTAAGTCGCCCTACAGATGAGGCGGGGTGCGTGATGTTCATTGTTTAGGGGGCTACAAGCACTAGTCTGTGAAGGAGAACTCGTCGTCAGCTTGCAGGCGGGCGCCTCTGCGGCTGCGCTTGGCCGCTCCCCGGCGGGGAGGCTGGCTGGCAGCAGGCTGCCGCACCGCCATGGACACAGTGGAGGTACGGGGACGGCGGCCTATCCGGCCTGTGCGCGTCAGCGTTTTGGACACGCTGTCCGGCGGGCTGCTGGTGCCGCTCCCAGTTGGGGCAAGTGCGGTCACCACTGTGCGCTGGCCACACAGACCATTGCGAGAGCGCTTTGCAGGCACGTGCTCGCTCAAGCCTGGGGTCTCGATACCCTCAGTGACATTCAATGGGCTGAGTGCGGCTGATTTTGGTGCGGCTGGTCCCGCGGGGCTGGCACCTGCTGCCCCAGCCCCAGCCCCAGCCGGCGGCAAGGCGCCAGTGGTGCGCAGCTTTCCAGACTCATGGCTGGCAAGCTTCGTTGCAGTACTTGTGCTGACAACGACCTCCGCTTTGTTCACTTGGACGTATGTGCGGTTTCTATTGGCGGAGTGGTTGGTTGGGTTATCCCCTCCAATCACATGAGGCGTTTCGTCCGCGACTTGCCGCGCCGCTTCAGCTGAGGCATACATCGCAGCAACTTGTGCCTTGTGGCGTGCAGCAGCCTCTTGAACGAGGGTGCTGATGTCACACTCGTCCTCTTCTGCCAGGGGTGGCTGGTAGCGTGGGGCGGCCGCCCGCAGCTTCTCTTGAAATGCACACAGCTTGGCCTTGGCAGCCGCAGACTGCAACACTTGTCGGCCTTTGTTGCTGCCTTTGCAGGCCTTGAGACAGCCCTGTTTCTCCAACCACACCAGTGTCGCTGATGCAATGCCCTTGTCTGTGATGCCGTGCTTCTCGGTGACATCTCGGCAAGTGACAAATGGCGTGTCGCTTTCGTGCAGTCGGGTCAGGAGCCACATTGCATCCAGATGCGCAGCCTGTTCGGGCTGCAGTGCCTCTGCAGATGCTGTCTCGTGGTAGGATGGCTGGGCGCCGGCATCTTGAATCTTGTACCTGATGCCCGCTCCTGGCTTGTGCTCAAGGAACCCACACTTGGCAAGCCTGCCGCAAGCCTGCTGAATGATGCGGATGGGGAGATCAAGCTGCTTAGCCAGCGATCCCATGTGAACGCTTCCACTTTGGAGAATCAGCTTTTGCAGCTGTGGGTCCACCTCCTGGTCAGCTGACTGCCCAGGCTGGGAACCTGTGGCAGCTTTCAGAGGTGGTGCCTTTACGCTGGCCGCCAACGCAGCTGGAGCCCTGGATCCGGAGGTGCTGTCTTGCTTGGCGTGGTGAGCTGGCTCGATATCTGCTATGAGATCCATGTCCTTGCGGTGAACAGCCTTGAGCTTGATACGGTGGTACATGGTTGACGTTGCACCAAGCTGCGTGGAAGTGACCTCGTCGTCCGGTTCGAACAGAACATCATCATGGCCGGTTGCGTCTTGGAAGAAAGTTGGCTGCCAATCACTGGGAACCTTGTGGTCAAAATAGTACAACTTCAGGGTCACCTGTATCATGCAGTGTGATTGCAGCGAGCTTAGCAATATGCAGATGGCATGCTCACAACGCATTCATCAGGCAAAGGCCGTAGCGTGTGCACCATTGTGATGACATTTCGTAGCATCTGAGAAGCTTGTGACTTGATTCCTTTCGTATAAGCCTGCACAAATAACGTTGAAGTGCGTGTGACACCCACATGCTTGATCTAAATCACATCTTACAACAGCTTCTGCTCGATGATGGCTGCTTTTTTTCTGAGCTGAATCTTCTTCAAGATCCTCTAGAATCATGGAAACTTCACCTTCAGAAGAGTAATGAAACTTTAAAGTATATGCTTCCAATAAAGGTGCATCTGCTGTGCTACCATGCTGAAATGCGATGACAACAGCACGCAAGTACTGCTTCTCCAAAGCCTCAAACACTCCCGTCTCGAGGCAGTTCGCGATTTGATGCACCTGCACACAAATCAATTGATGAAAAATTCAATATTGGATCAAAATTTTACATACTTGTGGTGGAATCTCTTCTCGATCAGTATTCGTTAGCTTTTTCTGCTGGAAGGATTTTCTCAAAACATTGCATTTCAACGACACGCCAAATACATACGAGGCATTTCACAGTGGTGTTAGCCATTTTGAGTGAATCAAACGCAGAATCGTCGAATAAACCTCTCTGGTATAAAATCTGTCCAACCGTCGCCTTGAGTAAATTGCGGCATACCGCAAGCGATTGAGCAGATGTAATCACAGACTGCTTCGTCGCTGTTTCAGCCCGTGTTGCTTGAGCCGTTGCAGCCATGTTTACCAGTTCGCTTCTTGCACGTAATATACATGCCATGTGCGAATCGTTCAAAATTTGCCTTTTGCGAGCATTGCTTGACCACTGTGACGCTGCCAGCCTGCTGGAGCAGTGAGCAGCTGCCCCCCTTGGTAGTGGGAAGTTCACAAACAAGACAGATTTTCCTCTACTCACACAAATAAAATTAATAACAAAACTTCACACCATCACAAGCATGACTGTGTATACTGATGTTGCACTCTTTGTGGTGAATGCGCCGGCAAAAGTGTACATTCCATGGTTCCTGTTCGAGTCGATATACTCGCGGCAAGGGGCAGCCGTTTCTACGCGTCCGCTTTGACTCGCGCTTCCGAGCTTCCTGTCACATTCATACCAATTTGAACAGTTTGATCGGCTGCAAGTTGCAACTCCCGGTGGTGGCTAACCAACAACACCATCGCTTTGTTAGCGAACATGCTTCGAACCAACCTTGCCACTGCACAGCGATTCTTTTCGTCCAAAGCAGCGTCAATCTCGTCAAACAAATACAGTGGCTTGTGATCAATGTGAGCAACTGCCAGCAGTACTGCCAGCGATGCTAGCGTCTGTTGGCCCCCAGAAAGCTCACCAACGCTGACAACTGCCTTGCTGCTTTCTGTACTGCCGACGTCCGTTCGTGTGAGTTCAATAGAGGCTTTCATATTGTCGCCAGTCGCTAGATCCACGCAGCACTTGAAATTTCGCAGCAACTCCGGGGCAAAGCTTGTTAATGCAGCATTAACTTTTTCACAAGCTTGCCGAAGCAGTGTTCGGAGCAGCAAGTTGCATGTGTTCAATTGGACCCTTGCTTTAGAGAGCGCATCTTGCAGCTGCATTTCAGAATCATTGAGTTCCTGCAGTGTGGTGTTCCCCTTTTTGCCCATCAGCCGAACTGCATCTAGCTCGAACTGTGCCTTGGGCACTCCAGTAATTTTGCTTAGTGAGGCTCTCAGCCCGTCAATTTCCGCCTGTATTGTACCTGAATCTTGCGAATCAATCATCGCGTTTTGTTTGAGGTCTTGTGTTTTCAAAAGTAAGTCGGAACAAACTTGCTCTGCCTGGGTAGCCGTTGACTCGGCCTGCGGAACATCAGCTGCCTCGTTCATTTCTTGCTGTACTTTTGCTGAATTCATCACTGATCTCGATTGTGCCAGCAGATCAGAAATCGAGGCATTCCATCGGATTGCAGCAGCGCGTGCTTTGGCAATTGGTGCCTCAAGCAGGGCGGGTTCGGACGACAAGCTTGGCACAGCAATATGGGTGTTCCTCAGCAGCTGTGTGGTCTCGAAGCGGACAGGGGAACCTGCCGATATTTGCAACAAGTGTTGCTGAATTTCAGCGAGATGTGACTGCAGCCTCGTGATTGCTGCCTCTGAGGTGTCCAGTTGAGCGGTAAGAGTTGTGATCGATTTGCCGCCCTGTTGGCCCGGGCAAGCCTTGCGACCTTGTAATTGCGCAGCCAAATCTGCAATCTGCTGTTCAGCTACATCGATATCATCTTCAACTTGCTGACGAGCTAGTGTACTGCTTTGTAGTTGCTCTTCCAGGGCGATTCTGGCTGTGCTTGAAGTTGTGCGGGGCTGTTCCTGCTTGCCTTCCCAGTCTACCTTTGATGAACCACACAGCACCTGGGCAATGAAGTTTAGGATGCGACTATTTTCTGTGAACAGTGCGTCATCTTCGGCTATGAACTGCTGCAGCTGCTGTTTTGTCTGTTGCAGCTTGCACAGGCGCGCGCAAGCCTCTACGCAGGCCTGGGCTGCGCTGCTGAACTCAGCCACGCTGTCAGTGAGCTCAGAACGAGTCAGGGGAATCCATGATTGAGCTGTGCCTCTTTTGTTTGTCCCCGGCATACATCCACCGCTCAGCCAGCCACTCTGATGCTTCGTGCCATCTCGTGAAATCGCCCGCAATGGCAGATTGCCAGCGAGTGAAAGCAGCTCCTGGGCTTGCTGCTGTGATGCAACGAAAACAACATTTTGGAACAGATAATTGCCAAGGCGCTCAGTGTTGGGAAACTCTGTTCTGAGAAGCCCAATTGGACAGCAAGCGCCAGCTCCGCCTGAACTTGCTGCATTGAGCTGCGCAATGAGGTGCCGTTTTTGTCTTATCAGGTCCATGTTTACGTGTAGATCATGTAGAGGTAGCACATGAACTGCAGTTTGCTGATGCTTCGCTTCCACCAGGATAGCTTCCATACTCTGGCTGCTGTCGCAAACGAGCTTCTTCAACTGCTGACTGCTGACGCACGCCTCCAAAGCAGTCTGCCAACTGAACGCCTTGGCGGGATCAAACCTCAGCACAGACCCAACCTGCCCACAGAAACCGGGAATTTGCGAGAATGCAGATACGGTGAAAGTGCCATCCAAGTCAAGTGCGCCTCGGTCTGCCTGGGGCGTGGCACGCGAGAGTGCAACACAGGCACACAGTACAGAGTGACTGCTACCAGCTTCAATGCTGCTCAGCACCCTCAGCAGTGGAGACAAACTTGGCACGAGTGTGCCCACATGATCGACAATATCCTCCAAGTGCGTTCCCCATGTTCCCCCAGTATGGGCATCTGTAAGCTGAGAGGGCTGGGAATACCACTCAGATGCAGGCGAGGGCGGCATGGGTAAGTCAGGCTGTGATGCTTGAACTGTGAGACGTCCTGTCGTCTCGTGGGAAACATGTTCGTGCCATCTATGCTTTTGAAGATTCTTGACGAGTTGCAGCACATGCTCTGCGTGGTCTTTCAGTTGCTGTACAAGCTGCAACACACTGGCTTGACAAGCTTGCATGCCATCTCTGCACATCTGCTTCATTTGGTAGGATGTAGACTGCAGCAAGGCGGGAGCCTTGAACAGATACCGCTGAATGTCAAGCATACGTGGCTCTTTGGCCGACTCGGTGTCGGCAGTTGCGCTGAAAGCCAGCTGCAAAATGCTGTCACTCTGCATGCTGCTGATTTGCTCCAAGGCTGAATCCAACTCTTGCTGGTTTTCGCTGCAAGCAACCTGAGCAAAATAGTTTGTTTGCCCTAACAGCTGGAACTGAAGGTCCAGCCTGTTCGAATTACTTTCAAGTTGTCCAACAAGCGTCACGCCCGAAATCACCTGTTTGCATCCCTTCGCTGGGGTGTTCGTTTCGTTGTCCAGCATGCTCAGCTCGCTCAGAGCTCGCTGGTGTTGAGCGTCAAGCTCGCGCACTTGCTGGTGCAAGTCGCTTTGGTGTATCGAGATCTGCTGTATCTGGTCTTTGATCGCAGCAGTTTCGGCTTGCAAAAGTCGCCCTGCCTGCTGCCGTGCGTTCAATTGTTCGATCTCCAAGCGAAGCTGCTTTTGAAGCAATTGCTCCCTTTCAAGCTGCGCCTCAACATCTTCAGCCGCAGATGTTTTGGCATTTGCTTCAAGGATCCCAAGGCAATATTTGTGAGCCTGCTGCATGCTTGAGTGTAATTCATCGGCGTGGTTGATCGCCGAAAGCACGTCAGCTCGAAATGCTTCCAGCTTGTCCTGCAACAATTGCACTGCCAACAACTCGTTCATGCGGCCGGCAAGCTCAACAATTGACGCCAGATGATGCATTTGTTTTTGGCTGCTTTCCAACTCAGCTTGAATACCCGAGACTTTACTTTTTGCAGAGCGATATGCTGAGTCCAGACTGGTTGCCTTGCAAGCCTGCACTAGCAACTTTTGTAGGCAATCAGGATCAGAAAGCAAAGCAGCTGTTGTCTGCTGTCTAACAAGTCCTGGCACAAATCCAATGCTTTCATGCAAATGTTGCTGCTGTGTGACTTTTCCATCCACCTTCCAAATCTTTCTTCCATCGTGCACAGTTAGTTCAACAGCCTGCAATGAGCTGCCAGCTTGTTTTTCTGTCAAATGCGATTTTCGACGCTGAGAACCTGTCTGATTGGAATCAGAATTATGCTGGAGAACCAACTTGATGCGTGGCGTGGTGTTGGTTTGGCCTGCTGGGTAAAAGCTTTGAATCGGCATGCCCAGCGTTGAACCAAGACAGTTGGAAACAGCTGATAGCAGGGTACTTTTACCAGATCCATTTGGTCCCTCGATCGCAACAATACCATTTCTGCCTTCAATTTGGATGCTGCTCTGCTCTTTGAAGCTTTTGAAGCTAGAAATCTGGATGCTTTGCAGCATACCGTGTCACAATAATTCTTCAAACGCAAACAAAAGTGCCTACGCTGGCAAAGGCGAAGGACAGTCCAGTCCGTGCTGCACTATAAAATTTATTGAATTCTACATTTTTTTGTTGGGCCACTGGACATGCCAAACTTCGAAGCACTAGGAGAGGGTGCAGCAGGAGCCTGCGTTGGAAGGGGGGGTTGAAGCAGCTGACGAGTTCGCAGCAGAATCACTACCGGTACGAACCTGTCCAGCTGGCAAAGATGGAAGCTGTTCCCTGAGATGTTCTTTCAGATATCCACCTTGCTTTATGCCCTGGGGGATGGAAGTTGTTGGCCAGACCACCACTACGGTTCCAGCTGGCGCCAGTCCAACAAGCCCAAGTGTCTCATCACCGTCACATTCACTCAATGCAACCGGCACTTCGCCGGTCACCAAAACAGCGCCAGCAGCAGCAGCAGTGAGTGTGTCCCTCGATTTATCGAGGCTTGCGCTGTACTTAAACAACAAGACGTCATGGCCGGCGATGCCAGACGTTGCATCCAAATTGTCCACAACGAAATCCTTCACAGCAGAAACTGTTTCGTAGGGCGAGAAGCGAGCCACGATGGTGACCATGTCCATGAATACAATGCGCAGGCGTGAGCCCTGCTTTTCATACTTAGCCAGCTTGGTCAGTTTGGCAGCAGCCTTTTTCGCTCTGCAAAAATGAACAATGAGAGCTGGCGAGAGGTGAAGGTAGCGCAGTGCCTCGAGACGTACTGAGCCATGGACTTTGAGGTTGCACCCCCCGCAGCTGCAAGAAGTGCCTGGGCCCCGGCCAGTTCCTCTTTGCCGCCGAGCTCTGCGATAATGTCATCTTCGCTGAAATCTGCACCGGCAGCTGCCCCCCCTGCAGCACTTGCGGTAGCCCCCTCGTCTTCATCTGCCACTGCATCCCCGTCACTGGTCACGGCACCCCGTGTGTGGGGGTCACGTGACAGTTCTGGACACCGTGGCACTGGTGTGGCTGAGGCTTGCTTGCGCATGAACACTGCCTCCGCCGCCATGTACACTGGATACAACTTGTACCGCTCGCCTGCTGGCACCTGGCTGACGTCAGACTTCCCGTATTCCTTCCTCACCTGTGCCAGCTGCGACTTCACTGCTGCATACCCAGCAGTCCCGCTTACAGTGGATGTGCGTGCCTCTGCCCAGCTCAAATGCGGGGAAAGCACTTGCTGCAACTCCGCAGCGCTCAACGTCAAAGACTGTCCGCGGGGGAGAACCATGAACTCGTGCTGCAAACTCAGTTCCTGCATAATTTTTGAGTCCACAGGTCCTGAGGAGTCGCTGTCGACAGCGCAGCTTTGAGCAACCAGTCCAAGCTCAGCTAAAATGTCGATGGCCGCTGGATGGCGACTGACCGTTGCAGCTATTTTCGGAATAGTCAAACGAATTGAACGAAACTTTGCTTCGGCCTTCTCAGCATTCGCAGCCAGTTTCTGGATGAGCACCAGGCAAGCACCAACATCCGCTGCGGCATTTCGCTTGCGGAGTTTCGTGGCGTGCTCGTGTACCTTTGCCTGCACCGGGGATAGGACTAAAGGCTGCACCCCAGCGCCCAACGATGTATGTGGGCTGGTATCTGGGCGTGTATCTGTTTGGCTGGTGCTGCCAGAGGCTGCAGCTGGGAAAGCCGGAGTGCTCGGCTCCTCAGCACTGTCGATGAAAACAATCAGCTTGTCACCAGTCATCAGCTCGTCCACATCCTCGACTTCAGCCCCATCAGACTCTGCCACAATCTTTGCAATGCTGGGTACGCCTAGTTTGCGGCAGACTTTTTGAACAAATGCATCCCAAGAGCTGCACTCAAACATACACAGTGTCGTGCACCACGCCAAAGAAAATCCGCGGACCTTCTTCGCCAACTCACTCATCCTCCTTCACAGGGACACGCTTCCAGGCATCCTGACCGTAAAGAGCCACAACAACCATTGCTGCAGCCATCTGGTATTGCCTCCTAGACCACACCTGCTTTGCCAGAGCTTTCAGTTCTTCAGTCCAGAATGGAGGACTGCATTCAGCAGAAGCTGCGCCCTCACGACTTTGACCTAACCACGCTAAGAGTGCACGCATATACACACAAAGAGCACTTACAAGGTAAATGCTAGTTTGGCATAGCTAGGAGCTTTGCTCGCCAGGCGCAGTGGTGGCGGACTTGTAGGGGGGCTTTCGCACAACTCTTCTGGGGAAAAGTTTGAAGCTTGCACAGCCCTGCACTGCCCTGTGTTGCAAAACGAATCTTCACTACTTTCATGCTGAATGGCTAAAAGGTGCAGGTGTTCAACCAATTGTGAGCTGGACAGCCTTGATTTGCAAGTGCCTGCGTCTGTGCGCGTGTTGTGATCAACAGTCACTTGTTGCTGCAAGTCGACAAACTTCACAACTCTACGACGCTGCTCCCTGAGCCAGCTCTGATTTTGAGACAAAGCATTCATGTACGTTTGGTGCCAAGATTATATATTGCAGAGCCGCCTTCAGTCTAGAATTTTGTCGTTGACCACGCTGTGCAGCTACCAAGCTGTTGCAGCCAGTCACATTTGCATCCATACAGACACCAGCCAACAGACACAATGGCAGACATATGGAAGGAAGTAATGGATGCCAATGGCAAGCCCTACTACTGGAATACCAGCACAAACGTGAGTGCAGCAACTCTACCAGGGTGCCGTTGCTGGTCGCGGCGACCAATTGCGCATTCTTGTCGCTCCGCATTTTACGCCAAACACTGCGAATTTCAACACCTGGCTTCACTATGTACAGGAAACAACATATGATAAACCCGCTGCACTCGGTGGTTCCGGCGGTGCGCCAACTGCAGCCAGTGCAGCAAGTGGGGACAGTGCAGGCTCCAAATGGCGGGAGGCGCAGGACCAAGCTGGGCGGCCATACTGGTAAGGCGCACTGCCTGCAGCACACAAACATGCACATTACACATGGTATATTGTCCTTGCAGGTGGCATGTTGACACCAAGGTACGTGGCTACGTGCTTCCCTAAGCACGCATGTGTCTGCGATGGCGGAGGGTGGAGATCTCGAAGGTGCTCCTTGCAAGACACCACATCCATTTTTGTCTACAGGAGAGCACATACGACAAGCCCGCTGAGCTGGGAGGGGCGGCAACGCCTGCTGCGGTCTCAACCCCTACTGCCGGCACTCAGCCGGTGTGGAAGGAAGTAATGGATGCCAGCGGGAACCCGTATTATTGGAACACCAGTACAAATGTGAGTGGCATGAGGGCGTCATCAGCACGCCATCCACTGCACTGTGTGTATGCTTCGCAGGAGACGACATACGACAAGCCCGCTGAGCTGGGAGGGGCGGCAACGCCTGCTGCGGTCTCAACCCCTACTGCCGGCACTCAGCCGGTGTGGAAGGAAGTAATGGATGCCAGCGGGAACCCGTATTATTGGAACA
>Ga0307982_1002752_pt1 | contig 14122 bp, 21 predicted proteins | sample OrgLakmetagen989_FD_201847 | JGI IMG/M metagenome (GOLD analysis project Ga0307982, IMG submission 201847) | Saline water microbial communities from Organic Lake, Antarctica - #989 | ecosystem: Environmental > Aquatic > Non-marine Saline and Alkaline > Saline | place: Antarctica: Organic Lake...
CAGTCCCGCCGAATCGTTCGGAGGAAAGACGCCAGCTGGAGCCTGAATTGGCCTTCTGGAGCAAATTTGCTAGCGCGAAAGCAGCACATGTACTTTTTTTGGTGCCTCTGTGACTACTGTGAGCTTGTTTTTCTTTGTTATTGGGAGAGTATTAACTAGACTAGACTAGACTGTGACTACTGTGTGCTTGTTTTTCTTTGTTATTGGGAGAGTATTAACTAGACTAGACTAGTAAGGCGACATAGTGCGCTCTGTCAATTCCCTGCTCCTAATGTTCTCAACTGCTGAGAATAACATGTTGAAGGTGCCGCCGTGCCTTGGTGAGAGCACGATTCTGCGTTCTGTGTAAGTACAGAAATAGTGAGGTGAAAGGTTACAGGGGAGAACGGAAGGAAATTATTGGAAAAGTGCGAGTGGAGTTGAGCTGGTTGATGATGCGAGCGAGCAAGCCAAGAATAGAAGGGTGTGTGTGAACGTGGAAGCTACTAAACTTTGCACATTCGTAGCGCGAATCTATCATTTCCGCGGAGACTTGCGAGCGAAAGCGCCGCTAATATGGATGGCAAAGCGAGCATTATTATTGGTGGCGCAGCTGCCATAGTGACTGCTTCGTTAGTGTATGCGCTAGCTTCACAGCCGCCGAAGAAAAAGAAAGCTGGACGCCGGAGCATTGCTGAGCTAGTGCGTCCAAACATTGCGTCGCTCCAGCCCTACCGGTGCGCGCGCGACGACTACAGCGAAGGTGTTCTGCTAGATGCCAACGAAAACTCTATTGGTGCTACATTGGGTGACCTACCTGACTCTCGGGCGTTGAACCGCTATCCTTGCCCCTACCAACGCGAACTTAAGGAAAAGATTGCCACCTACCGGTGAGTCAAGAGCAACGGAGATGCAAATCCTCTTTACTTTCATGCCATGCAAATGATGACTGTTGTACGAGTTCAAAATTATTTGGTGAAGTTTAATTGCGCGTTACATGTAACACCACACGCCTCCCACCATGCCAGACCTAGCCTCTCCTTGCAGTGTTCAATGGCCTCACGCATCTGCCGAGTGCTTACAGCGAGCAAATTTCTATTTCAGTTCTCACTTTATTGCTTTTCATCTGCTTGGCCGTGAATAACAGGGGTGTGAAATGGGACCAAATCTTCTTGGGCGTGGGCAGCGACGAGGCGATTGACATGATCATGCGCATCTTTTGCGCGCCCGGCAAAGACGCCATCCTTATCACGCCCCCTACCTACGGCATGTACACCGTGTGCGCCAAGGTAAAAGATAGGTGGCGTAAGGTAGGAAACGATTGTAGCGCCAGCGTTGATGCTGATGTGCTATAAGAGCATCCCTCGGGCGCTGGTTTGTTACCATGCAAGGAAGCACACGCCATCGCTTGGGGCTACCTTGACGCTTTGCATGATCACTTGTTGCCAGCTGACTGGCTACTGTAAGTATGAATCATGAAAAAGATAATTGTCTTTACTTCTTACGTGTCATTTCCTTTCGATTTTACCTCAAATCCATTTCCGATGATCCATTCTTCGTGCTGTGTGCGCGGCCTTCTCTCTTTCCCACAGGTGAATGACGTGCCAGTCACCAAGTGCCCTCTGACCCCCTCCTTCGAGGTAGACGAGTCCGCACTGCAGGCTGCCATCACTCCAGACACCAAGATCGTGTTCCTGTGCTCGCCCGGCAACCCAACGGCCAAATCCATTCCACTGGAGGTGCGTCAAAGAAAGAATCGGGCGTACATGTGAGCCCTTCCTGAGCCATTTTTGTATAATTCTAGACTCAATAATCTTACTGCTACTGTCTATAGCAGCAGTGGCATTTGATACTTGCCCAAGATTCATCTCTTTCTTATACACTGATGTATACCCACAGGTGGTCGAGCGTGTGGCGAGAAGTTTTGACGGCATCATCGTGGTAGACGAAGCTTACGTGGACTTCAGCGCAACTCCATCGGCCTGCTGCCTCATCGACAAGCACGACAACATCGTGGTGATGCAAACCCTGTCGAAAGCCTTTGGGCTGGCTGGCATTCGGATTGGCATGGCGATTGGCCCTAAGGAAATCATTCACCACTTCAATTCCATGAAAGCCCCCTACAACATCAACAAGTTAACCTCAGAACTCGCACACGGCGCTTTTGACAACATTCAAGTCATGAAGGTTAGGAGCGAGATGGTCAGAGATGGAACATTGCTTCTTGCAGCATTATATCCTCTCCTCATCCTCCTCTTCCTTACTTATCGCTCCTTTCACACTCTCATGCGGATTATATGATATCTGTTCTGTACTTTTTCCTAGGACAACGTTGCACTCTTGTTGTCTGAGCGTGAGCGTGTGGCCAAGTCTCTCAAGGCAATGCCAGCAGTAGTGCGGGTCTGCTACTCCGATGCCAACTTCCTACTCTTTGAAATTAAGGCCAATCAAAAGGTGAATGCAAAAAGCAAGTTGTTCGGTCAATGCATTGAATATTTTAAAGATCAATGGATTATTAAGCAGCTCTTAACTGACCTCTATTATGCGTATTTTCAAGTACCTCGTTGTCCCCAAATTGTATACCTTGTTGCTTTATTTCACTCACTCACTCTTAGCCTTTTCCACGCTCTTTTCTTCCTCTAATCTTTTTCCATGCGCCGTTGTCTTCAGGGCGAGTGCTGCGCCTATGACGTGTACAAGACGATGGCCGACCTCGGCGTAGTGAGCCGCTACCGTGGCTCCGAAACGCACTGCAAGGGCTGCATTCGCGTCACCGTTGGCACGCCGCAAGAGAACAACCGCTTCTTAGAACTGCTTCAATCCACCACCCAGGCTCTCGTGGGCTGCTGAATTGGGATTTAGATCACAGGTGCTGCACGCGCGCTTCATCAAGTTTCTCTAGGTATACGGCCTTGTGATCCTTCTCTGCTGTGGCTCTTTGCTGTCAACTGCCAAATAAGCAACTTCAGTTTAATTATCTCATGTTTCCTGTTATGAAATGATTGGTAATTACCAGTGTCTTTTGGTGTAATTACGTTCATAGGCAAAGACCTGCGCATTATCTTTCTGAGTGTTTAGTGTTTACCACTTGATTAATTCAATTCTTGCTAGTCGCAACATCATAATGAAATTTGACATATATAACCGGGAACCCCGAAGAAACATAGAACTAATTCGTAACTCAAAGGATTACTAGGTGTCGTAGAAGTACAGGTAATATCGCACAAGGGAGATGACTAACCAAAGGACCCTGGTGAATATAAGAAAATCGCGTGGACCTTTAGCTTTTCTTAATGTACGATTTCACCTCCCTGGTGCTGACTCAACTCGGTAGTCAGTCAAAGCAATTCTCCTCAATAAGCCTGAAGTCGCTTGATGTGTTTGGATATCTGGGAGTTCACACACTGCGCGCAAAATCATCAGTAGTACCTCTCAACGCCAGTACGATATTTTACACGCCCGCCCACAGATCAGCCATGGTGTAAGCGAGGTACGGGCGAAAGCAAGCTTTCCACGCATTGTCGGGCCCGAAGTCACCATTTTGGTCGATGCGCCCCAAGCTGACCCATAGTTTGGGTGCTTCAGGGTTGTAGTCGTAAATGGCAATGTGCAAATCGCCAGTTTCGTGCCCTGCTGCGATTGAAATGGTAGTCACAGCATCGAGGTTGCCGTAAGAAGCGTTGAGAAGGTCCGGAAGAGTTGTAGGGTCCGCTGACGGCTGTGGGTGCTTGTCCACGTACACTAGATCTGATCATGATCATATGCATGAATACAAGAGGCGAGTTTACATGATTTCAGAGATACGGGCAGTCAAAGAAAGAAGAAAAGTGATCTTAAAATTACATAAGTTCACTCAACTCTAGCGACACAGCGGCTCTCATACCTTTCATGTACGGTTGTCCTGTCACCGCAGGCATGGTCTCATCCGTGTAAGCGTGGAAGTCGCTTTCGCGGTACCCCACAATATCCATACGTTGCGTATCGTAGTCGCCCACCCCTAGAAATACGGCAAAAGTACGGGTCGGGTCGGCGCGCATGTGGGCTTCAGCCGAAGTACGATTAGGTGCCATTTCAAGAACATCACGCATCACAAGCACATCCGCCTGGGAGAAACGAAGAGCATACGTGCGAGGATAAGAGGAGAGGTTGACACGTCATGAATTCGAAGTGCGTTACTACGCACGTCAAATATAAACATGGAAATGTTGAGTTGTGCCGAAGTTTGAGGAGGTGGGTATATCTGAGCAAACACCTCGCCGTCGTAGTGGCCTTCTTGCACGCCAGTGGTGTCGTTGTAAGTCTCCCACACTTTCTCAGAAAGGCCAATGCCACGCTGAGACACACCCGTTACCACGCCCACTAGGCCAGGGAATCCCAGAGCTGCAAACCCTTGCCATAGATCACCCTCGTCATTGCCAATCAAGCCGTCACTTTCAGTTGAAGGTGAAGTAGCCGCGCTAGCGTCAACCGGACGGTGTATGGCCAGGAGCGAGTAGTTGGCCAGCGGAGAGCTACCGAAGTCCAACGCGCGAAGCTGGATAAGCTTGCTCGATGCTGATGCCTGGCCCCAGGCGCCAAACATAGTGCACGTCATTTTGATCAACTCAGGGAGCATGTTCACTTGCTGCAAACGCACTACCCAATCAGCAGAATCACAGGTCTTGTCTTCCCCGAGAAACTTTGATTGATTCACTTTCGCCAGCCCTGCACAGATGCCGTCACCCATGGCATTGATTTCATTGAGCAGCCGAGTAGGCACAAAATCTTTTTCCTTTTCCCACACCCATTGCAATGCTCTGTAGAATCCTTTCACTGAGTGCACATCGAGCTCAGCCCTGATAACATCCTGCAACCATTGAGGCAGTGACGAAATGTCTAGACCGAGATCGGCCATCTCAAAGAAGAATTTGGGGAGCCCAACCTGAAAAATAAAAAACAGAATATGAATTAATTTAGATAGATAGAAAAATAGTGCTCTAGTTGCGTAGATTGCGAGAAATTGCGAGTCATTTGAAGAGTCGGGGAACATACAGGCTTAAGTAAAAAGCCATTCTACCGACAAACAAAAGACCGAATAAGTGGTGCAGAATATTGAATAAGCTTACATTGAGAAGCTCCCAGATTTCCACAGCGTACAGCTCTCCCTGTGCGAAGCCTCGCTGCTGTGCGTTGCCGACAAGGTCCGCGCGCCAGAGGTTGACGGAGTCATTCGCCCCGCTTGAATTCACAAAAGGTACAGTCACCAAGGCCTTCCTGGAGAGGCCATCAGTCGACGTAGCCACCCATTTGGTGTAAGGAGCCGGATCCAGAATAGGGTTGGCGTCAGCGTTGGCAGTGCCCGCGCTTGCGAGCGTGAGCAGGGCGATCCGCCAGTGGTTGAGCATTTTTCAGCTCGACTGAAATGAAGAAAGTGTCAGAAAAGAAAAAGAAATGAAAGAGTCTATCATTGGTTGATTGGTGCACAATTCTATCATTGGTTGATTGGTGCAAAATTTCTCGTGGAATCTGGGGGTCGACACCATTTTTGAGATCTGAGATCTGAGATCTGAATGATGATCTGATAAGAGTCAAAGAATGCCATGAGTTCATTGAACATTTGAAGTCCGAGAAGACAACGATATGTAAACAAGGCAAAGGTTTGATGACACAATCGCAAAGGCGAACGTCAAAGGTGATGTCTGATGAAGACAGCAACAGTAGCGAGCACCGCGCTGCTGGCTTCATCCTGCAGGCCTCCCCGGACAAACCAGGCGCCCAAAAGCGTCAAGCAGTGAAGCAGCAGTGGGATCCCTGTGTGCTCGTCGTGAGCGGCAACCGCTTAGAGGTGTTTCTCGGCCGCGGTGCCCTAGTGAGCAGCCACAGTGAAGTATCGTGTTGCGCAGTGGACGTCTGTGCCACGTCAGCGTATTCACCACCACCTGATGCAAAGCTGCCCCTAGATCCTAGCAATGATGGCGCGACCTACTTTTCATGCAGCGGCGTCGTGGCTGGCACGAAAGCGCTGCTTTACGAAACTATCGTATGCTGTGCTCTAGATCCTGAAAGGCAGTGGTGCGTGAGTATTTTTTGCCGTTGGGGAAGGCTAATATACCTGACTTGACGACATTCATGTTTTCGGATGTTGGTAGTTACGAGATAATAACTCGACTCTATGCCCATTCTTGTCTAGATCTTAACTTTCGTATCTCATTTTCTATTTTGCCATACTGTCTCTCAGGACCTGGCTGGTAGCAGAGGCTGCGGAGCGCATTCCTCTCGTGCATCTGGACATCATGCGAAAGCGCGACCCAACGGCTTTCCAGGGAGTGGCGGCACGCCTCACCCATCTCATCGGTCGCAAGGAGGGCGCACCGTCATCTGACGCTTCACGAGCGGAGGACGAGTCATGCGGAAAGCAATCTAGCAGGCCCTTCACGAATGCTGCGCCAACACAGATATGGAACAAGTGGCCTTTGGGTTCTTCTTTCGATTTAGAGGCACCCATAGACCTCTTCCCTCACTACGTATTACTCTGGGCCTTCCTCTGGGTTGCTGCGCGTGCCTTGATCGGTAGCAGTGACGTAGGACTCTCGGTGAATTTACTAGTGGGTTTCCTCTTCTTGGCCTTCGTCATTGGCCGAGACAGCCATGGAATTGGACCGCTGGTTGAGAGCTCTCGAAGTCCTCAAGGTACACGCGCCAACAAATTCAAGCAACGTCGCGTCGAAAGCAAAAGGAAATCAACACAGCAACTTGGGCCTCTCGAGGAAGGTGATGGAGGCAGCAAATTGAAGGCGAGCTTGGCAACTAGTGACGAGTCGGATGATGGGACCGACAGCGACGATGATCGAACGAGCGCTACAACTGGTGCTGGCACTAATGTAGCAGACGATCGAGCATGGGAGGCGTTTGCGAATTGCACAACCATTGGTCCTTTGGTGCCCTTCGGGGTGGGGCCGCCTCTAACTCGACCTGAGGAATTTGAAGCCGCAGTTGCACTCAATGGCGGGAACAAGTGGAGTGAGCCTCCTGGCGATTTGTTTTTTTGTCGAGGCCTACATTATTTGCAAGACAAGCAAAAGGTTGGAGTTGAGACTGTGTTAGAGCTGCGCCGACAATGATGCTTGGGCTAATGGTTATGTAGAGGAATACTAACTGCGGTGCACCTATCCATGTTCGTTGCTGGGAGGAATAATTGTCTTTACTCTCTTCATGCGCTCGACTTCTTGAAGCATGCTCATTGATTGATTTCGATGATAACTGATATCTCTATCCTGTTTATTTTTTTTGCTCTCTGCTCCCCTCCACAGATGCCCAGCCTCTCGCCGTTGTTCCCTCTTCTAGGCTTAGACTTGTGGAAGTGCGTGCCCCTCTCAGAAGGCGGTCCGGGACCCATGCGTCACATCGCACGACACCCTCAATCCTACCTGGCCAAGCTACTTGCCATGCACTGTACTTCCACTGGTAGCAGTGTTGAGTCAGCAACTACGAGCAACGATGAGACCGTGAAGGACCCCATTGTTTCTCATCACTGGCCGACGTCAAAAACTCCACCTACAAAAGCTTCGTCCAATGCAGCCAATGACGCGAACTCTAAAAGCAGTGCCAATGATAGGAAAAATCCTAACGGCAGCAGCAGCAGTGACGGCGATAGAAGTGGTGATGGCAATACGCCGAGTGTACCGCAATCTGAGGGGCTTAAGGACAGTAGTTCTACAACACCTCTGCCCACAGAGAGCGGGGGCATGCCATCTCCTAGCCCAGGCGAAGATATGCATGTGTTCGTCATCAACTTCCTTTTGCCTTGGGGAAACTTTGTAGGCTACTTTTTGCGCCCTCCCAAGCCCAAGTCTAGAGCTAAAGGTGGCAGTAAGGTGCCATCAGGAGAAGTATTATCGGAGAGCACACCCGCCGCCACCACTGAAGCAGCAGCTGAAGAAGAAGCCGCAGCAGTGCGGGTGCATGCCCTTTACGATGCCTTCATCGAGGGAAGTGATGCCGACCGTGATGCGGTGCTGAAGATCATTCCGCGAGTCTTCGATGGGCCTTGGTTGGTGCGACAGGCCGTGGGGAAGGGAAACAAAGCCGCAAAGCTCGCCGAACACATTGAGCTGACCTACTACCGCGGGCCTCATCATTTTGAGGTGAACGTGGATGTGAGTGCCTCCGCCATGGGCAATCGCATCCTAGGCGTGGTGCGCGCGTACGTCGCTTCGGTGGCCGTGGATTTAGGGTTTGTGCTGGAGGGCACTTGTGACGCGGAGCTCCCTGAAAGGCTCTTGGGGGCCTTGCGGTTTCACTCTTTAGATGTGATCAACGCGCCGCTCTTGCCGCCTTTTGCTGCTGCGGAGGACTGGGGACCGCATGGAGGTGGTCGGAGCGCAGGTGACAACTAAGCAGCTTGCGATGCTTTACCATGATTCTTCTAGGTGACTTGGACTCCATGCAATTCTGCGACTTGGTTGACTGGACCTCAGTTAACACTAGACAAGAAGAAAACTGAATGCCACTTCCCTGGGGTGAAATAGGCAGGTGTGATCCTCATTTAAAGTAATGTATATCAGGGGGTTTCTGAGAGCTCAAACCTGCCAAGGTTAGATTTGGTATCGAAGATTAAGCGCCGGCCCTCGTCAGCATCCTGCATGTGCAAACAAAAACAAGGATTGCTCCTAGAAATCTCCTATGTGCTGCGTTTTGCCCTTGTAATTCTTCGTGCTGCTTACTGAAATAGATTGGAATTGATTCAAACGGGAAACGGCGACGGTGATGGCGTTGTCTCGCCTTCATCTTGCCTCCTGGCCTCATGAATTGTTAACTCGTGCTAGTAAATTCGGCGATATCGAGTTGCACCTCGAAGCACGCACGCCTATTCTACCCGCCACCCAGATGCTAAAATCAAGGAGCATGGAGCTAAGTAATGCTGGTTTTGGTACCCATGCCATGGCGAATGGCGGTGTCTCGCGTCTAATAGTTCTCGGTTCTAAGCTAAGATTTCTGGTTTCTCGGCTCTGTTATTAGGAGTAGGAGAGTACACTCTGTAGGAGTGCCGGAGTAATGAGCCAAGTGCCAAGTCGTCAATTCGTACTTATCATGTTATTATTATCATCATCGGATCATCGGTGATCTTTCACCTATGGCTCTTGAGAAAGGTGCTGTGGGGATGAGTCTACAGCGCCCCGCTACGGCGCTAGCGCCTGTCTACGATGAAGGCGGCCATGAGTTAGGCTTCCGAAACAAGCCGTCTCGACGTAGGGACTTTTTCAAGGGCATCCAGCGACCAACTTCAGCGCACTTTGTTGAAACCTCACACCACAACTTCGAGTTGCCTCTCGCAACCTCACTTGCGCCCACACGCCCTACGCGGCACAGCCCGTGGAAATCTGAGGTGAGACGCTTTCATCGTTTACCCCGTGTCTTTTAATTTGTTTCTAAAGAGTATCCTATGATGCGCTATTTCTTTTCAACGAATCCACAGCGTGGATCTTTGTTTTGGTTGTGGCGTTATTTCCTCACCTCTTACGTGCTTGCTGTGTGCCACCGACATGTGCGATTTGCAATGAAAGGCCGAGCGCGTGATGATAGCGGCTGAAACATCACTCAGCCGCTCGGCTACTCGCGGCGTCATGCCTAGCGGAGTTGGGCCAAATTTGAGCTTCACCAAAAACCGGTCAGCGTCGTTTCCAGTGCAAGGGGAGCTGAACGGCACGGCGAAGTTGATGCAAGTGTCCCCCCTTCGTGTGGGGCGCCCCGGCAACCGGTCTATGGGCCTCATGTCCTCTAGCAGCGCCAAGCTGTATGCTAGCATGGCTCAGAGTGCAGTCGGCGACCGGCGCTCCTTCGGAGAATCCTTGAGCGGTGGTGGTGGAGCCAGCACCCTCGCATCCTCCTCCGCAACGAGCCTGACTATCGATGCTGGCTTCCCAGAGGCCTCATCTCCGATTTTACCCGTCGAAAGTTCTCCGATGCTTGCGTCCGAGAGCGAGGCTACGAGCCGGCCTCGGAGTCCGTACGCGCGCTACGAGCTGATTCCCACGCAATTTGCCAATGGTGTCGCGCAGGACTTGTGGTCGGAAGTGCACAAGGGCAGCATGACGGGTACGCCCCCGATTCGAAACGAAAAATACCTCAGCGAAGCGGGCCTACCTCGAAGGCTTCCTTCTTCGGTACATATACAATTACACATGCACACCATTGTGCTGCCCATGTTCTGCGCAGCCACTTCTTGTCTTTCACCCTTCAGATAGGGTAGCCCAACAGAGGCCGCTTCTGTTTGCAGGGAAGCGGCCTTTCTGTCGTGCACTTCTATCACTTTGCCTATCACTGAGCCCTCTTTATTCTTATGATATCAAATTAGATCTCAGATTTGGAGAGCGCGTGCAGGGACGCTCCCTCGATGTCCTCGCCATCTCGGTTCGCGCACCAAGTCGCTGTGGGAGCGGCCCAACGTGCCACTGCAGAAGGACGGGCGAGGGTGAGCGAGCTCTAAGACCTGCATGCCACTGTTTAGCTAGAACGATAGCTTACTTTTAGAGCAGGGAAGGGTGCTCCCAATGCTCTCTTGTTGATAGTATTCTCATTGCTTGCATCAGGTGATGCGACCTGAATTGTCGGAGCCCTCGCGACCTTCCTCGCCTTCGTTTCCGGCATCTCAAGGGAAAGCATCCGATCGAGTTTCACCGCGCTCAGCCAACTCCACCACGTGAGATTAAGTGCACACTCGGACATCCGAGCTTTTCTTGTACTTTCTTGTCCTAAATAGTTTTTGTTGCAGTGCGAATTCCACTCCTCGTTTTGTTAAAAAAGTCGTGTCCTTCTTTCGTCTTTTTTTCTTACCCATTCTCTGCCCTCTTATTGCCCTTGCACCCTACTTCGTCTGCAGCTACACGGCCAGCCACTACGACAGCGTGTTGGCGTCTGAGGCACCGCCGTCGACCCCGTTCAGCTCCGTGGCTTCGCTCGCCCGAGGTGGCTCCGCGCCGCTTCCGGGCACCGTCTTTTACCCCGACCACAACAGCGAAGACGGCAACGAAGGCCAAGTTGGCGACGACAACATTGACAATGCGAGCGTGTCGTCAAAGTATACTCTGGGCACGCGCCCGCCGTCGGAACTCGCGAACTTCGGGTCCCGGTCGGGGATATCTCGGGGTTTATTCACCGGCCCGCGGGCCTCGGCCCAGAGCACCCGGCGGGACGGCCATTCGCACGCCCACAGCCACGCGTCGCCGGACGCGCGATTTCACGCCGAAAAGTTCTACCAGGTAGCGCCACTTTGAAAGAACAACCATATCACCTGTGGTTTCCCTCTCCTTCTAACGTGACTTTTTCCATCTGCTTGCTTCCTCATTTTCCTCTCATTCAGGTCACGCACATGGACGACGACTATTCGCGCCTTCGCACTCCCGACGCTTTCTTTCGCGTGTCATCTCCCGTGGATCGGAAGTAAACCAAGCAGCAAAGGGGTAGACTGCGAGCTGGATCTGGACCGTCGCAACAAGTACGACACCAAAAAGAGAGACGATCACAAAAATGATATTTGTACAGAACGATTACAAAAATTGTACCCGAGTTGTCGGCAAAGGGGAAGTAAGGGCGCAAGTAGGAGGGCCTGGTTCCTGGTTCCTGCCACTGTGCTCAATTCTAGAGGAGAATTCGGTTGTGCTGTGGCCGCATTCCCTTAATCCCAAAATTACCTTTTCAATTGGCCTCTTTGCGTCGGTGGCAAAAATAGCCCGGAGAAATGCCTCGTGGACCAGGGACGTAATACACAAACGAGCACTCAGTCCCGCCGACTTGTTCTGAGGAAAGACGCCAGTTGGGGCCTGAATTGGCCTTCTGGAGCGGACATGCTAGCGCAAAAGCAGCACATGTACTTTTTTGTGCCTCTGCGACTACTGTGTGCTTCTTTTCCTTTGTTATTGGTTATTGGGAGAGTATTAACTAGTCTAGTCTAGTCTAGTTAATACTCTCCCAATAACAAAGAAAAACAAGCGCACAATAGTCACAGAGGCACCAAAAAAAGTACATGTAACGAGCACTCAGTCCCGCCGAATTGTTCGGAGGAAAGACGCCAGCTGGACTAGACTAGCGTCGGTGAAGGGCATAACAGAGTGCCGATATGTGAGCAGTGGGGTTTGCAGGCTTCTTTGGGAGCTGCAGAGCTATACAGAGAGGGTTCATGTTGTTGGCGATGCTTGTCTCCTACCTCGTTAATGATACGTGGTCACTGCCCAGTCTTTCCAGATCAACAGGTCATGGGCCCAACAGCAAAAGATCTAGCAAGAGCGGATACTCTCCCCACCTCCACTTCCACTTTTTTCCAGATATCTATATCAGATATCAGCCAGACGCTTTTGAGAGCGATTACCCGTAATTTACGAGCCCTCTGAATTCGGGGAATGCGCGAGTGAGGATGGGGATGTGCCCTTACTGACAGTGCTTAAGGTTCTAAGGCTAATAGCCACGGTCACTTAACTGAGCCGACGCCTATCTTGTTGGCGGACACCGCGCATCTCAATGATATGTAAGGGAAAAAACAAAACTGATGCCGTGGAAGTGTTGCTTGTAGAAGGATCTATACAACAGTCCATTATTTGTTAGCCATATACGACCAAGGCCTGGTAAAGAATGCTCCACACCGCGAGGACAGTAACGCAGGGGCCCCATCCTCCACTCACACCCACACTGCTACTGGTGTCGCTGCTGAAGAGGCCACCGAAAAAGCGCGTAGGATCAAAGAGGGGCTGTCCCCCTTGCAGTGCCCGTAAGAAAAACGCCACGAGGCCAGCGCCAGCTCCTGCCACCAAAGCAGCCGACGATTTGAGCGCTGACGATGACGACGATGACGACGACGACGAAGCTCCTTCCCTCAACGACCTCCTCATGTTTGAGTGCATTTGGTCATCCGAACCAGAAGCATGTGACAGCGATGGTGCGTGCCGTTGTTTGGATGCAGCGTGGCCACTGCTGCTTGATGATGCTTCCATGTAACGCTCATTGTGGCCTTCGCTTTCGCCGGCTCGTCGTCGTCGCAAACCTTGGTCGTTGTGACCATGGTGGCTACTGCTAGACGAGTGACCATCATCGGCACCTTCGCTTGAGGCGAGGCCAAGGAAGTGGAGAAGCTCAGGAGGAGGTGGTTTAAGAGTGGCGAGCAGTCTGAGGTAGTCGTCAAAACCTTCACGGCGGCGATCTTTCGTGAACTTCGCGAAAGTGTATCTGTCCCAAAACGAAATGGTAGGAGTATTCGGACTTGAATCAGACACAGGCACACGTGAAAGCTTCGCTGAAACACTGTGCCCGTAAGAAATTTCTCTGCAATTCTACGAACATAGACTTACATTTTAGACTTGTTCGGGAATGGAAAGGCAGCTACCGTTGGTAGGCGTGACCGGAGCTCCTAACATCCAAGAAGATAGTACAGTGGGCACGCGTGAAAGAAGACGATCGTTGCGACACGGAACGAAAGAGGAGCTTAAGTGTATCAAACCAAAACAAGTAGAGCCGAGGATTCTTACTTCATGAAGGCGTAAGAAATCGCTGTAACGTTTCCGGAGCTCCCAAGCCTGCTCGCCTGAGCGTACAAAGACCGTGTATGCAGTGTACCTGCGAAAAGTACCAGGCGAGCAATGCAGTAAGCGAGAGCTTGATCAAAAGATGCATGGTGAGTATATAGCCTATATTCATTATATTTTCTCGTAGCACCTGTGCCCATTGCCTAGAGACTGCGACGAAGACTGCGAGGTATACTCATCGTACCCTGTGCAACGAGCTATCATAATCGCATATAGCGGAGTAGTTGCTGTTGACGTGTTGAAGGTGCCCTGTCTAATAAGATAACAATGCTAGATGTAACGATGTGAGAGGCGATGTAGCCTTGCCTTGAGTCGTGTATACCACGTATCGTTAGCACCCTTTGGTTTGCTTTCAACTGTGTCGAGCTAAGTGAGTTATTATGCTTTGACGTGAAGACAAGCAAAGTGAAGAAGACACCATTTCCCCGCAGATGTGTTGTTGGTTTGGAGGTGCGTACTTTTTTCAAGTCGACGACTTCTCGAACGTTCGGTCCAACCTTCCAAGCATCCCAACATGGCATCGCTATCTCCTCAGTGCAGGTTTTTGTACTTCCTCAGTGCAAGTTTTTATCTGGTTCTTGGGGTGCTAGTAG
>Ga0307982_1002753_pt1 | contig 14115 bp, 14 predicted proteins | sample OrgLakmetagen989_FD_201847 | JGI IMG/M metagenome (GOLD analysis project Ga0307982, IMG submission 201847) | Saline water microbial communities from Organic Lake, Antarctica - #989 | ecosystem: Environmental > Aquatic > Non-marine Saline and Alkaline > Saline | place: Antarctica: Organic Lake...
ACAGGTCGTTACACACATGGAGAGTTACAAACGAGCAAGAAGAAAAAAGAATTGTCGCATTTCTTCGTCCATCTCTTCCCTGTCTAGCTTCTCAAATCCTGTCCACTCAAATCAATGCACGCCTACCCGCTAGCTAGCACTGTACCTGGTTGGGTGGCACTTTGGAAGCCAGCGCTTGTTCAAACAGTTCCCGAGACCGCTCGAGTTTGGAGCCACCGTACCTATAGCATGTGTGGGGGGGTATTGATGGAGAGAAAGAACCCAACGCAGTGAGAACGTATTACATGAAAAAAAACAGAGTAGATGAAATACGAGACGATTAGTACTTCGTGTACAATTGTCGATGCTTTCTTATATTTTCTCCTTATTATTTGCACTCTATTTTTTGTTTTTTTCCAATTACCGCTCGAGGAACTTGTCGAGGTAGGCGTGCCAAAGCACTTTCACATGTGGCCATTTGAACGCTGACACTCCTTTCTCAAACGCCGTAAACGACTCTTCGAAGTACTCGTGCTCTTCCAAAAAGGCCGCGAAATTGAGCACCTGGAAAATGCATCGTTTAACCAAATAAACCGATCAGCCATTTTGTGCAATGCGCATACACACATAATAGCATTTGGTAGGAGGCAAAATGTACTACCGTACTTCATAAAAATATATCCTAATCTAAATATTTAATCCATTTCATTCCCCTCTTCATTCACTCAACTTCTCTCTTTTTCTTTCCGATCCCATCCTCTTCCGCCTTACCAGCTGCGGCGTAGCAATCTTCAAGTCCATGAGCTTGTGGTAAGCCGCGCGGGCCGAGTCTACGGTGCCCAATGACTCTTCCAGGTCCAAATACAAGGTCCAGACTTTCACGCACTTGTGCACCCGCTCCTGCACCGGAATCGCACCGCCACCGCCGCCGCCACTGCGGCCGCCCCCCACGCCAGCTTGGCTTATGGCCCGAGCTTTCACCACTGCCGCGGAGGGCTCTGCAGTAGCGCGCTGCATGACCTGAGAATGGTGGGGTGAGAAGGATAGGAGAAAGTAGGCAGAAGAATAAAAAGACAGTGAGAGAGAATGAGGTGAGGGTATGAATATGTTTAGAGTAGATGTGCAGGAAAGAGAAAAGTCAAGCGGTAATTCGTGAAATAATAAGTCACAACGAGAATCAAAATGCTTGACTAAGGGTGCGGCAGCATTTGAATAATCTTTTCCGCATCCCTTATAACTGCAGCAAGCACCAACAACTACCATCAAACCATCTAACCACTACTACAATTTGGCATCTATGATTACCTCCAGTGCGGCCTGGTAGCCTGCTGCCGCTTCCGAGGCCAGCTCATCCGGGTCGTCGTCGCTCGGTGCACCTTCACTGGCGGCTGTTGCTGCGGCTTCGGCCTGCTCCGAGAGATGTTCGGCTTGCCGCAATTCCATTTCCCCCCATGCGCACCATACCTGCATCGCCAATAAGAAGGAAGAATGGAGGTAAAAGGCGTCAGAAAACATGTAATCACAACAACATTTTGAAAAATCGTAACGTTAAAAACGTACATATTGTTCCATTGATAAAAAAGAAACCTCTGAAATGTAAACCTTTCTCCACACGAAAACTCTTTCTTTGGTCTACAACCCATACTTTCTATTTTCTGCATTCTGAGCTACATCACAATTACCGCCGCGAGGTCGTCCACTTGCTTGAACGGGGCCTCCACTGCCCGCCCTAATATGTTACGGCTCGACGCCACGTCTCCGTGCTCCTCGTAAAACTTGGCGAAACCCAACCACAAATCTTGCGGCTTGCCCACCGCCTGTGGTTGGGAAACATGCAAGGGGCAAGGATAAATGAGGAGATCAGAATCGAAGTGAGAATCACGAATCGCGCGCATACACAGAAATACGCCAATATATTAGCAAAAAATATACCTGAAATGGGTCCACGGTTTTCACGGCTTCGGTGTAGCACACAATCACTGCGCGCAAATCTTTGGCGGCTTTGTAGAGCTCCACCTGAAAGCATACATCACAACAATGAAATGCAGGGGTGAGGGTTTTTTTTTTTGCAAGAGATGATGCTTGTGCGTGTGAGGCCAAAGGCAAAGGAACGAATCAGGGACACTCGCGCAAAGCTCAAGAGAAGAGAACCACGACTGCGTGCAACGATGCCCACGATAATCGTGTTTACTCAATAGACCGCCGCCAAATTGCCACTTACTCGTTTGAGCCACTCCACTACGTTGTGCGGGTTTTGGCGCAGGAGCACCGAGGACAGCAACAGGGGGCGGCGCTCCATCAAGTGCTCCAGGCGGGCCAACCGTAAATCCACGTCTTCGCCGCCCACGTCGGCGTCGTCGTCGTCGTCCTACAGAGGAGGAACCAGGAAGTGATGATGCACAGAGAGGAAGGAGTTCACAGAGTTATGCGGCGAAAAAAACACTGGGAAAAAAAAGATCAGAAGAGCAAAAAGAAGAGGAAAGAATTGAGCTTGATGCATTTAAAGAAGAAGTCTTCTACTCATTTTACCTCGTCATCCTCTTCGTCGTCATCTTCGTCTGCAGCGGCCATTTTCGCCGACAGCACACTTTCTTCAAATTGAGCATATGTGTCGAACACCGTGGTGAAGTCTCGCACCTATTGTAGTATGTAGGAAGTAAAAAGATGAGCACAGGAGTTGACGAGACACTTCGATACCGGATACTCTTGCAAGACGAAGAAAAAAACTAGGAGGGGTCCCCACTATCCTCCATGTACGGCATTGCCCCATCGTTACCACCTTCATCCCAATGTGCCACTAACATGTGTCGTTGCCCTAATACAATACACGCATACCGTGGTCACGCTGGCCACTGCTTCCTCGAACACGTCTCTGGCGCGCTCGAACTGCCCGCTCCGGATGTAGAAGTCGGCCAGGCGGCACCACAGGCGCCCCACCTCGTCGGAGAAACGGCTCAAGCCCGAGCGGATGATGGCGTCCACCTTTTGAGGGGGAGGGGGCAGGCACATGTACAGAGGAGGATTGAGGACATAGGGAAGGATGAAGCAGCGATAATTTGAGGTGGAAGAGCTTGAAAATCACGCGCAAAAACGGCCGAAAGAAGAAAGACAAGTGTACGAACGAGTACACGCAATAAGGGAAAGAATGAAAAACAAAGGACGTGCAAGAATCAAACACACTTTCAGTCTTCTTTGACTCCAATTTGCATTTTTTTTCTGAAGTAAGCTAATATTACCTTGAGGGATTTGGCGACTTCATTAGGGTGGTCAGCACACAGGTCGCACAAGCGCATCCACATGGCGTGCTTGGAGTGTCCTTTGGGGGACACGAAGTCGTCGTCGTTCACGCATGCCGCCAATTGCACTGCTGCTTCTTCGTAATTGCCCACCTTAAGGGGGGGGTGATGAGGAGGAGGACGCACAGGATGGGGGGCAGTGTGTTAGCAGCAAACTTGAAGAGAAATCCGGTCGGAAAGTGGTGTAAGTAGAAATAGAGAAGGCTAACCATGAAGTAACTTACGCACATTCTTGCCCGCCTCTCCTTCTTCTCCCCCTTCCCCTTATTTCCGCACCTATTATTCCTTGTTGAATCGTTCTCTACGTACCTGGTCCAGATAGTCCACGTAAGCTTCGGTGTGGGCCGGGTCGAACATCAGGTAGCGCCGGTAGACTTTCACGGCCGTTTCCACCACTCCGAATGCTTCCACCCACTCCAGGTAGAGCGCCCACACTCGGTCGTGCTGGGTGATGGGGAGCGCCTGCGACACGACGATGGCACGGACAACGGGACGAAGCAAGAAGAAGTAAAAGGAAGAAAGAAGAAGAAAAAGGAGGAGGAGGAGGAGGAGGATACATGCACGCTACCGAGTAGTCAACCGCATTCAGATTGGTTCAAAAATATGTTCACCCCCTACACTCCCTGAAACTCAGCAGTCCAGTCCCTCGAAGTGTATACCTGCAGTGCTCGGTCGAACGTGCGGCGGGTCAAAGTGCCCTTTTGGAGCTTCATGAGCAGCTCGCCGTAGTCCAACCAAATGCGCGGCATTTTGTGGCAGTGCACCAGCGCACGCTCGTAGGTGTTCATCAGCACCGTGTACCTGCTCAACGCACCAAAACACACAGGCGCGCATGCATGCATGCATATCAAGACTAACGAACAGGAAGTTGGGGTGATGCAAGGGACGAGACAGAGAAAGAAGGTACACCTAATGAGCCGGGTTGTACTTTCGTGAGGGCTACGGCTAGGGCTACACATTTTCTAAATATATTCTATCATGTTTTTGTTGTCTGCCGCGCACCCTTTGTCGGTGATGGCCTTGTCCTTGAGCGCGGCGGTCCGCTCCTGCAAGTAAGCGCGCCACAGCTTGTAGCTCCGCGGCAAGCACTTGAGCGCGCGCTCGTAAATCACGTACCGCACCCGCCCTTTCGCGCTCTTGCGAAAGAGCAAGTACTTGGTCCAGGAGTCCAACAAGTACGGGTTGCGGCTACCATAGAGGGTGCATGATATTGCAAGGCGGCAAGAGAGGGGAGGTAAGCGGTGGATGGGTTCCTTTATCAGGCGAAGAGCTGAGCAGGCTCATATTGGTGTAGATAACTGCATGTTGTCCGAGCTAAGACTTAACTGCAAAGGGCTACAATATTAGAGGCAGGGCGGAAATGTTCTACGCAATGATACATCGGTTCTAATGGCGTCTCTGCCGCGCTGCTCATTACCTGATTTCCTCTTCATAGCGAAGCGCTTCTTCATCCTCTAGGATATTGGTAATGTCCTTAATTGACTTAGACGCCATTTGAAACAATGTGCTTCCTCTAGCTCATGCACCCGAGGACCTCAAGACTCTGGACACTGGGCAAGTCCCAGGCGAAAGGCGACAGGCTATTACTTCCTCTGGTTGGCTTGTTGGCTTGCTTGTTGTCTCTCTCTTCTCCTCCGCTGTGAAGTCGTTCGTCGTTCGAGCCATTCCTTCGGTTAAATACTACATTAGAACACCTGAGTACGTCCATTTTTTTCTTGTAGCGGTTTGTTGCTGGAAAGCTGGAAACCTCGTCATTTTGTTAGGTCACATTGATCATTCGCGTCATCACTTGAACTATTGTATCATTGCAAAGACGGGCCCCTGCGTTCTCCTATAAGACATTCAAGAATATGTTTCGCCTAGCTCTAATCATGCTTGCCGCCATTAGCTCTGATGCTTTTTTGATGCGTCAGCCGGCAATTGTGCGGCAAACGGTGCCATCTGGGAGGATGTTTGCTGAGCCCGCACCAGGGCGGGAAGAGTTCACGACGAGTATTGTGTTGCCACAAAAGGGTATCACTGAGTACGGTACCGCCAACATGAAATTCCCGCCGGTGAGATCATACATACGCTAGTGTTGGCTTCAAAACTAGGCAAACAACTGTGAAGCTGAAATAATCTCAATCCTGTAGGTGCTACCATCATCAGAACTTGTAGAGGTGCGGTATCGTTTGCCATTTGGTCTTGACGTTGCCCCACCCAATGAGGAAGGACTTTGCCTTTGCACCAAGGACGGCAAGGGCGGAGAAAAAGTAAGGAAAATAATTTTATGGATGTGCCGTAATGCTAGCCGCTGCAGTTAATTGGACATGCATTTCAAAAGCACTACAGTAAAAATGCACGCATCTGATTCGTTATTACCGTACGCATACTTCTAGGTGGGAGATGTCCTTCGCTTTACAACCTACTGGCGCGGCAAACAGCCAGGCTTTTACGATGTTGTTAAACAGGTCGGATTATAAAAATTTAAAGCTGTTGGATTTTTCATTCTTTGATGCCGTTTGTAATACTGTGAGATAACTTAAAAAAAGAAGCAGTGGTCGCCTATCGTCTTTACGAGTCAAATTACTACCAGTAGCTCAACCGTAGCTCCCAATTCATTTCCTTTCTCTGATATCTGTCTTCTGCACCATTACTTATGACAGTCGAAAGGCTCGAACGGCTGGGACAAAGTCGTGGCAGCACTTCTGACCAACGATTTGATGGTCACCGACGAAATTGTCCTCGTGTTTGAGCGCCCAACAGCGCCCTAGACACCTTTTTGGTATTGCGATGGCTCGAGAAAAGAAGCGAAAAACAACTTCAAGTCACTCTGGATGCAGTAGTGCAAAACCTATTATTCCATGCGGCTGCGGGCATGGAATTCTTTGGAGTGGACGGGGTTCACTAATTTCTATGGGCACCTAGGGCCTTAATTCTTGGCACTTGGCAGTGGACAATTAACAGTTAACGATTTACTACTTGATAAATGAAGGCCGAAGTAGAGCTAAAATTATTCATGGCTTTGGACTGGGGAATTCATAAGGATAAGAATGGCTAAACCAAATACAAATTTGAGACCCATCGCCATAAAAGAATAAAAGCTGGTGATGCAAAAATGCGCAGTATAAGCTGCAGCTGCAGCGAAGTATTCACCAACTGACGGCCGATATTTGTAGCTATCTTTGATTCAATAGGGCCACATATCAATCTCTTGGTTCTCATAAACGCGGCGCCTCAGAGAGACCGCTCACACCGCCGTGGCCCTGTACGCAATTTACGAAGAAGTTTCCGCTAGCTGCTAGACAGTGCGCCTTCTCAACGAGCACGGTGTGTTCGTCTTCTTCATTCGTCGGAAACCAGGTCAATGCACAAACTGGAGCATCAATCGGAGCAGTAACTAGACCCACTTCAGCTCGAGTCTCAACGAAATTAGCAAGTTCTGGGCATTTTACAGCTCGTAAATTCGTTGCAATTCGACCAGCAATGTCGACCAAGTCCTGACTCGAACGAAGTTGTGCGCCTGAACTGGGTTCCCAAAACGCGTCCTGAGCTGAGGCCAGAAGCCGAGCAGCCACCCCAATCATTTCGGCAACGCCTCGGACGAACGTTTCCCAAGTTGGTACCTTAACCAGTTCGTCAGTAAGGTCCGATTGAGAACTTGGCGGCAGGCACTCTTCGAGGAGCGCAAGGTGCATGGAAACCACACCTAAAGATTGCTCCCAGACAGCACCTTGAGCCTGGTGCGAAGACCGAATAGCTCGAGAGAAAACAGCGCACCTCTTCGCTCGATGCAATCGGTCTGCAGCGCCCGCAAGATCTCTCCGTGCGTGAGTCACTAACGAGTCGCCGGCACAAAATGTTTGCCTGAACTTTTGGGCAGAAGTCTCGTCCATTTCCGCGCACATTTTGTCGAGGACTGACCCTGAGGGGCGGTGCTTGGCAGCAGATCGCCACTCAAGAATGGTAGGTTCAGGAGAAAGCTTTCCAGCAACGGTGTTAATTTTGTCGCGGTACGCAGCAGCGTCTTCAAATCGATCGTCTGCCGCTGCTTCGGCTTTTTCTACTTTCAACTTCGTCAATTCGGACTCTAATTCCATGTGCCGCGTACATTTCAAGGCTTCGTTAAGCAGCTCACACGAAAGGAGCTTCTCCAGGAGCTCAGGAAGCATGCAGCTCTCGGCCTCGTCATCAACTACAATGTCGTTGACTTGATCGTGTTTGTCTGCAGCGGCCATGGCAGAATTATTGAACTCTCCAAATGGATCATCCAATGAAGCTTTGGGTGCTGATATTCCCGCAAAATTGTCATTAGCCTCACGGTTTCCTTTCGATGGTTCTGAGGCAAAAGATCCTGCAGGCGTATCGCTGACATTTTTGTCAAACGAACCGGAGTCAAAAGTCGTGCGTGCTTCATTGATTGGCAAAGAGGCGGCAGGTGCACTCGCAAAATCATCGCCCCACTCATCGTCCTCTCCTGCATTTGCTGTAACGGAATTCTGCGATGGAAAAACGCTTTGAGTTCCTCCGTGTGGGTCCACCCTGTCGCTCTCTATTGACAAGCTTGGTGCTGCAGCAGTCGCAAACACGTCACCACTGCCCCAGTCGTCGTCACCTGTGGTCATTGAGATGGAATCTTTGACCTCCGGATCAGAATCTGGCTTAATTCCGTCAAAACTAGCTTTGAAGGTTGAGCCAACTTCTCCCGCTTGGTCATCAGCACCTACAGTTGGGTCAGAGGAAAAGTCGTTTCCCCAGTCATCGTCGTCAGCATTGCCATCCAATGTTACAGCGGGCGCGGATAATACAGGAGACGCTCCTTCAGCAGCATCGTCAATATCAGCAAACGGGTCGCTCACATCTGACGATTTCGTTTCGGTAACTATATCTGTTGTTTTGGAATGATCGCCTGAATGTGAGTCTAATTTGTTAGCACTGACATCGTGAACAGATGAAAAAGTGGCAGATTCAGATGCCAATGCTGCATCGCTGTTGGTACTGCCATCTACGCCTTCAAATGGATCATCGGCCACGGACGGTTTATTGATAGTCTCAACAGTTTTGAAATCCGTATCATCACCCCAATCATCATCGTCCGCTGCTCCTGAGGCGGAGACGGCTGGTACTGTTGCAGTGGGCACAGTGCTATTGGAAGCGTCATCGAATTCTCCAAAAGGACTCCTACTTCTTGCTGGATTAACGATGTTACGAGCAGCAGCAGAGTCTAAGGGTGCAGGATCAGCACTCATGAAATCATCATCGAAGTCCTCGAACGGGTTATCGGCCCGAGATACGGAGCTTACTGCACCGCCAAATTCGATGCTTCTTGACAACTGATTTTGGTCCGCTTCAAGCTCCGTGGTTGGTTGAGGCATTGGTGCTGCGCTCTCAAAACCATCGCCCCAGTCATCTTCAGAAGACACTGGCACCTCCTGGACAGGTGCAGCAACTGCCACGTTTTCAGTGCCGTCGGCGAAATCGTCCCACTCTTCCGTTTCAGCTACGAGGTCAATCTCTGCTAGCGCGTCTATTGCCGCCATTTTGTTTGCAACCGAAACTTCGGAGGCCATCATCACTGCTTGAGATGGAGGTTTCCAATCGTCGAAAGAATCACCTGCGGTACTCGTCATTTCTTTCTGCTTCTGGAGCTCAAGCAAAGATGGTTTTGAGGCCACAGGCGACTTCGTGCTCACACTGCCCAAATTTGAGGCGATGAGGCTAGCAATGAGATCAGTCTTTACTTCAGAAGCTTCAACGGTCGTTTCTGTTGGAGCCCCTGGAGTAGAAACCATCTGGTCAGGCGCGCCCATAAGGTCATCTGAGCCATCATTCAAAGGAGACGTAGCTTGGCCAGGTGTGAAGTTGCCACCAAGAAGAGAATCTGGCGTCTCTGCAGCAGCAGACGGTGCACTGGCAAAGTCGCTGTCTCCCCAGTCGTCTTGGCCACTTGTTTCAACTCCAACTTGATTATCTACTGCACCAGCTGGTGCAGCTTCGGAAAAATCGCTATCGCCCCAATCATCCTCTGTTGGGGGTGGCACTGCAACTGGAGAGGGTTGCATATAATTAGGGAGCATAGCTGGAGCGAAGCCGGAGGTGGCAGAAGTGGGAGGTTGCATAGGTGCTTCTGTAAAGTCGCTGTCACCCCAATCGTCGTCGGCTGCTGGAGCCACCGCAGGAACTACAGGTTGCACTGCTGTTGGTGCCGCTGCTGATGCTGACCTAGCACTGGCGGCAGTGGCAAATAAGGACCCAAAAGGATCCTTGCTTGGAGCCGAAGTCATCCTTGGTAGAGGAAGGCTAACGTGCCCAGTAGACATCAAAGCATCAATCGATAGAGGTTGAGCGCCATATGGCGACTGCGCAATCGTGACAAATCGCATGGCCACGAAAAATTCATTGCGGGTCAGCCTTCCTCCAAGTCGATCAGAGAGTGTCCATATCTGTAGGCAATAGAAAGGTCAAAAAAAGGTAAGGATATGATAGTATAGCTTCTTTAATAAACTAAGAAAGATTGTACCAAGCGGAGAGTTTCGTCTGGGAGAGCTGAACGGCGAAGGAATTCGACAGCGGCACCACCGGCCACCGTGCCCGCGTTAGCGGGGTCAGCTTCTCGGAATAAAGACTCGTAAGCTGCAGCTTGGTCCATCGGAGGCATCCACAGAGGTGGTTGAGAAGGTGCGGCAGCGTAGTACTGTTGCTGGGGCTGTGCTTGGTGCTGATATTGCTGTGGCTGCTGCATGGCCCCTACATTTGCTTGCCCCGAATACCCTTGCTGAGGCATCATTCCATAGGCCTGCGGCGGCTGCTGCATTGGTGGCCCTTGCTGCTGTTGCTGTTGCTGCTGTTGCTGGGAATGCCACTGCATTTTTCAACCTGGAGCCTTACCTTGAAACTTGAAATCGTAAATTTTTTCGGGGAATACAAGAGAGCGTTGGCTTTGAGCCTCGCAGTAATAGTGCCCTTGATTATAGCTCCACGTAGCCTTCCTGGAAGAGCCACTACTGCATTACTGACGAGCTACGAGTACACGAGTAGTCGAACATCATATATCAGGAAGTAGACTACTGCGGCGCTTTTTGAGCATCAAGCCAAGAAGGGATCAAGCTCTTCTGGGTTCAAATTCCGCTACCCTGTAGAGAGCGTTGCTCGGCTGCTCGCTTTAAAAACGCACCAACCCTAGCTCGAGTTTTTATAGAGGCACGGATAAAGATACCGAAGCCTCATGCCGCCTATCCTTCAATAATTAGGCATAGAGAGGCGTTCTTACTATGCTAGATATTCCGCGCCCCAGGGTTCTTCTGTTCCTTTGGGCTTGTTGTGCTGCAGTAGCGGCTCCTGCAGCGGAGAAGAACGAAGCAGCAACGGATGCTTACACAGCAGCTTCTACAGCAGCCTCAACTCTAGTGCAAGCTGCCCGCTTGGTAACGGGAGTAGTGGATGGAGTCGCAACTTTGACACCGTACCAGCCGCCGATGGACCCGGTAGTGACAGCGCGCAACGCGGAGCTAGCCCTCGCATCTGGGCGAAGTGCTGCGTATGCGGTAGGCAACCACAGCGAAACCAGTGGCAAGGGCCCTGGAGAGCGTCAAACCAAGGCCCTGTCAGCGGCTCTCGTAGCTGCTGAACGCGCCGTGGTCTTAGCCCTGGCGGCAGCGCACGATGCTGCAGCGGCCAGCAAAATGGCGGAGCGTGCACGAGCGAGCGCTATTGAAGCTCAAGCGCTTGCAGCGGAAGTAGTTGTGTTCGTGGCAGCCGCACAAACTGCGGGCAGTGACGCTACTAGCAATGCTGCGAGTCGCAATGCTGATGTTAGCATTAGCAGCAGTAACCATGATGTTGTAGCATGGACGAGCGCGAGCCTAACGGACAAGTGGCTTGTCGAAGAGGTTGGATTGCGAATACTAGGAGATGGAACACGCCGGAGAGAACACTGTCCTTTTACAAGCGTTTTCTGCAGTATTTACTTGTGCTTCCTCTTCAAATGCTGGCGCTGCCCTCTTCAAATTACTTGGTGTCCAATTGTACGTATTTTTAACATATCATATTCCTTTTATAATTCTAGGTCTACCCCCACCGCCGCGGCCACGATGCTCCACCGCTGTATTTCGTCGACGTGGGTGCCAACGACGGGGTGAGCTTGTCGCAAACCATGGCATTGGAGTCCAGCTTTGGGTGGCGCGGCGTCTGCGTTGAAGCCAGTGACCCCCATTTCGCGGCCTTAGAATTGAGCCGCCCAAATTGCTACAATGCCCACGCTTGCCTGGCAAGCATTCCCAACCAGACCGTGGACTTCGCCCTCGACCACGCGGTGTTAATTAATGGTGGTAAAGAGTATGCCCTAGGAGTTGTATTCTCTGCTTGTTGTGTCTTGTTCGTTACAATGACACAGCCAAGTCACCTCTAACTCCCAACCTAGGAAGCCAATCCAACAATACAAAGGATGCTCAATACTCTTGCACAGCATTCTTGAAACACTCTTTTGAAGTTCTTTGTCAAATCTCGTCAGGTGGTGGTGGTTCTGGCAGCACCGGTGGCGCCTTCTCAGGCATGTACGGGGGCATTGTGTCCACCAACACGGGCATTCGCAACGGGTGGGACGCCAGTGCTGCGCCGACGCAGTCGAAGCAAACCCAAACCTTGGCCGAGGTACTGAAATCCGCGCAGGCTCCTTCGTTTGTAGAGTTCCTGAGCTTGGACTGCGAGGGCTGCGAGTTGGACGTGCTGTCGACTTTTCCTTTCGGTGACTACAACTCATCGGAGCTAGGAATGCATGACGCATCCAGGGGTGCTGAAGCCAACGCCGGCGATGTTGGCAGTCACAGCGAGCCTCCTCGCAGGACCTATGCGTTCGGGGCCATCGTGGTGGAGCACAATCACGAGACCCACCGCCGGCGCCAAATTCGGAGCCTCCTTGAGCAAAAAGGCTACCTGCGCGCAAAAGCAGGTATTTGTGCGAAATGAGTGCACCATGCACGTGCTCGAGATATTTCCTTGTATTCACCAACGAAATGCAGTAGTCCTGCAAGGCTGTCTTAATAGACGCGCATTCATCCTTTTCACTCTTTCTTTTTGCAACAGGTTCACCGGACGACTACTACGTTCTCAACGATCCCACTCGTGTCCCTCTTTCCGCAAACCTACCTCCCCCATACACCGATCCTAAGCATCGCCGCCAACTCCTTACCTCAGCTGAAACCCGAAAAGAACCTCAATGGGCGTGCCCTTTATCTCTGAACGCTGTCCTTGAGCGAGGGAATCCTTCCAGTGCCTGCCCTTTGCCGTCCGCTCACGATGGTTACACTGCTGCCACCTCACCTGATAACAGCAACGGCCCTAACACAGCACCTGCTACCGTAGTTCGTGAAGTGTCACGCGTGCCGCTAACTTGCATAAGAAGCAACAACAACAACAATGGTGGTGGTGAGGATAGTTTCAAACTTCGCGGCGGCCCTGCGAGTCTCCCAACACCTGGTGCTTTCACACGCCAGTTAGAAGCCTTGGGAGCGTACGCCGAGTTGGCACGCGCGATCCAGAGCACCATGACAGAACACGCTAGGGAGGACCTCTGTGCATCTCTACGCCAAGGCCCTCACCGAGATGATGGCAGTGGCAACAGCGTGCGCCAACCTCATCACGCCGAAGTGGCGATCGCTTGGTCGCTGGTACCGGGCTACACCGTCATGCTTCGTGGAATAGGCGGCAGTGATGCTAGTACCAGTGGTGGCGTAGCGCTGGAGTACGCGACTCTATCAGCGGAAATGGGGGCCGCAGCGCATGGGGCTGCGGCCGCAGGCGGCGTTGCTGCCTTGGAACTGGCGAGTAATGTCGCCGCAGCTTCTGCAGCTTCTGGTGGTGCCGGAATGGAAATAGGGTCTAATGTGGCAGCAACCAAGCAGGCGACCTATGTCAAGGCACGCTCGAGCGGAGTGCCCGGAGGTGCTCTAGCGGTGTATGCGGGTGAAGACATCGGCCAACACATGCGGGCAATTTGTGAGCACATTGCCACGGAAGAGGTACACGAGAAACAAACACTTGAGCGGATTTTTTTTTTCCCGTCCAACATTTGTCGAGTTTCGTTTGTGTAAATGTTGGAATCTCTCTCTTTTTGCATTTAAGGGATGTGCTGTATGACTTCTTCTCTGCTGTGCCATGCGTCTTCAATGGTGTGAACACCTCTTCCACGTCTTCGACTCAAACGCAACACGCTGACTGTCACCTACTGCAGGGCCTCACGAACTGCATGGCGGCCGCCAGACCGTTGCCTCAAGCGTTAGCCTCGTTTCGCGCCGCGCTCGCAGGCAAACCGCCGCCGTGGAACCTTTCCACGGCTAACAGCAGTGGAAATGGCGGTGATAGCAGTAGCATTGATGAGAGTATTCGCGACGCGCACAAGTTGCTGAAGCTTCAAGTTTACGCAGATGCTTGCGTCTTGACTCCTTCTCCTCCTTCTTCCACGCAAGCTCAAGGTGAACCAACTATTGTTGCCTCGCCAGACACCGACTGCGTTTCGCTCGCGTGGTGGCTCAGCTTCAACTTACCTTCCAATGCAGAAGCAACAAAAGACGGTGGAGGAGCAGGAGGGGCGGATAATGCATCGCTTGAATTGACCATGGAATTGATTGGTCGTGTTGACAACGATGCGAACGACGAGGTGGACATGTCGAGTGGAGCACCCTTCGTTGGCCTTACCAATAATGCTCAAGCGAGCAAAACAAGACCTTCCACGGAGCTGCTTTTGCGGCGCGCAGCTGCGGCGGGGCTTGTTGGCCCAGAGTGATTTAAGCAGATGCTTCAGGGCAGATGATGGAGCGCGGAAGTCTCCTCCGCAACTGTTGTGTGCGAAATGAATTCTTTGGAG
>Ga0307982_1002754_pt1 | contig 14112 bp, 5 predicted proteins | sample OrgLakmetagen989_FD_201847 | JGI IMG/M metagenome (GOLD analysis project Ga0307982, IMG submission 201847) | Saline water microbial communities from Organic Lake, Antarctica - #989 | ecosystem: Environmental > Aquatic > Non-marine Saline and Alkaline > Saline | place: Antarctica: Organic Lake...
CGCCCGAGATGGCACCGCTTGCATCGTGTACGCACCAGATGTGGTGCAGTGTTGGGGGGACAACCGAGCGTGCACTCTAGGCGTGCCGGGATTGATGTCTGACGTCACCGTGCATTATGCGGCAGGGGATTCCGGTTCCTCCCAGTTGATCAGCTTGGCTGACGGACCCTTCGTCTTTGGCAGCGCTCCAAGTCCATCGACGAGCCCCACACCCACAGTGACGCCATCTGTGACGATCACTGCCAGCGGCACGCCGTCACCATCTGTCACCGCCACCGTGAGTGGTACGCTGTCGCCATCTGTCACCGCCACCACCAGCGGCACGCCGTCACCATCTGTCACCGCCACCGTGAGTGGTACGCTGTCACCATCTGTCACCGCCACCGTGAGTGGTACGCCGTCACCATCTGTGACGACCACTGCCACCGGCAGTGCCAGTGCAGTCCCCAGTTCCGCCAGCGATGAGGGGGCGGGACTGCGGGGCGCCGCCGCTGCAAGCAACGATGAAGGCTCCAGCCACGACTTCAATGCCGCGTCCATTGCTGGCACTGTGTTTGTGGTGGCAGTGGTGGGCGCTTTCGTGGGGGGGCTGGTGTACGCTGTCAAGGCTGTGCAGGGGAGGGCACAGCGGCGTGCCGCTGCCCTTGCCCCTGCCGCAGCCGAGGCGTAGGCAGCGTGCGTGCTGTTGTATGAGTGAGTACATGCTGTGTGTGTTTTTGTCCCTTTGGAGGGTTTTTAATGCAAAGTGCTTGCCTGTATGTCTGTGCCGTGGTAGTGCAAGGGGCGCGGGTGGATCCGCGCCAGGGCGCTCAGTCAGCCGCCCTGCCTCGGCTTGATCCTGGCATCGATCGGCAGCGCTGATTGTGAGTGGTGTTTTTTCGGATGCTGGGCTTTGTTTCCCGGTCTGTCGGCTTGAGTGTGCCGTCAATTGGGCGCTTTGCATGCAGGGATCGTGTGCGTGTCAACGACCCTCAACGATGGGATGCCCCCCTCCGTCGTGCTGTGGACGCCGAGATGCGGCGGTGAAAGCTCGATCAGACCATGCAGAAAAGCTCCGGAGAGTCTCAGAAGATGATAGCCGGCGATTTAGGCTTTCAAGTGGCACCCTCCTTCAGCTGCCTTCTGCTTTCGACCCCCGTCAACATGACATGTTTCGGTGCTGATCTCTCAGCCCGAAGAGGGCGCATTCTTGGTGGGTGTTCATGCCCAAAAGGTATTTGCTTTTAATTGGTGGTGCCCTGGAGTTCCTGCTCGGCTGCGTTTGTTGTGAATCACACCGTCAGCAGGCTAAGTCCGACGACACAAGGCGAGCAAGCTCCGCAACTTCCTCTCCGACCTCGCTTTACTCTTGGCAGCCGTGGCACGATTGAGCTATGCATTCCGTTGCTGTGATTTTGGTAGCATGTGCAGCTGTGGCTGCATCTGCATTGCATACCACGATGACTGCTTGGACTCCTGAAGCTGCGTCCGTTGACAAAATCAGCTCAAGTCCTTTGACAGCAATTTCATTGGACACCATTCAGCAAGTCGCCCTGCCAGATGGGATAGCTTGGCCTTCTCAAGATGTATTGAGCATTGATTTGGATTTGGTGTTCAATGCGCAGTCTTCTGCCGCACCTGCTCTCGGCGTGATGGCGCCCGCTCGAGCAAGCGTCGTCCTCAGCAGCACAGACTGGGCAGCACCGCAGCAGGTGGCCCCACCAGCACAAACGACCGACAGGTCCATGCTCAAGTCAGCTGCAGCACTGCTGCAGCACCTTGTGCCTTCTTTGGGCAGCGACGGTGGGCCGTACTTCGCCACGGAGTCACTGCTGCGTGAGCTGCTCACTCCGGCGGTGCTCCACTCCTCCTCCCAGCTCCGGGGGGGGCGCGTGGCCCTGCACCCCCCTCAAGCAGTGGCAGTGCATGGTCCCAAGCTGCTGCACAATGCCACTGTGCTCGAAGTGGACTCCTCCGAGGCGTGGCGTGTGCTTCCTCACCGCGGATCTTCCGCCCCCGACATCGGCGCGCTGGTGTGGGGGGGCGGCATGGTGCCTGTGCCTGCAAACGCAGCGGTGCTGACAGCAACGCTGGACCATACAGTTGACGTTCCTTTGTCTGGAATTGTGGGCAGCACGCCCCAGTGGGGGCAGCTCTTCTCGGCACCAGCTGCGGATAGCGCAGCACTGTCGCCTCTTTCGCTGCACATCTCCGCGGTCAAAGGCAGCAACAACACCATCATTGTGCGAGTGACACACATGTATGAGCCCATTGTGCAGCCCAAGGACGCTACCGAGCCTGCGAGTGTCTTTCTTGGCAACCGAGGCGCCGTGCCACAGGCTGTGGCTGCAGCTGTCAGCCAGGCGGCAGGGACCGCGGGGGGCGCAACCCTGGCAGCCCCTGTGGCGACATTCGGTACAGCACGTGCTCAAGCAGCCGCTGTTCACTCTGGCGCATTCGTTGTGTTGTGCTCGTCTGCGCCGCTGCCCAGCTCTGGCTGTGTTGGCACGGGCTTCACCCCTGCAGGCAGTGCCGCGGCGCCGCTGCCAGCGCCTGTATCTGCCCACGCTGGGCAAGTGGCAGGGGCAGCAAAGCTGAAGCGGGCTGTGACTGGCCCTGGGCTGCATCGCGAGGCGCTGTACACCGTGGACGCGGAGATAAGTGCAGCCTCCGTGATGAAGGGCGGCGGCGGCGGCGGCGGCGGGTCACACTGCCTGCTAGCCATGCACCAGCGCCTGGAGCGCACCACGTACGTTGACCTGGACGAGCTGCGAGAAATTTCTCGGGTGGGGGGTCCGAATTTCGTGTCGTACACACACTACATCGACGTGGAGCGGCCGACCAGCGCCTCGTGGCAGCACGAAGTGGTGATGACACACCCCTTGCCGGTGCTGAGCAGCGGCAATCCCGGCGGGGAGGCACAACACTGGACCGCACCCAGTGCAGGCGCGCTGGCCGCTGCTTGGCTGGGCAGCGCTGCGCCACAGGGCAGTGTCGATGCGTTCACCCCCATCGGTGCCTCCCCCTGGGCGTCCGCATCCGCCCGCTCCATGATGCGTAGCTCCATTTCAAAGGCGGCAAGGGAGAACACGTGGCGCCTACAGGCCGAAATCCGCATGCCGTTCCATGTGCGCTACCAGAGCGTGGGTTGTGCGGAGAGCGCTGAGGTGGCGCAACAAGGTGCGGAGTTGTTCGTGACCCCCTCCCCCCGCAACGAGAGCACCGTGCTTCCGCTGGTGCAGGGGTGTTATGGGGGGGTGCATTTGCCCCTGCCAACCCTGCACATCAGCTGCGATGGGGGAAAGCAGTGGAATCCTCTCAGAACACAGAACACTGCGTGGCCAGCCCCCGGGTGGTGTCCAGGCGGTGGAGGCGAATTTGAGCCGTTTGAGGGGCAGCTGCCTGGTGCTGCTGTTACCGACGCCTCGTGCGAGCTCACTCCCCCCCTGCGCCCAGTGCCTGTGGGTGTGACGTCACACTTCTCTGTGGTGTCTTCAGTCACAGCACTGTGCACACTGGGTGTTTCGCTTGTGCTCATTCTCACTGGTCTGCGCCAGAGCCACCCACTGCGCAGCACCGGGAAAGAGGAAGCTGCAGCAGATGCTGCTCACGGCGATTCACCGAAAGCTGCAGTAGCAACGACAGCAGCCAGTGACGTGTCATCGCCACCAGCAAAGCAGAAGCCGGTCCGCGCACGCAGCTCTGGCCGCCGGCGCAAGGCCTGATGACGTGCCCAGGGAGGGGTGCCTGCTGCAAGCACCTGGCGCAAGCCGCCATTGCACGCCACTCAACTTGCGGCGAATGCAGTGAACAGAATAGATTTTCCAAGCAAACATGTATAGCATCGGCAAGAACATGTGACAAAATGCGGTGGGAAACGGCCACCTGCTGCTGCACTGAGTGCAGAAACTCATACATGTTGCAAGTTAGGCGCACCAGCAATTGGGAAGACTAACGATGCGAGCACAAGTGTGGCAGCCTCACTTTCGGGCCAGAGGTACAGCAGGGCTGAAGTACCCAGAGAGTGCAGACCGCGCTGTCGAGCTCACGGGCTGTGGGTGGGGAGCTGTTGCAGGTGTTCTGTGTTGCAGGGGGTTGTGGAACACAGTGTGCTCGGCTGCCTGCTGCACGGTGCCGGGCGCAGCTCTGGCTACCCCCGCAGTGGACGCCACATCGCTCTCGGAGGAGGAGTGGCTCACCGCCACTGCAGCCACCTCCACCAGTTCAGGCGTTGATGCACTTTCGCTGCTCCACTGCTGGTTGCTGAGCGCCGCCGTTGGAAACATTTCGTCGTCGCTGCTGCTGCTGCTGCCGTCACTATCGCTGCTGCTGCCACTGCCACTCTCGGTTTCACTCGTACTGCTGCTACCACTAGCATCCGATGATTGCGCATCAAGGCTCACCAGGGAACCTATTCCGATGGCGACATCATTTGGGGGTGCAAGCTGGTGGGGAGAGGGGGGGCGTGCCTGCACCGCGTGCAGGGGATTCACCAGCATGCCCGCTTGGTGCACATGCAGGTCAGGAAAGCTCATTGCCGCTTCAGATGTCGGCATGGCTTGGCCATATGACGCAGGTGCACCAGGCTCCATGTGCCCTGGGTGCATGTTGGAAGAGCCTGGCACGTGCACACCCCAAGTGGGCGGCTGCTGCTGGGGGCTGCTGGGCTGCTCCCAGCGCTGATCGCCAACACTCAGCGCTTGGAAGCCACCTGGGCTGTGCATGGCATGGGCTGTGTGAGGAGAGTTGGCGGACGGCGTCGGGCTGGCGAAGCTTGCGGCCCGAGACCGCCGCCGCCGCCGAGCCAGGGCCACACTGCCGGTGGCCGCCATGGCGTCGAAGTAGTGCAGATCCAGCAGGCTGCGGGGGCGCCACTCTGGCCCCTTGATGGGCGTCCCTGTGCCGTCTAGGCCCTTGAGGAAGTTCGAGTCGTAGCCAAACTGCGACCTGTACTCTTCATTGTGTAAAATATTGTATGAGAGGAGGCCGGACAACACAGCTCGGCTGCCGTCTTTTGGCTTCTGTGCCAGCTGAGAAAATGTCGATTTGTACAAGTGGGCTTTGTGCTTGCGCTTCACACGCCCGACGCTGCCGCAGGCTCCACAGGACAGCGCCGCACAACAGCACACCAAGCCCTTCCCGAAGAAGTGCAGGCCCACAAGCGCACCCGTCAATAGCACAACGATGAGAGCAATGATCCACAGTGGCAACAGGTGCCTGTTACAGAAGCGTACCACAAGGCCAGCAGTGACGCTGCCAGGTGTAATGCTGGAGCCGTCATTTGTGCTTCTCGACGCAACCTCGGTGATGGCCCAGTCACAAGAGGATGGGCTCAGGCTGCGCAGAAAAGAGCCTTGAAACACTGCTTGTGTATCCAGAACACTTGTTGAGCCAAACGTCCATAACGCGAATATGATGCGTCCCAAAATGATGAGGAACAGGGCATTGGACAGCTTGAGAAGCTGCGTGTTGTAGTGGGGCGGAGTTCGTTGAACCCGGAGCAAAGCAAACAGCTCCACCCAGTAAAACAGCACTGCGCTGCAAAGCCCAATGACTGACATGATCGGAATGCTGGGGGCAAATACCATGCACACGGCAACGATGTTCATCAGCTGGGCGATACGCTTGGCTGGATTCCAAGCGGGCCCGATGAAACTTGCATTGAGGTCGTTTTGGCTGGCTGCAGTCTCAGCTCGGCGACGACAACGCAGTGCAATGTACTGTATGGCCACAACAACATGCGGGATGAATGCGTTGAGGATTGCAGTCAGCACCAGTGCCGAACCCACCACAGCGTACCATCTTGGAACGGTGTCGTGAAACGCCTCGCCCTGGATGACTTGCAAATCCTCGGGAACTGCGATGGCAGCATTTACAACCAAGGGAACCCCAACCATATTTAAGAACTGCATGATGAACAGACGCTCTGAGTATGACTTGTTTGCGCTGCTCTTGGACTTGTGAGCTTCCCAGGAGACCAAGCGGTTCATGAAGACAACAAGCAACAAATTGATGCCAACCGTCACCACAGCTGCCGTCACAGTTAGCGATGATAGTGTGACGTACGACTGCAGCCACTCCTGGCAATCCTGCGCATTCTGCAGCTCGCTGAAGCTTCTCGACACAAGGGCAGGACAAAACTCATCGCCGCACTGAGCTCGAAGCTCGTGAGACTTGAGCTCATTCAGTGGCATGTCTTTCCATGCAATACTTGCGCATATGCAGTCTGCGCCAACTGCATCAATCAGGGTCTTGTTGGAAGCTGTTGAGGCCTGGGGCACGAACCAGGCTGGGCAGTCGGCGTCAGTGGGTTGCAGTGCCCGCTGTGAGACGCTTGCGCCAATGGTAATAACAATGCTGATAATAACCACTGCTAATGAAACCAAGCATGTGCATGTGCGCCTGCATTTGACCGCTCGTCCACTGAGTGCAAACGAGGGCCAGTTGATGACGTCGGGAGGGGGGGCTTTCTTGGCCCGAGGGATTTTTGACCTGGGCTGACCCAAGTGCTCGTAGTGCAATTTCAAATTGTTTGGTCGGCAACATGACGGTGCCCATTTGTCGACAAAGACATGTTGCGCTGTTTCCTTTCCTTCCAAGGTCTCAAACGTGACGAAAGCACCGCGCACTGAGAAGTTGTGCAGCTTCTGCCCTTGACGAGTGTGGTCCATCGCTTCCTGCTTGAGTTCTTTTTGTTGGGCTGCCACTCGCACCATGTCTTGTTCGACACGGGCTATGCTGCTACTGCGAGAGCTACATATGCACGCAAGGCCGCCTTCACTCAGGCCAATCGAGTAGTCGGGGTCAGACCTGAAGTCAAATCCTTCCTTTGCCGCACGCATATCATACTGCTCCAAAGTACCAAATTTCCACTGGTCTCCCCGCTCCCAACGCAGCTGTGCGTGCAGAGTTTGCAAACGCTCGAGCTTTCTTCGCAGCATCCCGACAGCTTGAAATGAGTCTATCAGTGAAAACGAGTCCTCAATCAAGGCTATTTCGCGAACTGCATGATGTTGTCCGGAGAATTCAAACAGGCATTTCTCGATATGCTTTCTCAGTTCAGGAGCGGTTTGGTCTTGTGTGGGCGGTGCCCAGGGAAAGTATGCAGTGAAAGCGTCTGCCCCAAGCGATGACAAGCCAACATCTCGATCTTCGGAAGGCCGAAATCTCTTGAGCCAAGCAAAGGCTGCAAGAGCAGCTAGGATGGAAAAGCATTCAAATGCCACCAATGTCTCACTTGCTTTTGAAGCTGTCACGACACAGGCGTCTGTGTCACTCAAGAGCCCTGCATTCTCAAACAGATTGCAGAAAAGCTGAGAGAGCACAGCCTGGTTGTAAAAGTTTCCCAACGTAAATTGGGCCAAATCAGCTGTCGCACTGGTAGCGATTTCGTCATAATGCTTGCTGTGTCCCAGGATGGCTAGGCTTGGCAGAGCCAAAATGACTTGGACAAGCGCTAGCCCAATGATCAGCTTTTGCAGCTTGAACCAACCAGTCACTCCTGCTCCATATGCTTTCAGCTGACTTGACTTGCCCTCAAAGAAACAATCACATAAAAATCCAGCTTTTAGACAGCTTGCTGGCACGAAGCGGCCCGTTCGAATGCACAAAGGCAATGGACGAAGCTTCCCGGCTGCACTTTCAGTATGTGGGTGCTTCAGAGCCGCATATGCCAAGGCCTTAGCCCTACTGGGCGTAAATCCTTGCTTTAATACAGTACTGCTTCGATTCCTCTTGTTCAGTGGATTTGTAGCAACCAAATGCGGGCTTGTGGAAGTTGGTTTCATAGCGTTTGTGACCCAGGGTTTCAGGGCTGTGCGTTGAGTCGAAACGTTGTCGTCACACCAAAGCAGAAAAAAAACAGCTACGCTAAGCCTCGCCTGAAAATAAAAACGACAGTCGCGGTTTGTTGGACTTCAGTGAGCACAGCGGCTGACACTCGTGGGCAGGAGCAATTCTAACAAGCAAGTGCCCACTGCGACACAAGCAGTTCAGATAGTTCACACCAAGGCAGTGAGCCATTCTTTGCATGATGAATGCGTTACTCTGTTTGCAAAATGCGACAGTTGCACATTTGCGACGCTGGTCCGGCGTCACCTTTGCACACCACGGACTGGACAGCCCAAGGGCTCAACATTGGGGTGGAGCACAACAAGCTCTCGAAGTCCCTCTTCGCATGACATTGCCCAAGCATATTCACACACACACACACACAAATCCACGGATCATAAAACCAAATTGATTTTGTCGCAGTGGTTGAGCATCCATGCTGTGTGCTGCCAACCTCATTTTGCCGCTGGCCTGCGGGCAACGCTTCGTGCGCGAGAAGCACCGCTACTCCGGCCTGCACCCAGGGGCTTCATATGCGCTGGCCCAATGCTGGCAATGGTGCGAGGGCAAGCTGGCACCCCGTACAGCGCGAAACGCTCCATGAACACACAGTCCGCAGCTGCCTGCACGGCCTCCGGAGACACCATGGGGCAGCCCGGGCGCACACCACTGGGGGGAGAGCGCATGGCACTACACCCCCCCCCACACCGTGGAAAGCACACAAAGCGCTGCACAGCTGCCACAGCCAGCAACAGCAGCGGGAGCAGCCACTGCAGCACGGGGGACGGGGTAACTGCAGACGGCAGCCCCAGCGCGTCACAGTGCTCCGGCTCCAGAACAAACTCCGCTTCCTCCCCTCCCCACCCAGCAGTCGCGCAGTGGGAGGCGCCTGGGCTGAGGAGGGGCGAACGAGGGGCCCCTCCACTGGAACTGACCCCCCCCCATCCCATGCTGTCCATGGAGCTTCCCCTGCGCCTACGAACAGCTTTACCCGTATGCCGCGCATTCGTGCTCTTGGTGCAGGTGTTTTGTGCGCTTGGTGACTCCTCATCAACTAGCGACTGCACGTCACAGGCCGCTTCTGCAGCTGCCACGGCACAATCTACCTGAGTGTCAAAGTGCAGCATGCCGCGCTGAGCCTCCTGGGAATGGGCCCAGGGCGGAATTGGAAGGTGTGCCTCTTCCGCCGCACATCCTACAGCTGAGCGGGCGTGAGTGTGTTCCGTGTTCCGGCGGGCATTGAACAGGGAGTCCACCGCCATGTGGGGAGACACAGCCCGCAGTGCGCCCAGCGCCGCCCCCCGTATTTGCCGCCCATGCAGGGTTTGTTGGAGACACCTCTCCCGCAGCTCCCTGCCCAGCTGTGCAGTGCTGGTTGGTCGCTTGAGGCCCAGGGCGGTTTGCAGTCGAGGGGTGGTCGCCACAAGAATCAAGGGCCGTAGGATTGCACGATCGAACAGCCGGAACCAATACATGCGCTCGCCCTCCCAGGAACAGCTGTGCATGGGGGCTCCACAGCCCAGGGCCCCCCCCAGGCACCGCAGTGGGTAGGAGAGTGCTGAGGCAGCCGTTAAGAGCGGGGACACGGCTGGGTGAAAGCGGAACAGAGTCACGCTGTCTTCTGTCAGCCGGAACGCCTCTGGCGTCACCTTCATGCGTTGCGTTTCGTATGCAGTGCGCCAGGCTCGCAAGGAAGTCCACGACTTGGTCGCGTCCTGCAGGTGAGTGGTGCCTTGCGCCCCCATGCCCATGGATTGCCCCAGGCGACGCCACGCCAGCAACACCCCTGCCGCCTCCTGGGGGTGCACACGACGCCAGCCATACGTATTGATGGCGTCTACAGCGTCCAGCACGAACACAGACAGCGTGTACACGTAGTCGCCATCGCTGATGGGGTAATGCCCGTGAATGTGGTTCAGGCGAGCGCACGCGGCAGCAGCAGCAGCGGAATTTGGTCGGCTTGCCACAAGCAACTCGTGGAGCAAATCGGTGTCATTGTAGCGCTGTCAAGATAAATGGGGTGCAAGTTGTGCTGGTGGGGCGTGGGCTGCTTGCAAGAATTTGAGCTTGGCGTGGTAGCTTTGCGGGACGCACCTTTCTGACGAGAGCTGGGTCGAACTGACCAGACTTGGCGAGAACACTTGCAATACCTTCAATTCCAAACGTGTAAAAGAACCCCAGCTCCATGGCTGTACGCCCCGTGAAAGGAAACTCAAGGTAGCTGAGCTGGGAGTGGATCTTGGCTGATGCTTGCTCCAGTTGAGCCCTGCTTCCACACGCCCTCCAGACCGATAAATGTTCACGAGCTCGTTCAAACCGGAAAAAATACTGAAGGGTGACGACAATGACAATAAGCACCACATATTGCGGGCCTAAATCCAGCAGGGGTTTGAAAAGCCCTTGCATCGTTCTGGCCGAAATTGCTTTCAAAATCCGCAGTACTTTCCAACGACCTCAAAGTCAGCACACACTCGATTCAAAACAACGCATGTAGCTGGTGACATGCTACTGATATTAAGTACTTTGAGTATCTAGTTTTGGTTGCGGCCTACCTTTGCCTGCTTCATACCTGAGGGCTTTGCCTTTGCGGAGCAACACAGTTGGCTAGTGCTTTGGGGCCCTCAAAAAGTTCATACGGAGTGCTGCTCTCATTTCACATTTCATTATTGTTGCTGAGTAAAACCAGTGCCAACTGAAGATTGAGATCCGGTCCTGTCTCGTTGCTGCACTCTTCTCCAGTTTGACCAAGACTTGTCTCCTCTCTCTGCAAGCTAGCTGTCAGGCCTGCCCTGCACCTTCTCTTGAGTTTGTGGATTGAAGCCATCATTGCACATATCTGCACTTGAAGTAAAATCACCTCTACACAGCTTCTACATTCAGCTTCGCAGCATGTCGAACGTCGGAGATTTGATCAGTGATGTAAGTTGTTGCGGCGCGATGCAGCTGCTTGGGTCAGGGTGAATTTGGAAGCTACAGCCAGAAGGATCGCCTTCAAACGTTATACAAACCCTCATCGATATCAAATTATGCAGGATGTTGTGCTACAGCACGCCATCTACCTTGGCATGGACCCTGATACGGACCAGCAGTACTTTTACCTTGCCCGCCAAGCTCTCAAGGAGGGCATGGAAAACTACCCAGAGTGGGAGGCCAATGAAGCGGAAGATGGTGTCGTATTCTACTACAACGTGGAGACCGGTGAATCAGCATGGGATTTGCCCGTTGATATTGAATACCGCAAAAAGTTTGAGGATATGAAGGCTGCTGACCAGGCCAAAGCTGAAGCAGCAAATTCCGCAGCAAGCGCACCTGCACCTGGAGGCAGTGCCATGCGCGGTGGAGGCCCGCCACCACTCACCACAACAAACTTATCAACCACCCAGCCTGCTTCAGGGTTGAGCAGCAGTCCTGATGCAGGTGTGTCGGAAGGCGGCATCTCACCTGCTGCTTCGGCCTCAACGGCTCGCAAGGACAGCCCAGCCTCAGCACACGTCATTGCCGCCCTTCGTGACACAGACAGCCCAGCTCTACAGTCCCTACGTGCACGGGAAAGTGGCAACGCCTATTCAGAGTGGGATGACGATGACGACAGTGATGGTGTGGACGGCGCCTCGGAAGTGGGCAGTCTCCCTGCCTCCCTTGTGGCGTCTCCTGTCCCTGCACCAGCCCCTGCACCTGCTGCGGCAGGAGCTACAAAGACTGCCAGCCCCACCCGTCGCCGTCTTGCACGGGCCCCTGCACCGGGGGCTGTGTCTGCAGGGGCGGGGGGGGATGAACCCCCCCCCTCAACACCCCAAGCTGCCCAGCCTGTGGTGAACTCAGACCTGGCGTCACGCGCCCAGGCATCGGACTCACCTGCCCCCACACTGAGTCCCTCAGGGGGCGAGTCGCCTGTGGCTGGCATCGCTGCTACTGCCCCCAGTGCGCAGCGTAGCCAGGGTGCCGCCACTGCGGCGCGCATTCTTGAACTGGAACAGGAGGCGCGTGACGCCACCCAGCGGGCCGTGGAAGCCGAAGGTGCATTGGCCACTGCACAGGCTGCAGCTGCACGCGATGCTGGTCGCTGCGACCAGCTGCAGCGCGACCTGCAGGCAAAACAAGCCGAAGCACAGGATCGAAAAACCCAAGCAGAGGAAGCACAGGCAGCCATGGCCCACATGCGTTTTGAGTTGGAACAGTCAAATTCCGCTACTTCCGCAGCTGAAGCCCAGCTGCGGGAGCAGCGTACCCAGGCGGAAGCCGCGACGGCCGAGGTCGCAGCCCTGCAGCAGCAGGCAGCGGTGGCCGCCCAAGGGGAGGGTGCCCAGCTGGCTGGGCTGCGCACACAGCTGGAGCAGTCTAAGGCAGCTGCAGAATCTGCCCAGGGTGCCCTGAAGGCTGCCCAGGAACAGCTGGAGTCCGCTCAAGAAGCGGCTGAGCAGGCATCACAGGCCGCGGCTGCCTCGGCGGAAAAAGCGGAAGCAGCAGAAATTCAGGCGTCATCTGCAGAGCGCCGGGCAAAGGCAGCGGAACAGCTTCAACTCAGCGCGGAACACGCATTGACCGACTTGAAGGAGGAACTGCAAACAGCGCAGTCAGCTGCAAGAGATGCCAAGGCAGCTCAACGCGAGGCAGAGGCGGAGGGTGACTCGGAACACTCCAAGGCAGAACGAGCCACATCCCGCGCGGAGCAGGCAGTGGCGCGCGCCGACGCCCTGCAGCTCGACCTGGACAGCGCCAAAGCCCGGGCAGCAGCGGCGGAGGCGGCGGCTTTACAGGCAAAGGCTGAAGCCGAGTCAGCAAAGATGCAACTGCAAGCAGGAACAGAGTCTCTGCGTGCAACGCTCAGTGCTGAACATGAATCGAAAATCACGCGGCTTGAATCTGAGCTGGAAACTGCCAAGTTGAAGTTGCAGGCAGCAGATGAGCGGGGCCAAGGGGCCCTGTCCAGCCTGCAAGCACAGCTAGAAAGTGCAACTTCAAGGTGTGAAACTCTGGCAGAAGACTTGAAGCAAGTGCGCGAAGAAGCCGCCAGTCTCAGGCGTCAGGTTAGTGAGCTAAGTAGTGAAAGCAGTGCCGCTCGTGCAGAGGCTCGCACAGCCACCAGCTCAGCCCAAACAGCCGAAGCTCGAGCGGAAAGCCTAGCGCAACAACTACAGGGTGCATCTGAGCGTGCTGGAGAGGATTCTCGGTCCGCCATTGAAGCACGGAACGAGCTGCGTAAGCAGGTCACAGATGCCGAAGCCGCCGCTGCGACTGCCCGCGCAGAGCTGGCAGATGCCCGTGCCTCCGCTAAGCGCGAGATCGAGAGCTTGAATAGCCGCCTGGAGGCAGTGACTGCTCGTGCCGAGGCTGAAAGCTCCGCTGCCGCCGACGCAGCTGCCCGGGCCAAGGCCGAGGCGGTGACTCAAGCGGTTTTTGACGCCGAGTCAGCAGCCCAGCGCGACGTGGCGACCTTGTCTGATACCGTTGCACGCCTGGAGTCGGACAAGGCCAGTGCTGCCTCCCGGGCGGCTAGGGCTGAGGGGGAGCTCAGAGCGGTGCGGGGGGAGCTTGAGTCAGCGAGGAGTCACTCCGCAGCAGCAGTGACTCGTGCAAGTGCGGAGCGGGATACCGCCACAGCAGAGGCTGGTGCAGCCAAGGCCGAAGCCGCTCGTCTGCGTACCCAGGTGCAAGAGCTGACCTCTCGCTTGGCCAGCGCAGAATCAACAGCTCAAGGGGTGCAGGGGGCCCTAGAAGCGGCGCGGGCTCAGCTGGCGGATGACGGAGCTGATGCTCGTCTTGTGCGTGTCAATACAGAGCTGCAAGCGGCTCAAGATGAGGTGCGTCATTTGAAGGATGTGGTGCTGGCGCAGCGAGCCGACTTACGCACAGCTCGGGTTGAGTCCCTCAAGGCTGCAAGCGACGCACAAGGCAGCAGTGAAGCAATTACCGCACAGGCTGTGGCTGCAGCACGTGAAGAGGCGGAACACATTGTTCTGGTTGAAGCGGAGGAACATGTGCGCCAGGCACACGCGGTGGCACGGGAGGCCACTGCACGGGCGGACGCGGCGGAGGCACGCTTGGCGGAACACGTTGCCGGAACACGCGAGGCTCTTGCGGAATTGCGTGGAGCGGCTCATTCAAACAATATGGGCTACTCCGCTGGCTTTGCTCCCCAGCTGACTGGCCCCCAGTGGGGGAGGGGTCACCCGGGGGTTGCGCCGGTGGGCACGCCATACACCCCCCACATGTATGGGGGGGGGTACGGTGGGGGTCCTTTTGCCCAGCCAAGTGTTGTTCCTCTGTCTCAGCCGCAGCCCATGGCCTCAGCTGCAGCCAGCA
>Ga0307982_1002757_pt1 | contig 14101 bp, 17 predicted proteins | sample OrgLakmetagen989_FD_201847 | JGI IMG/M metagenome (GOLD analysis project Ga0307982, IMG submission 201847) | Saline water microbial communities from Organic Lake, Antarctica - #989 | ecosystem: Environmental > Aquatic > Non-marine Saline and Alkaline > Saline | place: Antarctica: Organic Lake...
GGGAATGAGTTAACTTAGGGGGAATGGCTGAAGTGATTAAGTTTGCAATAAACTGCCCTGTCTATAAGTCTAAAATGAGCTGGAAGCTGAGATGAGATATTCTTAGCCTTGGCCTTGGTTAAAGCTAGAGTTTAGCCTCGAGCCCTATATAATGCCTTCACTTCCAAATCTTCAGCAGAAAAACCTTATTTGTATATATTTCTTAAACTTTGGCTAAGTAACTTATGAAGGCAAATTGAGCTGAGGCATCTCGGTACCTTCAGACTTTCGAGTTCATGCCTCTTCGAAAATGCAAGCCCCTTATCCTATCAATGAAGTGTTAATTTTAATCAGTCATCTTCTTCGTCGTCTTCATCGGAACCTTGGGCATAGAATGATGAATCATAGATGCCCTGCATATACGTTTCGCACTTTTCGCCAAGGGCTAAGATGATGTTGTTCCGACCTTTCTTGATTCCCTGAATGAAGGCACGTTTTGGACACAATGAATGAGAGCTCGCATAAGGCTAAAGTTTGTATTGTTTTGAAAAGTGCGCGGAAAAATGAGTGCTAATAACGATCAAACTAAGAAGAAAAAATCTTTTTAAGTACCTTTGACTTTAGGTACAAGTACATTGCATCCTGGTGCTCCTTCATCGTCCCCTTCTTGAACGACAAGTACTTCCCAAACAGCTGGTACGTGTTCTCAATGCCGGCTACGGAATGAAATTAAAAAGAAACGAGGACAGTGGGGTCAATTAATTAAACACCTGAAACTACGATATTAGAGGTATCGGACTACAATCAAATGTTTTGTAATGAATAATTTACCTTCTATGAGGCGAGTCTTGTACACAGGGCCGATACCAGGCACTTCTTCGAGGTCTCCCGAGAGCTTTTCTCGATGCCACGCTGCGAGCTGTACAAATCGAAGTGAAAAATATGAGGGTTAGTTTGTTTAGATGTAAGCAGTTCGAAGAACAGAAGTGATGTAAGCTTTTGGTTGTGAGTGTGAGGGAATCGTATTTTCTGTTATTGTACATATTGGCACAACCACGCGAAAATGGCTCACCTTATCCCCATCAATGTTGGTCCTCGAGGGATCGTATTCAGCCTGTATATAAATGGGGAAGATGTGATGTTAGAACACGTCAATGATTTTATCCACATGAGCATATGCTTACCGCAGCCATGAGTACTTTGGTCTGTCGCTACTGAAGAAGTTTTTAAGACTACTACACAGCTAAATAACTGCTTACACTGTACGAAACAAAAATGAAGAAACGTGACGGAAGAAGCGAAGAATGTTCTTTTTGGCGAGTCTGTCGTCGTCTATGAAGCTTCTTCTTTTCCGTAGTTAACTGTCCTTACTTACTCGTCAGATTTAGAAGGCTAACTGGAAGAAAGCCTGGAAATTGAAGCTTGGACTAGAAGGGAATTAGGCAAAATTCACGAGTGCCCATTTTTTTACTTGGGCCCCGATGGGCTGGATTTAGAAGGCCAACACCAAGGGCATCTACTACATCAGGATGACATACAAAGCAATGAAGCTTCGTCTAGAAGAGGAGCTAACCAGACACTTACGCCCAATTCATGGAACAGATCCCAAAGGACCATAGAGGACTAATAGGCAGAAATACAATGCGATGTAGCTTATAGTCTAGTCTAGCTAGTCTAGTCAATACTCCCCAAAATACAAAGAAACACCACTGTGGCATATAGCAAGAGAAAAATGTAACCTTCAGAACAAGTCTGACTGGGCTGAGTGTCCATTTGCGTAATGCAATTGTAAACATTTACTCTCGAGGTGTCATTCAGCCATCAGGCATCAGGAGGTGTTCGCCCTCCTTTTCACTTTCCGAGAAGCCAAGCCATCGTGAATGAAAGTCCTCCCGTGATTCGTCCACGACTTGCAACCCAGTTTGTGAGTTTCCTGGAGACATGCTGCAAACACCCCCTTCATTTCAGCCTCCAAGCAAGCTCCGCCTCCTTGCTATCACTTATATTCGAAGAGAAGCCAATCAGACACTTATGCTCGATTCATGGAACAGGTCCCATTGGGCCGGAAATAGAGGACGAATATGCAGAAATACGATGCAATGTAGCTTATAGTCTAGTCTAGTCTAGTTAATACTCCCCAAAAATACAAAGAAACACCACTGTGGCGAATAGCAACAGAAAAATGTAACCTTCAGAACAAGTCTGACTGGGCTGAGTGTCCATTTGCGTAATGCAATTGTAAACATTTACTCTCGAGGTGTCCTTCAGCCATCAGGCATCAGGAGGTTTGGGAATGGAGTGAGTCAGCTGTCTCCACTTCGACCTGTCCTTGGCAATGGCGATCCACTCATCTAAATCCTTCGAAATGCCCTTACTTTTGAGCGCGTTCTCCAATGTCCTGCCCCAAGTCATCTATACAAGAAGGGAAGCAATAGAAGTGATGGCGGCGTGTTTTTGACGCAGGCCCAAAGGGCCGGACGAGATGATGCGCCCCTATGGAGAGAACCAAATGATGGCCACGGCGATCCTGGCGACAGCACAACACTTTCTGTACCAGGCATTCAACAATAATTACATTTCCGTGTGGCACAGCTGAATCACGCGTGCACGCGAAACGCAATCTTTCTGAGTACTGAGTAGGGTGTAAAGTATGCTGCACGCTGAATGCTGGCATGAAATATAAAACCCGAAGCCACAAACCAGAAAACCAGAAACCGAATGCTCATAAAGGTGAAGCCCTGGCCTGACTTCGAATCAGGAACCAAAGATATTGAAGCCTTCTGTTGGCCTGACGGGCTATTCACAAATCACAAATCCAAGGTGCTCTTGGCACAACGAGCTAGTAGTGCCAAGAAGGCTTCCTCGCTGAGATTTATAGAACAAATTATCATTTATATAATAAGTTTGCACCTACTCCTTTTTACAGGTTTACATGCATTTCCTATATATCGAATGCATGAAACCTGTTATACAACAGCCAAATGGCAATCGCGTCCGTCCGTGCAAGGCACACATATCTGGCGACTTCCCTGTCGTTGTCGTCATTGATCGACCTGCTTCATACCACATGACCGCCATCGCTGCGTAGCCATGTCTGGATACACTCCACCTTAACTATAACATAATCGCCATGTGCTGCTCAAAATGCCTCATCGTAACACAGGGCATTTTCACTGAACTACTTCCTCACGCGGTTCCTGCCTCCTTTTCCATCATCATGCTGTCGGCAATTTCTTTCGCTGCCGCTTCTGCCTCCGCTTCGGCTGCTTCCTCCAATAAGTCCTGCGCATCTTGGGCGTCTTCGGCCCGCTTTTGGGCTGCCTGCTTTTCCTTTTCGATTTCTTCCAACAGCCGCAGGGCCGTAGTGCTGGCCCCTGCAGCGCCAGGTTGGCCCGCACCCATGGCCGCGTTCAAACCACTGCGCCCTAACAAGCTCGACGAAGACTTGGAAGAAGCGCCTTTGGCAGCGGCCGCCGCTTCCTCGGCCTCCTGAGCTTGTTGCAGTTTGAGACCGGCGCCGCGGCTCAGCCAATCACCAGGCCCGTCGCTGTCCGTGACGTACTCGACCCACCGCTTGGCCTGGATCAGAGGGGGATGGTTAACACAAACGAAGATGCACGGTTGGAGGTGAGAAGAAAAGGAGAATTGTGAGAATGAATAAAAAGAAGAATGCGCAAAATTAAGAAACAACAGACGCCAATAAAAAGGAAGAGGCCAGATCTTTAACTTCTTTACATCGGTATCCAAGTATGGCTTTGCTTTGATTCATCATTACCTCCGAATGGGACACGATGAGGTCTTCCACTGAAGACGCGTACCGCTCCCATCGTTTCGTACTGCGCGCGGCCTGCTCCGCCACCTGTTGATAACAATTAGAGATACAGGTCAAAAACGAAAGAAATCCATTGAAACATAAAATCATGTACATTTCAAGACACAAATGGAGAGGGCATAAATTAGACAGTGCAGCATTGGAAATGAAAAGAAATAGAAAAAAAAACATTCAGAATGAAGAGGAGCACACACGCACCGGCCGCCGCAGCACCACGTTGCCAGGGCCGGTGGCTATCGCAGGGGAGGTTTTGGGGTCTGCACAGGAGTCGCACCGGGCTACACCCAGGAAGTCGAACGCCCTATTCACGGTGGTCGTGGTGTTGGCCACCAGTTCATCGTAAGTGATGGTAAGCATCGACTCGGGCGGCATCACAGCTTCCCTGCAAAAAACACAAGGAAGGAAAACGAGGAGAGTGGCGTTAAAACTTACACAGAGGTGGATGTCTCCAAATAAGCATGCTTCCTGGAGGTGTAGTGAAGAATGAAAAAGGAACATAACAAAAATTCAACTGTCTCCCACTCCAAGAATGATCCCAAGCTTACAACAAGCAGTAGCAGAGCATTCAAAGCCCTACCACGCGTCGATAATGCGGTCGGTTAAAGCCAGGCGCCATCCCAGTTCGGTTTGGTTGTAAGTGAACTCAAAGCCCGCGGAGGCAAAACCCGTCTTCAAGTTGGAAAACCCCGTATCCATGGGGGCTCGCCGCACGGCAATGACTTTCGCGCAAGGAGGCACCGACCCTACCCACCTAAAAAGTGAAGGTTTCGAATAATTGGGATTTGGGATTGGCTATATGATACATGCGAGAGGACGTGGACGTGCATGCATGTGTAGAAGTATTGAAGGCAATCACAGAATAAATGGGAAATCATCAAGATGAATGCAAAGTTTAAAGACTATCATCATGTCGACACGTACTTTCTATCCCTGAAATAACTCGCGGGCAAAAGCTAGTGCTCCCAGTACTACTGATGTTCACTTACCATGTGTTGCTGTGCATTTTGTCTACCGCATAGAGGAGCGGCGGCTCTGCGTTCTCGTCCTTAGCACTGCCACTGCCACTGCTGCCCAAGAGAGAGGACAGCCAACCACCACCCTTGCCGCTGCCTCCGCCTTTTCCTTGAGCGTCGTATTGTGGGCCTGCTCCCCCCTTGGGGGTGGTTGACGAGCCATCTTCATTGGCCGGCTGCGCCACTTGTGCTGCTTCTGACGCAGCGGTGGCGACGTCACGATGCAGGAGCGTCAAATAGGATTGGTGTAACTGGAGGGCAGTTGAGATAGGTTGCAAATTAAAAAAGAGAAGTGAGAGAAGAGAGAGAGGCGCAGTAGAGGTAAGAGGAAAAAGAAGCATGCTAAAAAAGTATGCCCTAGCACACGTTATCAAACAATACATTTGACAGATTTTTCTGTCATCTACTGGTAAAACTTTCCATCGCACTATTCAAAACACAGTTTCGTTTTAAAACAATATTGCGCCTAACCTCTTCCAATGCCTCTTCGTCATGCGCCAGCAAGCTAATCTGATCGCTCACGCCGAAGGATTGGCCCGCTGCTTTGGCAGTTTCGACTCGCTTGGACAGCGCCATTTGGATCGAAGCTGTTGGAAGTATAATTTTAGAAAAAATAACAGGTTAGGAGAATAGAGAGAAAGAAGGAAAAGGTGGGTTTAAGGAAAAGAATAAACAAAGAGGAGGATTGGCAGGTGATACAAGGATGAAGAAGAAGCCGTATGACATGTCCGTAAACGTGATGCAAAGAGAGTGCCAACATGTGTGCCAATGCGCGTGTCTTAACGCCCATGCGCGATGCGTGTGTATTTGAGCTAATCTAAGCTGCTATTTTTCATATGTACCAGCCAAAAAGTTGTAATCGTCTCCTTGGAGCACGTTCGAATGGCTCGTCAACAATTGCGCCAATAAACCTTGCCCAGACCGCGGCATCCCCACCACAAATAGAGGCCGCACGAAAGGCACTTCCTCGTCGCTTTCGGACTCTGCAGCAGCATCGCCATCGCCATGGTCGCCGCTTTCTTTGTCCTTGCCATCAGTCAACTTCTTCTTTTTTGGCTTCACCCCCACACCCGTCACCAAACTGCGGCAGTATGCCTCTCCGTAGTCCCTTTCAAATCCCACAGAAGCAGTGATGGCGTGTGGCAGACGCTGTGCCAATGGCGGCGGGGGTGGCGTGGCTGCTTTGCCGTCTACGGCGTCGCCCTTGGTGGTGACGTCAGCAGTGACGTCACCATCCAAAGCAGCAGTGACGTCATCTGCACCAGCAGGTTTCGGCGCGGTTTGAAAGGCGGCCACGAGCTCGTTCATCAGGTGCGCGGTGGATTCGCGGGCCCATTGCGGGTGCGCGTTGCCTTCGACTAGGTCCTTGTACACCTGATGGATTTGATGAGAGGACGGGGGGAGGGGGGGGGGGGGGCTTGAGATAAAAAGATGGGTATCAAGTGCAACAGCAGGACAAAGGGCCTGTTCGCCCCTTGCGGTTGTTGTGACTCGAAAACGACAGTCATATCAGGCTTCCCACAAAAAAAATTGTTCTACTCGCAAAATCATGTCTGGTCTGACCTCCTTTACAAAAACAGAACAAAAATAAGAACCCTTCAAATATCCTCCTCTTCTTATCTCCGCTCACCTGAAGTTCGTGCTTGAGTTGGTTGGCGGCAGTCAAATGGGGCGCTGCTTTCTCGACTTCGCCCGCCTCGTCCAAAGCCGCGAAAAGCGCGAAGTGCAGCTTGATCTAATACAAAAGTGAAAAATCACGTGAGGAATTGAAAAGTGAGCAAGGCAGAAAAGTCGACTGAATACTACTGTACTGGCTCGACTGGGCAAAACCTTCCTTCTCCTCCTTCTCCGTTCCTTTTTCACCCTCAACACCACCACCTTCATATACGCCCAAAAAAAATCATTACCCGGTCGCCGCGCATGAGAAGGTCGCTGTCTTCGCCCATCGCTGCCGCCTTGGCCGCGCTGCTGTCGGCGTCCTCCTCTTCGGCAGCGGCCTTGCGCTCTGCGGCGGCGTGGTGGCTCGCCAGGCGCCCCACGAGCTTCTCCATCACGGGCTCGGCGCCGGCGTCTAATTGCGAGGAAAAAAGGAGAAGAAGGAGAAAGCGAGAAAGGAGAACGCGAGAGGGGAAGAGAAGTATTTATGAGAGTAAAGTAAAATAGGGCAGAGATCCTTTTTGTCATAGAATTAGCGGGTAAATGAATACGATGGAAACATTGCGCTAGCATTTCTCACCTGTAGCCGGGTCGGAAAAGTTGGTGAGTTTGGCAGCTGCTACTAGCGCCTCCACAGAGTTTGGGTTCAGCGCCAGAGACTAAAATTGGTGAACGCGAAGAGAGAGGCAAAGTATCAGAGCGAAACAAAGGGATTAAGTCGAAGGTAAGTGACGAAAGAAGCCTTGAGTTCAGTTGTGGGAGGTCGTAGCACGAGCAGCAGCGATGCCAATGCGACGACCAACGAATAAGACACAGCTACGATAATTCAACACCTAGACTGCCTACACAAAGGTAGCCTTCACTCTAGCCCAGTACAGTTTGAGTCTCCATTTCCAGCCCGTCCTTATTATCAAAATCAACCTGGAAAGCGGCGGTTCTCGCAGCCGCCTGACGTGGTGTGCAGCTCAGGGCACTCGCCAGCCAGGTGTGCGCGTCGGGCAAGCTAGGGTTGAGCGCCACCGCTTTCTCGAACGCGTCCACGGCAGGCAGCACTCCGCGGGCGCCGTCGCCGTAGCGCTTGGCCAGCCCTAGGTTCATCCACGCGGCCCAGGAGTCCGGCTGCTCGACGGCCGCCCGAGCCGCTAGCTTGCCGGCACGCTCGAAGTCTTGGTTCTTGATGGCCTGTAAGCACATGTGCGCGGGCAAGCGAGCGAGTGGTTGCAAGAGAGAGGAAGTTGATTAAAAGCACGATCAAAAAGTGTAAAAAAAAAAGGAAAAAAGAGATGCCGGCATCCTATTGGGCCGAAGTGGGAATATAAGACAATCACGAAAAGCAAGGAGGAACACACACAGTCAAAAATGGAAGAAGTGAAACGAAGACCTATCTAAGGTGAGATAGCTATCTAGCTTTCAACTTGGGTCGAAGCGTAAATTGCATTTGTGGGCTAACCTTGCTGCTACGCTCAAGCGTTTTATTCAAGTCAAATGACAGCTTGCTTTTGTTCGATTTGCTTGATTTGCTACGCGAAGCTGAACCTCCCGACGCCTTCGACGCTTCTGGTGAAAAATCAGGAATCGACGATGGGAAGATGAAAGAAATTGCCACGACGCCAACGAGAGCTGCCAACCCGAAATAGGTGCTGCTGTTGCCTCCGCTGCCTCCACCACGAGAGGGGCCTTGGGCATTGGGAGGACGCGATGTTTTCTTCACCTGTTGTGAATGAAGTGATCCAATGATCACAGAAGTGTTTTGATAGGAAAATTAGACTTGCGAAGAGCAGGCGACTACAATCACTTGAAAAGCTATGTGGAAATCGGAATGTAAAAACGCGCTTCATGGCACCATTTTTTTTGTTCGCCTCTGACTTCGTGACTGACTTTATGGCTTTTGTCGGCGATTTCAACTCAAACACCCTGTAGAGGGTGACTAAGGAGGTTGAAGGACTAATCAAAGAACTAAGTACAGCGAGCCGCTTCATGATTTCTAGCTAGCAGCCTAGCTACAGATAGATATAGATGTGTTTTTACTTTACGGTGCGAGAAAGGTGGGATTCAAGGTGAGCAGAGGAAGTTACTAGCTCTCCTGTGTCATCGAATATGACCATACCACTACATTTTCTGAAACATACGCTCACTTCCTAGCTAGCTAGAGAAGATACAGTAAAGCTCTTAAGGAATTGTAGGATAAAGAATATCTACTTGTGTAATAGTGCAATATTTATCTTTAGTAGAGTGACGAGGTGCTAGCTAGCAAGGATGATACCATTAGTGCTAGTCAGCTTGGCTCAGAAGTAAGCTTCTGGTCGTCATGCGATCACGAAGCACGTCACCTATTTATGTGGAGCGGCCTCCTCTTAAGCCACTCCAGCAGTGGGGTGGCTTAAGCAACACAGCCAAGGTGTTCTTAGTGGTGGCCGCGCTCTTAGCGTATCCCATTTGCTTCTTCTGGTCGCTGTTCGTGGTTTACGACGAACTCCCTGCAGCTCAAGAAGGAGTGGGTGGAGAGTCTTTAGGGTCTGCACTTGACAGTAATGGCAACAGCTGCGGCGGCGTAGTGGTGTTTGGTCATCGTGCTTCACAGCCGCGTTCAGCCAACGACCTCACACCTACTAGCGCTCCTGGGAGCGCTGCAGCAGTTGCTTGGCTGGCAGAGAAAGGCATCTGCGCTTATGACGTCGATTGCTTTGAGGTGTTCAATTCTTTCGTTGCTTTGCTACTGCCACCTTTCCAAGATATTACCCTATGCTTTGTTCTTGTCTTGCTGCTTGCGCTCAAAGACACGAGTACGGGCGTTGTTGCAATGACTGAACGGCTGTGCTCGAACATTCTTAAGCACTTGCTGTTTCTTTCCACTCCATCTTGTTCTTTCTCTGATCTATCCTACGTGTAGACTGCCGACGGGGCGCTGGTAGTGGGCCACCCCACTGAAATTGCCCAACGGTTGAACTTGCCGGCTTCTTCACCAGCGGATGCTTTACGACTGGCTGACTTGAAGAGAGCGGACGGGAACCAAACTGCGACGGTACGGCAGCACAGCACTAGCTGGCATACGTATGCATAAATCATGAGGGAAGGGGTGTATTGTTGATAGGGCCGGGAGTGGGACAACTCGAAAGCTCATATATGTTACCATTTGAACTTCTTTCGAGTCTTCGATCTCTGTGCAGTTACCAGAAAACGATTGACTTATCTCACGTGTAACTGTACGCATGGTTTGTGTATACAATTTTTGCGTGGGTGGCATTGTAAATGAAAAGGTGAGCGAATTTTTGGCAGCTTATGTGGCCAGTTCCTGTGTTGCAGACCGTAACCGAGGGAGTCATTCTCTCAGGTCAGGGAAGAATCCAGCGCAAAAGGACGCCACGGCCCTTCGTCTCTTGATTGAGCCCAAGGGGAAAGCTGCCACAGTCGCGACGCTCGACTATTTAGCGCAGCAGGTGAGCAGAGTCCCTTCCGTGTGAAGAACAGGCAGCGTTCAACAACTGGTAGTGTACTACAGTAGTCTTTCGTATTGTTTGCTTGCTTAATGCATACTGCGGATCAAGCCTCTGGAAATAAAGGATGTGCCGTATCATACAAGAATAGGGGCACTGTTGCGCACTTTTCTTATATAACTCCGCTCATATCATGTATCATATGCTACCAGGTTCGGGCCTATCGACTTCCGCCAAAAATGGTCGGCGTGTGGGTGTTTGGTGCGTTCCTTGCGCAGCACGCCTCTTCCACTGGCGTGCTCACTCCGCTCCTCGCCGTTAAAGGCAACACTGCCCCGCTGCCCAGTGCGGCTGAGGCCGCTGATTTTGGGGCCGTTGGCCCTCCAGTGCAACATGTGCAGCTGTCGCACGCCGTGAGCGAAGCTTCTCGTGCGCGTGGCCAAAAACTATTCACGTGAGGAAATGTGTCTTGAGCGTCTCATTCCAGAACGTTGCCTTACGATCCGTATTTCGATAACCAACTACAATATGACTGTACACAAAGATGGGAGGGAGTGCACAGTTGCAGCGTTCATGAATGGCTCTCAAAATCATTTGTATTCTCACCGAGTCGTGTCGTCACGTTTTCGTTTCCTTCTATCTAGATGGGTAGTAGATGACCCTGCTCAACTTGCTACAGCTAGAGCCGCTAATGCTGACGGTGTCATTAGCAACGACCCAATAGCCATTCAGGCAGCGCTGTGCCGTGATGCCAGCAAGATTTCGTCCCTTTTGTGAGGCGACTTTTTCAAGTCCTTAATCTAAAGCAACAATGCCGAAGGCAAGATGCAGGGGAAGAAATAAATTGCTGCGCGTTGTCGGAAGTATCGCATATAGACTTGCTTCTATGCGGCGTTAATCCTCCTAGTTTTATCATCGGCAGGGGGATTGCCATACATCGCACCTCATAAGAAACACATTTTATTCAAAAGTATTACATCGAGCGTTAATGGCAGCAGCTCCGGCGTGTGCAGCTCAGTAGATATTCCTTACATAGCACCATGGCACGTCTCAGGGACAGAGCTAAAAAGGCAGGGAGGCAGCAATATTCCACTGGCCTCCGTACGACAGGCGAGTCCCACTCTTACGCCAGCTCTGGCTTCTAGAACTTCTGTGAAGCCCTGCGGTATAATTTATTTCTTCTCGTGCTGCTGAAGCTAACATTTCACCGTTGTAAACGTGTGCTTGTTGCCTTGGCTGCTGAAGCTAACATTTCACTGTTGTAAACGTGTGCTTGTTGCCTTGGCTGTTTTTTTTAAATCTTGATCCATAGCAAGCGCCAGAGAATCATTTCTCCGATTTTTTTGGGCCTGTATTTTATTATAGTCCTAAAAACATCGGCGCAAAAGAGAACGGGGGAACTCGCACTTCTATCTCGCTCATTCATTTATGATTTCACGTCGTTGAACATCCGACCAAACAAATTTGTACCTCATGCAGCCGCAGGCCAGCCCTTGGCAGGCTTGTATTCACTCCACGTTATTTTCATGTCATGTAAAATTGGAGGACAAAGCGCTTTGCGGCCGCATTCTTGGAATATGCACAGGTCGACAGCAGGAGGCGGGGGATACTTTAGCGGCCGTGCCTGAGACGCCGAAGATTTGGTTTTATAAGCGATTCCTGTGTCATTTTCATGTTTTCGTTTTGGTTCCCAGCTCCAGGAGACGGTTGAATTTGAATGCTTTTTCTGGCAAGCCCGAATGCACCGGTTGCAAATGTCGCCAGCACTTTTCATGTTCCACGGGAATTTGTCCAGCCCATCATTCATGCGCTTTATCTCGCCATATTCAAACCATTTACCTACGATCATGGAGAGAGAGAAAGGGGGGGGTAGTAGGGAGCAGTTTTCGAGAAAATCAACGTGAAAGTAGTAGAAGCCAAAAAGTAGCAAATTAATTGAGCACCGATAGTCATGTTAGCGACGAGAGCCACTCCAGTGAGGCAGGTGTCTGCGGCCTGATCTTGCATCGAATGGCTACCAAAATATTTCCTGATCCAGACAAAACCCATAGCAAGCCACTTTTCTCGTTTGAAAAACTCTGGTAAGGTTTGTGCGCGTAAAGCATTTCCAAGCTTCCTCGCATCGAAGAGCGTGCCACCTGATGCAAAAAGGGAAAGATCTATGCAGGCAATTCGACAAATTAAAAAAATCATGCCATCTCCAACAGCATCCAACGAAATTCCATCATGACTGTAGTTAAAATGTAATTGACGCCATATTTTGCAAACATCACAGAAGTACCTGCGGAGCTAAAACCAAGCAATTTTCCTTGAGTGTGTGGGAAGAGTGTGTCCATTTTAGATTTGATCTCTTCTCTCCAGCGGTTGTGCTCGCTGAACATTTGCATCATGTCGCTTGGAGGAGGGCGTGTCAGAGGCCCAACTGCACGCGAATCTGACTCCCAGTAAAAGAAATATCGTATTTTTGGGCCACTTGCATCAATGGCACGAAGAACACGGTCGATGAATTTCTGGCACGTGAAGTTGTGTGGTCTACGTCCAAGATCTGAGTTTATTCTCTCGGGCTCCATGATGAAGGTACAGCCGTAAATGGCACATAAAGTACTGTAGTCGTCACCGTAATCAGAGAAGAGGAAAAGAGGCGAGTGCGGATAGAAATATCTAATTCCAGAGAGCATTTGCGCCAAGTAGCTCTTTCGTTCGTTGTGGACTTGAATATAAAAGCCCACCTCATCTCTGTTCAGCCCCCATAATGACGGCGAGTCCGATAGACTCCCATTTTTCGAATAACCTAGCACAATGACATTTGTCAAAAAAGAAAGAAAGAAGAGGTCAACATGCAGTTGAGTAAGATATATGTATGCACTTTAGAGTACGTTCTGCTCATAGTAGTGATGTAATTACATTAAAGGAACGTACTGGATGATACCTTTAGCACTCTTAAAAGATGTTGTTATAGTAGCGTTCGTATTCAGAAATGTCCCAATTTCATTAAGCATATGCCGCTGCAGCCACGTCGCCGTTGCAGCACAAGCAAGGAACAGTGCAAAAAGAAGGTTTTGAAAACGAATCTCACTCTGTCTCGAAAGGGGCATTTTGTGTAAAGGCCGGAATATGAAACGATATCAATCCACTTAATTTGGAAGGCTGAATACGCGCATTGCTTTTTGAGCAAAAAAATCTTTTTTTTCAAGTTTGCTTGACTGACCCGTATCATCTACCGTGTCACTTTCTTTCAAACACCTTTTGGCACAAGACACGACCGACTATTCAAATTAAATTTTTTTTTTTAACAAGCAGGAATACCAAAAGTCAAGGAATAAGACAGATATGGTAAGTATAGGTTCGTGAAAAGAGGTGTGTTATGTGTTTAGAAACCCTAGTCATCGCCATGGAAGTGATGATGTCGATTCTATCCGGCCCATTTGACGACAACAAGGGTGCTCAGTGCAATTGGGGAATAACCCAACATCTGCAATAATCTAAAATCTGCGATGGATTATTCTTTACTTTTTCTCTCCACCGGTCATCAGTCACGAAAACTTCGCAGGAATAACGTACCAGCCAATTAGAACTCCGATTCTACATACTTCTTGCTCGGGGATTGGGAATGGTGCCGGGTTCAGTTTAACTTTGTTGAGCGCGCCCTTCAACACAGCTCAATTCATATCTTTTGCTCTCCATATACTCCTCCATTTCTCACGAATGACTACCAGGAGGACTTTTAACCACGCAAGAGTACGCGAGCCTTCGTAACAGCAGCTTGCCATTTCGTATAAGTGTTAAGTGGTAAATTAATATGTATATGTGTATATACCATATGCCATATGCATTTTGCTATGCGCTATGAACTCGGACTCTTTATATTTATAATTTTCATGGGTAATCTAAGACATCTGTGCTCAAGCACAAACGAGCACTCTGCACATTGGGTCACTGAAGCACGTCCGTGTTCTCTGCTCATTGGGCTACTGAAGCTGATGCATAGACTAGCGCTCTGCTCTATGTTCATTTTGTTCTTATATCTACATACTTCGTTATAACAACGGGTTTATCTCCTATATTTAAAATATTATTCCGTCCCCCAAAAAAGAAATTCTTAATAGTTACTAGCCGCTCGCAGGACCTCCGACAGGGCCGGGCGTGCCCGGGCGGCCCCCCACCCCCACCCCGGTTTGGACCAAAAA
>Ga0307982_1002758_pt1 | contig 14101 bp, 12 predicted proteins | sample OrgLakmetagen989_FD_201847 | JGI IMG/M metagenome (GOLD analysis project Ga0307982, IMG submission 201847) | Saline water microbial communities from Organic Lake, Antarctica - #989 | ecosystem: Environmental > Aquatic > Non-marine Saline and Alkaline > Saline | place: Antarctica: Organic Lake...
GGACTTCTCTTAAATGTAAACTACTGTATCGTCAATCTCTTTCCTCAACATTTTTTCATTCATTGCTAATATTCTGTGCAGAACTTCTACTACGTGCTGGACTTGATCGTGGTCGCGGGCGCGCTCACTGTGGAGCTCACGTCGTGGTTTCAGACGGGGCCTCTCTTCGTGGTGCTTCTCAGTTGGCGCATGCTTCGTGTGCTCCACGGCGTGGCTACTTCAGTTGAGTTGCAGGCCAAACAAAAGGAAGAAAAGCTCGAAGAACAGCGCGACACCTTGCAGAAAGAGCTTCAGGCCAGTCGTCGAGAGCTTGCGAAAAACAAGGTATACAATTTTTTGCTTATGGCAATATCTTCGTAAGAATGTAAATCCACTCTCTATGAATGGGAACTATCTTGATACCTTTCGTGAGGGATGTACCCACTTGATGGGTCACGTGTTCACCTTTCGACGCCGTAGTTTAACCGCTGAATTGCCACACAGGTTTTTTACTATTCCTTCATGAAGAAGCTCGAAGCGCGCGGCGTAAAGCCTGCTTCCCAGGCTTACTTCCGATCCAACTGTGGCTTTCGCACCGAAGTAGCAGCCCAAGCCACCAAAGCTGCCAAAGCAGGCATGGAGCTCCAGCCCACGGCTGCTCAGGCTGAAGTGACTGCCCTCAAAGTTGCGCTGATGACCGAACGCGCTGGAAGGTCAGAAGCGGAAGCGATGTACGCTGCGCTTTACGATTTCATGGAAAAGCACCACGACCACCTCAAGGGCCATGAAGCACACATGGACGCGCACCGGCACCAAACTTTCCGCAGTGGCACTAATTTAGCAGCCAAAAGTGCGCAGCAGACCCTGAAAAAGATTACCAATGCCATGAAAGATAAAACCAAACACCTGAAGGGCACTGGGGAGCACTCGGAGCATGAACTGGCTGGATTACATCACCACCATCACGGTTTACTTGATACACTGAATGCAGCAGCCCACTCTTTTGATGGATTCCATTTGAGTGACTTGTTGCACAGCCATCACACTAAAAACAATGCACCTGCGAACCACCGCGTCAACAATGGATCGCATAAAGGTCGCGCCACAGACAAAAGTCAACAGGATCATGTCGAAGGAGTCATCCAGGATGGTTCGTCTAATAGGAAGATGTCGGGTACTGCAAACACCGTTCTCCACGCACTGCATTTTGGGCATCACACCACTCGGACTTCTACAACCGATATTCCCAGCAGTAGTGCCGCCTCAGGCACTAGCAGCGGTGCCACCAACGGCCGCGTTGACGATGGTGCGTCGAAACCACAATTACACAGTCCAGGAGTACACTTGGATACCATTTGCAGCGTGGAGGATTTTAACGAAGACGATAATGACAATGTGGATGACACAGCTGCGAATATGAACTCAAACTCGAAAAGAGGAGAAGACACCTTAGAAAAAGCCAATCATCAAAGCCCGACTTTACGAGAGGGAAGTAATGCGGCTGCAGATCCTGTTCTACCTCAGACGTCTTCCAGCTCCAGCTTTAACCGCTCGATGTCGATAGGTAGCGAAATTCAGCTGAGCATGCTCGGAAGCTTCGATAGCACAGGATCTAGAGATTCGGGCCTCGCTGCTGTGACTGAGGACGGCGAATCAACTAATGTACGACATATCGAAACCAATGGCGCCGTTCCTACGAATTAATGGCAATAACAATGGCGAATATTGAAAAAGCCTGCATCAGAGATCCCAACCAAGGCTTAGCATCAGCAACCATATACAGATTCAGGATGTTGGTGCGAAAATGGGAAATCAGCTGCCCGGGCGTTAGATAGAACGAAATTTAGAAGATGGAAGCCAAAAGAATCACATGGATTCTCGTAATTATCATTAATTTACCACCACAAGTCTTTACACTGACATCACAAGTTTCATGTACACTAGACCGTAGGCTAAATATATCGCCATTCAACCGATTAGCTGGATGCACTGACATTAGATAAGGATCAAGGACCAATTCCGTTTTTCTAAGAGTTTAAGTAAAAATAAAATAATCTTATCATCGCCTTTTTCGCTACCGACGCACAAATTACCAGATAGATCTATAATTTTCTGTTGGTCATCGGCAATGGTTGTGGTAACTAGAGAAACATCAACATTCCACAGCTTAATGGACACGTAAATCAGCTATCCGCATGAGCAAGTTAGGAGTAAAGGGCCTGCTGCGAGGCAACAAGCCAGTGCACAAGGGGCCGCACTTCTGTCCAACGCACATATGCACAACAAAAGCTTGTCATGTCTCGCCGTCTTACCTCGCTACTCCGCCAGACATGAATCTTCCATAAAGCCCTCTCTTTCTGGACATCTCTCTTTCTTTCTCTCTTTCAAAACACCAACTTGCTGTGCAGGCCACTTATTATTTTCAGCGCATGGCAGCTTCAAGCTTGGGCAAGCCTCGCGTTGTTCTCGCGGACCCATCCGTCACCATGCTGATGTTGTCGCTGCTCGCAGTCATAAAAGTCGAGCCTCCTCGGGTGGTGCGTGCCTTGCCAATGGGGCTGCGGGCTGGCGTGGTGCCCGGCCGCTGCGTCATCGCAAACCTCTTTTCTGTGGCTAAGCGGCCAAAGCTGATGCGCTGGCTGCTGTGGTTGCTGTCGTGGCTGCTCGTGCGGAGCTCCGGCGGCTGCTGCGCTAACGCCCCTATCATTGGGGTTGCCCTGGACTGCAGCGCGAAAGTGGGCCTTGGGTCCAGCGTTTGCGGGTTCACTCTCGCGACATGCTGGCCTTGCGCAGCAGCGACGCGCCGCACTGACGCGTCGTCCGTACTGCATTAAGGTTGTCGGTTACGTGTTAGCAGTTGAGAGAAGATATACATGAGTGAGTAAAAGAGAGATAGAGGTAAGATAAAAGAAAAAGAAAACAGATGCGATGGAAGGTGAAAGGTTGAATTGGATCGAGAGTGTCACCATCTCAAGACAAGCGGGGGTGAAGAGGCTTGGTGAAGTTGAGAGAACGGAGAGGAACAAACACGGCAAGAGACTCACGAGGAGGCCCACGACGGTTGCGGCAGCACGAAGGCCTGCGACTCCCAGGCGCGCCACGTGGGGGAGCCACGGGAAGCAGAAGGCGGGCAGGTCTTGGGGCGGTGGACCGCCAAATTCTTCGGGACGCCTCGGCGCCCGCCGCGCGACACTTTCAGGCGCTCCGGCAAGTTCAACGGCTCCATCGTGCACCAATCGGGGACCTTCTGGGCACTTCTTCCTCCTCCTCCGGTGCCCCGGGAGCCCAGGGCGTCGTCTCTCGGCTCGCCGTCGTAGTCGCCGGGCTCACCGCCGAAGCTCCGGCTCGGCTGATATGTCAAGCCGTCTCCCGGAAACGCCTCAAGCTCCACCCCTGTAATAGGTCGAGGAGGAGCGCAAAGATATACGGGAGTTATGGCGGTAAAAGCCAACGAAGAAAACAGGGGAGCATATCTTGGTATTAACCTTTAATATATGTAAACCTCTCTCATGCATGCAGCCTTGTTTCAAGCCCAATGGGGCAGGTGCCCCAAGTGCATGAAGCTACGAAGAGGACGCACACCTTGTTGTTTGAGTTTGTTCTCGAAGACAATGCGCGCGAGCCGCTGCCGCTCCATTTCGAGATTTGTAATGCTATTTTTGGAGTCCACCATAGCGGCATTCGCCTTTGCCAGCTCGTCGTCGCACTCTTGCTCTTCGCGCACTAAGAGCTCGTGCCTTTGCTCGGACTCGTTCAAGTACTGCTGCTGCGTTGCCAGCTCGGCTTCAGCCTCCTGCCGCTCCTCGTTGACCACTTCTAGCATGCCTGCGATTTCCACCATGCGCTCTTTCATTTTCACAGTTTTCTCTAGGAGCCCGTCAATCATGCCTGTCCGCATATTGCACGTATCATTTTTGCAAGGCTTCGGAGGCTTGATAGTTTTGCCATCTGGACCTACTTTCGCTTTAGGTTTGCGCGGCTTGTCAGGGTTGTGCCGTCCAGGGCACAACTTGACTACAAATTCCCGGTTCTCTACATTGATGTGAGCGAGCGCTGAGAATGGCGGCGGCTCGTTTTGGACCTCCAATTTAACCCCGACCTTGGCTGTGGGGGATGTGGGCGAATCGCGTTTGAACTCGTTTTCCACTGGCATCTTGCCGGCACTTCAGCCGGTAGGAGCTCCTAAGGACGAAAATCTAGGCACGAGAAAGAAGACTTTTGAAAGAGTAAATATCCTAACTGGACTGTCTCAGGCTTTGCCTTTGCGAAGCATCATTATACACTGTGGCGTTGCGCTTTACCAGCGCTGGCCTTCGACGGGGCCGACGACGATGTCGGTGAAATACTGTAAAGATTCCAAAATATTGTGATGTTCACTATATTAGTGTTTCACGCGAAAATCATGTTTTTATCGATCTTCTTATCTTCCTCTAAAAAATGTCAGAAGTGTTAGATTTGAAGGGCACATGCCTATCAAAAGACGTCGTGGTATATTGAGAATTTAGCTCGCGCGATTCTGGTACCTACTAGCGTGGTTATGAACGATGGCATCAATAGTCCTTCTGGAGAACAGACCAAATTGCGAAAGGCATCGGCGCCAGACCCATTGCTTAACTGTCATGAGACGCAGTCAGAAAGGGAACCGCAAATTCCTGCAACGCCAGAGGCAATTCGAAAGCAAATCGCAATGCGGCGGCAAAGTTTGAACAGAGACAAATCAATCTTGGAACTGCTGCGTGACAGAGGACAAGGCACTGAAGATGGCGACGATGAAGACGACAGTGCGAACACCGAATCATCTTATGATGCTTCAAGTAGCTTCGAAGCATCTCCGACTCCCCGAACTTCCTGCCTACCTTGCTTGAGAATATGGTCCTCGAAGAATGGAAACGCTAGCTCTAAGTCCCACGGGTCAAAATCTGGAGTTAAGGCTGCTTCCATAGTGGAATCTGTCGTTGGGCAAGCTACCGCAGCAGCAGAAGGGGACGATGCTACTGCAGAGGATGCCAACGCTTCTACGCCAACTGGCTGGGAAGCAGCGAAGAGAGCTACGCACAGCGTAAACTTTGTCCAAAAATTGAAGAGCGGAAAGCAAACGGATGCTCATGCGCGGCTCCGTGGCTACCTAGCGTTCGTGCCTGCGATGCTGATTAATCAGCTGGATTCCGTCTCAGCGACGGCTGCCGCTACTGCGGCAGCCACTAGACCCATAAAACAGAATGAACATGGGTTTAATGGCAACAGTAACAAACACTCCACGAAGCCAACAATGCTGCGAGGCTCGATGGCGGTGGCCCCTAGCCTCGAGCGGCGGCAAGGCGTCGTGTTCTTCGCGGACTTGAGTGGCTTCACCAAGCTCACCGAGAAGTTGGCGGTGCACCCTCACGGGGCCGAACTCCTCTGCGCTGCTCTCGACCAAGTCTACGCGCTGCTCCTGGGGGCTGCCAACCAGTGGGGTGGTGACGCGGTCAAATTTGCCGGGGACGCCATCTTGTTTTGCTGGACAGTCTCAGACGACGACGAAGACAAAAGCAATGACGGCTTGAGACTGTGTTGCGAGCGCGCGATTCGTTGCTCGGACTTGGTGCACCAATTGATCAAAGCGCACCCCCCTGTAGCGGGGGTGCAGCTCACCCTGCACGCTGGTTTGTGCGTGGGGCCTCTGGCGTGCTGCGTGCTCGGTGGAGCTACTTTGCAACCGCGGCGCTTTGAGTTTGTAGTGTGTGGCCCTCCTTTGGCCCAGCTCGCAGTGGCGGAACCGGCTGCGAAGCCAGGAGAAACCGTGCTCTCGCCAGAAGCTGCTGCACTTGTGACAGGCAGTGGCTTGTGCCGCTTTGAGCCTATCCAATCGCCGGACCCTGCAGCTGGCTACTTTCGGCTCAAAGGTATGCAATAGCCACTACCTGTAGCGGTCTTATCGTCAAACAATGGTGCGCTTCCTGTTTGCCATTTTATGAGTGCTATAAATGAGTCTCGTCACTTGAGGAGTTCATTCAGGCCTAAGCTGCATATCTCATTTTATTTCTTTTTCATTGTTTTGGAATATATCTCAGTCCAATGGTTGTGGCCATGCATGTTATCGTACAGGCCTTTTACCTGAAGCACCGACAACTCCACAGCCGGTGTTACCGTTAGCAGCTGCCACTTTCCAGCAGCTCGAGCCACGGCATCTAGCTGTTATGGAGCCCTTTATTCCACGGCACATCACTCGCACGCTTGATGACAAAAGCAGTGCAAGGCACTTGTTAGCGGGCGAAAGCGACACTGTTGGTGGCAGCAGCAGCAGCTCAAGCAGTAGCAGTGATGGCGGCGCGAGCAAAGCTGAAGTGCGAGAGCTCACAGTGCTCTTTGCGTCGGTGCAAGGCGTCGATCTGGCAGCCAACTTGCACCTTTCGCAGGCAGTCTTTGGAGCTGTGCAGCGAGGAATCTACACGTTCGGAGGCAGTGTCAACAAACTCTTGGTCGATGACAAGGGAACCTCTGTAGTGGCATTATTTGGTTTACCTCCTCTAGTGCACGCTGATGCGCCCGCTCGGGCCATCGCTGCAGCGTTCCTGATCAATGAGTTGCTAGGAAAGTTGTCCACTACCACGCCAGCAGCAGGAGCTCCTCAACCCCACGGCGATGAAACTGCAACAACGGGAAGGCAGCAAGGTCTTGCTGCGCGAGTTGGGATCACCACAGCGCGCACTTTTTGTGGGGTGGTCGGGGCTCCGCACCGGCGTGAGTTTACGGTGATGGGCGACTCAGTCAATCTGGCAGCACGGCTTATGGCGGCTTGCGGGGATGTGGTGCTGCCATCTGAGCTCTTTTCTCACGTGCCGCAAGGCCCGCGAACAAGTCTTTCCAGCAGAAGTGGTGCCAATAGAGGCAGCAGCAACAGCAACAACAGCATGAGTACGTCTTCTAGTAGTCAAGAAGACTTTGTGCACACTGCCCTCTCGGCCGTGTATGAACCGATGCATTCCAGTAACGAGCCGCAGTCCTCAAGCTCACAAAACATTGATTGTCAAAGTGGCAGTGCATGTTGGCGGCCGCGGGTCTTAGTAGATTTGGCCACGGCAGCTGCTTGCAGCCGCCACGTTAACTGCGCGCAATTGCCTGACTTGCGAGTGAAAGGAAAAAGCAAAGCAGTGGCAGTGTTTCACCCAACTCGATTCTTCACAGCGCTAGAAGACGATGGAGAGAGAGCCGCGAGCTCACAAGAAAGCCAACTATTTCTCAGTAAGGTTGCAGATAAGATTATTCCTAGCAAATCGAACACCAGCAGCCACGAAATAGGTGGCAGCAATACCCATGTAGACTGGCACCGCAGCGCAAGCAGCTTGAGCAATTCAAGCAGCTTCGACGAGCCTTCAACAGCATACGGTTTCTTGCCATCAGAAGCCGAGGCAGAAGCCACGTTCATTGGTCGAGGCCCACGGCAACAACGCGCGGCCCTAGATACTGCCCTGGCTTCGCTTGCTTCCCAGATTCATCCAGCTGCAGCCAACACTCCCAGTGCGAGCACTACCAACAGTAATACAAGTAGCATTGGCACCGTGGCAGTGGTGTCAGGCGAAGAAGGTTGCGGCAAGCATCGGTTAGCGTCTTGGCTCCCGGTCCTCGCGCCCAAGCACTCCCTCTGCGTGTGTGGGCCCACTCCCGCAACGCGCGCTCAAAACTTGTTCGAAGACGGGCGCTTGAATGAGGGCACCGTGTTTACTGCTTTTCGAGGCCCCATCCTGTCGATGCTCCACGCGCTGGAAGAAGCCAATTTACTGACGCTTGCAACTGGTGCTGAAAAGAAAGAAGAAGCCAAGGCAGGTGAAAATTTAGAGGGAAGAGAAGCAGTACATCAAGAACCTCTCTCTCCTTCCGCATTGTCTTCGTCTTCTTTGGAACCATTTTCACCGCAAGCCCACGCTGAGGCTCGAGGTGAAGGCCCTGGCTACGTCACCTCACGGCGGCGTCCACGACAACCGGGATCGAGCCAGAGTAGTAGCAGCAGCAGTAGCATTGGCGGGAGCGGTCAGCGACGCACCTTTGGTATGCTTGCGGACGCTGTCGATGTGCTAGCTTGCGTTAAAACCTTAGATTTGCCTCAACCGCTCCACGAAGACTTTCCTTTGCTTCGTTTCGTATTTCCTGACCGCCCTGTTCTTGTAGCTGCCTGCCTTGGAGCAGAACAGCAGCAGCAGTCTTACTCACAACGTCAAAGCGATGGCTTTGATCAGAACGACGGCAGTGACTATGGAGATAAGGACGAAGATAGTCGTGACAAACATCCAGGCCTTGCCATTCATCGTGGCAGCCGAGGCAGCCACACATCCTCACATGCTTCTTTCAATCTGCCCGAAACAGGAACTGCCGAGCTGCATTATGCTGCGCTCCCTGCCCCAGTGGTGTTGCGGCTCACTCGCCTCTTAGTGGCCATCATCACCGCAGCCGATGCGCTTTTACACAGTACTGGCAGTGGTGATACTAGTGATACCACTGCAATTACTACAACTTCAACAGATCGCAATGCTACAAGGTCATTGCCTCGCTTGCTGCTCTTGCTGGAGCACTGCGAGCGACTGATGGACCCAGAATCATGGGCGCTGGTTAACGCATTACGCTTAGTGACGTCTGGCCGCCGGAAAGGAGCTCGTGCTAGTGGTACTAACGCTAGTGGTAGCGTTGATAAAGCGGGCAATGAGAGCAAAAGTAAGAGCAGGAGCAAAACCTACCGTGACGGTGTCAAGGTCAGGAGCGATAGCGACGGCAGGAGCAACAGCAGCAGTTACAGCAGCAGCCTATTGACGGCTGGATCCTTGGAAGACGCAGTCACAGAATTTGCAGCCGCAGGTGCTGCTCCCAAGTTGCTCTTAGTGACACGGCCTCTCGTTGGATTAGCTGCTCCTGCCGAGTATCACGAAGCCGCAGCGGAGGCAACGAGCCGTAATGCTTACATAGAAGTGCGTCATTTGCCTCATTTCTTTCTTTTCTTTTTTTTTGGCGGTTTCTCTTGATGGCACCAATGTGTGCACTCATCAACGACGATAATGGTCTAAAGTTTTACTCATTTGTCAACTTATTTTTGTGTATCATTTCTCAGGTAATTCCGTTCCATGCCAGTGACTCAACTGCGTTTCTCAATTACGCTGCCAGTCAGACGGTGGTTGCCTTAACTCGTGCAGCGTCCCGTGGAGGTCTATTAGGCGAAACTTATCAGAAGCCAAGTGAAAGGGAAACATCGTACTCCAAATTTGTTCGCGCTGGTGATGGCGGCGATGGTAGTAGTAGCATGCGCGTGACCCGAGCAGTGGCTTCTTTAGCGTCAGCCGCTGTGGCTCAAGCGGCTCCCTTGCCTGAAGAAGGCGCTCGTTTGCTAAGTTTGGCCGTTGCTGCTATGCAACGGGGCTTGCACCAGTACTGCAGTGGCGAAGAAAGACCCGAAGGAAAAGAAGGAGAAGAAGGTGACGGACCCAACAGCAGTGACATTCGTGTTAGTAGCGATGGCCGCAGTCATGATGAAATTGGTGCAGCCGATAACGCCATCGTCGTGTCACCTGAAGTGTCGCGCTTTGTCATGGAGCGCTGTGAAGGCCGCGCGCTTCTCTGCCTTGAACTGATATCTGACCTGTTCAACGCGCGCGCTTTGGAGCTCACAGCGATTCCCTCTTCATCGTCGTCTTCTTCCTCTCTTTATTCTGCTACTACTGGCAAACCTAGTAATATTGACGAGAAGTCCATGACAACAGCAACAACAGCAACGATAGCATCGCCAAGTACCACGACGAAATTTGTCGTGGAAGTGCGGCAAGGCACGTCTTTGGACAATTTGCCGCTGTCGCACCAGTTACGGCTCCGAGCTCTAGGGAGGTTTCACGCTGCCATGGGCGATGACACGTCAGCGGATTGGCTCCTGCTCGCGCGGCTGGCGTCTGCTTTCCAAGTAATACAGTGCCAAGCGTCTCCTGGCTGTTCTCTTGTGGTCTTTTAATTGTCTGACTTTTTGACCAGAGACTGTGTCTTTGTATGTAGTATGCGCACGCACTTCTTCTGCTATTTTACACTACTACACGTACTTGGCGCTTCTTTCGTTTTCTACATTCTTTATTAAATGTATTCTATAGGGTGCTTTCACAGCAACAATGCTGGCTCGCGTAGCTGCCCACGTCCACGGCGATGTTGACCTTAACGCGTTCGACCAGCACCACAATCATTTGGAGCAACAACCACTGCCTGGAGTAAATCAACGTAATCCTGAATCAGAATTTGCCACTTTAGATAGAAATATTACTAGCAGTAGCACCACGAGCACCACAAACAGCAGTAGCAAAAGCAGTGGCGCGAATAGAAAGAGTGTAGGCGAGGGCAGAGCGAAGCGCCGTCTCTCAGGTGTAGCTGCGGCTCAAGCCGACGCGTTGCAAGCACTTGAAGTGACGCAGCACTTGAACAGCTCCAACTATGTGACGGTGCCGCGCCGCTCGAGCCTGTTTTCAAGCCGTGCTTATGATGATGACGACGAGTTAGACGAAGACGACAACGACAGCGGCAGCGGTAACGAGGAGATTCATAATGCAGTGCTTTTAGGCAACGAGTCAAACGGTAGTGAGACGTCTGCAATGGGGCCACTGTCTGCCCCGAATCAATCGCCGTCGGGATCCTCGACGGATCTGAACCAATCTAATCGCAGGAAGTTACCGGCACCGAGGCCCTTGCCCAATAAGGTGGAATCCCGAGTGGCACAAGCTCTGCGCGCGTTAGACAAAGACCATGGCATTCTAGAAGCTTGTGCTCATGTAGACCCTTGGCTGCCCACATCTTCAAGCAGCGGTGACCACCTCTACGAACACGACAACAACCATAACAACAATAACAACAGCGAATGCTCTGGACTTGCTGCTCCTGGTGCTGTTGCGTACCGCTTCCGGAGCCAGTTAGTGGCTCGTGCACTGCGCGACACTCTGTTGCATGCGCAAGTAGCTGCGGTCGGCGCAGCGCTGCTGGAGTTCCAAGACGACCAGGTCGTGGAGCAGTGTGCCAGCGCGCCTGTTCGGAAGCTGCTGTTTGGAGATCAGAACAGTGCTGTGGGGGCTGCACCAGCTCCAGGAACTACGACTGTTTCCTCCCCTGCGAACAGCGCATTTTTCAACAGCCCTAGCAGTAGCAGTAACAGAAGCAGCGGCAATAGGAGCAACGCGAAAGACGTGCGGCGTCTTGCACCGCACAAAGAAAATGAGCGCAAGCCGAACTTATCTTCCAAGCCGAATGCCCAGGTCCGCGCTTCACAAACCAAAAGCAAGTCAGCTCGTAGAGATGCAAGTGACACAGTTGCCGAAGTCTACACATGCTCAGCTGGACCGTTGCTGAGAACGGCGGCTGCTGCCGCAGGGGGGGCTTTGCCTCATCCACCTCAAGTGCGCAAACCACTGGCTGCTCCTCCTCATTCCAGCACCCGTGGTGGGCCTCCTAGTGCACAGCCGCATCTACAGCAGCAGCGGCGGCCTGGCTATGTGCATACCAACCGGGGTGGAGGAGGAACCGGTCCAGGTGCCAGTTCGTTGCGAGAAGCGCGCTCTGCGTCAGAGCGGCGCGCGCCCTCGCCCAGCAGGAGCTCAAGTTCGATGAGCAGCAGCAGCAGCACTTTGAGAGGAAGCAGCATCAGTCGAATCGATACAGTTCCTCGCACTCCGAAGATCCCACCGCCCTCCACCCGTGCCCATAGTCGTGGCGGCCGACCACCGAACCAGCAATACTAGTACACCAACTGACATGGCGCTCGATTCTGTTGCTTGCTGTCGCTACTACGTAAAACGGGAAGTATATACACGAGGTTAAATCAGGTAGGCAGCTGGATAACAAATTGCCTTTGCTTCGAAGTCAATGTATAATGCACAACCAACCCAAATCCAACTCTAACATTAACAACTTTGTACTCTATACACAATGTTGAGGCATACACAGCTTTTATCCTTCTAATTCCGATTTCGATCGTTACTTGGAAATAAGAATCGACATAGAAGCCGCATAAGCCTCCCTGCCTTTTTCTATTCCACTTATAGCATTCGCGTTGTGTGTGCATTCACTGGCACTTCGGATGTGGATGTGGATGAAATTGGACATGAAACAACAAGACGCTACAACAGCTATAGCTTTGGCGTTGTAGTGTCTCATCAGCAACGAGTGGAATCCTCGCAATTGCAAAGGACTTGGCGCTTGCAACGGCGTTCCTTGGCGGCTTCGTAGCCTGCACAAGGGGCATATGGCGCTCCTATTCCTTTGCTTACTTCACGTAGTCATCCTCGAGCTTCTTGATGGCCTCAATGGTCTTCGTCACGAGTTCAGACACGGTTCCTAACTTCTCTTCGCCAAAGCCTTCAGCTGCTTGAATTTGCTCCATCTGTAGTCAACGACCACAGAGGAGAAGGAAATGAAAGAAGGAGGCTTGAGGAGAGCAGTGATGGAGCAAAAGCAGTGACAGAAGCTCGTCAGCTTGACTTCACTGAGACTAATGGAACATTTTCTTCGAGTGAGAATGGTTGCTCTTATTTCAGCCTCTATAGAGCCAGCAAGGCTCATTGGCAGTTATGGTAATAATCGAATTCGTGCGAGCACCAAGTGTAAAGGAAAAGGGCGGGAAATTAGTCGCATAGAATCGACCCTGCTGTAATAACTACAAGAGGAAGCTGGGTGTGTGCATGCTCACCAGCCACGCGTGCCTTTGCTGGCCGTCGTCTCCCGAAGCCATGATGTCGTTGAAGTCCAGCTCCTAGCAACCGAGGTGATATAAAATGAGCGTAGCAATCAAATTTGGCAAACATCGTTAAGTGCTTGAGTTGTTGATGTGTCGTCAAGCACTACCGTGTAGGTTGGTCCTACTGTGGCTACGAAGTAGGATTGCAAATTATACGTCGAGGTTTCAATTGAGATGCATATCTACAAAAGAAAGCGACATACTTGAGTGCATACTAGGAAATAGGAAGACTCCACATCATTCGTTGACTATTGGAAGGTAAGGCATGCTGATGGGATCAAACCAATTGTGAATTCAAACACGCAAACCTGCAAGTTATCCGGAAGATCGTCTTCGTCTTCTACGCCCCAGATGACCGCAAGTTCGCCCTTGAACTCCTCTTCCATCTGCAGGGTAATATGTCGGATAGCAAGCTTAAGATTAGGGGCGCGGAAACTGTGGCGTGCTAAAACTCTTCCATTGATAGCAAAACACCACATCATAAACACCCAACAACTCTACACAATGCTTCGAAGAGAGTTAAATCCAGATGACCGTAACCCGACGTCATAGCCATAAACACTACCATACCAATTCATTACTAAGAAGCATTAACATCAAATACTCGAGGCGGACCTTGCCAAGACGAGATAACATCTTCATGTCGTACTTTCCGGTCATGATCGCCTTGTTGCTCATGGTGACAGTGGAGGTTGGGTACCTGCAAATGATCCAACTAGGGGTCAGACAATTAACTTAACAGTTACGCTACTTGTAAAGTGACAACTTTTCTCTCAGAAGACATCACAAAATCGCTATGGACTTCCTGGCCTCTAAGGATTGCCTTGTAAGCTCGAAGTGCGGATATGGTCCTACGAAGGTCTGAACGTCTGAACCACGGTAAATGACTCTCCACACACTACACCGTTGACTTGATATTTCTCTGCCGGCACCACGTGGGGTGCAGACGGTGCAGAACACATCCCGAAGCTCCGAATCTCCAGTGTGACCGTGTGTACCCCTGTGATCCTGTGATCCTGCGAGATCTCCTTTTTTTTCTGAGCCCCCCCGAGGGGGGACTGGATTTAGTAACTAACAGGCAGGGTGCCATCTAATCGGCGTCTACTGAGTCCCCCGGGCCGGACTGGAAGCCTGGCTCGGGGTTCATATTTTCCATCATTAAAATTCTGAGAAGCAGAATTGTATTACCAGGATCTAATCGGACAATTCTTGTTTGTCTCACTTTTTGCCCATTACAGCGATTTTGCTATTACATGCTTGACAAAAATGGAAACTGTCGATATGTGAGCAGTGGGGTTTGCGGGCTCCTTTAGGAGCTGCAGAGCTATACAGGGAGGGTTCCTGTTGTTGGCGATGCTTGTTTCCTACCTCGTTAATGATACGTGGTCACTGCCCAGT
>Ga0307982_1002759_pt1 | contig 14101 bp, 9 predicted proteins | sample OrgLakmetagen989_FD_201847 | JGI IMG/M metagenome (GOLD analysis project Ga0307982, IMG submission 201847) | Saline water microbial communities from Organic Lake, Antarctica - #989 | ecosystem: Environmental > Aquatic > Non-marine Saline and Alkaline > Saline | place: Antarctica: Organic Lake...
GTGGATTTTCAAATCGGATAGGGCCAACCCAACTATTATCAAGGAGAAAATAAATTGCCGCCTCGCCGCTACTATTCAGTGGTAAAATCGTGCCTTCCTAATGCGATACAGGGAGGATTTTACCCCCTCCCTGTAGAAAAATACCTCCCCTGTAGTGGCAAAAAAGACGGGGAAATGGGCCATGTCTCGGATGCTCATGGAAGTAATATACATCGATGCCTCTCGACGCGCTGGATCTAGTGTTATCATTCGCGTGTGAATATTCGCTGATTCAGCCCCGACTTTTGACTGATGAATTTTTTCCCCGATTTCGTTGGTCGTGCCTTACAGTAGACTGACTACTGGTGGCACACACAGCACAAAATCACGGCACACAAACCATCACACCATCACTAATAGCAGCTGAGCTCTCTAAATAGCTTGCCATAGTAAGTATTCATACTGAGGATGGCCACCGTCCGCCGTCTAGCGTCTCTTAGCCATCGTCTGAACCGCAGGCCTGTACGTACGCTAGCCTCGTCTCCCGCTGCAGCAAGCCTGGACCCAAATCGCTTGCTCTCGTCGCCGTCCACAGAAATCACGACCCTGCCGTCGGGCCTGCGCGTAGCCTCTGAAGTGCGACATGGCGAAACGGCCACGGTTGGCGTTTGGATTGACGCGGGCTCCCGCTACGAAACGATGGAAAACAACGGCGCAGCGCACTTTTTGGAGCACTTGGCCTTCAAGGGCACGAAGCGCCGAACTCAGTACGGCCTTGAAGTCGAAATTGAGAACCTCGGTATGCACTTGAACGCGTACACGTCCCGGGAACAAACCGTGTACTTCGCTAAATGCTTTAAGAACGACGTCGGGCGCGCCATGGACATTTTGTCGGACATTTTGTTGCACTCCGAGCTGGCCAAGGGCTCCGTCGAGCGCGAGCGCGGCGTGATCGTGCGGGAAATGGAAGAGGTGTCGCGGCAGCACGAAGAAGTGATCATGGACTACTTGCACGAAGCTGCTTATCAGCGCTCAGGCCTAGGCATGACTATTCTGGGGCCAGAGTCCAACATTAATTCCTTGCGGCAAGACCAGGCAAAGCCTTCTTGTGTTTTGAGGGCCTAGGTTCTAGTGCTTTGCATATATATTGGGTAGTAGTATTCTTGTTATGATTTATCTCCTCTAGGAGACGTAGTCTCCGTAGGAGGACTCTACAAGATTTATAAAAGTCTTGCTCTATTTTACATTCACTCGATCACTCTTTTGCACTCTTGTGTGCAATGCGCTCTCCGCTTATCCATTTTCAAACAGTTCCGGGCGTACATTGACACCCACTACACGGCGCCTCGGATGGTGATTTGTGGGGTGGGAGCAGTCGACCACAACGAGCTGGTCAAGCTCTCCGAAGAGCACTGGGGTGGGTTGCCAGTTGAGCCGCGCACCAGTTACCCGACCAATTTCGACCCAGCCGAGTTCGGCGGTGGCCAAGTCAAGGTTTGAATAGGCAATACAAGAGGAAATAGAGTAGACGAGTCAGTACGTAAAAGTGGCCTGCGATTGTGCTCACTACTAGTAGTTAACAATGGAAATGGAGAGGTGCTATTTCTGGGAAGTGTGGCTGCGGAGCTAAATTTTGATATTTTGAGGTAGAGGAATTTCCCCATTCCTCACTTCCACTCACACCACAAGTTTTCATGGCTCAGTCCGCTCTTTCATTTTCTTCGAAAGACCGCCACAATAACAATCCTATCTCTCTATCTCTCGCACTCACAAACCCTCTCTCAGTCTCTTTCTATTTCTCTCTCACACCCCTGCTCCCCCTGTACACGCGCGCAGGTTGCCGACCCCAACGTGGACGCGTGCCACGTGGCAGTGGCCTTCGAGGGCACCTCGTGGGTCGACCCCCACGCCTACGCGCTCATGCTGGTGCAGTCGATGCTCGGCACCTGGGACCGCCTCAGCGGGGCCGGCTCCAAAGTGCCCTCGCCCCTCGCCCAAGCCCTGGCCGCCGGGGAGCTGTGCCACTCCCTCAACACCTTCAACATTTCGTACAAGGACACGGGCTTGTTCGGGATTTACCTGGTGGGCGACCAGCCGACCATTCCGGGCGCGCTGGAAGCGGTAGCCGACAACGTGCGGAGAATTGCCACTCCCGGCGCGGTGCGTTGGCAGATTCCTCGCTTTCTTTTTTACAACCACCAGCCTTTTTTCTTTTCTTTTTCCCATACAGAGTACCATTTGTGTGCATACAATGCTCTTCATTCGTCGCTTCTTTTTTTCCTTGCGTTCGTATGTTTTCGCGTTCGATTCACATGCAAGGCTCTGATATTTACTTGCATTTAGTGTATCCCCCGTCTAGCACTCTCACACGTTTTCGACGAATACCTTTTTGGATCTTGCGGGGAAAATCAATACCAGGTGTCGGATGCAGAGCTTGCGCGGGCCAAGACTCAGCTGAAAGCAAGCCTCATGGCGCAGCTCGGCACTTTTTCGTTCGTGGCCGAAGACATCGGGCGGCAAGTGCTCACCTACGGCCGCCGCATGCCCGCAGTGGAAGTGTTTGCGCGCATCGACGCGGTCGAGCTCAAGGACGTGATGGCCATTGCGGAGTCGTTCCGCGCGGCGCCCGTGGCGGTGGCGGCGCTGGGCCTGGTAGACGAGCTCCCGAGCTACGAAGACATCGACGCCCTCATGAAAAAGTAAATGGGATTTTTAGTACTAGCAATGGCACGGGATGTGGTGGGCTAAATAGAGTCGGCGCTTGAATTGACCAGGAAAAAAGCGGCCACTAGCCACTAGTCTAGTCTAGTTAATACTCCCCGAATACAATAAAACACCCCTTACAATGCAGTGGTAGAAAACTATATCCTACAGAACAAGTCTGACTGGGCTGAGTGCCACGAAGACCCCTTATAAGACGATTAGATTACACCCGAACCCATCATCAAGCCCATAAAAAAAGAAAGAGCTGTTAATGTTAACTGATATTAAAAATAAAATTCAGATGAATCCAATCCATCTGCATGCTTTCTTCAATGCAGGCACAGATCAGAACACAAAAGAGACTCAGTACTAATAATTTAATTCTTAGTACATTTCATGAGGAGCTTCCATTCTTGTAGAGGGCGTTGGGCGTTGGATGTTGTATGAATTTGCGTACTTGATTGCGCAAATCGCATGCGCGTGCAAATCTTTCCGCAGCATTCATCTGCGTCGTTTTTAGATAGCCACTTCCGAGGGGTAGGAGGCTTGATATAGTAACAAACAGAGCGAGGTACCCTCTAGCCGGCGTGTTTAGAGCCCCCCCCCCGGGCTGGACTGGAAGTTGAAAGCCCACTGGATCATCTGGATCAGGTTCTGTTCTTTTTTTTTCGTGTTGCCTTTTGACACTGGCCCCGAGGGGCCGGGATCAGAAAGCTAATAGGCAGACAGAGAAATCAAAGTAAATTATACCAGACGGAAAGCCTCATCAGGCATACAGACCGTAGTGGCCATGGAAGTGGTGGTAACGGTCCGAAGTCTCCCGCTCGCCCATGCCTTTTTGTCTCAGTCACCCCGTAGGGGCATCCTATTTGTCCTCTTGCATCATGTTCGATGTTCTTCTTTCTCAAAAAAATAATCTTCTCAAACTGGAGCGAGATTAGGGACTAGCTACGAGTAGCTAGGCTGGGGCAAAACAAGCACGTTCTGTGAGATTGTGGTGTGTGAAACTTCAGCTTAGCTAGAAGTGTGGCCTTGGTGGACCAAGGTCACCTTCCTTGCCTAAGAAGGGCACCTAATTTTGTCCTTTCAGAGATGGCTAGGCGTGATGTCGAAGAAGATATGCGTAGCCGATACACAGACTACAGGTTCAGCTATTATGATATCAGTGGTGCGGTATGCATTCGCTACTGATTTTGCATGTTTACGCGCACGAAGTTGTTGATATGTATGCATATCAGACTAAAAGGGGCTGCGTACAGCGATAGGAGTTCTAGCTAGTGAAACAGATATTCTCATTTTCACCCACTGTTCTATGTATACACTGCGTCCAGTTGTGTTACACCCCTGGAGCAATTCACGAATGAGCTGGAGCAGTTGCTGAAGCGGTGGCGTGTGAAAGAGGCCATTGACCTGAATTCTGCTTCCAAGACAGCACTCCACTTCGACCACCAGGAGCACGAGAGCTCCTCGTTGACTTCCCCCGAAGGAGTGTGGGAAGTGGCGGAGCTGGCCTGCCCACTGCTGGGTTTGCCTGGGGTAACACATCCCACGGTATTCTGAGTTAAAGTGGAATAACTGCGCGACCTTTGATTGCATTGGTTCAATGATGAACCGAAAGAACAATTCCGCAACAGCTTTGTGTTTACTGCGAACCTTGGTCCCTTCTCAACCCCCTCTTATACGTCGAACCCCTACCCCTGTTTAAATTTCTCTTTCCGTGCCCTCGAAATTTCTTTTGCTTCTATCTAGGTTCGCGTCGAATTTCTCGCGCTGCCACCTTCACAGTGCACCTCTACAACGGAGGATGAGGAAGCAGCAGCTGCAACAGCAGAGTGGCAATTGGACGAAGCCAGTGACGTCAGAGCGTTAGGGAACCGGTGGGCATGTGACCGTTGCGGTGCTGACGCTCCTGGGCTCGCAGAGTGGTAAAGCTTGCTGCTGCTTTTATTTTTGTGCTCAATGCTATTTCAACGCTGATTTGGTGGAAGACAGTAGCGATGCTTGAATCGCCACTTTGCTTTTTCTTTATTTCCTTTTCCTCATTCACAGCGCATTCGTTTAATTGGATCTTTCCTTTCTTGCCTATATCTATATGACTCATATTAATCTTTATGCCGTAGGTTCGCGGTGCGACGATGCGTCTCCCTTTTCTTGCCTCGCTCGACCTCTGTGCTGGCTGGCTGGGGCAACGAACCCACGTCCACGGATCGTGCTCGCTGCAAGTCTGCTCTTGGGGCTCTGATCGTCGCCTGTGGCAACATTGGCCGCCTGGGTGGGTTGCCCCTCTTTGCTGCCGTAGTTGTCCCCAGCAGCACCAGCTCTTCGGCTGCCACCTCCACTACTACTGCTGCCTCTGGCGCTCCTACGAGTGCCGGTGCTGCCACCATTGTCTCTAGCGCAACTGCGGCTCCTCAGCGCCATCGCTTTGGCGCATGTGACGTTTTGGTAGGGTACATGCTTCCAACAGACACTGGCCGCCCCAGTAGAAAACCATTGGTAGTGGATCAAGAAGATGGGTCATCAGCCAATGATGGACAAGTGTACGTCTTCGAAGCCGAACAGCGCAACCAGCCGACTGCTGCGATGCGGCGCCTCAACGGCCTTCTCGAACTCTTCAACGCGCATGCGGACCGAGTGCTCGGCAGTGGTTGCAGCAGTGGCAGCAGCGGCAGCAGCAGCAGCGGTGGCAGAGCATCTAATTCGTCTGGCAGTCGTCGCAACAGCCATGGCCACAATCAGTCACCTTCTAGTACGGCGACAGCATCCAATAATAATACGGGCACGGCCACAACAAGAAGCACGGTGACGCGGTGCGCGGTGCGTTTTTCGTGGCGCTGGGAGCAGAGCTTGTGGCACGCCTGGGTTGGGGCGGATGCCAGCGGTGGCTCAGTGGCATGGCGGGCGTGGCCTTACCGCAACGCGAAAGATGCGCCATGGGTGGTTGGTACCTTGCAGGCGACGAGGAAAACAACGAAGGAAGCGCCAGGCGGCGGTGGCGGTAGCGTTGACAGCGACGTGACGTTGATGACGAAGATGATGGCGAAGCGGAGGTGGCGCGGAGTGCGGCGCATGCAAGCGCGGCTCAAATGTTTGCCTCAAGCTTCGAGTCTGCAGAACAGCAGCTACAACGGCAAGAGCAACAATAATGCCACTGCGACTAGACACCCAAGCCACAGCAATGGCAGTGACCACGCTTCAGGGGTACCTGGCCAGCGGTGGACGATGCTTGGCGACGCAAAGGATCCGTTGAAGGCCTTGGAAGTGACCGCTTGCTGGCCGGGGTATGTCGCGCGCGCACACATGTAGTTGAATGCTCTGGCGCGTAGTTCTTGTTGCTGAGCGTATTGAATTCCGGTTTTTGTCTTTCTCGCTTCTCTATCACTCCTTGTCCTCGTGAACCAAAATGCCGTGCATTTACGATTACATTTCCACAGGTTTGCAGCGGGTGGGAGTTGGATGGAGACTCCGAGCCACACCACCCTACGGCCTCGCGACTGCCCCGTGGTGCGCGTGCAAGCGATCTGGGCCAGCCACCACGACGGCTACAGCAGTGGCAATGACGAAGACAAGATCAACAATAGCAGTCACGGTGGTGGGAGGAGTAGTAGCGGCGGTAGTGATAATGGCACTAATCTCAAGCTCTCACCATCAGCCGATTCCCTCGACACGAATGATTCTCATGCATCGGCCAGGTCTATTGCTGGTAGCAGCGACGGGAATGGTGATGGTTACGGTGGCAGCGAGAGAAGTTTTGGCGGGGAGTCGGAAGATAGCTCTTACGGTGACAACAGCAAATGCCCAACTCGTTTACCCCAACCGCTGCACGGCAAATCTTCCTTGCGCGCTGAAGGCGCTCGTGCTCTGCGCCACGCACCACCGCTGGCTGCTAAAATATGGGCGTTGCTAGGAGCATGGTGCCACGCTATAGCCCTCGAAGAGTCTGCAACTCCCCAGGGAGCGCAAGCATCGTCATCGACGTCATCCGTGGTGGTGATGGCAGACTTGTGCCGTTTTCCGGACTTGGCTCACGCGTACGAAGAGCTTAGCAGCAACAACAGTGGCAGCGGCAGCGGTGTTGAAGAAGGTGACTTCGAATCACGGGGAGCAGCGGAATCACCGAATGGAAAAAGCCGTGACGGTCGTCTTCACGGTTTCGAGGCTGCTGACGCCCTTGCCTCTGTGTTGTCGATCCAGGCACGAGCGTCCGTGCGCGCTTATCGACGAGTCGGGGACACCTCTCCGAGAGCAAGCAGCGAGATGGCCGCAGCTGTGGAGTGGCTCCTCCGACCTGATGTCGACGGAAACCGCAACCAAGACGGGGATGATGACGGCGATAGTGATAGCGCAACAGCCAACGCATCAAATCCTGCAGATGACAGCGGCAAAACCGGCACTAGCACCAAAATTGAGGCTAAGAACGGCGCCAGTATCAATGACGATGATGATGCCCTTTTAGCAGAGTGGGCCAACCGTCCCCTGTGGCTCTGGAGCGGCAACGGCAGTGCTCCCGTGGGTCGGCTCGCGAGTTGCTTGGCGCTCTGGCTCAGCAGTCTCAACAGCAATAACAACAACACGAGTCGAAGCAGCAACAGCCGTGGCGGCGGTAGTGGTAATGGTGCTAGCAGCGGCAGCAGCAGTGGTTCCAGTAGTGCCTTGAGCGGCGGCCTCGGCGGGTCCGGTGGCATCGCCAGCGGCTGGGCTGAATTTTGCGCCGCTTTGCGAGCGCACTGGGAAAGCCGCCGCCCAATTCCCCACTTGGGGGCTGATCTTAATGGTGCTGACCTTGGGCTGGCGGGGTTGTCAGGTAGCATCAAGGACGGAAATGACAGCAGCGATAAAGGCCAAGGCCAAGACCAGAGTGAGGACAAAGATGATGAAAGTGGCGAGTACCCCCGGCCTCGTCACTTGGCCGTGCCATTGCCACCGGGAGCAACAGCACCAGATCGGTGCTTGGGACTACTGAGCCAAAAGTTGCAGTTCTTGGACGCGTGCATTCGCTGCGCCATTGAGGACGAGAAACACGACAATGAAAGTCACAGGAAAATCAACGGCAGCAGCACTTCTCATGGCGTTGCACCCATTTCCATTCAGAAGCCTTCGGCAGCGGATTTGGCTCGTGCGTCCTCGTCACCTTCCAGCGCCTCTCAGCACTCGTGGGACTGGTCCGGTGGAGGCCCTTTGGACGACCCCCTAGTAGGCGCGCGCGTGGAGCTGCACGGCCTCTTGGCAACGCCAGCGCTCAATGGAGTGCGCGGCAAAGTAGTTGGGTGGTCGGAAGAAGCGGGAAGGTACGAGGTTGAAACCGAGACCGCGGTGGATTTTCAAGCACTCTTTATGGTGAAGAAACGCAACCTCAAGATCGTGGAAAGCAGCACTTCTCGTAGCCCTAGCCGCGTGACTACTACTGCGACTGCTACCCCTACTGCTGCTCCTACCGTCGACAATGTTGCTGATACTGACACTACGGAGGCAAACTTGGGATCTTCTCCGGTCATTATGCTCTCTCCTCCTTCTTCACCTCTTCCAGATACACTGAGGGATACACTGAATACTCCACCGAAACACAATGCCGATACGGGCAGCAACATCAAGAGCACTATTGCTAACGATGACTCAATCTTGGCAGAAGACGAAGTGTGGGCGGATCCAGATGGCGCTGGTGGAGATGCCAATAACGACACGAGCAGCGCGATTGGATCTCTGCGGAAGACCGCAGAATCTACAGAAGGAATTAACTCGAAAGTAGGGACCAAAGTTGAAGAGGCAGAAGAGTTGGAATCAGCAGCAGCAGTAAAAGCAGCAAAGCGAGCAGCAGCCGTGCAGAAGACCATAGCTGCGCGGGAAGCGATGCTGTCGCGAGGCCGCGTGCGGGCAGCGAGCCTTCACATTGCGGGAGTGAAATCGTTGGTTGACCACCATCAAGATGGAGGCGCTGCTGACGCAGGCGCTGTAGATGTGACTGCTGCAGCTAGCTCTAGTGCTAGCAGTATAGATAGTAGTGCAGCATCTGAGACAACCGATAGCGACAAGAAAATGTTATCTCTGAGTGGACCAGAAGACGCTTCAAACGCACCATGGATGTCAAGCCCTCATCCTCAAGACACTGAAGACTCCTTCGGTTCCTGTGAAGGAAGCTCCGAAAGTGACCAGGAGTTTGGCGATGAAGACAACGAATTTCCAGACAGCGAAGGCGTGCAAGGAGGGGCACCTGCAGATTCCATTGATGACGCGTCTGCCGATGGCAGCAGTGATGAAGGGCTCTCGAAAGGCAGCCTTGAGCCCATACAGGACTCGACACCAAGCGCCTCAGGAGTTGGAGAGGAAATTGACAAAGAAGAAGCCATCGTGGTGTTGGAACGACTTTTGCCGTTAACGTCCGATATGGTGATGCAGCGACGCGCAATGCTTCATGCTGCTCAGCAAGCTGATAACGACGAACAAGGAGAAGATGGCGAAAAGGCAGTAGACGAAAACGGGATTAAAGAGTCGGTCGAGGGGCACCGCGAAGGAGTGTTTAATAGCAGTACCGTCAGCCCCAGCACTCAAAAGGCCAGGCGAAGCAACAGCGGGCTAGCGCAAGGACTGAGACTGGCCGTAGCTCGAGCTGACATGAAAGCATTTCGACGAGCAAGGCCGCGAGCTTCTCTTGAAACTTTTCGTGGATGGTATAGCAGCAGCAGCAGCAACAACAACGAGGGTAGTAATCAACTCTGGGCACTCCCACCACCGGAACGTGAAGCATTTTGGGACGAGTGCGTCTTCCTCCCTGAAGGTGGAGGGAATGGGAGCTTGAAGCCACTCTTTGCAGTCGCATCTGAGGCAGAGAAGGCCTTGCATTACTTCGAAACAGCGACTGCGAGCCACGTTCTTGTGCAGGTGCGTGTTCAACGCAGAACATATTCCAGCAATTTTTAGTAAGGGTTGATTCGCCACACGTATAATGCTTGAGACTTTCCTGGTGTTATTGGTTTATATTTCTAATCCTCTCAGACTTGCGTTGATTTCGAAGTATAGATTTCTTGTCACAATGTTGGATAAAGCGAAAGCGAAAGGATAAGCAATTATCTGATTTCTTAAGCTCAGATCTAACTCGATCTCCATCAATTCTGTTTGTATGCGCCTGTCGTTGCCTACTTGTCCACACGAACAGTTGCTTCTTGCGCTGGTGCCAGCGACACACTTTGCGCTCGCTGCTGCGTTGCTTGACCTTCGCAATGCTGCGCCTCCACTGGCGCAATCTTCTCAGGAGGCGCATACTATGACACAGATGGCATTGAACGCAGTGGCGCTCGAGGCTTCTGTCGCGAAAGTAGACTTGTTGGCTCAGCGCGCTGTCGCTGCTCTTACTACTGCTGACAGCAGCCACGATAACGACAATAGAGACGCCACCAATGCAGCTCATTCCGAATCCTCTGTTCCCAGCGAAGAGTATTCGGACCAACCTCATTCTTGTGCTGTCAACGCCCCTAGAAGCCACCCAGTTGCAACAGCGCTGGCTGCCGTAGATACTTACGCTATCGAGCTCGCTAAAGTGGAGAAACGGATGTCGCGCGCGTTAGCTCTCGGCCATCGGATGAGTGGCGGTCTTGGCCGATGCGCAGAAGCTAACCTCATTGATGGCCAACCTGCACACTTAAATCTATCCTACAGCGGCAGCAGTGGTAATGAACACGCGTTAAGTGTGGCAAGTAAGAGTGGCTATACAACTACCCGGGCAACAGTATTCAATTTCCTCGACGAACAGTACCGCAACGCACAAGGCGAGGACAGCAGCAGATCACCTGCAGCTTCTGGCCCTCATGTTGACGACAAACCGCAAACCACAAATGCATCTTCACTCGATAGGGGCTCGAGCGCACCTTATGCTCGAGGCGTGAGCAGCAGTAGTAGCACTCAACTCGATGGCAGCAGTATAGCCACAAACAGCTCTGGTGGTGTGTTGTGCCCTCCTACAGAGCGCGAGTATGTGTTCTGGCGGCGTAGTGGCACTTCCATATTAGAGCATGGTACCTCTTTTTCGGGCAGCAACAGCAGCGGGGCTAATGCAGCTGATGATGCTGATACTGTAATGGTGCGCTTAGCTTGCGCCGTGCATGAGGCGGACACTTTTCCTGCCACTCGCTCTGTGCGGCTAGCCTTTTCGGCACCTCAGCACTCGGGCATTTAGGTACATGTATATCATTGCTTTGATTCAATTCCTCAGCTAGGCCGAAGAGCTATGCCATACCGTTGATATCCATCAAATGATCTTTCTATCTACTTGTGAATGGCATATATTTCTGAATATGAATATATAACCTGTGGACATATGCAGAGAAAAAGTAGAGGCCAATTCACTCCAGGACCCCTAATCCCATATCCAGCAGCAACCTCTAACCCGTGTGACCACGGTGCGTTAGTAATACACAAATAGTTACCTCCTGGGTCCTCGTTATAAAAAAAGAATCCTTGCAGTCGAATGCTGGATGGTCAGTACGACAGCCGCGCCTACATTTCCAACGCCGCTAATGCAAGGCCGGCTTTAAGTCTTCGGGTTTTTCGAATACGCGCGTGCCATTAAAAAAGTTAACCTTCATCTTTATTGATAGGATTCGTCAAAAATCATTTTTTTGTTCCTCGCGCAATTGAAATATTTCGTGTCAAAGTTACCGTCCATTCATTGCGGAGTGTGGCCACGAGCACCATTTTTCGCACTCAAGTACCCATATCCGCCATATCTTCGTTTACCCCTTCTGAAGCATGCCCGATCGGGGTTTAGTCGTGGATGCGAGTAGGCAGAAAACTGTTATCGTCTACGATAACTTCTGGTAGATCGCTCGTGGATGAGAGGACGCATTGTATTTTTATTGTCTACGGCGACTTATAGTGAAATGCGCTTGTGGTCGAGAGAGAATCGAAGCACTATGGCCATATATATACTGATGCCTTCCATCGATCAACTCCCTCGGTGGGGCTCGCGGGTGCTGGCGGTGAGTTTCCTATCACCCGCGCAGCCACTGAACTTATGCATGATTTTCGAAGATAAAAATTCCACTACGATTTCCCCTACTTTGTGGCTTCTTTCATTTCTTTGTTCATCATGAGGGGCGACGGCTCGCAACTCCTCGATGGGTAAGAGCATCCTATCGGAAGAGAGGGCATGGCCTTGGACTTGGAGGGGGCGGATTCAGTTCAGGATGATAGGAGTGAAAACCCCTCATCAAACACGGATACATGTGAGTCTGAGCCTGAACACAACCGAATCTCTCTTCGACCACGTTAAGTACGGCTTCTGGAGCTGAGAAGCAATTCCTGGTGTTCGTAGGCCTGTGATCATTTGTATTTGTACAGCCTGCAGCATTTCAGCCACGAGATCCATACTTCGTTAGCAAGAATGAGGAATTCCCAGCTGGGGCAAAACTAGACCAGAGGAATGCCTCGTGGACCTGGGACGTGACACACGAACGAGCACTCAGCCCCGTCGACTTGTTCGGAGGAAATCGCCGGCTAATATCACATATGGATTCTTCGTTGGGCTGGGTACGTTGCTCATATGCCCATGAGCCGTGCGCCACGGCAGTTGCTGACAACTTAGGTAGCGCGTTTAGTTATGGTCGCATAGGTGGACTACGACAATTCTCGGCCGGCCGGTTGCCCACAGATGACGAGGGGTAGGGCGCTGGGGAATACACTCGCGAGTAAAGACATTTCCAAAGATACAAGGATTGGATTGCCATTGCGAAGGACAGGCCGAAGTGGAGATAGCAGGCTCACTCCAAACCCAAACCCCCTGATGCTTGATGGCTGATGGATTATTTGAGTGCATATGGTCGTAATTGCTTTATGCACAATTGACACTCAGCCCAGTCAGACTTGTTTTGAAGGTTACAAAGGGGTTTTGTATTTGGGGAGTATTATTTTACTGGACTAAACTAGACGCCGGTTGGGGCTTGAATTGGCCTTCTTCTGGAGCGAATTTCTAGCGCATATGCGCGGTTTAAGTATATTACTTTTATGATGCCTCTGTGAGTACTGTGAGTACTTTACCATGGTTAAACTACAGTAGTACTACAATGCCCTGTCTTCCGTCTTGCACGTGTGGGCAGCCCAGCTCGAAAACCTGGATATTGGTGAGAAATGAAATTTGGCTCTGGTTTGCGCACGACTATGTTCACGCAGAGCTGCTTCGACACAGATTTCCAGAGCGAAAATCCAATGAAATGGTAAAGTAGACCCATCTGCGCTCCGAGAGCGCCGCCGTGGCCGCCTCTTATCGGACTTCGTTAAGTTAGCGCGGGCGGCAACCATAATTTGGTGATGCGCGGCTTCGTCGTACAACCGCAGATGCCACACGGAGGCGCCACCTTCTTCAGTCGCTTTATTAAGCTATAAGAATACCGCCCATGTCAATGAATCTGTAGCATCTCGCGCCGGCGGGCCGTTGGGGCCATAGCCATACCCATACCCAGTTTGGACAGTTTAAACTATGATTCGATTGTTGCCAAACAAAGTTTTCTCTAGCTCGAAACACAGGTTTTCGAGGTGCGCTGCTCACTAGTGATGGAAATCATAAGGGCCGCTCTCAAGCGGGATAAGGAGCGAATTCACTTGTTTACCTCCACCTCCAAACGTTACGAGCCGTATGAAGTTTTATGGAACTCGAGGAACTACTTCCTTATACATGGGCCCTTAGGGGCCGGCATTAGGCGGCCAGGCAGCCATCACCACCAGCCACCAGAAGGCAGAAGAAGGGAACACAAAGCCGCTTATACTTATACTAAAGAAGTAGTAGCCTTCGGCTCAGCATTGGTGCTCTTGGAAATGGCCTGGGTGTTTGGCTCTAGTAATCTGGTTGTCGAATGCTTGGTGGTGGTTAGAATCCGGTTTGATATTGCACCATTTTGTTCATCAGTGGTATAAACAAAAAGTAAAATTGGCTTATGCTTATGTGCGTGATTCGGGATTCTGCACGTATGAATTCAAGGTCGCAGCCGCCAAAGGAATCGCAGCATCAGCAAGGGCCACCCTTCTTCCTCACTCGTCGTCCACGTCGACTTCAGGGCGCTTGAAGATGTACCGGAGCGGCACGAGCCGGTCAGGCACGCGGCCACTTTCGTCCTGGTCGTCCACGAACTGCACGGTGCACATGTAGCCGTGGTGGCTGAGGCCGCCCGCTCCGGCAAGAGGCGCCCCACCCGCCCCTCCACCGCTACCACTAACACCTGACGCGCTGTTGGCAGCGCGCTTGGGGACTGACGTAGTGATTGCAGGATAGAACGAAGTGGTGTCCTGTTGGAGGCCGCGCAACGAATCAAATTTATACGCGGGTCGTGAGCAAAGAAATTAAAAAAGAAATTAAACAGTCTCGTAAAATTGCAGTGCAAAGCTTCCATTCTTCCTCCTCTCCTCCTCCAACTTAAGGAGGGTTATTTTCCTCCAC
>Ga0307982_1002761_pt1 | contig 14095 bp, 7 predicted proteins | sample OrgLakmetagen989_FD_201847 | JGI IMG/M metagenome (GOLD analysis project Ga0307982, IMG submission 201847) | Saline water microbial communities from Organic Lake, Antarctica - #989 | ecosystem: Environmental > Aquatic > Non-marine Saline and Alkaline > Saline | place: Antarctica: Organic Lake...
TGGTTCTGCACGTGCCTCTGTTCTCTCCTGTGGCGCGGTCGCCTGCCTTGCTTGTCTTCACTTGATCTCCGTGGAAACAAGCTCTGCTAAAGATCCACTCGCTTTACGGCAAAAACGACAACCCAAATTTTCACCTGGTGGAGTAGCATAGCTAAGTATAGCTAGCCGATTAGAAATGTAGGTTAGGGACATGAGTGTGATCACGCCTCATCGACGTCGAGTGACTCTCCATTTAACACCTCCATAGTTCCCCACTATGCACGCTCTAAATTCAAGGTCCACATTACAATCGATATACTACAGATAGCTAGAACAGCTCCGAAGTGACTACGAACAGCTACGGAGCAGCTCGTTGTACCTCTGTGGGCTGCGAGTTGGCCACTTTGTTTCTGGCAAGTTATAGTCTACCATGATGCTGCCTCTTGCCGTCCGACTTTTGTTCGCGACGTCGAGTCTATTAGTTTCTGGATGGTGTACAATAAAATCGACCCACGCGGCCGCCACTAAGGAGGAAACTAAGAATGCTACTGGGAGCGATCGTTATGATGACGCTTACTTTCTCGAGCATTGGAGCAACACTTCGCACAGCCTTCAGATCGAAAGACACTTAAGTTCTAGTCCTTCAACCGCAGTCATTGGGGGACTTCAACCTTTCTGGTTGGCTGGAGAGGCCAAGGTGCTAGCTTCGGACATCGCTTTTGGCTTCTACAAGGAGCATTTGGAAGGAAGTGGAGCCGCGGGAACATCCGCTGACGAAGTGGCAGCCATAGCTGACCTGTTCTTGCGGTGGTGGGTCCCTGGCTTGGTAGGCTGCCTCTTCCGTGAAAGCGCCGACGCGTATCCTAGGACTAGCCAAATGAAAGGGCAGGGGATTGGGCTCGAGGACTGCATCTTTCCGAGAGAACTCGTGGCGAAGTGCCCTTGGTTTCGGGCTAGCCCCACAGCCAGTTTCGTGGTGACGCCTCTGCTCCTCGCCGCCAAATTCCCAAACCGAAAATGGTATGTGCTCGCTGACTGTGACACCATTTTCAGTCCACTGGCCCTCGCGCAGTTTCTCGAGACCTACAGCCCAACGGAAGACTGGTACATCGGAAGCCGCTCTGAAAATGTGGGCGCGCGGCGATCCCAAGGATGGGATATGGCAAGCGTTGGCGCGGGAGTCGTGCTGAGTGGGCATTTGCTCGAGCCTTCGGTGGCGCTTTTGGCGCGGTGTTTTGACGCCGCCCCGTGGAGCAAATCCCCCTCTGGGGCGTGGGTGCTGCACCGCTGCTTAGGGCGGCTCGGGATCCCCCTCACTGCAGTCGCGGGGTTTAAAGCCATGGACGAAAAGCACCCGGTTTTATTGCGGCACTTGCTGGAAGCCTCTCCCATGGGCGGCGGCCTCTTGTCCGTTAAAGCGAAACAGAACAATGGGCTATTCATGCACGGCAGTCGAATCTCCGAGCCAGCTTTCTTCGCGAGCTTGTTTCGGGACCCGATTGCCCTGGGGGCCTCTTGCGTGTGCGAAGTGCGCGTAGGTGGGCGCGCTGGCTTGTTTACAGCCACCGTTAGCGCAGGGCTCTCCGTGCGGCTATGGCCAGGCCGGTTCAGTTCTCAACTGTGGGACTTCACGAGATCCGAAGCCTTGAGCCCACCGCCTGGAGTGAAAGCCAAAAAGACCGTGTTCGAAAACACCGGCGAGAACATGATACGTTACACGTACAACGCTCGGCAGCCCCCACTCGTGAAGGCAAGCACCATTCCGTCTGTATATTTACCGGAAAGGCATGTCGCGACGCACAGCGGTGAGAAAGGAAGCGCGGCCGAGCAATGGAGAAGAAGAAGGCTAGGGGCGGGGCGGGAGAGATATCCATGGATAGCCGTAGTCGTTGTCGAGGAAATCATGAAAGAAGGTTTGCCACTCTTAGTGGGTGCGAGGCGTGGCTTGTGCCACTTAGCCGCCCATGAAGTGGTGTTCACTGGTGGAAGCGCAGGCGACAGCGGCTCTGTGCTGGTCTTGAGAATTCGCGACTGCGCGCATCAGCACGCCCCCCCGAGCAGCGAGAAGAAAGAAATTTTAGGCGGTTTAGCAGGGAGCGCTCTAGCGAATATGATTCATCAGGACGGTGGCGGACCAGCCAATACTTATACAGGTATGCGCGAGCGCAACCTCGGGGCTTTTCAGCCTGCCTTCCTTGGGATCCCCGTGGCAGAGACCCTTCGGAGAGCTCGTCGCACGCGAATCAGGCGTAGGCGGCTTCAAGTGTATGAGAGTGGCAGTATCAATAATGACACCGCCACATTCGTGGACGGAGTGTCGACTGGCACCATGAGCGGAGGCTACGCGACTGAGGTCGTGCGGCGTTTAGCATCAGCTGCGGAGGCGACCATCAATCCTTCGGACTGCACATGGGTAGCGTGGAGGGCGAAAATGGTGTGCGGCGCCACGGACGGGAAAGGGCACACGCACACGGTGTCAAGCACCCCGAAAGGCAAAGCACCTTGGCATGGGAGCAGCACGAGCTCGCAGCAGCTGTCGCTGGACGACGGGAGCAGTAGTGGACCGGAATCTTGGGTGTCGCAAAGTGGGGCTAGCATTGCGACAATGCCAGAAGCCAACTTAGTAGCTTCAGGAGCAACACCTAGCTGGCTGAGCAACAAAGCACCTTTGCAAGACGAGTACAAATTTGCAATTGCAAACATGGCGTTTGGTATCATCTCTTCTGCGGCTACCGTAAGCCAGCGCCTTGAGCTCTTGAAGTTGTGGTGGCTGCCGGGCGCGCAAGGCTGTCTGAGCTTAGACAAGCACGTGAGTGCCAACACGTTGGGCCATTTGTTGCCACCTGGGCTCGACGTTTGTGGGGTGCCCTGGCACATCCAAAAGAAAGCGTGGATGAAGCAAGGAGTCAAAGGACGAGGCCTCCACCGGGGTGCCATCTTACACCTGATTCTGCACGGCCGCTTTGCGCTCAAGAAATGGTATATAGTCGGCGATGACGACACGTTGTTCAACCCGCTCGCCTTGGCGCAGTACTTGAGTGCCTATGACGCGTCCTCGACGTGGTACTTCGGCGGTCGCTCGGAGATGATGGACACGCGCCACCGCATTGGGTGGGACATGGCCTATGGCGGCGGCGGGGTCGTGCTCAGCAGCGGCTTCATGGTCGGCTACGGGGAGGCGCTCGAGCGCTGCTTCGACGACGCGCCGTGGTTTGCCGCCCCAGGGGGGGATTGGGTCCTGGCCAAGTGTGTGGGGCGGCTCGGGGTGCCGCTGACGCAGGGCGGCGGCTTCCACCAGTTCGACGAAGGAGGCCCGAACATGATACGCGATGCGCTCGAGCGACACCCAGTGGCGCCTCTCCTTTCGGTAGTGTATTGGCGTTTGGGCGCTTTACTTGCGTCTTTTCAAGCGTGTCTATGGATAAGGAACAGAAGACTTCTAGGAACACAAAAGAATCGGGGAGGGATTGAGAGGGCGATTAACGTGTTTGCTTCCTCTCTCACTTTCCGTCCCAGGTGCACCATGAGTCGCGAGTCTTCAAGCCCGGGGTCTCGCCTCTACCCAACAAGCTAGCCTTCTTCCAGAGCCTGTGGCGCGACCCCATTGGCTTCGCGCAGCTCGCCATCTGTGAGGTGGTGGGAACCAGTGGGGGCGAGACCTTTCACTGGGTAGTGGCACTTACCAGCGGGTTGAGCGTGCGTGTGCACAAGGGTGGCTCCCCTTCGGCCCGCGAACTCTTATGGGCAGACACGCTGAGTCGAGCGGAGATCATGCAGCCGCCATTGCTGGATATGGCCAAAGCAGAGAGTGGGTCGTGGAGGTATTCGCTGTTGCTCGATCGCAGCACAGGCGCTCCGTTTACCCCCAACTTCAGTGAAGAAGGTTCCAATATACGGGTGTACACGCCCGAGGGCAGTGGTGGTGGTGAGCACCCTTACAAGTTCATCGTGGTGGTGGAGGAAGTCTGGAAGGGGCGCTGGGTAGGGGCGCCTCGCCGGCTCTGCCATGCCTCCACGCAAGAGATTCGGCCGAGCCGTGCCAAAACCGCGACCCTTGTGCTAGGGGCTGCGTCGCCCACGGTGCTTGTGTTGGGGCTCCGTGACTGTCGACCAGACCCTCGTCATCTTAGCCGCGGCCTAACCCGGGAAGCGCTTATCTCGTTGCTTGCCAAGGCGTCTGCGCCTGCTGCGCCCGCCGTTGATGCGGCCGCCTCTTTCACTGAGCTCCCAACTTCCTTCGAAAATCTCGTCAAGGGAATCTTTTGACGATACACGGGGCCTATGCTTCCTAAAGCCCAGTTGGACTTTTGGCTTGATTGATCGCCAGTACCAAAACATCATCATTTTCTTTGCTTTTCGTGATTTAAATTTCATGACTATGACTTGGCCCGCTTTGATAAACTTATAACCCACCACAGTGGGACAGCCAGTTTATCACCCATTGTTCCTAGATCTCAAAAACCAAACAACCCCAGTGACCAAGTCTGCTGCGTTGATATATCAAAGATCAAAGAATATCAAGACTAGCAGGCCCATGCATAGTTACTGCATTGCCGAATCAGGAGAGCACCAAGTGGACAAGTGGTTTACACGTAGTCTCTGTTGGAGTATAGGGTACCCCTGTAGTATACAGGGGGGGTATCCGCTGGGTATGCAGCCTTGTGTCTGTGTACTGCTTCCTTATCCACGCATTAGCACCAAGAACTTCACAGTGTCCCCTGATAATTATATAATGCACCACCCATATAGAATTGGCCAACGCAAATACAGCATATAAGGCTCATCAAGAGCTGGTAGCTGCCTGTGGAGCTTGGACATTGACTGAGGCACAAAATCGAGTCTGCGAGGTGCTTTGATGACAACGCTTAACCGCGCAGGTACACTTCGCGAGGGCAGCAGTCAAGAAATAAATTTCTAAACAAGAACAATCAGAATTTTTTTGTGAACCATCTCGAGGCTCAAGGCCGTTGCAAGCAAAGGCTGCAAAGCGAAAAGATGGCACCCTGTCTGTTAGTTACTAAATCCAGCCCCCCTTCGGGAGGGGCTCAGAAAAGATGGCGCTTGCCAGACGGAGAGAAGTTCACAAACTCCTCAACTTTTTATCAATAACGGCCTCGCGGCAAGGACCCAGTGGACCACGGCAACCAATTCATCAAAGCTACTCAAATCTTGCACCAAAGAGAATAGAAATTGGCCTACTTGTCACTTGGGAGCTCCTTCACAAGGTGAAAATCCCAAAAGGTCCAACGCATTCTTGATTTGTGTCGCGAGATCCCCCTGTAATACTTACTGGCAAGAACCGATCCTGCTGGAGCCGCCTGCCTGCTTGCTGGATCCACAATTCCTACTACCGTGCGTATTACAAGTAGCTTCAGTTAGGCAAATTGTAAAAAAGGTCAGCGTTTTTTTGAGATCCGCTGGAATAAAACGGCTCCAAAAACGCCCCCCAACGGACAAAATATACTCCAACGGACAACGAAATCGAGCCAAATAATCCCCGAAATCCCACTTCTGAGAACATTTACGTTAAAATTACGGCAAATACGTCTAAAACCGTAGAGAAGCGTTTTTGAAGCGTTCTTTTGGACTTTTACAAGCGTTTTTACAATTAGCCTAGCTTCAGTCAAGCGCGCGGTACTACAAGCCTAGTAGTGAATATCCACTGATGTTTCTCTAGCTAGTCTTTTTTATGACTGTGTGGTTATTTCATTGAAGAGGACTAAGCGGAGACAAGCTAGCTGATGCAGGCAGCTTGAGCAAACCTAAGAATGCAAATCTCTGACCAAGAGCGGTTAGAACGGGAAGCCTTTGTATCGGGCCATGCTGGTAGCTCTCTCTTCGAATGTATGGCTATTCTGGTAAATTGAGCGACATCATTGCCTATGGAATTTGCACGTAGATTGAGCCCACATTCTCAGTGCCCTCAACGTACTTTTTTATTAGGTCTTAGCTCCAGCTGCTCTCTACGGCGCCGCCAGTGCCCATGCATGGATTGAAAGCTTCGAGCTCCCGCGCGACCACCTCCCAGACGCTTCGTCCACATTTAAAAGCGAAAAAAGATTGGCGCGAATGCCCATTTTCTTGGAAGTATGCTTCTATTTACTACCAGGTATCACCGTGATGACATGCCCCGCCTCATCCTGGGTGGCACCGATACTGGTGGCTGGTTGTCTCGTAGGAGGCTTCACGATGAGCCATTTCGCTACGAAAAACCAAGGGCCTGACGTCGCTGAGGCACGTTTTGAGGCATTTGCTCGCAGCCTTATTGGCGGCCGCAGAGGTTTTGTGTCCGACTTTCGAGGAGGCATGGTGTTGCTTACGTGCCTCGCCATCCTCGCTGTTGACTTCCCGTGCTTCGATCGCAAGCACGCTAAGACGGAGACCTTTGGGGTCTCGCTCATGGACACAGGCGTAGGCCTCTACGTGTTTAGCTCGGGCATGACGTCGGCAGCTGCCAGAGCACCGCTTTCACTTCAAGACAGGAATTATGACGATGTCAACGACGATGGTCAGAAGTACAGCAGAATTCCAAAGGTGCCGCCTTGTGCCTGGCAGGCAGCGATCATAGGTGTCCTTCGTATGGTTGTTCTGAAAGTTGCTAATTATCAAGAGCACGCCTCAGAATATGGTGTGCACTGGAACTTCTTTCTAACTTTGGCGATGATTTGGATATTGGCTGGAGCTGTTCGTTGGGTTCAGGCTTTTCTCATGTCTCTATCAGCGAGGCACTCAATCTTCTGCTTTCAGAAGCTGACCTCCGCTCGAACAGCAGTGAGAAAGCGTGATCGAAGCAGTGGAGTGATGTGGTTTGTGACCTTTATGTGCACTCTCCTAGGCTACCAAGCAGCCCTACGAGCACACGGTGGAGCACTGACCTCTTGGGTTATAGCATCTCCTCGCTTTGTAGACAGCGATAGCTCAGCACTCGCCTTCGTGCGTGCCAATCGTGAAGGTTTACTGCAACTAGCACCCTTAACGGTGCTTTACCTGGCAGCTCAGGAAGTGGGATTGCGGTTTGTGTGGCTTCCTCAAGCATCTCGCTTGAAGACTCGGCAGGTTCGAGGCTGGGCTTCGTCTAGCTGTGCTGCCCTTGCAGCAGCTGCTTGTAGTGCGTGGGTGCTCTGTGGACTTGCATGGTATGGGCTGCAGGAACCTTCGAGGCGGCTCGCGAACGCTAGCTACGTGCTGCTTGCGGTTGCCATTGGCACGACTCTGCTTGCCCTCGTGCTCGCAGTGCACATCGCCGCAGCTGCCATGCCTAGGTCGACCACTCTCACTGCTCTAGGAGATCATCAGCTTGCTGCTTTCGTCGCTGCCAACCTCCTCACGGGTGCTGTGAATCTCTCACCTCTCAATACGATTCGCGCCTCCGCTACCACCGCTCGTGCTGTGCTCACGGTTTATTTGCTCCTAGTAGCCGGCGCTGCACGATTAGCTGCGCTAAGATGGCCCACTACCAAGAGCCAGCTCGCGAAGGAGCCCATAGAGACAAGAGATGAAAGGGGGCAACGAAGAGGGGCTCCAAGGAAAACGGACAACTCAGTTGGAGAGCAGACAAGAGAGGGCAAGGCAATGAAATTGCGGTATCGGGGATTTTGATCCGTTATGATCCTGTAGATATTTAGGTTTTGATATAATTTGGAATCCTCGAGCTCATTCAACTCACACTAATAATCACTAATGCACTGCACGTGCGTCGCTGTGTCGTGGCGTTTGCTTTGTATCCTTCACAAAGAGAATAAGAGTGCCAAAAGCGAGCACTTCCGTATCTTCCGTTTTTCCTGCTGGGCAACTGCCTTTACTCCTGTGCCTGCGCTACTTGTACTGTTTTCCCCAGTCCAGTCCCCCCCTCTCGGGGGAGGTGGGCTCAGAAAATTCTGACTTCCGACCTTCCTGCCTTCCTGCTGATCCGATTCCTGGTTGTTTGCATGTGCTTTTTTCTGAGCCCCACCCCCGAGGGGGGGGGCTGGATTTAGTAACTATCAGAAAGGGCGCCATTTAGTAGGCCTTCGCAACGACCTCAGTGTCGTATCTGTAACTGTAACTGTTGCGAGCTCGTTTTTTTTTTTCCAAATATTAAATTATCGTCGACCTTCTTGGATGCAGAATTTTGATGTTTGAAGATTCTTTGACACCCCTCAATGGCTCTTCATTGCTTATTTCGGCGTGCCAGTCACAATGTGCAGCATCGATCCCATGCGCGCGCGCTATCAATGGTGCAAAGTATTGAACCTAACACAGTAGGTCTAGACTCGGCGTGGACCCTTGCGTTTCAAGACGTGATCAAGGTGAGTGCTTCGGAGCGCTTGTTCTTGATGTGAAATATTTGTGCCAATGGTCTTATTAGGTGTGGTTTCGAATGTACCATGGATCACTTATTTTTCATAACGATGTTGATACTTCTTCTTAATAGGGTGTCGATGGCAGTATGGCGTTTGAAGACAGCGCTCGTCTCCTCCGGTTCGAATTTTGCCAAACCAAAAGCGCTTGTGTATCGTGGCATATTTTTCTGCAATGCGCGCTACTTTTAATGCACTTCATTACATTTAGGAGATTGGATATAATAAATGATCTATTCGTTCACTCGGTAGGGATATTACTCAAACAAATTTGCTGCGCGCTTCGGACATTGGTACCAACCCTGAGCGGTTCTTCGAGGCACACCGGCTCTTGGCTCAGCACACAGTGGCGCACGGGCCCGGGTTTTGGATTCGATTCACCGTGCACTACAATTTGTGCATGGGCACCGTGATGGCCGTTGGAACCGATGCCCAAGTGGCTGCTTTGGACGACTACCAGGCAGCGGGCCAGCTCGGCTGCTTCAGCCTGACAGAGAAGCTTGCAGGGGTGCAGTCTGGCCTGGTAGTCGAGACGACTGCCACCTATGACGACGAGAACGGTGGCTCCTTTGTGCTGCATACGCCTCACGATGGCGCTCGGAAGAATTGGATTTCGCAAGGCTTTGTGGCAGACAAGACCGTGGTGCTTGCAGATTTGATCGTGAAAGGACAGAGCGTGGGGCCGCACGCATTCATCATGGACCTGCGCCAAAACGGGGAGTTAGTGGAGGGCGTTACAGTGGCAGACATGGGCAAAAAGACCGTGGGCAACGACCTCGACAACGCGTGGATTGCCTTCGATCAAGTGCGGCTTCCCAAATCAGCTCTCCTGTCGAAGCATGCGGATGTGGTAAAGGGAGACTACCAACTGCTCACTCCTGACGTGCGCCCCTTCGATCTGATTGGGCAGAGGCTCTATACTGGTCGCGTCGCCGTCGCCCAGGCCGCGCTCGAGTACCGCAAAATCCTATTCCAGAAGGCGCAAGCTTACACCGATGCCAAGCGCACCTATGCGCGGGACCCGCATGACTTGCCAGTTCTGTCGGAGGTGCCTCAGCTAAAAGCACTCTACACCGAGAATGCAGCGAAGGTGGCGGATATTGAAGCGTTTTTGACCGCTTGCGAGGCGGACTTGTGCGCGTCACTGCGTGCGGGCGCCGTGCCTTCGTCTGACCTGGTGGATGCGATTGCCACCGCAAAGGTGTTGGCAGTCGAGGACAGCATCGCTTTTTGCTTTCAGCTCAAGCAAGAAGTAGGGTCCTTTGCCCTAATGCACGACGCAGGCTTCAAGCACTTGGACTTCTTGCAGTGCTGCAAGTTTGCCGGTGAGTACATGTAAGATAGCTGTGTGAAAGCATGGATTTGTTGAACACCTTTTACTTGTCTTGGCCTCTGCTTTGCTAAACATTGCCTTTCTTGCCCAACTTTCTGTGTGCGTTTTAATGGTGTCTCAGAGGGCGATAGCCGCATTCTCATGCAGAAAATGGCCCGCGACTCGTTCAAGAGTTTCACAAAGAAAGGCGAAGCTGGCATGGACCCTGCAGAAGCAGCCCAATGCAAAGCCTTGGCCACAGGTTTGGAGACGCAAATGGCCAAAGGTTTGAAACAGCCGGAAGCATGGTCGGAGGAGTGGCGTGCTGTGTATAGTTTGGCCGAAGCAGTTATGGCCAGGGTCCAGCGAAACTATGTTCATGCGAAGTGAGCTGCCGCTAGCCAGAATTACACTGCAGATGAGAAAAGGGCGCTTATGGACCGCTGGGACGAAGCGCAGGTCTTATTGGTTTTGACTGGGCTTAGGTGCGGGTGCTATGTTTGACTACGTGTCACTAAACACGCATGTAATCATGAAATCATGAACCATGTAAATAAACATTTCACATCCATGGAAGTCCGAGGTCCGGAGGTCCGAAGAAGAAGCCGGTGTTTAGTGTTCGGTGGATATATTGATTAGCTGTTCATAAATAGGGACGAATTAGAGAAGCCACAGTGGAATTGCGAGCAATAAGAAAGCGAGTAGATATGGCGGGAATTGAAGGAAATGATGGTCTATAGATACACGCAAGCTACACAATAATACTTCAAATGATACATGGCACGGTTTTGTCATCTCTGCGACTTCTAAATTCATATCACTTGCCCTAGATCAAAACATTTTTGTAAAAGAATGACGAAACGCGGAAAAAACAACAGCATTCATATTCAGCTAAATAGCGGCTATAACTGAGCCACGGAGGTGTCTTGGAAGAGGACCTTTTTCAAAGCAGCTCGTTTCGTCGTATCAAAGCCCGCTCGATCAAGATAGCTATCCACTGACCCATATTCGCTGCGTACCCCTGCGAGAGTCCCCACCATTACTTTCTTTGGACTGCCTCGAAAATAAGACCAGGATATTTTTGCACTACTGCTCTTTTTTTTCTGCTGATCAAGCAAGGTTTCTCTAGCATAGTCATCACCATCTCCTTCTCCAATGAGAGGACCTGACTCAGAGTAGCTGTCCACTATTTCAGTGTCGCTGCAACCGGCTAGAGCTGCCAGGAACATCGCTATCACTCCAGTTCGATCTTTGCCCTTCTGGCAGTGAAAGATGACTTGGCCTCTTTTTCCCTCCGCTAAGCAAATTTCAAGCGCTGACTTTATGGCGGCTGGAGCTGTGGCTAGCATGATCAAGTAGAGGAGTGGTAAGCCACCGTCCTCAAGATGCCTAGCCGCCGCACGATCCAAAGCGCCATTGGTGAATATTGTGTTTAAAGTTGCCATTATCCTTTGAGCAGGCGGCATGCGCCTGATAGCCTCTTCCCAAAAGGCGTCCACATCTTCAAGCAAAGGAACGTGATAAAGTCTAGGCCCATCATTGTTATCCTCAGGGCACTGAAGCTGCGAATAAAGGAGAGTTGCGCCTTCACTGCGGACTGCGGCACCTTTTGATATTTCGTCTAAATTCCTGAGGTCTACGACACAAGCTAAAGAGGGCAAGAGCGAGCTAGTGCCCTCGACTGTAATGGAGTCCAAGGACGCAGACCGATAGATTCCCCGGTCTGCGGGGCTGGCACCTATCAAAGCTGGTCTGAAGTTTAAAACGCCAAACGATTTGAGGTCAAGCCCGCATGCTAGTCTCACTGCCAAGCCTATGAAGACTTGAGTAAATAAGATACGGCGATACATGCGGCTAATTAGAAATTTGTATGCTGAGGCTTATGCCTACACCATGCTGGTTACGGACGAGAGAACGAGATGGTACGTACGTAGATGAGCTGCACTAAGTTAGAAGATGTCTAGCCAGCACTAGCTCAAGATAAAGATAAAGATGATGATAATGTGATGATGCAAAATCACTTGCGTTCTTACGTGGCTGGTGCGAAGAGAGAGCTATATAAGTCGTCTTTTTGTCTAATTGATGCCATGATGCCATGATAATGAAATTTGACGAAGCTAGTACAGGGGTTACTTTTTAAAAAAGTAGCTGGCGCAACTTTCTGGCAACCGGCGCCTCTGTTTTCTCCTGTGGCGCGGTCGCCTGCCTTGCTTGTCTTCACTTGTTCTCCGTGGAAACGGGCCGCTAAAGACCCACCCGCTGTGCGATCAACAACTACGGTTTCGAATGAAACCAAAATTATTTTTTCGTAATTTTCACTTCTACTTCTTGCCTTCAGCCCTGTACCTCGCTCCTTTATTTATACTCCTAAAGTTTCCAGTTCCTTTGAACTACAAATCTTCCCACACGAGCCTAACGCCAATGATCAATGAAGTATATCCCCCGGTTCCCGCGTGCCTGCCGACCTGATTTCAGTTTGTCTGTAACTGTTCTGCAACTGCAATACCGCTATCGCAAATAAATATATACCTATACGTGGCACTACCAAAATAACCGCGCTCTTGGGCTTGGGCTATCCGAAACGACAGCGAAGTCAGGCCAGCCATCCCGTGTGCTTGAATAAGGGCTCGCGCCCAGGAAATAATCAATAACCCTGCTTCAGTCATTTCCGTCTCTACTCGTGTCAGTAACAGCGCCCTCAAGGTAGGGCTTTTCCTTAGGATTCCACTTCGCTCCTGTCTTCGAAGACGTCGAAAAAGTAAGATGCCATCGGCGCATTGCAAGAACTAACCATAGGCCAGTAGGCATCAAACCAGTGCAGTTGCGTGCAGCTGTGCAACAAGGCCTTCTGTGCGAAGTTTGATGTACATGAGCCTGGTGAGTTTCGAGGCGAGATCCTGAAAGCCGTTGTTGGCAGCTAAGATGGCAGCATCTTCGCCACTGGGCAACCGCCCGCATACATCCACAAGCTGGCCAGCGCTGTTGCAAAAACGATCAATGATTCGGTGCTGTCCGCCTGACGCTGCACAATGAAGCGGCGTGTAGCCCTTGCTGTCGGAAGTGGTTGGGTCAACACCAAAGTCAAGCAAGGCGTCGACTGCGCCTGCATGGCCTTCGAAGCATGCCTTGTGCAGACCACTCTGCCCCACTGGTGTGAGCGCGTGAGGATCAGCCCCAGCAGCTACAAGGGCCTTGAGCACTCCCTCGTGCCCACCGGACGACGCGAAGTGCAGCGCTGTAGTGCCGTGCATCGTCTTGGCGTTGACGTCAAGTAAAGGTGGCCCCTCGGGCGCCTTCAGAGCAAGCACTGTAGTCACAATAGGCAGGTGACCCGCGGCTGCGGCTTTGTGAAGCGCATTTGCGCCTCCAGCTGACTGAACGGTGGCAAGGGCACCATCATCTAGGCCAGCCAAATACTTGAACACGCCAACTTCACCCTTGGCAGCGGCCACGAGCAGAGGTGTCATGCCTTCTGAAGTCGCTGATTTCGATTTCGCCTCTCCAGTTTCAATCAACCACCGCACTGTCTCGAGGTGCCCCCCATAGCTCGCGTGGTGCAACGGCGAATAACCCTTCTCGTCGAGCGCATCTACCAAAGGTTCATCTTTCGACGAAGTGCTTGTATTAGCCCATTCTACCAGGACAGCGAGACACTCAAGTTGGCCATGCTTTGCGCATAGGTGTATTGCTAGTTCCCCCGCGGTAGTTCGCGCAGAAAAAGCAGTGCTTCCTTGTGTTTCGAGAAGTAATTTTACACACTTGGCATGGCCCTTGACGGCGGCAGCATGCACTGCTAGCCAACCGTTGACACGCGTATCTGGACTATCCGAGCTAATAGCGGCTGCCAGCTGATCGATGTTGCCAGTAGAGGCTGCATTGTATAGAGCGCTAGGCGGAACGGGTGGATTGGCGGCAGTTCCGAAAAACCAAGCGAAATCAGGGGCAGCCATTGGAAAATGACAGTGGCCTTAAGCTTAACCAACTCTACAGCTGGAGCAGGACAAAAAGTTACAAGTTTCCGCCTGGTGAAGACACTCCAGTAGAAATGCGTGCGTCTAGTGTTGTACTGCAGTATTGAGCTTCACTTCCTGCTGCACGTTAAAGACAGTAAGCTATAGGAGAGTAGTAGACTGACGGCAGGCAACAGCAGCTAGAAGCACAAGACCCAGCAGCCAGCAAATGCGGGCAGACTGACTTCCACAGATGATGATAGCTACTACAGATAGCTAAGGCACGACCAACGAAATCGGGGAAATCGAAGGGCCCAACGGAAAATTGACCTACTTTTGACCATCGACGCAGCAGGGACAAGTGAGAGTACCGGTCAATGCGCAATTGTCTAGTCTAGTCTAGTTAATACTCTCCCAATAACAAAGAAAAACAAGAACACAGTAGTCACAGAGGCACCAAAAAAAGTGCTTGTGAGGCGGAACTTTCCTCGGAAATGAATATTTTATTTTGGCTA
>Ga0307982_1002762_pt1 | contig 14092 bp, 14 predicted proteins | sample OrgLakmetagen989_FD_201847 | JGI IMG/M metagenome (GOLD analysis project Ga0307982, IMG submission 201847) | Saline water microbial communities from Organic Lake, Antarctica - #989 | ecosystem: Environmental > Aquatic > Non-marine Saline and Alkaline > Saline | place: Antarctica: Organic Lake...
CGTGAGGTCTACATTCTTGCCGACAGTCCTAGGTATTAATACTGCTTTAGAAGTACCAGAGCGGGAAATATGGCTGAATGCTGAAAGCGGTTTCACCGTAGCTCCGTCCTATAAACCGGATTTGAAAACATAACGGGACAACGGCAATGGCACGAAGGCAGGCCCGGGAGACTATGCAGACGCCGGCTAGTTGGCTTCGTGTCTGTTCTCTATTGACTACTGGCATTCGGCTAGGTTAGAATTTCCGCGGAATTTTTTTAGCCCTTGCGCGGGAATCCCGCGTAAACGGGAATCGCAACCCCGGTACTAGCTCGAGTTCGAAAACAAAGGCATGTAAAACGGCGGGGTTTAGGTATTTAGAAACGCCTTCTATTTTAAAATTCGAATTTTAATTATGATTCTAAATCAAAATTCGAATTATTATTCTAAATTTATAATACTGGGTACTTTTTAAGGCATACAGGTTATCATTCACCGGGTTTTAGCCCACTAGATCGCAAAGCCGCCTCCGTAAAGCACGTGTCTAAACGAAATCACAACTGACTTCAAAATTAGTGTCGCATCGGCATTTTCCCTCCAGGCCGAGATCCGAGCGCCTTTTCTGCCAACCACCACTCAGCACTTCTGCAATGCTAAGCATAATACCTGGCAACAAATCGCTTAAACAGTTGTACTGATGTTCACATGAATGCCAAGGCCGAGGATGATGGTGCCGAGCAAGACCATGAGAAACCAAAAGATGAAGTAAGCGTGCTTGAGCGTGACGGTGCGTGTTTTCCCCGAGATGAGAATGCAAGCCGGGTCAAAGACGAGGGCCAAAAAGATCATGGCTGTCACGATGCCAACACCTGCTCCATGCCACAACAACATCCCCCGACGCACACGCACACAGTTACAGTTGAAACGTGTAAGCAAATACATCAATGAGATCTTCGCAATACGAATGGAGAATATGTAAATGTGAAAAGGTCAACAAACGGAGTGAAGTCAAGGTCTTGTGCTAATGAGCCGAGCTCTAATCTTTACTGTACATTACGTACCGTAAGAAGTAACGCGCCCTACGTCGCTGAGTCCGGTTAACCCAAGTTGAATGGTGGCCGACAGAATAGAAAGGCACAAGAAGGAGACCAGAAAGATGAGCCAGTTGACAATCCAGTCTCCCGGCCCACCGTGACCGAAAGAAGACCAACTCGAGGCGTCGTGTTGCGCCTGGATGTGCACGCAAGTGGGTAAGTGCATGGGTCAAAGACAGAAAGGACACTCAAAGATTGATAAGAGGCAAGCTTGATTAGGAAAACGGGCGTTTAAAGCAGAATAAAATGCAAATATATTTATTTCATTTACCATGATGATCTTGTACGCTGACACCGAGCCAGAATAGAACGCCACGCCGTGCAGCGGGCAATTGACGAAGTACATTTGTTGGGAGCGCAAGATGGAAATGTCTTTTGGGCGCTGCCCAGCTACCACCGACCACCCTTTCACTTCGATGATGTTGATCCATTGCAGCACTTCCCAGAGAAGGCCCCCAATGCTCACCACCACCAGCGAGTACTTGAAGGGAATGTCCCCCGCGTTGCACATGTAACCCGGCAGCACCAGGCACCAAAAGTACGCAGGCCAAGTGTTGAAAAAGTACGTCGAGTTGTCGAAAAGCACCACGTATCTGACGCATCAGCAGGCGCGGTAGCAAAAGCAGCACAGGAGTACAACACCAGACAATGTAAATCAAAGGAATGAGTGCATATACTGTATATACTCGTAGACTGACAAGAGAAATGATCAAAGATGAGGCTTTGACAAGAACAGCGCGTCGTATGGCACTTTTGTACCGATAGAGCAAAGGAGAGAACGAGTGACACTAAATCAACCTCCCATCGAAAGCATGACGACAAAAAAATACTTCATTTCTCATAATTCTACAAACCTGAGAAGATGGCCAAACCGCCTCGACATCGCCAGCGTCCACATGAAGGTCACCAGCACAAAGTAAAGCACGTAAATGGCTACAAACGCGCGAACAGAAGCTATCCCGTTGCCCGTGCAACTCAGCATGCCAAAAATAGCCACCGCCATGGGCAGCACCATCAGCACCAGCACCACCCACAAGAACGGAATCGCGCTGCTGCCCTCGGTCCGACCGCCAAACACCGCAAGCCAAAACAGCTGCACTGCGCCGCGAGACCATCGGAAGATAGCCGCTAGGAAATCTTTGTTGTCTTTTGGGGTGCCGAAAATGAGTTTTTCGTAGTGGTAGGTGCCCTCATAGCCTTCCAAAATCACCTTGTGACTGGTGGCGGTATCTTCGATCATCGTGCGCTCTTCGTATTCAAAGCCTTTCTCAATCGCCCACACACAATTGGTGCCGCAAGAGGTGACACAACCGACGCCGTCTCGCATACAATTCACGTACCTGCATTATTCAAAATAGGTCAGAATCAAGGCGAATCATTGAAATCGTCACGATGAAACTAAACAAGAATTTAATTTCAAAAAGTGAATACATATGAGCACCACGGAACCAAAGACACAGGATGACAAGACCAAATACATACATCAAATCGTGTGCAACATTTTATTGCGTCTTACCGGAAAAGGTATTCGTTTTGCATATCCAAATAATCGGTGGCCAGTTCTACGCCAATGAAGTTTTGAGGCACTTGGCAGTACTTGACTGATGGTTGCAGGCTCACTTCGCCTGCGCGCTCTCGGAAGAAGTGCAAAATGGTTTGCTCCCAGAACCCGGGGGTCACCATGTGCCGGCAGTCAAAAATTGCAAAGAGGGTCAGGGACGGCAACTGTTGGTTCATGGGGTCCGACGCGGCGCGCTCGTGCTCTCGCTCCTCTAGCACCTTCACTGCAAAGTTCATGCCCCCTGCTTTGCCCCGGCACCGCAACAGCGGCGCCAAAATGCTGAGCGGGAGCTGAATGAACGCGTTGGAGCTCAGCTGGTGCGGCTGCCGCTGATGAGGGCCACCGCCTAGGGTGCTGCCTTGCAGGTCGGGGTTTTTGGAGACGGCGGGCAGCAGCAGAGCCGCTTTGCTGTCATCGTCCATTGCCGAATATTCGCCGTCCTCTTCTCCGCCGCTCCCGCCGGGGCCTCCTTGTGACGAGGAGGAAGAGCCTCCGTGGAGCAAGGGAGACCACAAGGCCTTTCCTTCGGTTTGGGCGTCGGAGTAAAGCTCCTCGAGGTACGGCTTGTTGGCAATCATGTCCTCGGACAACGTGGACAATTCCACAAACTTCACGCGACGACCGTCGACGTTCCGATCCGCCAAAATTTCCCGCACCTGTTGTGAAGAAGAGATGTAGAAAAGTGAGAAAGCGGCGTTGAAAAATACGTACAGCGCAATGAGTTGAGCTCACGAAATATTGTGCACAAGCGTACGTTCAATCCGATTCAGGAGTGCGCAATTTGATCTTTCGCATCTTACACTCACCTTCCCGTAGCACCGCCGCTGGCCCTCCCACTTTGACAAGCCCGCCGGGTACGAGGGCAGCTCGATGTCGCCGTTTAAGCACGCGTACACCCCGGGCTGCAAATTGCGCTTCTTGAGGCTGGTCCCGTCGCGGCGCTCGGGTTTGGCGCGGGTTCCGTACATCAGAGTCGCGGGCACCCAGGCGTGGTGGCTGCCGCGGTAGACTCCGAGGGAAATGTCGCGCTGGTCGATGAAGTCGTAGAGGACCTGGATATAGATCGGTGCATGTAAGAAGAACAAAAAGGGTACCATGATGGGAGTTCTCATCATTTGAACTAAAAAAGGCAAGTCACACTTGACGAACAAAGAAAGAGGACCACCATTTAATTCATTGTTATCAATTAGCGATGAAATTAACACGGCTGAGCTTTCAGAGACGCCTACAACATCTATCTCCTCTATTTAAAAAAAAAACATTTTGAGTTGCCAAAATCTGTAATAGTATTCATACCTCGCCCGTGGTTTTCTTGAAATTGTCGTACGCGTCCAAAAAGCGGCCGCTCGCTTTGCCCGCGTCGCCGCCCTTCTTGTCGCCCACTTTGGCCTCGGGAGGCAACAGTTTCAAGCTCTGCGCGCAAGCGAGGGACGTTGCGTCGAGCTTAGCAAACGCTAGCACGTCGGCGCTGAATGGGTCGATTTTGCCGACGGGTTTCTTGGCGGTGTAGGCCACGTCAATCAAGCTGTGCGCCCACTGCAGGACGAAGCCCGACATGGAGGGGTTGTTGAGCCAATCTTTCAAACCGTCGAGATGCACCTACAGGGTTGGGGTTGGTTGTTCGTGTCAGGGCGTTGTGTGAACCACAAATGAGAAGACATTGCAGATTTTTTTTCAAAAGTCCAACTACCAACAACGAGTACGCATGCAGCTAAAGTCACTCGCACAATACTTACACACGTAAGCTCATCCACACCCAGATGTCTACACACCCGCGCTCCCGTCTTACCATCGTCGGGCCTTCTTCATCGATGCCGTCGACGCCGCTCCTCTCCGCGTAAGCTTGGGCCCTCAGCGCGACTGGCGTCTCGTAGCGGCCTCCGTCCTCGGCCACACTCCCCAAAGACTGCATCGAGGCGCCGCGCACGCGCGAAGGCACCACAAATGACGGTCTGTTGTTGGTCCTGCCAGTGCTTGATGAGCCTGCGTCTGCCTCCGTAGAGCTCTGGTTTGAAGCCGTGCTACTCTTGGCCGTAGTAGGATCTGCTTGCTTGCCTTGGTCATCAACAGGCAGCTTGAGTGACTCGTGCTCTTTGGAGCCTAGGGGCACATCCCAGCCACTCCAGACCCGCCGATCGCCGAGGCAGTTGACCAGTTCGTAGAGCTCGTAGGCGAAGTGGAGCATGGAGAGCTTCGACTCGGGAATACCGAACTTCGCCGCCGACTCGTGCATGTCCTGATATGATGGGAATGATCAAAATAGATATTAACGTTTCTGAAATTCGCGCAAGGAAAAAAAAAATAATGACGAAGGGTTTCTACGACAGAATAAACAGCAACGAAAATCACCTCGAAAGCGTCGAAGTTGCGCTCGATGTCCACCATGGACACTTTGGCCGCTTCCGAGTCCTTCTTGAAGCTGTCCAAGCCGCGGCTCAGTTGGTCCGAGGGGTCCCGCAACCGCGCCGCCCAAAACTTGCACATCCCGACCGTGTCCTCCTTGCGGCCATGCTCCACGTGCAAGAAATGCACCAAAGTGTCCCACAGCGCGTAGCAACCCGCGCGCGTGCCCTCGTCCTGAAAGAAGTCGTATTGCCGCGCGAACGGGTGCAACAGACCGGATGCCACTTTCCCGACTACGTTGCGGAGCACCCAGACCTTGTTTTCCGACGCTGAAATCGAAAAGGAGATGCATTTCACCCCGTCTAAAATCGCGGGGTTTTTGTCCAGTGTGTGCAGGCTCGGCAGCCGCTCGGCGGCGCGACCGGTGACCCCGGCACCCGGCAAAGAGGCCACGGTGATGGACACGTAAGACATGAACATGAAGATCATAAACACCCAGTGCCACCCGGGGGGCGTTTGGGTGAAGTAAAATTTGGCGCCAAAAATCACAAAGGTGTCTTCCACGGGCACCCCTTGGTATATTTCAAAGTCATCTTCGGAGGTGAGCGCGCCACAATCGGCGCTGTCGTCGTCGTCGACCTATCAAGAAGAAAAAGCAATGACAAGAGAAAGAATTAGAGACAAAAGAAACAAAAAACTATGAGTCAAATGCCCGCAAATTGCTGTAAACACAAAGAAATTGCAAACAATTCGAGAAAACAAAAACACACACGTAGTAGTTGGTATCGCTTCCAAACTACAGGCACAGTATGCAACAACATGTGCTCACCAGATAATCGTCGACGCCGCTAGGATAGCGCTTGTTCGTGTTAGGTCCCGTTTTCGAGGTGCACACTTTGCCAATGAGGTCGCGCAATGGGATGCGGCCATTCTCGCAGCGCGGCGGGTCGTTGATTTTGGTGCCACACGACCCCCCACACGCGCCCACCACCGCCAAGCACGTGTCGTCGAAAGGTGGACCCTTGGTAGGTGGCAAAGTCGCAAAGTCAAAGTAGTTGTCAATCACGCACGCCACCACGTAAGCGGGGCCAGGGCGGCCGTGGCAGCACTTCATCAGCTGCTGGTCGGTCTCCGATACCGCGTAGTCGTCCCCTGTAATCACGTGCTCCGACGCAGACGCCAAATGCCGCTGCAGGTCCTGCGTCAAGGCATCACTCCGGCTGCTGCTCCCGGAAGTGGCCCAGTCGACAATGCTCTTGCCTCGCAATCCGCTGCCTTCCTCGTCTTTATTTGCTTGGTAGAATGCGCCATTAGCTGCTGTTGCGGCAACAGCGTCTGCCACGCTAGCGCGTTCCTTCGCGACTCGCGCTGCCAACTCTTCTTGCTCCTGGTGGTACGCAGCGACTTCCTCTGGCTGTGATGCATCGACGTAGGGAGGCAGCAATGTTTCTGCTGTCAACCTACGCACCTCTTCATTGTTCCCCTCTTGCACCCTCGCTGCAGGAGCTCCTGTAGTCACATCTTCGCCGCTCACGACAGCGTCATCGATTGATGGCGTAGGCGCAGGCATGGGACTGGGCGCACAGTTGCTGTCGTCATCGTCGCAAGCGCTGGTAGGCCTGGGGGTGACTTCTAGGCTGGGCGCATAAGTCAATTGTGCAGGCACTTTGCAGACGTCCAAAGTTTGGTTCAGCTCGGTCTGCACCGAATTCAAAATCGTGGGCTGCGACGACTGGTACCACGGGCCTTCCCACTTGTCCGAGGTGAAGGTAATCACGTACTGCGCTCCGTCAGACTGCGCCGACACGTTGTTGACCTGTTTGCAGAATATGCGTTGGATAGTGTGTAGATGGTTCGTCTCGCTTATTAGAACAAGAGCACCGAGGAGAGCAACAAACATTCTCCAACAAATGACACGCAGATGACACGCACACGTAGTGGAGAAAAGAGACCCCCCTCCCCCCAACCACCACACACCTACCTGAACTTGAATCGGCCACCGTGCCGAGCCCGGATAATAGTGACAGCTGGCGCAATTGTCAGGAGTGCCGAGCGGTTCGCCCACGAACTCAACGCTGCCCCAGGGGTTCCAATGTGGGTGCGGATTGGTGTGCTTGATGTGATCGATCGTCATCAACTACACTCCCGACATACCCACCCCCCAAACACGCGTGCACGCACACACAAAAGAAGTGAGCTAGTAATGTAAAAATATGATTATGCAAAGCATTTATAAGAAACACTCGCACATCCTTGGATCCTTCGGCAAAGAAAAGATACCATTGCTTCAAATGAATCGACGATTGACGATTTATTCAAGGAGTAAGACACGAAGAGAAAAACTCGCCAATCAGTCTAAATTATTGGACTAAGTTGCACATTTGCCTAACTTTTAGGACAGGAATGACCATGGCTTGCGAGTCAGAAGCGGAACGAACCTTCATCCAAAGCGGCCATCCGACGAGAATGGTGTAGGTGCATATCCGATAAATCCTACCCGGCAAGGCGACAATAAAGCAAAATAGGTAAAGACAAAAGACACCAGAGCTCCGATTACAATCAATTGCACGTGTGCTAGAGTTCCCTCATGTGGGCTGTCGCAATCAGGAATAGCGCGCGCGACTCACAGGCGTGATGATAGCGTCCGATTGTAGCGCATTTTGCCTTTTTGTCCAACCCTTGCCTCTCTATCTCTTGATCTTTTTTTCTTTGTGCAAAACTGCAGCTTCTTGAAGAACGCTGGTTGGTGCAAATTTTGTAAACTGTCCTTCAGGTTAAAACTCAGTGACCGCGTGGATTGAGCCACATCCACCAGCGGACACAGGAGCGCAGAGAGGGAGCTTGTCAATAAATGAGTTCATCTACCTGCACTCCGAGTTGTTTGGAACTTTGAGTAATTCCGGTGAAACTATCGAACACTATGAAGTTTAGCGAAAACACCAGTGCCATACACAGAAAAAGTCTGTGGAAAAAGTGACCGCTACCATCACTTCCATGGCCACTCGGGCATGTGCGCCTGATTAGCTTCCTAGTTTTAGTTTACGCTTCTTCGCTTTTCTTCTCTACCTGTTAGCCTTCTAATTCCGGCCCTTCGGTTCGGGGCCTGTCCAAAAGAAAAAGTGATGATAAGTGCAGAAAAAATCTTCACTTAACTTTTGAGACAGGCCCCGAAGGGCTGAAATTAGATGGCTTACAGGTAGAGAAGAAAAGCAGCGCGAACTAAACCTAGGAAACTTATCAGGCGCACATGCCCGAGTGGCCATGGAAGTATTGATAGCGGTCCAAAGTGGCACGCTCTTCCATGCTCTGAGAGTTCAGCTCAAAAGAAGAGTTCCGCCCGCAGCGGAGGGGACTACAACGATGTCCCTAAGGCGATCGAGAAGAAGAGTCGCCCATCCCCGAACAGCTGCTTAACTTTTCGATTTCTGAACTTATCTCCACTTTAAGGTTCACAGTGATTTGCCTTCATCACTTCACTTTACACTACTTTTTTCTTTCACTTGTTACAGCCAGTTGCGAGTGAAAAGAATCTCGAGCCTTCTAATTCCGGCCCTTTGGGGCCTGTCTCGAGAAGAAACACTCATGTTAATAAGCTCTTGAGGGGTAAAAATTAGTGATTTTTGTTAGAAACTGAGGGAGTTTTGCTCTAGCTTCTAGAGATTTGGGCCTTTCTTATCTGCCTGTCTGTCGGTCGCCTAAGAAAGTGAGGGAAGATCACGCGGGAATCTAAGAAACGGCCAAAAAAACGAGAAGGTCGGCCGTTTTCCTGCTTTCTTATCACCCGCAACTGGCTGTATATATGATATCGACAGTGAGAGATTCAACGAGGAATTTCAAGGGCCGTGACTCTAAAAAATGTCTAGATTTATCCGAACCCAAGAACCCACTCCCCCCAGGCGTGTTGCGTGTACCTAGGACACAACACAAAAATTGGCACCTAGCCCCCTCCGACTTGATTAATTGAATGGCGCTACGTGCAGTTGGAGCCACAATTGGCCTTTTAGAACGAATCCCTAGCGCATTTGTAACTCCAGCATTCTTTGATTCGCCTTATGCTTCGCTTAAATTGAATATCATAATTTTTATAGCTAAAATTCTTCCATAATACGATAACACCGAAAGGCAAGCAAATAACAGTCGCAAAACAATGCGCCAAAACAATTATAACACACACGCAAGCATAACCACAACGCACTGGCCGCAACGCCACCGAATACCATGCATAATTAAATCCAGGTTTCCGTATTCCCAGGCAGCGTACAAATATTCAACACGTGAATCGAAATCGTGCCCGTTTATTTGAGATATTTGATGCGCGGTGGGCGCGTGGATAATGAAAGGGGGCGAATCCCGAATCGCAACAACCTAAGCTGCATTCCTTCTGTCTCCTTGGGTGCGAAATAGGAATTTGATTTATACCTCGGGCCGCTGCAATTCCGGATATCAAAGAAGATCAATGGTTCGGTTTCGGAATTCACTTCGGAATAGTCCCGTATTTCGGTCGAATGTCCCGGATGTCGCGGAGATTCAACTGCTTCAGACCGTTTCCGTAAATCGCAAATTTGTCTGCCTCCATCTCAACTCCCACTCCCCTGTCCCACCTCGACCTCCACGAAAAGTTTTTGCCCACTGAATCTTTAACCGCTGGAGGGAACAAGGAACAAAGGACAAACCGGCAGCTAAATGGGGTCACTTTTCGTAAGAGTGGCAGTTTTGAGCTTTTTCGGCTCTTGCGCTGCGTAAATATGTTACAACCGCCCCATAACGCATGCGCAAACCACATGTGCCATGCTCGGTGTGATCTTGTGCCGTAAATCCGCAAAAAATTATCCATTAGGTACGACATTTTCAGTTTTGGTGCTCCTTTCACACAGCAAATTCATCTCTGCTGCACTAGGAAATTCGAGCAATTTTGGCCAATTCTAGGCCTTAAATTCAATCGAATGACGCAGTTCTTCGTAGTGGAATTCCGCCTAGATGCGATCAAACTTTCGGGGCCCGGGGCCCGGGGCCCTGGCCCTATGATAGCCCTATGTGCTCGGTTAGGGGGAATCGGGAATCCCGTTGCGATTTCGATTTCGATTTGCGTATGCATATACCATGGCCAAAAAAGTTAATTTCTCAGAAATGACCCCCCTTTGGCTGCTAGTTGCTTAAAGAGCGCTTCAAAGAAGCGAACTCTCGTAGTGGTTTATCCCCTTGTTGCCGCTGCTTTTTAATTGCCAATTGGGAATTTGCCGTTTCTTTGTCACTGCGACACTGCGACTTGCCGCGCATCCCAAGTAGAAAATCTATGGTGATCTAAGATCCATGAGAATCAAAAAGGAAGGCGACGCCGTGAAGTCGTTAGGACATAGACAGGTAATAAGGTATCTAGATGTGAAATCATTACCCTAAGGCGATTTCTGTGAATTTAGAGCAGCCTGCATTTCATAGTAATGGCGGCGAGAGCGCTCAGCATCAGTTCCTAGATTCAGGAGACACCGCCCGAAGTCGATTCCGCCGTCAATGTTAACTATTGCCATCGCACCAGTTATACAGGCACCGAAGGCGGAAGGGTCTTCTGCAAGATGCGCACACGCATTCACCATAACGTCCTCGCGCGGCTGTCGAGACTTGAGCAACTGTTTCGCGTGATCTTTCCATGATCTCTTGACTGAAGAATACAAGGGATCACCAGGCCAGGAGTCCAGACCATCGGCTTCATTGCTGCCGTAACTGCTTCGCATCAATCTCACGAGCGCCACACTGGCTCCAGAAACGCAACCCACATACAATGCGCGCCCTGGCATGGCGCCGCTTGCAGCTTTATTCACATAAATACGGTAGCAATGATTATGCGCATCAATCAAGGATGCCGAATTCACAAAGAAGTGAGCGCCAGTCGTAATTGCGCACGATACGGCGCCGAGCGATGTGGACCTTCCTTCGTCCATTGGAGACGATCGTGCCGCTGTCGCGCAAACTTTCGAGTCTATTGGATGCATGTTATAAGTGCTCGCTTGAATGGTGCATGCGCCAGCGAGCATGTCCTTCTCATCCAGGTAACGACTAAACGTTGCGTAGCCTGATGTTTCGGCAATTCTCAAAGGGACTTGAGAATGATTGTGGAACATAGGTACGCGAGTAACCGTGAGCGAATCTTTGCGATCAGTGCACACAGCCGGGAAATTTCGTCGCACAGTATCAAATAGCCGCACCCATTTCAAGTCTCCATTTTTTGGCCAAGCATAGCGTTTAGGGTTCGCTTCAAAGACACCAACGGCAGTCGATATGTCGGTTGCAACCATCCATAGCCCTGTTAAACATGTAAGGTACTCGATACCAAGTTCAGCTAAAGTGTACATAGCAGGTGCCCAGCCCCCTCCAACCGCAATACAAACAGCTTCTCCTCGCCGAAGCACCTTGTAGCATTCAACATGAAGTCACGAAGACAAGTGCAAATTAAGAGATAAGGATGATGAGGTCTAGAAACCTAGAAGGCAGCACCAGTGTTCAATACCTCAACGACAGAAAGAGGTTTCTGTGCGGTCGCCAAGGACTCCACGGCAAACATGAAGGCGCCGTGACCAAAACCGTGCAAACATTCGTCTGTCCAAGAGCGAGTTGGAGTGCTAAAAGAAGCCTGAGTAGGTGAACAAAGCTTGTACATGTTCTCAACACTATCGCCCACGAGCAACTTCAATGGACCTTGGCTATAGTAGTCGTCAATTTTAGCTCTAGGGTCATCGCTAAAATACATGTCCCCACGCTCCAAGGAGTCCATCAGAATGCCCCATCCAGCTCCATGTACAAAAAAAGACCAATCTGGGTGGCTGCCTAGAAACTCCAACAATTGTGCAGGGGTGCCTGGAATGCCTTTTCTGAGCGCCAATCGCATCGCGTGTGAGCCAAGATGATGCCAATCAGCATACCCCGTGCTTTTGGCTGCTTTGGCTGTCTGAAACATTGAGGATCTGAAATCACACCAACAACAATGTTTTCGGTAATGAGTTGAGGAGCCTGAAAGAAATAAAGATCAATCCGGTGATAGCACAGCAGCAAGACTTACGCGTCGCCATTAGCGTTTGATAAGGCTACTCGAATAGCTGCAAAGAAACGCGGAAGCCCCACAGTTGCAATGCTGCTTGAATACATATCGTTCACTTGAGCCACTACGCGGGCAGATTCTGCGGCTGTTGCATTCTGATGAAACACTTCTCCGATAAACTTTTGTGCGAGACGTCGTACGACAGGGTCGCTACGATAGTCATCACTTTCAGAGTACGATGAAAAGTTTAGGCGATTTGACGCATTAAAGAGCTCGCTCATCGAGTAAGCAGGCTTTCCAGAGGCTTCAGCAAGTAACTCATGATAGCGAGCAAGATATGCTTTCCCAGAAGCTAGACAGCCCCTATCTAAGCTTTCACCTAGCCCTGGAACTATGGGTATATTGAGTGAGAGTAAAAGTACAATGCTACTGAAGCAAGTCAACTTCTGCCCATTGCGAAGGCGGCGCACCATTGGGTTGGCCCAGTGCTAGGATTATCGGTTCAATAAAGATCTGTACCTGTTTACAGGGGGTATTTTCAGTTGATGAACACCTATTATACGCTTTTTGTTCACTCTGTCGTCAGTCGTCAGTCGTCATATTCTGGTACAGGCACAAGGTGTGAAGAACCTACTCAATTTCGCGGAGACCTATACAGCGGGCAGATAATGGTATGCTTTCGAAGTTGCGAAAGTTGAAGACCATTCCACTTTCACCTTCTTGAGATAGCGCCAACCTGCGCAGCGACGCAATTATGAGCTGAAATCGCGGCTCTCTGGAGTCACAACCATCTTCCTAGTGAGAGTAGAACGATGCGCCTGAAGATATATATATCATCGCACATTTTCAAACGTCTTGATCTCGACATTGCCCAGCTCCCAGCTCCACAAGGGGCGCGCGCAATTATGAAGAACGTGGTGACAGCGCTGTGGATCGCGCTGAGATCAGACCCAGTATATCACCAGTATTCCTGATAATAGGCTCGCCGAAGAGATTGATCATGGAGCTCGAATTCGCGGAGACCAACATGGCTGACAGATAATGGCATGCTTTCGACAATGTGGAGGTTTGAGACCACATGCCACTGAAACCTTCCCGAGATACGATATATGATCCATCCATCCATCCCGCTGTTGGAGTATGGGGCACCCCTGTAGTATACAGAGGGGGTTGGCCCGTCGACTGTGCATCTTGCTTGTATGCACTGATGCCTTATCCGCGTTAGCACCGAAACTTCAGTGGGTTATGGGCCCATATGGGCTTTACGCTTCGGCCCCCGCCTCGGCGGCGGGGGCCACTCTGCGTGGTGCGCGCGGCTCGCCAAGGAACTGGATCGTACTCCTCATCATGCTTGCGAATTTTTAGCGCGCTTGATGGGTGGGAGGTGGGAGGATGTTGGAGATCCAGTGCTTCTTGTTGACACGTCAGGTGCTTCTTGTTGACACGTCAGGATAATTTTGACGTCAGAAGCCTTTTGATTTGGAGACGCCACGATAGGATTGGACGCTGTGCGCTCTGCAAATATTCGATGCTGTTCATTCTAGAAAGTGACGGCATGCATGCATGGTAGCGACGCGTATCTTTAGCGCTCGTCAAACTCCTTAGTCGTTTCCCCGGAAAACATCGGATTACGGAACTGGTGAAAGTGTTCCACACTTAGACGGGAAGAACCTTTGTGCGCCTGGTGGCTGCCATCGGTTGAAGGACGTGTAGAGTCCGACCCTTCAGTGCAGATAGAGCTGTTGGGGTGAATCCTGCCATGGAGGTCATGTGGGATAGGTGGGGTGGGTGCCGACCCACTGTCACCGAATTGGTCGGTTTTGTTTTAGCGGAAGACGCACGCCCCTTTGGTGCCGGGATTGCCAAAGGAAGTTCGCTCAGATTTATCTGGGGCCAGGAGTTTTTAAACCGAGGTCATGTTGACTGGGTTCAGCCCATGAAACCTCCATTGAAGTTATTATTTATTTTGGGAGAGTCCTCCTCGTCCACGAAGGACGCCTACCACATCGGCATAGAAGACTCAAGCTTTGGGCTACACCAAGAGCAGCTGGAGAGATAGTATCGCGGCCTAAGACTGCAGGAAGC
>Ga0307982_1002763_pt1 | contig 14092 bp, 14 predicted proteins | sample OrgLakmetagen989_FD_201847 | JGI IMG/M metagenome (GOLD analysis project Ga0307982, IMG submission 201847) | Saline water microbial communities from Organic Lake, Antarctica - #989 | ecosystem: Environmental > Aquatic > Non-marine Saline and Alkaline > Saline | place: Antarctica: Organic Lake...
ACACAACTAGCTATAATTAGATGAAACGAGCTTGTTGTGTGTTGTTGCGTTGGTTGGCAGTAGTGGAGCAACAGAAAGTCAGAAAGCAGAAAAAAGCTGGAATGCTGGAAGCAAGGGCTTTGATTCCCTAATCTAATACATGAAAACCGTTGGTAAGATGTTTGGTAAGGGCAAGAGAAAAAATGTATACGCGAGCCATCAAGGAGTGTAAGCTCGTGGCTGCCACGCTCTAGAAGTGCGCGTCGATTTCATTGTAGTACCAAGGCATCTCGAGTCAATATGTACATTGTGAATAGTATAAAAGCATTGGGGAGGGGAGGTGGGTCGGCTGATGATGGGGACAACGAGGAGGATCAAAGCCAAGAGACGTCGCGTGCCATCATCGACGAATTCGAGCAGGATAGTGATTTCATGTCATTACCAGAGGAAGATCAAGACCGCACAGTTTCAGCCTATGAACGCACAGTTGAGCGGGATTTGCTAGTGCCTCCCCGAGGGCTGCTTGAGCCTCCCTTGTCGTCCCGCCCCAGCAGCAATTCCGCGCCATCCCCAAGCGCCAATCCGGCAACTCGAGTCTTGACTTCGTGGGGACGCGAAGCGGCAACGCTGCTGCCACCCTTGAATGTGCCATCTCTGAAGGTATTGGACTGGAGCTACCACGTGGACCGCCTTGGGGAAGCGCTGCTGTGGTGCGATGCCTACCGTGCAGAGAAGCTAGTGGTAGCTTGCGCCGACGATAAACGGATCTGCGGCTACGAACCTGCCTTGTCTAATTTGGCTACTGCCCTGGCGAGCCGCGTGCGAATGGTAACAACTTGCGATGCAGTCTTTCGATACGCACAGAGCTGCGAGCGTTTGGGAAGCAATCGGAAGCAAGCGGCGTCCTTAGCAGCGGAGCTCGAATCGCTGAGAGCAGTCGTGGGCATTCACGAGGAAGAATGGCGCGCTTCCGCAGGCGAGAGAGCAGCGAGAGCCCAGCACGAGAACAGCAGGCCCATGGAAGAAAACGCTACGCTGCGCGGCGCCCGGCAGCAGCTGGCTCTGGTGCTAGGCCAAGCACTGGAGGCGAACCGGGACGGCTTCGAAGCGTGTGCCGCTGCTCGCATCGCGGTGAGGAGAACTTCACGCAACATATTATATTTTTCGCTCCAGACGAGACCTGATACGTCGTTATATGTGCAGCTCCTTTCGCCATGTGTACAGAACCCTTTTGTGGAAGTATTATTGTAGTAAGGTAGCTCATTTATTGCTGCTCTTCTCTGTTTGTATGCATTAGGTGTCGGACCTGGCCGAGCAGCTTGCTTCGTTTGTGCCACCACCTCAGCCGGACGAAGCCGACGACGGGTCCGGCGAAGGGTCATCGCTAGGGGGTGGCAACGGGGACCTGTGCGAAGGCGGCTACGTGGCCGAAGAGTCCTTGCTCGACGCGATGCTAGGGCTGCCGTCCACCAAGCACGCTGCCAGTGACTTGGCGGGCAGCAACAGCAACAAGAACGGGAGTGGTAGTGCCAGTGGTGCCAGCAGGATCGGCGGCATGCGACGAGGGTCCCTTGCATCGAAACAGGGCAACAATACCACAGCTACGACAACGCGGCGCTCCCCGATGCCCAAAGTCAACTTTGCGTCGGCCTCGACACTGGCGTCGTCGCTGTCGCGGGCCATGGACGCGCAACGGCAGCACTACCGCGAGAAGTCGAACGGGAGCGCCAGTAGTGGAGGAAGTGGAGGAGGAGGATCTATAGGCAGCCCGCATTCGGGCGGTGGAGCACCTTCCTCGTCTTCATCGCCGCTTTCACCGCTATCCTTGGACCTCAGTGTTGACAACACAGCGACAAGCGTGGGGTTTGCGGGGGGTGCGCGCGCGACTCCCGAAGTTGCACAGTTGCTCAGCAGCGTGGGGGGCGTCTCCAGCAGCTGCGCGCGACTCGTGCACGTGAGCGAGGCCAACTGGGCCGCGATGGAAAAGCTCTTGGGAGACGCACAGGAGCGTTGCCGGGCCGACATCGCAGCGCTGCGGGACAAGGTTTGTGAACGTTACGGACTCGAAAACATCAGACTGATTGTACGATGGGGACAAGGTTTGTGAACGTTACAGACTCGAAAACATCAGACTGATTGTACGATGGGGACAAGGTTTGTGAACGTTACAGACTCGAAAACATCAGACTGATTGTACGATGGGGACACGGTTTGTGAACGTTACAGACTCGAAAACATCAGACTGATTGTACGATGGGGACACGGTTTGGATAGAATTATTTCCAATTGATCTATATTTCAGGTATTTGATATGTGATAGAATTGACGACCATTCTGTTCACAGCCCATTTTGTTGCATGCGTTCTTCCTGGTGTTCTGTCTTCAGGTGACGGATTTGGAGCACACGCTGGAGATGGACGTTGCTGTCGAAGTGTCTGAGTGGGAGCCAGTCTCAAGACGAAAGCAAATTGCGAGGCTGCGGCACGCCTACGGAGGAGGCAAAAAGGAAGGCAAGTAGGTGTGGGCATGGGCGCGTTATCGATGCGTACGCCATTCCGTGGTGCTTGCGGTAATTGTGTCGGCGCTTTGTAGTTTTGCTTGAATACCTTGTTTTGGAGCTGAGCTTCTTCTTCTATGGGTTCTTTGTGTCAACTCAGGTTCTCTTCTCTTCAAGTTGCAAGGCCTGAAAGCTCGACAAGAGGCGGATTGGGAGCCCATTGCCACGGCGCTGCAAACGTCCAACCGTTTGGCGTACAACGAAGCTGTGCGAAGAAGGTACTTAGAAATGGAGGCTAGAACGAGCGGACAGATGGGACGTTAAGGATAGTGTCTCGCTTAATTATTTTTCTTTTCTTTTCTTCCATCAGCCTGGTGTCGGAAGTGGCGTATTTCGAAGCAGAACAAGCCCAGGTGGCCAAGAAGCTCGCCGAAGTGAGGGCGCAGTTGGCGTCTCACGATGCGGCCGATGCCACGGCTGCTTCCAGCCACGAGTGGCGGCTGAGCCGGGCAAAAGTGTCGAGGCGCGCGATTGGGCGAAGGATGGCGCGGCTGGTAGCTACGGAGGCCACCTTAGCAGTGGGCGAGCGATGCACGGGTAAAGGAGATAACAAGTGTTCACTACCCAAAGTGACTTCAGGTTGCCACAGTCCCTCGCCAATTTGCGATTACAAAATTCGTATGAACTTATCAACTCTTGGAACTTTTACTGGTGTGTTTCGGGTATTTGTGTTTCTCGGTGTACCATAACGTCTCGACAGCTTTGCTTCGCCACGTGAGCCGATGGTTGTGGCGTGCACTGGTAGCCAGGCTGCAAGCACTGGACGCGTCCTTAGTGGTCGCCTTACGCCAATCTCTGGCCACTTTCGCTGGTTTGGCCTCGGAACAGGGGCAAGTGCTCGCCGCATTGGAAGCGTCGCACCGCGTAACGCTCGAGCAGCAGGTACTAAATAAGACTACTACTACTACTATGAATGAGAGCTGAAATATACGGCCATGGCAAACAGCTTAAATGGGTTGTTCCTACTTCTACGTACGTGCGTGTGCCCCACCTTTTTATTTTCTTGTACTTCGCCTAATTCTTCTTCTTCTTCCTTGCGTGCAACGCAGGCTCAAGACCAGCGCAAGATCATGGCCGACCGCAACGCCGCGGAACGAGGCGACTTTGGGCCAGCGGGCCGCGAAGCCGTCGCGCACGGGGACTTTGACGCGCGGCGGGAGTCGGCCCTGGCGTCACGAGAAGTGACTCGAAACCAGTGCGCCGAGGTGCAAGACCGCCGGCACAAGCTTTTGGCGGAAGCCGCCGCAAAGGCGCCCCTCTTTGTGCACGCAGCTCAAGTGGCAGCAGAAGCAGCGGCAGCAACAAAAGCTCAGGATGCCGCTTCTAGAGATGGTGGTGCCGCAGCTGCCACTGCCAGTGGTGCGGCCAGTGTTTCAGAGGAGAGCGAATTTGCGCCGCCGCCTGCCTCCAATTCCAACGATAGTTCCTCGCATGCGCTGCCAGACCCCCTCATGCCCCCTAGACCACGCGACAGTGGCGAAGGTTTGCCGAGTGCTGCGCTGCACACGCTTTACGAACTGCTCTCCACTTCCCCCAACCTGGCTCACCATCGCCTAGCAGCCGCAGTGCTGAACCGATACGACGACAGCGACCTTGACAGCGGCTACAGCAACGGTGGCGGTGGCGTGGACAGCAACGAGGATGGCTTGACCCGAGCTGCCAAGTCGGACCCGCTCAACCTGCTCTTTTTCGTCTTGCCAACGGATGCCGATGACGACCCCTGCGTGAATCTCCCGATAGTAGCGACGAATACTGCGACTCTTCGGTCGTCAATGGCGGGGGACATCGGAGCAGCAGGAGGGGCCTCCTCAGAGCATGTTGGTCGTGCTGATCGCAGTCTTGGAGTCGACGGTTCAGGCGCTGGTGCTGGCCTCTTGGGCCTCCTCAGTGGCAGCGGCGAGCGAGTCGAGCGGGCCAGCGAGTGGTCGTTTTCGGACGCTGCCGCGCCGCAAAACAAGGAGGCAGCGGAAGAGAGCGAAGCTCGCGCTGGCGGCAGTAGTGGGAACCGCTTCAACCTTCCCAAAATGCCGAGTCTGGGGCAGATTTTCGAGTCGGGGCCGTTTCTTGGGCCCAGCAGCAGCAGCAGCAGCACTAGCGCTAGCAGCGGTAGCGGCAGCAGCAGTTATAGCAGTGGCGAGAGTGTTGGTGGCGACGGTGGCGGCAGGGGCAGTGAGTCAGTTGATGCGGCTGGCATGGGTAGCAGTGGTGGAAGTCGCGCAGGCGCGTACGCTCGGGGTCGAGAGCCAGCGAGCCAGGACCGCCCTTCACTCGACTACTCCTTTGGCCGAGGGTCGGAGTCGCGCGCCTCGATAACGTCCGGGCCTTCGTCTGTACAAGCCGGGGCGCTGCCGGCGAGCGTGCCCGTGCAGGTCCCGCTCGGTGCGAACGAAGGGCAGCCAATGGTGGTGACCGTCGAAGGCCGGCGGTTTCGGTTCACGGTCCCAATGGGCTTGTCCCCCGGGTCGGTGTTTCAGCTCGACCTCAAGGACGCGACGGAAGTGGTGCGCCGGGCGCCTCCTTCCTCTTCATCTGCCTCCACCACCAATGCCGCACCCGCGCCCCCACCACCAGCTCCAAACGAAGACGTGGGCGCGGACGCAGTCGCGGGCTGGCTGATGGAGCGAGGCGTGGACCCGGGCGTTGCCATTGACGCGTGCGCTGCTCTCGTGGCTTCGGGCCTGGACCGGGCGAGCCGGCTGGGGAGCGCCGAACCCGCCAGTTTGCGGTTGGCGGGCCTCAGCGAGGAAGCCGTGCTAGCGGTGCTCGGCGACAGCTCCGACGTGAGAGCTTCGCTCGCGAGCTTGACACAAGCGCACGACAGCAGAAGAGATCACAATAACGATGGGCGCGGTTATGCGGAGCAAAGACAAGGCGCAGCTTTCGGTGATCCGCCAGAATATCAAGGACTGGGTAGTAGGAGCTTTTGCAGTGTGACGAGCAATGTAGGTCCTGCAGCAGATGGTGGTGTGAACTATTCCACCACCGCTGGCGACGCGTATCCCGAGCTGGGCAGCGAAGAGGCCACTAACCATGGCCAATACGTGACGAAGCACCCAAGCAGACATTTGTGAGTAATGGATTGAAAGAACTGAGAACTCTGGGCAATTAATATTGCTTGCATGGCAGTTCTCTTGCGTGTGCTTTCTCGTGGTTAAGTAATCTGCTCCTATTTGGTGCAATGCATTTCCTGTTGCCCTTTTAATTCCAGCCCCGTGCACTACCAGGTGACATCGAGGGACTAAGAAAAGTCAAGTAGATGGCACTCGGGTGTCTAGTTCAGTTCGGTTTAGATGATTCTCCCCAAATACAAAGAGACATCCCTGCACAGTACAATGGCAGGAAAGTGGAGACAGCTGACTCACACCAACAAACCAAGACCTCCTGATGCCTGATGGCTGATGGACACCTCGAGAGTAAACGATTGATGGGCACCATATAACTCGAGAGTATATTGTTGCTTTATGCGATAAGGGCAGTTAGCCCAGTCGGATTGGTTCTGAAGATGCACTTACCCTGCTACTGTACTGCACAGGGGTGTTTCTTAGTATTTGGGGAGTATTAACTAGAATTGGCTTTCTGGAGCAAATTTGCTAGCGCATAAGCAGCACATGTATTTTTTTTTGTGCCTCTGTGACTACTGTGTTCTTGTTTTTCTTTGTTATTGGGAGAGTAATAACTAGACTAGACTATTAACTAGACTAGACTAGAAAAGTGTAACCCTCACCATATCACTACCTCAAGTCTTTTCAGCCGTTCGAACCTTCTCGTCATCAGCTACTATCACAATCGGCTTCTTCGTTGGGCTGGCCACGTTACTCGTATACAAAGAAACAGCCACTGTGCAATGCAGTAGCAGGAAAAGTGTAACCTTCAGAATTAATCTGACTGGGCTGAGTGTCCTTTATGCATAAAGCAATTGCGACCATATACTCTCAATTTCTCCATCGGCCATCAGGCATCAGGAGGTTTTGGTTTGGAGTGAGTCCGCGGTCTCCACTTCGACCTATACTTCGCAATGGCAACCCCCTCTTCAAATTCCTTGGAAATGCCTTTACTCGAGAGCGCGCTCTCCAGCGCCCTACCCCACGTCATCTGTGGGCAACCGACCGGCGAGAATGCGCTACCCCACATGTTAGCAACTGCCGTGGTGCCCGGCTCATGGGCATACGAGCAACGTGGCCAGCCCAACGAAGAAGCCGATTGCGATAGTAGCTGTCGATATCAAGAAGATTCAAGCGACGAAAAGGACTCAAGGTAGTGATGTGGTGGCGAAAGGTATGATCAAGGTTCACGCGAAACATTGAGCGAGCACACCGGTTATGGAAACTTCGAAGGCGCTTGAATAATCTTCCCGCATGGACCAAGCTTCACAACCGCAGAGCAAAGTAGTCAAAAGTATCTCAGCGACAATATTTCAAATAGAATGGGTTCAATATGGATTCCCCACCTGCCTGTTGGCGTTCTCATTCCGGCCTCACGGGACATGCATTAAAAAGCGCTCACGAAAGTTATATGAACCCCGAGCCAGGCTTACAGTCCGGCCCGGGGGACTCAGTAGACGCCGATTAGATGGCACCCTGCCTGTTAGTTACTAAATCCAGTCCCCCCTCGGGGGGGCTCAGAAAAAGGGATTTACTTTACTCAGCAAACATGATTTTACACAGGGTTTCGGGTTCTCCAACCTAGTAAGACCCGTTCTTTCCAAGGACCCAAAAACCTTGATCGGGAGAATACAGCTTTTCTTGTTCTGGGGTGGTTCTTTCCGAAATAGCTTCCTTGAAAAGCTCGATAGCTGGATCCTGCAGGATGCAGTACTTCAATTGAAAAAAAGGCGCCCCAGGATCAAGGTTTTCACGAACTCTGGTCACAGGATCAAGGTATTCGCAAACTCTGGTTTGGCTCACCACAAAAAACCTTGATCCTGGGATGTAGAATCGAGTGTCACCCAAGTTTAAAACCTCCATTCTAAAAGCTTTTCTGGTTTTCTGTCTTCGGAAAGAACGGTTCTAACCGCCAACTACGTACATGGCACCCTGTCTGTTAGTTACTAAAACGCCCCCCCCCCTCGGGGGCACAGAATAGAATAACTCATGACACAAAGACACAAATACAGGGTCTAAAAAGGGGCTATTCGGATACATCACACTTTGAGAACATCTTCGGAACAACTCGGAATTCTCGGGAGAGTCGAAAGCTGAGGAAGCCGCCAAGCTCATGGCGAAGGCCACAACAATTTCGCACTCATCCGGTGAGCCAGAGCGCCTTTGAATGTACTAAGATGTGATTTACAAAATAAGCATAACATTGGAATCACAATTCGTTCCTTTGTAGTAACTCCATGCCATTCCCACGCCACCACTACACTTCTGTAGTACACTTTCTTGCTTCTGAAATGGCATTAGTTATCTTGCAAGTCACGAGAGCATGCAATCATGCGCACATAAGAAGATAAATGCTATTTTTCTATAAAAAAGTGTGAAAATTCAAGTTGTCTCTTTAAGGATTTGTTGAAACCATTTCGGAGGTAACCTGTCTTTCCTCCCAACCTTTGTGGGCATATCAGTCGTTGAATGTGGATCTAGCCAGATCACCAATGCTCACAAAATCATACCACGCCAGCTTCAGCTCCTAAGCACGGTAGATTTAACTTTTAATTGATTTCCCGTTTTGTATATTGACCATCGCAGATCTTCAAGCGTGAGGCAAGCGCGTTATTTGGTGACCTGGGCCCAACGGAAATGCCTTCACCCGAGTCGGAGGTAGAAGCTGCTGTCAGTACTGCGACGCAGACCACGAAGGAGGGCATAGTTCCATCGCTAATACGGGTATTTCTTGTATGAAATCGTTTGAATGCGTCACCGATTTGTGTCTCGACTTTTCATTTGGGCCCATCTCAGTGTCCCCACTTGACATCTCTTAAGGACCCATGCTGTTGTACCAGTCCTCAAATCGACCTCTCCTTCCCATCAATTTAGCACTCCTTTCAGTGCCTTTATTCTTCCGAATAATTTCTTTGCTTGTTGTTTTCTCAGTCATCTAGTCCACTTGCCATACTTGGAGGCAAGATTTATGCGCGGCCGCTGCCTTTTCTGCTCGTGGTGCCTTTGATTTGCCTGGTCCTCGCCATCGCAGGCTTCTCCGTACTCGAGGTTTCATTTCCATTTCTTTTCTATCCAAAGGATTCGCAACAAGTTAATGAATTTTAATTGCGGGCCCGGCGCGGCGTTGCTGTTTTGTAGGTTGAAAGTAGCGTGGATGAAATTTGGTCCCTCACCAGCGGCGACTATTACGCCGATCGGCAGTACCAGGTTGAACCCTCGCATTTGACTGCTTTGATTGCTCGCTTTTTTTCTTTTTGAATAAATTGCACGTTTGAAATCTTTCCCTGCGCTGGGGCTGCTTTTAATCACTCGCTCTATTTATTTTCTACTCGAAGCAAATCGTAAAGGCTCCATTCTTTTTTACTTGCATTCCTCTTCTCTGGTTTCAACATTATGCCATCAGAAATCTGTGCAAACGACATCAACTGGCAACAGCGGTGTCGTCGGGATTGCTACTCCGAAAACACAGGGTGCCAATGTCCTCACTTCAAGCTTCTTGGCTTCGCTCGCCAATCGCCTAAACGCTTCAGAGCACATTCAGGTAATTGCCTATTTTGAGGCAGACTACTTCCATTATTTTGCCTTTCAATTTTTCGGTTATACCTTAGCCCAGTACTTGCATTTTATCTGCCATTCTCCTGCCCTCTTTGTTGATACCCCCCCCCTCTTTCCCCACCTTTCTGCTCCAATTTCTTTTTTTCAGATTACCTACGACGACCTTGTTTTCACCCTCCAAGACGTATGTTTCACTGCACTCGGCGACTACTCGTACCCTTGCTACCGCATGACGTCCCTAGATTGCTTCCAAGAAGGCGGCCACTCTTTTGACAAGAAAGCAGCCTCGGCGTGGCGCACGATGTTCACGGTGTCTGCTCAAGATACTGGCATTGCCTCTGCTAAAGTGAGCTTTCGTTTACCTTCCCTTTCTTTCTTTTTGACCACCTGGGTGTGTAGTTTGATTTGATTGTATACCCTTTGATCAAGATTCATGATATACCACAGATAGGACGCCCGTTTCAACATCTCAATACATCTATACGTGTGTTTTACTTGTACGTATGAACGCAGTCCGCAGCCGTCAACGAATTAGTAGCCACTGGATTCTGCCCTTCGGAATGTGGCTTAACTAATTCAGAACTAATGAAAAAGTACATGTAATTTTTAAACGTCTCCCTTGCTTTCTCCTTTTTCATAAACTTCTCTCTATTTTTTTTCGTGATTCATCATGAGAAATTGCTTCCAAAGCAGTATACAAAATAATATAACCGATTGACTTCGCCCTCGTCCTCATCCATTCAATGATTTTCTGATTGCAGTTGGGACAACACAAGCACTTGCGTCTCGTGTTACTCGGACTTCCTCACCAAAAACACTTACGGCCAGTTCAACACAATGTTCTACGGCGCTCTCCAGTCACAATTTATTACTTCGGGAATAGGAACGGCTGAGTTGGCAACCGTAATGGCGGCTCTTGCGACCTCCACCTCTGCCTGCAACAAGATTTACAGTGGCTCGACTTACTACTGCGTTTACGATGGCACCACTTACGACGCGAACAGCGGGTGGGGTGCCACTACTCTTTGCAGCAGTTGTTTGTCCACTGCCTATGCGTCTTTAACTGACGCCGATATTGAGAGTACTCTATATGGAGCAGTCCAAGCGGCGACGGGTGTCACGACTTATGCCGAAGTAGACGATTATTTGGAGGCTAGCGTGCAAGCCACAGTGTTTGCGTACTCGAATGCTGCTTTGCTTCAAATCTTTTATGCCAGTGTGAGTTCTACAAATTAGGACGTCAAATTCCGTGATTTATAACTGTTTCCTTTAAGCTGAAAAAATGTTCCACGTTTTGTAGTGTGCGGGTATTAGAACGCTATGTGATCTCCCATGTCAAACGATGTTGTCACTATGTCGCATTTGCATTATTACATTTGTTGTTTTCGCTATTGTTTTTTCAGTACAACGCCACTGTTATGGCGGGGGTCACAACAGCCGAATTTGCAGTGAAAATGGCCGCTCTTGCGGTCTCCACCTCTGCCTGCAGCACGCATTGTACTACTTATGATGGCACTACATACGACGCTAGTAGTGGGTGGGGCTCTACTGCTGCCTGCAGTGCTTGTTTAGCGACTGTTTACGATCGTCTCACGAATGTACAAAGGGAGGCCACGTACTACACTGCGATGCAGGTAGTATATGATGATTCTCCTCTTTTATGTTTGGTTCGAGATAAAAAGAAATTATTCGTGCCATTTCTTTTTCTACTATGTTATTAGACTTAACTTTGCAGGTAACATAGGACGTTTTGAAATATAAATCTTATTTCCATGTTGTTTGAGCGCGCACTATGGTGCCTGTACTCTCAGGCGACTTATGGCTCGTCTCTCACCTACGATCAAATCGACGCCATCATGCTGGCCAACGTCAACGAAGCCATTCACACTCAAATCGTGCGATTTGCCACTGCATCAGCGCTGTGTGAATCGACCAACGGCGAATTAGGCTACTGCGACGTGAGCGCTGGATTTACTGGCACCTGGTACCTTTAATGGAAAATATTGTTTCAATTCCACTCTTTTCCTGACAAAGAATTGCTTCTAAATCGCTCTTATATCCCTCTACAGTGCCTCATTGATATTAGTTTTTAACGTGCTCACTCGTTGCATGGATTCACCTCTAGGTCGACCGATTCAGCGTGCCAGGAATGCTACAGCGCCTTCATAGATGGCACTGACTCCGTGCAGCAAGACATGCTGTACTATTCGGCGCTGCGAGCAAGCATGGTCGCTGCGAGCATTGCGCAAGCTGAACTTGAGTACACCTACACGTACCTGGCGTCTTCTGTGTGCTCGAGTGCTTGCACGGTAGACGGCACGTACGCAGCAGGCACGTGGGCAACGGACGCGACGTGCAACGCCTGCTACAGCGCTGCGTACACGGCTGCAATAGCTGCTCAAAAGGAGAGCTACTATTATACATCAATGAAGGTTAGGCGAAGAATACCTCTAATAGTTTTCCTTATCATAATACTTTTTTATTCGTGCTAATGTCACGTATGGAGGAAGATATGCATTTTTCCTCTCACTTAATTTTTTGTTGAGTAGCACTTTAAGTATTCTCTTCTGACTCTTCTTGTTCGCACTCGTATTTGAATCAGGCTTCTCTCAGCGTTACAACCTACGCAGCTGTCGATTTGTACGTCTCCTTTGCCGTAAAGTCTACGGTTTATGCCTATTCTTCGGCTAACCTCGACGCCTATGTCAGTGCCGCAGTGCTGGCCACTCTGGAGGCTTACGTGACGGGTAAAACTCCGTACACTTTCAGCGTGACCGACTTCGCTTCTGTAGGTTACGTGAACGCACGGTTTCAAGCCACCGGTGCCGAGGAGGCAGAGGTGTTGGCAGCAGCGTCGGATACTTGCTACGCGTGGGACGAAGGGGTTGCTTTGCCCGAAGCTTCCAAGTACGTCACTCTGGGTGGGTCAACTCCTTCGGCTGAAGACGTGAAGTCTGACAGTAACCTGTACACAAGTGCTGCGTCCACTCAAGTGGTGTACAATTTCTTGCTGCCCGAAGAGGTAGCTACCCGTGTGCAGTCCTCAGCCCGCCCGGGAGGAAGCTTAAGCATATCTACTTCAGACGCAGAAGCTGTGTTAACAGCCATGAAATTAGAGTTTGAGACGGTATTCAGTGCCGGCTGGAGCGACGTAGCCGACGCTAGAGACGATGCCGACAACGGAGACCTGCAGTTTAACGCCTTCAGCGATGACGCAGGCTCGCAGGGCACCTTTGGCCGCACGCTTCAAGACATGACGCCTTCGTCGCTTGGTTTATCCGCGGTACGTTCCTCGAATATATAATCTCTCTAGGATTGCAAAACTTGTTTTATCTCATGTTGGTAGCATGGTTTCTCATGGCGGATGATCTCTTGAACTGAATTGGGGCTATCTCAGTATGCAGTGCAACACCAATCCTTTAAGCCACTTAAAAAGTATCATTCATTGGTCACTGATTTCATTCTCCTCAACATATAAACGTTCGTGCCGGGTTTTTAAAATAATTGCTCGCTCAGGTGAGCTACCTAGTCACAGCCTTCGTCACCTGTCTAGCGCTGGGATCTCTTCGAAACCCAGTCGCGTCCCGTTCTTCTTTGGGCTTCTTCGGCGCCGTTGTGTCAGTGCTCGCCTTTGCAGCCTCGCTTGGTGCTACGGCGCTCTGTGGCGTGAAAGTCAATGTGGTCCAAACCATGACGCTGCCTTTTGTGATGGTGGGGCTCGGGATGGATGACGTGTTCATTTTGGCGCTCGCAGCTGAAGAGGCGCTGACGTCATCGGCGCTGAAAAGCCACGGAGGTGAGAATGAAATATATGGGAACTATTCTTCTCGGCCATCGTTGAAAATTTTGAGATAATGACTTCACGAGGAGCTCCCTGCGATAACGCCTGTCCCTGCGCGTATATGCCAAGCATTCTGCCTTACTCTCACACATGTGTCATATCATTTAAATTCCTTCCTCGGTAGGTTCTTATCGTCTCACAGCAGAAAGAGCTCAGAAAGCTTTCGTCGCAGTCTTTGCTGACGTAGTCCTCCCCATTACGCTCACTTCGCTCACGAATATGTGCATGTTTGCCATCTTGGCCACTGCGGCGTTACCAGCCGTCTATCTGACGGCGTTGACCGCGGTCTTCGCAGTGTTTTTGCTTTATGCTACGGTGCTTACCAGCTTTGCGGCTGCAGTGGCACTTGATTTCCAACGCCAGGTAGCGCAATGCTGCGATGTGCTGTGCTGCTACACTGTGCCTTCAGCAGCAGGAACATCTGCACCAGCAGTATTTCCCACAGAAGCAGTAGTACCGGAAGCCAAGACAAGTGATCCCTCAAGTGGTTTTGCAGACGCTCCGTCGAGTGCACGACCTCCACTGCCAAATTCCAAGCTGAGAGAGCTGCTTTGGAACCAAGTTTACAAGCCATTGCTTCAGTCGCGGTTTGGTCGAGGCGTTGTGTTGGCAGTAGCGCTAGTGTGGCTGGTGTTGGCCTCACTTGGGCTCGCAAATCTTAAGCTTGGTCTTGGCCTCACAGAATTCTTTCCAGAAGGATCTCAGGTGAGCATGTGCACATATTTAACTTAAGATGTTAGGAAACATCTTTTCCTTTGAGTGCTTCACCATCATACTTTTTAAACTGTTGCCAGCATCTCGCGACCACTGATTTCATCCGCTTTGCACTTGTCTTTCCAGTCCCTCCATCATGATTTTATCTACAAGAGTGTCACGACTCTCGCCAATACACTTCTTCGCACTTCCTTTTCTTGCGCAGCATGTGCTTACATTTTTGTGTACATTCTATTGCCCTCTTATCAGGCCGCAGCGTTTGCAGAGCTTCAGGCAACCTACTTTCCCGTGTGGCCAGCCACGATGAACTGGGGCGCCCTACAGTACCATGACCCTACGGTGCAG
>Ga0307982_1002765_pt1 | contig 14084 bp, 16 predicted proteins | sample OrgLakmetagen989_FD_201847 | JGI IMG/M metagenome (GOLD analysis project Ga0307982, IMG submission 201847) | Saline water microbial communities from Organic Lake, Antarctica - #989 | ecosystem: Environmental > Aquatic > Non-marine Saline and Alkaline > Saline | place: Antarctica: Organic Lake...
CTAGACTCGGTTCCTTCAGAGGCCTGGGCTAGCTGTGCTGTATAGCGCTGTACGTAGCTCGTACCTGTAGCTCGTGAGATTCTTATGAGCACGTTGTTTCTGTGATATCTTAAAATATATGATTAATAACGTAAAATTTTCGAGAGATATCGTGCCCGGATAGCTCAGTGGTAGAGCGCTTGTCTTGTAAACAAGATGTCCCCAGTTCAAACCTGGGTTCGGGCTTTTGATCACTGACATTTTTGTTCCTCATTTTTACCCTGACCATACCATGGACTTCGCAAGACACTGCAAGCACACTCGTGGATTATTGAATTGAAGATTTGTTATACAATTGATATCCACTATCGTAGTCTTGCGCTTAAGCTCAATCCATTCTGCTCCCTCTCATGATAAGAACAATATACGTCAGTGGGAGCAGTGTGCAGGCGCATTTTCAAGAACTCTACTCTTTGTCAACAAAAATGCGAATCGATAAAAGTTTACCGAAGAAAATCTCCCAAACCCTCGTAACGACGGAAATTATTTGCTACGGCCCGTTGCTTCTGAAGGGTGCCTTGTTCAAAGAAGTGTTTTGGCTTCCCCAATCATAAACTCCTGCAAGAAATGCTGGAGTTTGATTTACTGGGCAGATTTGAGTGTTTTTATGAAAGCGAAACGATTGGATTGGGCACCCCATTGCATCATCCATCTCACAAATTCGCTTCGTAAACGGACCTTTATATTTTGAAGAGAGAATTGACTATGCCGGGGGTGAGTGCGGCCTATTTTGCTGAATTGGCTCGTCTTTCCTTCTCACGAAGCCACATGACTATAGAGGCTCTACCGAAGCAAAACTCACCAAGAATAACCCTAGCATCTGACATCGCCTTCTTCTCCTTTTTCTTTTACTTTTTCTTGCTCCTGTCAGTTCGAAGCGAAGTAGTCAATCTCTAAGCCACAAAATAGCAGTGCACCACCTTAGCTAAACCAACACATCGATGCCACGTGGCGCAAAGCTCATTCGTCTCTATAATTGAATTAAGCTTCGGCGAGGTAATCGGAGTGGCTGGTCGCACTTTTCGCGCAAGTAGACGAATCGATTAGCTCTCTGGCAGTGGCTGCATAGTTTGCATGAAAGCATTATCGTTGATACCTGAGCAAGAAACTCGGCATTGCCTTCATACTCAACCACGAAAGTCAGTTTTTAATAATTGGTTATGGAGCCTCTCAGCTCTCAGCAAATGAAAGGAGGCCCGCCACTTTCACGACCTCCGCTGCCTAGTACTAGTAGAAGCCTCAAATGAACTCCGGCACTGCCTTGGGCCCACCCACATTGACGAGATGTACGACGTAAGTAATATGTTGGTCTCTGCTATTGGTGACCCTTTTATTCAGCCCTCCGGGTACTGTGCCGAAGATCGTCTTCACACGAAGTCTCAAATTGACTTTTAAGCTAGCTTAATTGCAATTGATAAGCCTTCTCACCCCTCCCCATTTGTTCGAGACAGAGACCACCAAAAACTTGAATGCTCCCCATTTATGTGCTTCGCTATACTGTTTTTGAATACATTCATGACGGAGATTAACACCCCGGCCTCGAGACTCGAGGCTGGGGCGTGCACTTACTGTTGAAGAGCACAGTACATAAAAGAAAAACATACGAGGAGTGGCCCAAAATTAGGAACCAGCAGCAGCGCACAAGTGAACCAATAATCTTCGACGCAAACATCGATTATGTGAAGTATTCATCGCATCTGACCATCTGGTCCACCTTTCGGGATAATTCCTTATGAGTGGCGCATGGAAATAGTGACTGTTCGTCATATTTCTCATCTGCGCCGTCTCCACTCGTCTTGCTCTGCACCTAATTGCGGTTCCCGGTGCATAACTGGCATAGCTGTTTCATGCGGCCTAATTCCGATTGCCAAGCTTAACGACTGGAATCGTCGCTCCACATCTCACTGCATTCTGACATACAACTCGAACTCGAACTGATCCATAATCCAAATCCAACTCCAAATGACACAGAAGCCAGTGCTTCAGGCAGAAGTGAACAGGCGTGCGTTGCGCGCAAGCTGGAATCGTAAAAGGGATTGAATTTAGCGAGCAGGAAGCATAATACTTCTAGCCTCCTCTAAAGTGGAAACTGTTAATGAAATAATTTTGAAACTAGGCTGAAGTTGTTTCTGAGTTTGTTTCTACATTGAAGAGAGCACACCTTCGATCTGACATAGCACATAAACACCTGGTGAACTCTTCAGCAACACAAACACAAGCAGTTGGACTGGTGCTGGCTCCAAAAAGGAGCTTACTCAATACAAAATTATAGGTACGTGTGGGTATTTGGCCTGTGGTATTTGAAGGGAAGTCAGTAGTCAGTACAGAGTGCATGTCGGAAGTCCGCTCCACTCAAGAACCCCCAAAAGTCCAAAAGAAACAGAAATCTCTAAAGACCCAACTGCCGATCAGAGGGTGAGTGACGAGTGGGCCCAGTTTCGCGGTTTCGCATTTCCCAGAAAGCAATTGTTCTTTCGTATTCCTTACCGTAGCGCCAGTAGCAAACTGCGAGACTAGTGCTAATACACTTCGCCATTCAAGGGAGCAGGACTAAAGAACACGGAGTGAATACTGCCAATATATTCCTCGTGACTTACGCTTCCATCTGCCACATTGCTGCTGGTTATCGAATTAAGGAGTTCACTTGAAATACAGCAGTACACACAGATAATTCTTGTCCTGCTGCCCCTGACTACTGTGCTTGGTAAAATTTGGTTTTCTGTCATTAACCCCCGTCGGACCATTTTTTATGGCCTCTTCGATTTGGGGTAATTTGAGCTACTCGGCGCGTTTGATGGTGAAGATCTTTTGGGCGCTTCGGTGCCCAATCCCTCTCCAGTTTTGCTTCACCTTGTTTCCGTGGGAGGTTCCATGCTTTGGAGAATTGCCTTTCGCTGGTGCGCCAGCAAGCCCTCCGCGGCCATCGTTTGCAAGAGGCGGTAGTTGAGGGTGTAGTAGTACGCGCGGCGGTGGTCAACGTCGGCTTCGTAGTGCGACACGCGCGTTGCGACGTGGTGGTGGTCGGGTGGGTTCGTGGGGTCATGCACCACCACCAAACCGTACAAAGCCAGCCGCTCCACGATTTTCACCATATCCACCCCACCCTCGTCCGCCATGGCCGCGTAAGCGCGGGTGACCACGTGCATGGTGGGCAGGGGCATTCCATCGCTGGCGTCTTCGGGCTTGAACAGGCTCAAGACTTGCACCACCAGCTTGTCTTGAGGCCCAAGAGACCCGAGGGTTTGCTTGATGAACCCCACAATTTTGGGTGGAGGTGCCAAGGCTTGGAGCGCGGCGGCCCCCTCGGGCCCGTTCAACACGCACGCGAGGTCCGTGGGTTTTCCTGCGCTCGCGGGGACCCGGGTCAGAATTTCCGGCTTGTCCACGGCTTCCGCGCAGATTTCAATGTACTGGGGGTTCCCGTTGGCCACGTCGCTGACCCAGCGGCTAAGCGCGAGGGGCACTTTGGACACCTGCAAGCTGAGGCACAGGTACCGCTCGCGGTCTGCGTCGTCCAACGGATCCAATTGCAGGAGCCCCCCGCACTGGTCGGCGTTTTCCACCACCTGGGCGTAGGCCTGGTTCATGGCCCGCCCTCCGTAGTCCAAAATGCGGCGATGGGTGAACGCCACCACCAGAGGGTTGGCGGGTAAAGGCTTTTGTTGGCTCAAGAGGCCAATGGGGTTACCTCCATTGAAACCCGAGCTTTCGTTGATCATCGTGTCATGCCTTCGCGTGGCGTAATTGGACAAGTGCGCGAGCAACGGCCACATTTCAGGATGCACGGCATTGGCAGACAGAGAGCTGCCCGTGCGCACGTGAATGAAAATCATGAGAGGGCGCGTCTTGTCCAGCACGTACGTTAAGATGGCCGAAAGCAACGTCAAGCGGCCCGCAGCATCACTGTCAGGACCCATGTCGCCGTATTCGGCGTCATTACCTTCCCCGCCTTTGCCTTCGCCATTCAGTTCCCAGCCGCCGCCAATGGAGTCTCGGTTGCCTTGGCCTCCGCCGTGACGAGGGCTCATGGCGGCTACGGATTGCTGGGACTTGAGTCGCTGGAACGCGTTGGTGCGCGCTTCCGACGGCGACGACACTTTCTCCCCGTCTGCCTCGTCGCCTTGGCCTCTCGAATCGTCTCGTGCTCCTTCACCAGCAGCACTTGCCGCCTTGGCCTTGGCTTCCTCTGCTAGCCACTCCAAAAAGTAAGCGTCGTACAAGTGCAGCAAATGGTCCAAAGACGGATCGTTCACGTATTCCTTGAGGCGCGCGCGCCAAGCGTCCACCGACTGCGGCGCCGCAACCCGCTTCACGAACATGTTCATGCCATTCGCTTCGGGGGTCAACAAGCCTTGCAAAATTTGCGACAATTCCACGCAGGGCTTCGACTTGATTTTGGACAGGTTCCCCTGGTTCTTGGGCGTCAACGACTCGATCAGCCGGCTGTCGTAGTTTTCCGTAGACTGCAGCACCATCTTGGCCAGCTCCGATTTCCCACTGCCAGCGTCGCCGCTCACGAGGAGCATGCCCCCGCTGCCCGAGTACAAATTATCCAAAATTTCCACCAGCTCTTCGCGCTCTCGTTGGCGCATGTGCCCCTGCGACAGGACCCTTGCCCCGGAGCCGAAGTCGTCGTCTGCCGTAGCAGACCCGCTCCGCAAATTGGTAGGCATCGATCTGGTGCGGCGCCGCAGCAGCCCCTCGTCGGTTTTTGCGCTGAGCTCGGCGTGCTTGTCGCGCACCGGGCGGAAAATCGGAATCAGTGCTTCTTTACCCTTCACTTTGATGGGCTCTAAAACATCGTACCTGGCGTCATAAATGTTCGCATACATGCGTGGAAGGCAACAAAAGAGGCTGTGGTAAATACACAGCATACCGAAAAGAGTTCAAGTTTTCAATTGAAGAAAAATAAAAAGGAAATGAACGAGTAGCAACTCCCAAAACATAATGCCCCGACTCCCACCCCCTCCCCATCTTAACGCACAAAACCACGTACTCCATGGTGAGTTTGGCGGACTCGTAAGTGGACTCGTCGCACAGCACTCCCCCAAAGGGGGCTTTCCCCATCAAACGGGCCGCCAAATTCACGGTGTCCCCCAGCAAGCTGAACTCGCAGCGGTGTGGGGGGCCAATCACGCCCGCAAAGACTTTGCCGGTGGTGACCCCAATGTGTGCTTGCACCCCCAAATCGTCGAAAGCTTTCGCGAGTTGAATGGCCTGAGGCACCACAGCCAGCCAACAAGATGGGTGCAAGAAAGTAAATTGAAAAACTGGATGATAAAAAAAAATAGCAAAGATATTTAGAGGAGTAAATCAGAACGATCACGTGAAAACAACGATGTCAAATACCGCTGCGGTGGCACGGTGAGGATCGTCAGTGTGCGCCATCGGAGGCAAACCCCAAGCACACAGCAAGAGAGCGCCCTTGTCGTCCATCACGAATTTGTTGACCTGGTACAAGAAAAAATACGCAGGGATGGAATGAATTCCAAAGATGGAAGACACCAAGACAGTAAATACGTAATTAAACAAAGTTATGAGAAAATTTACTCTCCAAGGGTCTTTAGTTCAAATGCAATCCATCCGCTAACTCTCGTAATATCGCGTCTATCTAGCTAGATCTGGCACCTAAAAAGCTCACCGCGCCCTCGTGGTCGTACACGCATTCTTGCACGGTGCTCATGATGATTTGGCCCCACAGCATGTCCGCATCGCTCGAGTGCAAGCCCAAATCAACCCCACTGATCCCCACGAAGAGCACGGAAACGTCGGTAAACCCGCTCACCTGCGAGGAAGGAAAGCGAAAAAAACGACAAAAAAAGAAGGGTGGCGAGTAAGGGGTAGGGGTAAGCGAAGTTACATTGCCAATAGAGTATACGCGTGCACACATCGACCAATATCAATTCCTTGGCTTCAAACACACACACACAAAGTACTGCTTTATACACAAAACAAAAGACACTAAATGCTTGAAATATATATATATATATTGGTGCGCACACACATACCGCTTCCATGGTACGAGCAGCGATGGCACGCCGAACTACGGGGCTCACGTAGCGCCGAAGCACCGCCAAGTCTTCGGTTAACATGTTCTCCACCTGTTGGTATGTGTTTCAATACCACCATTGTTCAGGGCCGAGGTTCATTGAGAGAGCGTGTGCGCGCACGCGTGCTTTTAAAAAACATACCCTTCTTTTTTAGCTTACAGAAACAGAACTTAGCCAACCCTGCGGCTTTCAATCCTTAGTGCTTGTGTAACACGCCTTGAACTAAACTCCACTTACCATCTTCAACCCAAGAGTGCGGGCCGTCGTTTCTCCGCTCATTTCCAGGAACGTATCATAGACCCCACTCAACATGTGCGGCATCCCGGGAATGCCCACTGCGGCTGCCGTGGCGGCTCCCGGTAAAGGGGGAATGCTGCTCCCAGAGGTGGCTGACAGGTCGACTTCTTGCTTGACCCGCACGTACCTACACGTTTAAATGCATACCACAGCACGGATGCACGAGGAAGATGAGGCGACGTTAGGAAAGACAGCGTCGCCTTTCTGTAGTGTACTGAGCGCATCTTCTTCGAGATTTCAAAGTATAAAAAAGAAGAGCTGGATTTAGATTGAACAATGTCAGTTTCTTTTCTATTTGATCGCATACTTGACGTCTGAATCCCCGTTGTGCAGCACAGTGCCACTGTTGTCGCATTCAGCGGACGTAGGACCAAGACGAACCCCGTCAAATTTGTTGCCCTTTTAATTTAGTTAGCATCACGAAACACGCCCAGATGAGATTGCAGGGCAAAAGAGGGTCAAAGAACGGATAATAAAAAGCCAAGCCACTGATATTTGATTCCGCAATCATGCTATCAACGTCTAATTTCATACCTACCTCATATTGATCTCTAAATGCTTACCGTTGGGTCCCCGTCCAAAAGGGCCCAGCACTTCTCGTCCACCGTGCACCAATCAGTCGGCGCCCGATCGGCCGTGCCCGCTAACGCATGCATCGCTTCGCCTGCCATCACTACTTCCCACCTAGAAGAAGGAGCGACAAATTAGAAGTGCTATATTAGTGCAGTACGGCCTTCAAACGATTACACTACATCTCATTCATTGCCACAAGAGTGCGTTGATGTGCAAGAATCGCACGATCATGCGCCTCCCCTAGAACTTTTTCTAACTTCTTCTTTCAAATTACCGGTCGAAGACCCCGCCAACGTGCATGAGCTCGAGCCGCCCCGCGGTGATGGCCACATGTAACGCGAGCTTGATCCCTTCCACGTTCACAGGGTCGTCGGGATCGCCATAGGCACCCAAGTCCGAGGGAGGCACCGTGTAGTCGTCAAAGAGCGCCTGATAACGACGAGAGGAGGAGGATTGGGATTGGGATTGATGATTTCGCACAACGAAATGATAATCCACGCGCTATGGCATACAAAGGCAATTTCTTCTCTTGCTTGTTATTATTCTCTCTTCTCTCATCAATTTCCCACGTACCTTGAGCCCTTCCGAAACCGCCCGGTACGCCGCGTTACGCATGGCTGGCAAATCTTCGTAGGATCCCGCCGGGTCTCCGCGCCGACTCCTCGAGGCCGAGGGCGCGTCCTCGCTCATAAACCCACGGTCCGGCTCGTACAATACTAAGATAGCATCCCCCGAAAACCTGCCACCGGAAGCATAAAGATCGTGCAGAATGACAATAAAACACAAAATCAGCATATTCCACATCGCACACCACGAGGCGTCCACTACTACAGCAAATAACCAAAAATAAACTATATTCGAGAACACGAGCACAGCCTACTTGATAACGTCGCCAGTCTTTAAAGTGTCGACCATTTGGCCCATGAGTTTGTTGATGATTTTCGCCAATCGTTCGGCACCGTCGGACTGTTTCATTAAAGAAGCAGGAATAAGGTTAGGGAGAGAAAGAGAAAGGAAGCAACAAAATCAAGACGACAATACTAATAATGGGTACGGTGCACTCGAAAAACTTCTTTGCATTTTTCGAAGCCTTCATGGCCATCACCACACAGGCACCACCACCACACAGTCACCACCACCGCAAGAGCTTCACACCTGCAACGCGAGCCGCTCGGTGAGTTTCGTGAAGCCCGCGAGGTCCACGAACGACACGACGCCTTCGAAGTGCTGGCAGCGCGCCATTGCTTCGTGCATGGAGGGAAGCTCGGGCAACACGCGCCGAGGCACAAACGACACGTAGTCGCGCAGAAAGACGTCCTGCGGATTCTCCTTCTGGTAGTTGGGTGTGCGTGTGCCAGCGTACGCGTGTTTGTTCGTTTTGGAATTGTTCACACAAAAAGGCGAACGAGAAGGCAGTCATAGATGAGAAATATTCAAGAATGAAACTAATCGCTAATGCTAAGCAATGTTGCAGCAAGAGTAACAAGTCCAAACGCCTTTCAACTCAAAATAAGAAGCAAGAAATGAAAACCCCACCTTCTTGTTCGGCTTGGACACAAATTTGCTGGCTAGCTTTTCTTCTCCCGACACTTCTTTCTTCAAGCCTACTAAATTTCCACCGAAGAGCATGAGCTGATCAATGCTGTTTCGAGCTACCGCGGTCGCTGATCTGGTGTCTTCTTTCTCTACGCAAGCCATGTTTTCCCAGCCCCAGTTCTGTAACGGCATCGTGCCCGGCGCAAGGGAAAAGATTTCTTCCATGGCAGATGGGCGCTTCGGTGGCACTTCTTTGCCACTATTCCTAGCTCCTTCCACGCCTAATCCCAGGCGCATAAAGGTTCGTAACGCACAGACGAATTCTTAAGTTGAAGATTTCGTTTGAGGTGCGCAGCAATACAATCCTAGCTAGAGTGCATGCGCTGTCCTTAGCGTCATCCATGCGTCAACATGATCCCGATTTCTTGCTATTTTTGCTGCGAAAGCAAATCACAGGAGAGGAAATTAAAAAGAGAAGTGTAAATTCTATGGCCTATCACCTGGCGTCGACGGCGCATCGGGAGGCTTCATCACCACGATAGGCACCGCTCTTGCGCCCACCTAACACACACACACAAGTGAAGTGTAGCCTGACTCAGGACCTAGGAAGTGGCTGCGACATGACAAGGATGGTGAGACAGTCAGTCGGAGGGGCTCTCAAAATATCTCAACCTAAGTGCTCATTTGCCTAGCACACACACATTCTTCCTTTTCTTACCGAGCTTGCTCGCTTGCGAGGAGACAACGGCTCGTCTTCTCGAATAACAGCTTCATCCTAAAGGACAAGCAAAGAAAAGGTGTCTAGGATCACAAATACTCGAGTGCGCAAGACAAGAGTTCGCCTATTGCAAATATGCTGCCGCCATCTCTCACGTATCGTTCCCAAACAATTCAACTGGAATGCGATTTCATGAAAAAAAAGGCCGCCGGAGGAAAACCGCATGTGTACCTGGTCGTATGTCACTGACTCAGGTGCCTCAGTCGAGAATTTGACCTAAAAAAGGATGACGCGTGAATGCAAAAGATATGAGAGGGATTTCTTCGAGTTGATTGAAAGGATTCAAATTAAGAAGGCTTCATGAGGCGACTCATTGCAGCGACTGTAGGAATTCACGAGCAACGAGGGACATCGCTGCGGAGCAGTTTTTACATCATACACTTCAGTCAACTGCAAAGTTGTTAAACTTTTTCGCAGCGATTACTTAGTCCTTCTACGGAAACATTACGCCGAACGCACTTCGCTATCGGTTCCCTAGGGAACCACTTGCACAAATCGCAACATGTTTCCGAAAATGGGCTGATTACTCACACATTCCCTAACATGTAGAATCAAAGGGAACACACTCACCGGCATTGCTGCTGCTAGATTTTGAGATTGGTTGGAGACTGAGGCTACGGCTTGCTGAACTTCCAGTTCTTGCTTGGTTTACGCTCCCTTCCTTCACCCACGTCCCCACGCTGCCCTTATTCCTTGACTTCGTACGATTTCGTACTTTCGTACGTCGTTGCGATTCACGAGCACCTCCTCTTTCCTGTGATTGGCTGGGTCGGAAAAGGGGATTGGGATTGTGCATTTTTGTACTACTTGCTACAGAAGTACAGAAGTACTAAGTACAGTACAACAGTACTACAGCTGTGAGCTGTGAGCTGCGCAGTGCTAAGTGTGGGTAGTGGGTGCATGGCAGTTCGATGCACATCCACCCAAGCGGACAGTTGAATTAATTTGGCTTTACAACTGGACTACCGGTCAACTTCAAGGAATGGCGTGCCATAGCAGAGGATGAGGATAGGTCGGAGTGGAGATCGCGGACATACTCGAAACCTATGCTATGCCTCCTTCCGAGAATTGATCCTACAGGGTTCATGAGAGTAAAGATGAACATTGCATTACGCAAAAGGACACTCAGCCCAGTCAGACTTGTTCTGGAGGATTCATCAAAACGCAGCTCTTTGCTATTTGTTGCTGTTTCTTTTCAATTGGGGAGTATAATCAAATCAAATCTAATCAATTACATTTATTCCCGAGGAACACATATATTTGCTTATTGATATCGAGCTAAGAACTAATAGCAGCTCGTAGCTCGTGCGGTATCGAATTTATACTACGGAGTTGCAAAAAGCCAAAAGGCAAAGGCGCCTGTGCTGAACTGGATTTCATAACCTAGTCTAGTCTAGTTAATACTCTCCCAAAAACAAAGAAAGACAAGCACACAGCAGTCACAGAGGCACATATAGAATGCACTTGAGCTGCAAATGCGCTAGCGAATTCGCTCCAGAAGGCCAATTAAGGCTCCAACTGGCGCCTTTCCTCCGAACAAGTCGGCGGGACTGAGTGCTCGTTCGTGTGACACGTCCCAGGTCCACGAGGCAATTCTCTGGGCTATTTGTGCCCCAGCAGGGCATCGTCTCAATGTATTTCTCAGGCGTCGGGCGCCAGCCGATCTCAGCATCGCCTGTCCTCTTTCTTGCTAACGAAGGATGGATCACGTGGCTGCAATGACCACTTAGCCTTAAGCGAAGCACACACTCCTTTTTTACACAAGAGCGCCCCGCGATGCCCCAGTGAAATCTCCTCAGTGGTCGGGGCGCACGAGGTGCCAAACGCACACATTACTGCGCACTGCCGCAGCAATACGCGCTGGTCCTACTTGGCCAGTCTCCGCGTCTTGCGACGTGCCAAGCGAGCACAAGCTGCTCACGGACGCCTGGCCGCTGCTGCTGCCACTCCCACTATGAAGGGTCTTGGGGTCAAAAGTGAGTTCCCCCACGCATTTTTCGTCGTTTGCATCGGGGAGTAAAACCGGAGGCAGCGACACGACTGCGGCGGCTGCTGACGAACTCCGGCGAGCTTTTCTTTCAGCTTTCGCGGCTTGATCCGCTGCAGCTCGCCTTGCAGCAGCGTCCGCGCGAGCTTGGCCCCGCTGGGTCTCGGGCGGTGGCGGCGGTGGAGGGCGCTGGTTGAAGTTGAAGATTTTCACGGTGCCTGACCACGCACCTCCTGCAACGCAAGGTGGCAACTGGCCCAGCCTGCCCCCACCACCACTGGTGCTGCTGCCGTAGCCAGGACCGCAGTCTGAGGTGTTGGGCCACGCTGAATTGCTCAAATCGTCCAGAGCGCCCACGCCGCCTTCGAAGCTCTTCAAACTCAACGAACAAGTCCAGTCGTACGCTCCTCGAGGTTGTGACCTGCCTTGAGGTGGTATAGGTGGCAGCGCCGTGTTGGCTCCGCTGGCCTGTGATGCCTGCTCTGAGGATGAATTGTTGGTCGCCTCGTCATCGTCGTGGTCACTTCCACGAGACGATCCAAGCGTCCACACTTTCAGGAAACCTTCTCGACCACCGGTGATCAGAGTGCGAGGGCCCGGGCAAGATACCGCTGTGACGCGATGACGGTCAGCGGCAAATGCGTGCACCTGGGATGTGAAAGAGAAGTGAAAAACGAGGTGAGCAGGAGTGGAGTGGATAAATTAATAAATAGTACACTGCAATGACCGATGAAAAAAACAGAATGAATTTCATACAGTAATTACGCAGCTTCTGGCTCGTGCACACACTTATACATACCATTCTATCTGGCGCCGCCATTCTCAGATCCCAGACGCGGAGTCGGCCGTCCCAGCCGCCTGTCACGAATTGAGTCCCCGTGCCACCCGCAATGCCACACGCGCAACTCACCTGGTAATAGGATAGAATGCCATCCGCAAGAAGAAGTTAGGCACGTAAACGAAAACAATAATACACGGACAGTCACAAGAAGAAAAGATAAGCAAGTAAAGCTCGAACATCTACCTCACTTCATTGATTAGTCTTTTGTTCTTCTCCCTCTCTTTATAGCTTCCTGTTTTCTTAAGCATATCTTCCCCATTGTCATATTACATTTTTGCGCATGTGTCCAGGCACCACTGCCACTCGAGGCTCCGGCGCTCGCGGGTCCCAAATGCCCACGGCCCCGTTGCGCCCGCCGCTCACCAGCAACCCATTGCCACTGTTGCCGCCGCCGCCGCTACCACTACAGCCTAAGCTGGCGACACAGCCCACGCCACCCACTGCGGGCGCCACCCCCAAGTGTTGTTGTTGCGCGGCTATGGGCACGTTTTCGTCTTCCGCCACGTGGGCTTCGAAACCCCGCACGGCTACACCCGCCTCGAAGTCCCACAAGCGAAGCATCCCGTCGGCGCCGCCCGTGACAATGTCGCCGCTGTACCTGAATTGAAAGCAACATTCCAATGCAGAAGAAGTAGGTTGTTCGAATGAAAGAAGTTAGAAAGTATAAAACAAGAAATGCTAAATGATTTAGGACAACGCATGCAGCCTACTTGCCGACTATTTCAAGCTCTAGTGTACACTCTACTTTCTCGAGCACTTACGGGTAAGCGTCACTGGGCTCCGTGCTCGAAAGTCTCGCCACGCAGTCGACGCCCTTGCTGTGGCCCGGCAGCGCAAGCAAGCACACGCCTCGGTCCAACCCCCCACTGCTGTCCCTCGCCACTGCCAAAGGGCCGCCTTCGTCCGTGCTCAGAGCGGCGCGTTCCCCCATGGTCAGGTTCTCGTTGTCACCTCCGCCACCTCCGCCTCCTAGGAAGCCTCCCTCTGACGCACCGCCACCGCCGCCACCGCTAGCTCCACTGTTGCTGCTGCTACGACTGTTGCTCCAGCCGGGGTAGCAGCCTTTGCCGTCGCGCGGTGCCATCACGTCCCAGAGCCGCACTACCTTGTCCGCGCCGCCCGTGACCAGCAACCGGTCGTTGATGCGGCACAAGCTGGATACGTGGCACGGGTGCGGCAAAAGGGCGCGACCGGGTGGGGCCACGGCTTCGCGCCATTTCTGAGAGCACTGGCTCAGCCTCGCAGTGTCCCGAATGTGGTCGTTGTCCAGGGACCGAGCAAAACTAGCCACGGTAGCGCAGATGCCCCGCAGCTCCAGCGGGCTAGATGCAAAAGCATGTGAAGGATGCCACCGCGGACCTTTGAAGAACTCGTCGTGCAACCCAGGAGGCGGCACCATCTCTGGCGCCTTTTTCTCGTCGGGCGCGGTGTCCGCTGGGGCTGTGGAAGCATCTGCCGTAGCACCATCACGTTTTTGATCCTCAGCAGGTGCTGCTGCTGCCACTGCTCCAACGGTTTTCGACTCTGGGGTAGATGTAGTTCCTCCTTCAGCGAGTGCTGTCGTCGCTCCAGACGCTGCAGCCGCCGCACTCGCCGCGGCCCTTGCTGCGGCCCGCGCTTGAAGGCGTTCCCGGAGCGCCGCGGCTTCGGCTTCGGCTCGCTGCAGGGCTTCAGCTTCTCGCTGCTCTTCCTCGTCGTCGTATTCGTCAAGCAAGCCTGGCGCGGTGGTTGGGGATACAGCCGCAGCGACGGGTGGAGCCGGGGTTGCGCTAGCAGCACCTGTTGTTGGTGAAGACGCTCTACCAAGTTCTGTCGCTTCCGTAGATGCGGACGAGGCCACTTGTTCCACTGCTCCGTTTACTTCGCTACTCGTGGGTGCACTATTTGCTTGCGCCATAGATCCTTGCGTTTCTGCGTTCGCCACATTCACCTCCACAACTGTAGTAGCTTTTACTATATCGGGCCCTGATGTTTCGGAAGCAG
>Ga0307982_1002766_pt1 | contig 14079 bp, 19 predicted proteins | sample OrgLakmetagen989_FD_201847 | JGI IMG/M metagenome (GOLD analysis project Ga0307982, IMG submission 201847) | Saline water microbial communities from Organic Lake, Antarctica - #989 | ecosystem: Environmental > Aquatic > Non-marine Saline and Alkaline > Saline | place: Antarctica: Organic Lake...
ATAAATATGATGAAATTATATGCTCCATTCATCAGGGAGGCCACCCTGCGAGTCACCATGACCCTCCGGTCGGAGGGCCATGGTGGGGATCCTTCGCCAAAACTACAGGGGGGTACTAAAAGGTAGAGAAGAAAAGCAATATTAACTGGCGCGCAACGCACGCGCGTACACTTCTGCCCGCAGCATTGGCTTCTGTGCCATTTGGGTTTGTATTAGTTCGAGTTCGAGTTCGAGAAGCAATTGAGAGGAAGATACGGTGGGGTTGCGCGGATAACCTAAGCCAAAATAAGACACAGTTTTCTAGTGCAGTACCACTAAATAATGCCTGGGCTTTTTAGCTAGCTCTAAGCTACTCGAACTCCACTTGAACTCAACTTAAACTTAAACTAAGAGCTATATAAAGCTAAATAACAAATAACGCTGGGGCCAATGCAATGGGAAACGTGCCGCTTGCCGATTTAAATAATATTCAGCTCCTTCGTCCAGACCCGCGTGCCTATAGCCGCTTCCCAAAGTTCACTATTTTGGACCGCTGCCACCACTTTCATGGCCACTCGGGCATGTGCGTCTGATTAGCTTCCTAGGGTAAGTTTAAGCCGCTGCTTTGCTTTATATCTCTTCCTGATGGCCTTCTAAATCCGGCCCCTCGGGGCTGTCTCAAAATGGTCCGATGCCAGGGGATTTTCAAAGCTCAAGGAATTTCATTTGCCCCCTCAGTTTCACTGTAGTAAATGCTCTTTGATTCTTTCGTCAATTCAACTTAGTAAACTGCAGTAAATTGGGCAATTTACTGAACCCAATTATTAAGTAAACCAACTTGGCACTACAAGAGCTGACTTGGAGAAAAGTATAGCTCAATTGCGCTGGCACAATAGAGGGAAATTAGTTATCTCGCTATCTGTTCAATTTTTGTTTCGATACTTAGTTCCAGTTCAAAAAGAAAAATGTCACATAAATTGCTTGAGAATTCATTCGTAATGATATAGAGCAGCCCAGAGAAATGAAACCCGGCTCAATACCTGGTTTGTATAACAAGAGAGGGCACTCGACCACGTGCGACTCCAATGTCGTGATAATTCCCATGCAAATGTGAAGTTAGTATTGCGGCATCCTTGTACATATAAGAGTTGTCCAAGGTCCAAAAGTTCCTGCTAATAACGAGTGCAGTTGCTTATCCTAGTAGTGTTTGTCTAGACATGTACAAACGAAGGCGTGCATTTCTTTACAAATAGCTGGTCGAACATTCCATTTTTCGTGGAACGAAGTGTAGAAACCACTGTATTCACCATCTGGTCAGAGCTTGACGTGTAGATGGAATGTGGGAGCGACCAGAAATTTGATGGCTTGATAAGCATCGCAAATTCCTGAAAGAGTACAAAGAGCAATAGTAAGTTATGCTTGTTCCATCATCAAAGAAGATAAGCTTGTGGAAAAATAATGATTGTGAGAACTGTAGTACCTGTGACATGAGATCCTTGTCGTGCATGAGCTGCTTCGCCAAGCGCATCTCCGTTCGAGTCCCCGTTGATTCAACTCGAGACGTCGAAAAGTTGTCGCGGGAAGAAAGGGATGTGCAAGCTCGTAGAGCAGGACCAGGGCGACGGGCGACATTGCCCTCGCTGTTGACCAGTCGTTCGTGTTGGGGAATAAACACTTCTTTCTGCTGTTCCAGGCTGTGGTTGTTGATCGATGAAGAGATGTTGTGGCTCGGATGGTTGTCGTAACTGGTTTTAGCTTTCTTGGCCTTGGGAGTGCACTCGCCTCCAGAGCGACCCGAATCACGAACAATCCATTCGAGTTGATCATCTTGGGTGTCCCGCCCAAATTGCGGATGCACGTATCCCGAAGCATATGGCCCCTTGGTCAATCGCGTGAACCCGTAGATGTTGAGGTTACGCTGCAAAACAAAATCCAGAAAGACAACAAAGACTGGTCAGAGCCATCGATCTGATAATGTAATGAAGAAAGGAGAAATACAATCGAAAACCGGGAATGAAGTTCTTCAAATGAACAATGCATTTGATGGACGCATCGAGAATAGGCAACTTTCGATCAAGAATAAAAGTTCTGTTGCTTAGATTCTAAATTCTTAGCGCAATACCTGGAAACTTTGCATCTTAGATGCCTTGAACCCATACACAGGGAGGATGTCGGTGACGAATACGTCATCGTCGTCCACAAAAAATGCACGTCCATCAGGAGACCATCGCACAATTAGGGGGTTGCGGATGGCTTCTCGTCGAATCATGGCGAGTAGTCGTCGCGGAAAGGGAGTGCTGCGACCCTGTGCAGTCTTCGACAGCATCTGAAGGTGTTGTTCGTCATGGTCGGCTTCATCTTGCCGAAAACCTTGGTGACCCTGTTGTTAGGTTGGCGAGTAGATGTAAGTGATGCACCATTGAAAGCTGGAAAATATAATTAAATTCTAAATAATGTTTTTATTTTTGAAGACTAATTTCAATATTTGTCGGCAACAAGTGAATCATGTGGCTTGTTACTATGTCTTCAAACCTGTCGGCACTGCCGAGATGGTCGTGCATACATCGAGTTGCTAGCGTTTCCACGTTCCATTCCCCAGGTGGACGCCATTAATTCTTTCAAGTGTCGTTATAGTTGAGCGAAGATGCCAAAGAAAATCGAACGAACGAGAAGTAGTTGTTGACCCATTAAAAAAACGTTCTGTGTCAATTCAGCGAGCTCCAGTCGACGTGTGACGCATGTTGTGACCAGCAGTCATTGAAGTCAATATAATTTGGCGCCTATCAAATTGTCACTCTTCTCGCTCGACTCATACCTGAAAGCATGCAAGGGAACGTGCAAATGGATTACTATGGTAATGAGAAATAGCTCATTAGCTTTACATGGGGAGTCCCCATAGAACAACATTTTCCACTCCTTACCTGACAACAGAAGAATCCGAGAACCGTCTCTACTTGTTCTGACTCAATCTTGTCGCTCAATTTGCTTTCTTTATTGCAACGGTAGACCCGGGAATCTCGTCGTGGCCCAGCATGGACGGGCCTTCAATTCAAGCTCTAAGTCCTCCTCACACACTACATTCTACTCGATCTTCTCGACTTCCTTCGTGTGGAACAGCCAATTCAAGGAAAGGACGTAGCACGAAGAAAACTGCAATGAATCCTCCGAAACCTCTTCCTGTTAATCGCGGTCGGAAGAAGCCCCCTGCAGCCTCCTTTGCGACGTCGAATGTGCAAGCCAAATCGAATAATTTAAGCAGCAGCAAAAGCACGGTCCTACTTGTCAAAAATTGTTCTTCTGGGAACCGGGGGAGACCAGTAACCATGCGACTTTCTGGAGGTTCAGGATTATACAATGGAAAGCCCAAAGGCAAACTCCACTCGATGGCGAAAGCGTTTAAGGCCCCTTTTTATGACGCACCTGTAGACACAGTAGATCTGCTGGTAGATGACAATCATTCACAAGACCGGTTGTTGGTTGGGACGGCACCTGTTTACGTTGGATCGAATAGCAGCAGTGCAATCTGCACTCCTCCAGAGCACCGTAAAGGGCCATTGCTTGCCCCACCGTCGCAGATCAAGAAGACAGTGGAAGTTTAATGAAAGCATTTGACAAAACGACCCGAGAAGGGTATTTACTATTTACCGTAGTCACTTTTAGTGGGATATATTTTTTATGTGGAGGCATCTGATAAGTGGAAGCAAGCGACTATCGTCTTTTGAGCCTTGCATTTATTTTGCTGTTCTCTCCGTCTATGTCAATATTTCTCTCCCCTGCCTGTGTCTATAATTCCCTCTGCTTTCTTCTCGCCATTCGGCACAGTGCTCTACATAGGAAGTATTACAAAAAATCTGTGAGGATTTACACCGGGTTATAGACCAAATGAAGGACTACGGAAGTGAAGTATAGTAGAAGGCTTTCTTAATATCTCTGTGTTGAATTTTAGAGGTGGTAGGATAGGTTAAGACAAGCGGGCGATGCGGACACCCAGCCCAGTCAGACTTGTTATGAAGGATTCATCAACAATGCGCAGTTTTTTCTCCCTATTCCTATGTGTTTGGGTGTTTCTTGGCTATTGAGTGAGAACAGCCGCTTCCAATATTCGACAAGAAATAATAATTCTCTAAAATCTAACATTCAAGGACAAGGAGGATAGCGCGCACATGTTCATGTACATGTCACTGGCACATGCCTCAGAGTCCCAGAGTCCCAGAGAGAGAGTCAGAGAGTCTCAGTTGGGTAAGTCCTGCGCATATACCACCACCACCGGGCTTTGGGAATTTCGAGATAGGCCCCGAAGGGCCGGAATTAGATGACTAACAGGTAGAGTGTAGAGAAGAAAAGCAAAGCAGCGCAAACTATTTGGGTATTTCCAATTCGGGTAGCCAAAATCAATTTATAAAACATAGCTGAATCTGAATCCACCTATTCATCACGACTTTATAACTGCTTAGGAACAGAACCAGCCCCACTTGCCAAGAACTTCCCATTTCTCAGCACCTAGAGCTCGTCGTCTTTCTTGCCCTTTTTCTTCGCCGCAGCCTTCTTCTTTTTCTTTTTCTTGGCCTTGGCGGCAGCAGCCGCTGCTTCTGCTTTTTTGGCTTCTTCTTCGGCTTCTTCTTTCGCCGCTGCTTCCGCCGCTACCTCTTTCTCGAGCTCTTCCTTAGCCCGGGCTTCTTCGGCCAGAATCTCCGCCATCATGTCGCCCATGTCCTCCTTTTCACGAAAGACGGATGGGGAGAAGCAAAGAAAAAGCGCGCGTTATGAAACGAAAAAAGACAAATACTGAAAAGAAAGAAGAGATATTGATGCGAAGTCCTTGGCAGTCAGCACCTTTCTCCTTTCCACGTCCTATTCACTACGTTCACGCCCAACCCTCACCTCTGGTTCGGCCGCTGCGTCCGCGTCGCCAATCGCTTGTTGCCCCCCGAACGCCCCGCTCTCGTGCAGCTCTGCGCAATTTAACGTGTCCGAAGGGGCCGCCACGGGCTGAAAGAGGGCCTGTTGGAGCAGGAGCAGCAAGAGAGGGCAAAAATATGCAGGAGAAAAATCAACAAACGTGAACTGTATGCAAACCCGACAGGCACGACTCTGTGCTATACTTATCATTTTGTGTGCGTTTTCATGTTATCCCACAAGAATCGTTGTTGTGAGAATATGCGTTATATGCGCATACCTGCTTCGAATGTACAGTAACTCAATAAGTATCATTACCTGCGTCTTGACGCGGCCTGAGAGCACGCCTGTAAGGAGGTCGCTCACAGTGTCTACTCCAAATACCCCTGTAGAACAAGTCATGGGATGTAAACAAGGAAGAGAAAACATGAAAAAAAAAGCGAGAATGCAGGAAAATTCACCGATTTAAAAGCGGGTGAAATACAGCAATAGATAAAGTGCCGCACTTCATTCAATTAGGAAGACAGGTAGATATGATTGAAGTAGAATAAAACAATGGCGCCTTCTTTAGAAATAGCTGAAATTGTTTTTGTTCGTGTGTCTGCCGCACCGATGAAGCCCGCATAACGGTTTTTCTTGGGGCTGTAGGCCACCAGAGTCGGGAGCTTGCTCGGTTGTACGTTAAATTCATCAGCGAAGTCGGTGTAGCAATTGCCGTCCACCCACACAAAGGTGTAGGGGTCCTTGACGTGCTGTGAAAAGGAAGAAGAAGAAGTAGAGGAGATTTGAGGACTTGCACGAGTTGTATGCAATAACAAAACTGCAGAAAAGAAAGTGCTACAACAGAAGGATACTCGATTTGTACACTTTCGGACAAAGCAAATCGTGTATTACGAAGGAATTCAGAGGCATGATCATACGTGCTGTCAAAACAACTCTTGCGGGAAGATCAAATGAGAGTATGGTCATCGTGTGCAATGAAGGGGGTGTGCAGCGTAGTTCCATAGACGTACCTTAGCCGCCGCCGCTCCAACAATCGCGAGCTCGTCGTCAAAGGCCGTGGTGCCCGGCCGCGCCGACAAAAAGGCCATGGCACAAAGCTGAGCCGACGACGAAGGGCACAGCGACTCCCAGTTGTTCTTGCTCACTTCCATGATCGGCTTCAATTCCCCCGGGTGGGTGGCCTGCACGCCGCCTGCACCGCCGCTGCCGCCAGAATAAGGACCGCCACCGCCATTGCCGCCATTAGCACCAGAAGCTGAGTCCCGGCCGTAGAGCGCATCCAAGCGAGGTTGCTCCCGCGCTACCACTTCGTCGTGAGACGCGGGGTTGATTTGCTGCACCAGGGCCAGGCTGAAGCCCAAAATCGCTTCGAACGTGGGCTTCCCGTACATGTGCGGCTCATAAGGGCGAATGGCAAAGGGCACCTCCTCGGGCCGCTTCTGCTTGCCGCGCACGTCAACTTGGTCTTTGGACCCGCCGTTGTTGGCGTCGTCCGGTTGCGCGAAAATAGTCACGAAAGCAGGCACCTTCTTGACCTGGTAGGTGTGCAAAGAAAGGATAGAGCGGAACGTAAAATTAATCGAAGAGGGGAACAGGAGGATGAAGAGAGAGCGCATACGCATGACGGTGACGAGGACAAATAGAAAGCGAGAAAAAACACGTGGGTAGGAAAAAAAGAAAAGTGAAGCGCTCCTATTATTTTTCATTGAATGCTTAAAAAAGACATGTACCTGAAATTGCCCCAACGCTTGCGAGTCAGGTTCGGGAAAGAACGCCACGCTGACTGCCCCCTTCAAGACAATCGCCAGCTGTTTGAGCATGGCCGGCGGTTCGGCCTTGTTGCTGAAAAGGGCCAGCACCATGCCGCTGGATTTGGCCGCTTCCACCATGAGGCCTTCCATCGTGTAGCCGTTCACCTTTACAAAAAGATGAAAGGTGAACGAAGAAAGAAAGAAGATTGAGAGAAACGAAGAGAAGAAGAGAACGATTCGGAGACCACGCGAGGACAGCAAACCCAACAAAACCGGAAATAGGCGCAAACGCACGAGTGGAATGGAAAGGCCAACCGTCTTCTAAACACACACACACCAAACCACCAACCCTTTACCTTGTAGGTCAAGTCCGGAAAGGAGTCGGCCGCGGTGGCATAGGCTTCCAGGGAATCGTCAGCGTGCTCCAATTGGCTGAAAGTCGAACCTCCACCCATGACGTCATCCATGTCGGCCTTTTCCGAGACACCTACCAGATCATATTCATGTTCACTTGAAATAGGCGGATGATGACGATGATGAGGAGGCATGGTTTAAACGAGCAACGATGACTAGACCAACGACCACTTGTCGATGGTAGTCGTGATACTAGAATTATGTATACGATAAAAGTTCATTAGATGCCACTATGATAAAAACGACAGCACTACCACTTCAAGAACAGCCCTTGCACACATCACGTACCGTAAGGGAACACTTTCACAGCAGCGGGCGCGAGGCCCTTGGCCGATTTCTTGGCCAGAAAGGACGTCACATCTTTGCCACACAAGTCCGGCGTGGCCGTGCAGTTCACCTACAAGTGATAAGCGGAGCCTTTAAAAAGCGCGCGTGTTAAATCATGTATGAGGGATGGGCGCAAGCAGAGAAAAAAAGACGTCATGCCAACAAAAGTTGCCCTTTGAAAAGCGCGCCAAGCTATTTCTTCATACGTCTACGAAAACTCAAGCAACACGAATCCCCTCGTATATGATAATTTGTTCGTACCTCGCCCGCGCGCAGAAGTTCTCCTTTGCCGCATTTCCCCGCTGCTTCACTCCACGCTTGCACTGCGGACTCGTACTTCTTGTTGCTGTCACTGTCGTCGTCACTGCTGCTGCTGCCGGGAAAGGAGTGGTAGAGCACCTTGGTTCATGGATGACAACCAGAGAGATTATTTCAGGATACGTTGCGTAAACCAATGCTTATGACAGAAATTTATGTCGTTCAGCTTGGGAAAGAAAAAAAAAAGAGTGAAAAAAGAGATGGTGCAACATTGGACTGATTATCACAGTCTAGCCTTCAGTAATACGAATGTTAAGCATGAACTGATCGATTTCCTCACCATCCAGGTGTCTTGCGCCAGCTTGATGAGCGAATTCACGTCACTGCTCGAGGTGAAAAGCCGCACCGCTGCCGCAGAACTCGCCACCAGGCCGCTGTTGCCACCCTTGGAAGCACCAGCACCACCCCCACCTTTGCCTCCCTTCTTCTTGGCATCGGCCGCAGCGGCTGCCACTGACTTGGGCGCCGAAGGAGCGTCCTGTGAGAGGCACGTGCACGAGATGAAATTGCAATGGTTTCGTTTCGTTGGACAAGAAGAGCGCAGAAGGAAAGAAGAAGCAGGCATGCAGAGACAACAACATAGATTCGTCCTCATTCAACAAGGTATAGAAAAAGGAGCCACTGAGGGGGGGGGTGATTGCTCGAATGTAAATAATTGCGCAGCACGCACTCACCTCAGAAAGCGCGTAGTTTTCCAGGAAGCTGGTAATGTCTCCCCAGTCCTTGAGGTCCCCTTTGTAGACGGCGGCTGTTTCCGGGTCCTTCTTCTCCTTGTCGATGAGGGCTACCAGCAAGGTGGGAAATACTTCGACTGCAAATCGCTCTTGCAGTTCCGAGGAGTTCTCGGCGCCGGCCTGGATGAAGGCGGAAGACAAGGGCACGAAGGCATTCAGACAGGACAGCGTATCAGGTTTTGTGCTGTATTCGTGCAATTGAATGCCCATTACGGTCTTTCACACCATTTTTTCCATTTGCTAGTACTATGGACTGTTTCCCTCATTTATGACATGCACCCTCTAATTCATCTCAACCGCATCGAAGAATCACCTCGGCGAAGCTGAGGCGCCCCCGGAAGTGGTGAGCCAGAGCCTTGTACAGGGGGCTCGGCGAGTCGCGGTCGGTGAACAACAGCACCAAAGAGGTGCCCGGAGTGGGCAAGCTGTCAATCGGAGGCCAGGTGTCACCGTTGGCGATCCGGGGCATGAGCGCAGGCGACACCGGCACCTAGTATCAGGAGGAGAAGGAGGAGAAGATGTGCAGAAGCGAAGAGACAGCGAACGTGTGAAGTGGAAATAGTATGCTTGTACCCATCTCTAACATTTTTTTGAAGAATAGGAAGTGCATCTTTGTTCCATGTCATTCAAAGACAAAAGAGCTGAAAAGGAGGAATAGGGGCATGTCTATTGCATGCACTTCTCGTAGGCCCTACCCTAGTACCTTGCTGAGAGCAAATTTGGAAATGGAAGTGGCCCGGCCGTTGCCCTCGAAGCCCACAATTTCGCGGGTCATTTTGCGGGTGTACGGGTTGAGGGTGGGATCCGCGGTGAGCACCGCGACCGCAGGCAAAGAGCGCACTTGCAGTTGCTGTAAGATCGTCAAGGAAGATGCAGACACGGAGAAAGTGAAACAGAGTGAGTGCGAAAGTGAGACACCACTTAGAACACCCAAGCGAGAGTGCTAACTCAGGTACATTTTTTAAAGAGGCGAAGACCTGATTAACTGGTACAGCAGCGTAATCCGGACAAACTTGGCAAAAATAGAAGAAGAAAAAAAGTGTTGTTAGCAAAAAGAATTCCAGGCACGCACCGATGTGAGGCCATGGCATTTGGGCAGAGCGTTCGTGCAGTCGACCGCAAACGACTCCACGCCAAAGCCCGCCTGTAAATTAAAACATGAGATATCAAGGTAGAAGGTGAGTCAATGTCTAGACAGCACGAGTGGCAATGATGATTCATTTCGCGCCTGATAAAGGCAATGCAATGCCAAGGCCATCATTGTCTTAGTCTCTCGAAGTACTCATTTCATTTCCCTCTCATGTACCAAGCCCCCTCCGAACCACAAGCAATTCTAAACAACACTCCTTTTCTTACCAGATTTTCGGCAGCCTTCTGAAATTCCTTTGCCAGTCCTGCGCAGTTCGGGCACTCTTCTGAGTTCTCGCTGAACACTCCAATCATCGCGGGCTGAAACGATTCAAAGACCTGCAAAGGTGGTAACAAATTACACGAAAAGTAATGCCATACTTTAGAAATCAATATTATCTTTTTGCTGAAGTGGGTCATTAAGTCTTGAGCCATGACGGAACGCAAGAGTTTTCATTCGAAAAGTTATCTTCATACGCACCTCGGAAACAACAGCTTTCTTGTCGGCAAGCACTGTGACATCGCCATCCTCCTCGAAAAACTCTAGCGCTGCCCCAGAGGTGAAAAGGCCTCCAATAGCAACGAGAGCTAGCGCTGCTCGCATCGTTCTAGTTTGTCTGGTGCTGTCCTTTCAAGCGCAAAATCCACACAAGCTATTGTAGCTCTTCACACGACACTCAAGTTTCCGTGGAAGTGTGCCGCGTGGCTGGCAGATCAACCCTTTCGACAACAGACAGACTTGGAATCTAAAACCCTCCTCGTAAAAATCAAGTCAATCCTACAGGGGGGCATAATTTATTTCTAAAAAAGGGAAGGGGGCTTCTGAGCTCTGGACTAGATGCTAGGTTTCCGAGCACAAAAGAATTTCCTTTTTCCAAAAACAAAGGCCGGCCTAAGAACAATGAACACAAATCCAAGTGGAATGGAAGCCAATGCCGTGGGAAGAAGTGCACGCGCGTGCGTTAAGCGCAAGTCAAAAGCGCAAAGAGGAAAGCGCACAAAGAGGAAATAGCAGGAAGACCGCGGGAAATCCCTCAGTGGTTCCTTCTGTGCGCATCAGAAACGGCACAATTCTATTGTGGATAATCAGATTTTTCATGGAGGTCTGATGGCGATGGACGAAGCAGACACCTCTAACTACACCAGAAGGCCGATGACGCTAGCTAGCTCAAACACGTTTTGCGGGCAAACGAAGGCCCGGCAACGAAGCCTTAGGAAACAAATACTTGGACGGAAACTCACTCCGATGCGCCGACGCGTGGAAGAAAGAAAGAGCCGTCATCGGCAGAGCGCAGGCCAACTCGAGTCGAGGCCAACTTGAGAAGGCTGCGACATCTGGTCGCACAGGACGATGGTTTGCCTACGGAGGTATAGAAGATTCCATGCGAGGGCAGAAAATTATGTAATCAACAGAATGAAAGCTTGCAAAAACAGAAGCTGGGCTCGAAGGCTGCATTTGAAAAGCACAAGCGCCACACCGAGACATTGACAAGATCATCAAAGGAGGGCAGAAGCAGATGAAAAGAGAACAAGTGGAGAGAGGAACTCCAAAAAGGTAGAAGATCAGCGAAAGCCTAAATGAAACTGGGTAAGCAGTGGGAGGTCAGAACGGCATTATGTGGGCTTGTTTTCCTACGAGAACCAACTCACCACACCCATGTGACAAGGAATCCTCCGGTGACGTGCCAAAGGCCTAAAAAAAAGATGAAGGGAAAAAAGAGAAGAGAAGAAGACAGAGCAAAATAAAAACGAAACCTGAACTCCACACAGAGCAATTTAAGGTAAGCATGTAATGCGCAAACAAGAAAAAAAAATTCAGGGAAGTACACAATTTGTTGCAGCCTTTGCATAAGAAAGCAAAATTCAAACACTTTGAAATCTTACCGTGCCAGACGTACCACCCTTCAATGTCTTTCTTCAGCTTCGACTTCGCTGATCTGTTGAGAATTAGCGAAGGGCGCACGGGGGTAAGAAGCAAAACCTTATGCTCAAACAGAAATTAATAGTGGGAGCTCTAAATAAGACGAAAAAATGTCTGGCAGAGTGCTGCTTACCTTGAATAGCAAAAAATAGGAATAGCAGATGCGACCACTACTGCGGTCAATGACAACTTCCCCAGAGCAAGCCTGTTACACACAAAAAATAGATGACCTCATGACACGGGGCAGCAGCGCGATGTTGCCTTGAATTGCAACGAGTAGGCACTAAACCAATGCGAGAAGCACGACACATGTGTCTGAAACGTCTTTTGACCTCGCAGTTTCCTAGCCAAGCTACGCATCTACGAGTAGAAAAGGGTCTCGCGTTCAATAACTAATCACGCAAAATCGACGTTTTCTCTTCCATAACCAATTTCACGCACCCTCATCAGCCTTAAGCACTCACCACACAATTCGCAGCAGCATGATGGTCGCAAACGTGCGGTCGAGCCCGTGCGCTACGCTGTGGTGATGAATCTCGAAATAGTCAGCCCACACGCTCAAAACCGCCTAGAAAGGGATAAAAAAACATGTGAACGCAACCGGAAGACTGTGCGAGGCGGCAATGCACATCAAAAGGCATTCATGCCCTCAAACAGAATGACAATGAAAAGTCCTGCCTAGCTAGAAAAGAGGAGAAGCTTTCTAGCGAGCAAACAGATGTAAACTGTAAACAATGATAATTTCGGCGCTCGTTGCTTGGCGCTCGAGGCTAGCTTGAGTTAAAACAAACGAGTCATGGCATTTCAAGCTGCGGCACAGCATTGAAATACAAGACGACGCCAACGCTCTTTATTACCAGGTTTGGTTTTTAGTTTATACTACCTGCAGGAACCACAGCGCTTTTTCGCTCGGGTCAGGGGCCACAAGCATTGGCAGCGCCATCAAGCCACCGCTGGCGCCGGCCCGCAGGGACCGGCACTGAACCCCCGACCACGGAATGCCCGGGTGACGAAACTCCACGAAGAGGCACTTCCACTGTGTGAGCCATGTCCAGATTGAGCGCAGACGTCGAGAGCAAGCATGGTGAGAGGCCAATTATGACGTGCACGAGAAAGTTTTCCCACGGCAGGCAAAGAATGATTGACCGAATATAAATTTTAGATCACCTGGATACGTAGCATGTTGAGCACGCCGTCCATCTTGTAATCGATGCGGCTGTCTCTTCACGCTCGTTTGAACAGCTATTTAGCTATTTAGTTGTAAATTGATCACAACAGACCAATTCTTAAGATCTCTCGAGGCCTATCCTCCAATCCTGGCAGCACTTATTATTCTTATGCACCTGCGCGGAAACTTAGTTAGGCAGCTGTATGTAGTCGATGCCTGAGTCGACTGAAGGACAACCGACTACTAAGGCACGACCAACGAAATCGGGCAAAAAATTCATCGGTCAAAAGTCGGGGCTGAATCAACGAAATTTCATGCGCGAATAAGACCACTCGATTCAGCTTGGCGAGAGGCATCGATTTATACTATATTCATGAGCATCCGAGACATGACCTATTTTTCGGTCTTTTTGCCACTACAGGGGAGGTATTTTTCTACAGGGAAGGGGTAAAATCCTCCCTGTATCGCACCAGGAAGGCACGATTTTACCACTGTGTAGTAGGGGCGAAGCGAATTATTATTTTCTCCTTGATTTTCGTTGCGTTGGCCTTGTCCGATTTAAAAATCCGCTCCCGACAGTAGTTCCTGTTTACCCCAATCTGCAAAATTAGACCACTTCTTCGACTGTTAAAGTTAATTTCTGGAAGCAGTTGGTGTATTCACTATTACCCGATTTCCGTGGTTAAAGCAAGCTACCGAGTCGACACTATCGAAGTTGCGATAAGTTTTCGTATCTGTGTTTTCAACTCGGCGAGTTGCGTCCATTTCCGCGTTTTATTATGTTCTTGGCGTCGATTTTCACTCGACCTTCGTGAATTCGATTATGCAGTTAAACTGATTTGACGAAAGCCAAGTGGCCAAAATAAAATATCCATTACCGAGAAAAGTTCCGCCTCTTCATTGCGCATTGAATGGTACTCTTACTTGCCCCTAATGTTTCGATGGTCAAAAGTAGTTCAATTTTCCGTTTGGCCGTTCGATTTCCCCGATTTCGTTGGTCGTGCCTTATGCGCTAACACCCAGTCTCAACCAACCTGATTATTGGGTTTTGAGTCCGATTATCGGGTTTTACAAAACCCGATAATCGGACTCAGAATATTTTGACGTGAAGGCCGATTCAAAACAAGCTGAAAATCGGACTGACTAACGGAGATGCCTTTTGGTGCATAGTCTAGTCTAGTCTAGTCTAGTTAATACTCTCCCAAAAACAAAGAAAGACAAGTACACAGCAGTCACAGAGGCACATAAAGAATGTACTTGAGCTGCAAATGCGCTAGAATCCACAACACAAGCTACCACTGACATCTGACCCCAGTTGGTCGCGGTAATGCAGCGTCCAAGACTGAGGCAATGTACTTTCCACCGCCTCGAATGGCGTACGAGGCTGCGGACACATCCCGCTTCTACATTGATGGCACTGGTTTCATTGACTTTTGTGAG
>Ga0307982_1002768_pt1 | contig 14076 bp, 12 predicted proteins | sample OrgLakmetagen989_FD_201847 | JGI IMG/M metagenome (GOLD analysis project Ga0307982, IMG submission 201847) | Saline water microbial communities from Organic Lake, Antarctica - #989 | ecosystem: Environmental > Aquatic > Non-marine Saline and Alkaline > Saline | place: Antarctica: Organic Lake...
GCAAATAATGCAATATATTGTTAAAATATGTAGTTATTTTTTCCAAAAACATAAATGAATTTCATAACCTATTTTAAAAGTGAAAAATAAAGGAAAAATAAGATATATACTATACGATACAGTACAGATAGATAGATTATATACTATTATAAAATAAAATAATACATAATAAATATTTCTCAAAGTATTTCTAATAGAATTCATTATTATATTAGAAATACTTTGAGAAATATTTATTATGATGAAGTGCACGCATATTATATATTTAAATATTTATTTTTCCCAATGGCAGTAACAATAGGAATATACACAACATATACAGCAGATACAAATAGGAGCATGCTTTCAAATATAGGAGACGGTATGGTAGTTACCGGTATGTTATGTATAATGGGTGTGTTTTGGCCATATATTTTACCATTTGTAATAGCTGCCGGTATAGCTAAGTATACCAAAGAAGCATTGGACTCATAATTTTCAATAATTATAATACATATTTTTTGTGACATATTTTATATATAGTCATGATAGATATTTATAAGTATATAAATATACACTCATACACACATATCTAGATATTAATATATACACATATCTAGATATACTATATTATATTTATATCACACTATACTATATGTGCGCTATTTTTATCCTAAAAATGATTATCTAAAATACCTAAAAATGATTTTATAATATTCCAATATTTGTAAATTATACTTATATTATTAAAATATACACAATACTTTACAATACTATCATAGCTAGCCAACCGTTTGATACAATATCTAGCCAACCGTTTGATACAATATCTAGCCAACCGTTTTATACAATATCAACACAATAATTATATAACAACTATACCCCCAGATTTTAATTATGGATATTGCACAGATGTTTTATATTCTACCCTCTATACCATATTATGTTAAACATTGTATATACAATAGTGCTACATATTCAATATGTGGTATTCTATTTGATATATTAATTGAAATATATATACTAGGTTATATATATGGAATTGTTCCATATGCTTTATTCATGGCGTTTCACAATATATTTATATCACATGCACCATCATATTATAACGATTATAGAGATACAGAAATATGGCTATATAGGTTTACCAAAGGTGGTTGTGTCTTTATATATGTTATCACGATTGGCATAATATGGCCAGTTATAATTTCATATGTAATAATTTCTAATACAATACACTACATATTATCACTAGTTTACTAGATTTATTAGTTTACTAGTTTGCTAGATTATATTATTATTGCAATTAGTATTTACTATTTTTACAATTCTTTACTATTTTTATTTATTTCTCAAACTAACCCATCAATATATAAATATGTAAATATATAACCGCCGTTATGGCTATTTTTTATAGTAAATAATATTATCACAACAATATATATACAAAATTGAAAAGCGTATACTATTGAGTATTACTACTATTTTACTAACTAACATCTAACATCTAACATCTAACATCTAGCATCTAACATCTAGCATCTAACATCTAACATCTAGCATCTATAGCATCTAATATCTAACATCTAATATTTAATATGTATCTTAATTATACAAATTGTATAGATATATATAAAAATGGATATATATATGGTATATTGCCATTTGCTATAATTTTCACAATTTACGGTTCTATTATTACACATACACTTCCAATATATGTTGAATTTAGAAATTTTAACCCATACATTACAATTAAATATAATACTATTGCATTTATATTTGTATTTATTTCTGTTGCTGGATTAGCATGGCCTATAACTTTGCCAATAGCACTAATATCATTTATAACATATTAAAAATAATAATATTACTTACAATTTATGTAATATAACATAACATTAACAACTTAAACATATACATATACATATACATATACAAATGCTGTTATGGCTATTTTTTAATAATAAATATTGTCATACATTACATAAAATTGAAAAGCGTATACTATTAAATATTACTATTATTTTATTAACTATATATCAGCTTATAGCATCTAATATCTAGCTTCTAACATCTAACATCTAATATCTAGCATCTAGCATCTAGCATATAGCATCTAGCATCTAATATCTAGCATCTAGCATCTAATAGTTAATATTTAATATGTATCTTAATTATACAAATTGTATAAATATATATAAAAAAGGATATATATATGGTATATTGCCATATGCCATAATATCTGCCGGATATTGTGCTGGCATTACACATACTATCCCAATCCTTACAGATTTTAAAGTTAACCCATATATTAGGTTTAAGTTTGGTCTTAGTGTATTTACATTTATTGTTATATTTGGAATAGGATGGCCTATAACTTTGCCACTAGCACTAATATCATCTATCACATATTAAAAATAATAATATTACTTACAATTTATGTAATATAACATAACATTAACAACTTAAACATATACATATACATATACATATACATATACATATACATATACATATACAAATGCTGTTATGGCTATTTTTTAATAATAAATATTGTCATACATTACATAAAATTAAAAAGCGTATACTATTAAATATTACTATTATTTTATTAACTATATATCAGCTTATAGCATCTATAGCATCTATAGCATCTAACTTCTAATATCTAGCTTCTAATATCTAGCATATAGCATCTAGCATATAGCATCTAGCATTTAGCATATAGCATCTAGCATCTAGCATTTAGCATATAGCATCTAGCATATAGCATCTAATATCTAGCATCTAATATCTAGCATCTAGCATCTAGCATCTAATAGTTAATATTTAATATGTATCTTAATTATACAAATTGTATAAATATATATAAAAAAGGATATATACATGGTGTATTGCCATGTGCCATAATATCTGCCTCATATATCTTTACAGATTTTAACGTTAACCCATATATTAGGCTTAAGTTTGGTATTAGTGTATTTACATTTATTGTTATATTTGGAATAGGATGGCCTATAACTTTGCCAATAGCACTAATATCATCTATAACATATTAAAAATAATAATATTACTTACAAAAAGGAAAAAAGGAAAAAAGGAAAAAAGGAAAAAGGGAAAAAGGAAAAAGGGAAAAAGGAAAAAGGGAAAAAGGAAAAAGTATAAACAAAGTTAAATAAATTTAATCAAATAATATATTATTATCTAACAAAACATGTTTACTTGTACTAACTATATGTGCTAAGCTAGCTAAGTTATTTGCGCTATCTACCTTATCTAGATTATCCATATCTTCACTGTCGCTATCGTCTAGTAGTGCTGCTCGCATCATATCACTCATATTACTCATATCACTCATATTACTCATATTATTTTTGTTTTTGTTTTTGTTTTTGTTTTTGTTAGTATTATTATTTTTGTTTGTGTTGGTATTATTGTTATTGTTCTTACTATACATACTATCAATACCAAATCTATATGTTGTAGCATGTGTATTCTCATATCTATTATCTGAATCTTCATCTGTTTCATCTCCTAGTTCATCTCCTAGTTCATCTCCTAGTTCATCTCCTAGTTCATCTCCTAGTTCATCTCCTAGCTCATCTCCTAGCTCATCTCCTAGCTCATCTAAATAGCATGATTTATTATCAGTATCAAGCACAGTATGTATGTGGGATATATCTAAATTGCTTATAGTATGTAGAGCCGGAATATTATTGGTAATATTATTGGTATTAGTAGTAGTAGCAGTAGCAGTAGCAGTAGCAGTAGCGTTAGAATTATGTTGTTTTTGTTCAATAGATTCGCCAGCAGTGGTGTTAATATTCATCATCATATTATTCCATGCCGTCATACTATTTTCTTGTTTTTGCATCCATTCGGCGGCTTGAGCATCGGCGTTTGCTTGTGCTGATAACATTTCATCATGTTGTTTATTATGGGCACGCATAATACGCACTAAATCCTCAATTGCTTCCTTCTCCACAACCGCTTGATCCACTGCATCCACACTATCGGCATTTTGCAATATAGCATACATTACCGCCGGTGTTATTGTCCCCTGATAATTATTAATAAATTCGCTAGGTAATGTAACTGGATGTTCAAAAAAGCCGGATAGCATTTCAGTAACCATTTCCGTATTACAATAACCAACTTCAATATCTAGATCAATACGACCGGGTCTTATTAATGCCGGGTCTAGTTGTTCTGGATGATTAGTGGTAGCAATTAATACACGTCCTGGTGTTTCCAATATACCATCTAATAAGTTCAATAAGAAACTAAGGTTAATGGCATCAGGGTGTCGGTCTTGTTCCTCACCCATCATACGTTCTAGGGCCAATTGTTCATCAGATGACATACCGGAACCAATACCAACTGGATCTATAACGGTACCAATGGGTGTAGATCCACTAGATGTATTGGCGGGACCAGATTTGGATTGGTTGATAGAGGAATTATGGCCATTACGTTTACGGATACGATCTAGCATACGTTCTTGTTGTATCCGGCGATCTAGTACCACATCGGTTAGGCTATCGATATCTTCAATTACATATATACGTTTATCTAGGGGTATTTTAACGGTGGATTCGCTACCATTTTCCATAATATGTACATCTTCTTCAAAAAATAAGCGTGTAAGTTGAGTTTGGGTGGTAGTTGATCGTAATTTTAGATTAAAGATATAGCGGCCGGTAACTTTGGCAATAGCTTTAATAAAAGATGTTTTGCCGCTACCGGGTGGGCCATGAAGCAATATACCCATGGTATAGGGTCGCCCTTTACGTTCATACCATTGGGGGTCTTTAATAAAGCGCCATACTTGTTTTTTGGCACCTTCTAGATGACTGCCATAAAGGTTGTGTAGGGATTTATTGGTATTGAATTGGGCTTTACTAAATTTGAGGTATTTGGGGGCGCGATCAAGGCGGGGTAGGCCATCAGGGCCAATGGGTACATCAACATGTTGTTCATCAAAAAAATAGATATGTTTGCCGAGTTGGTTGGCTTGTTCCATTTTATACTCATCGGTTACTTTTTTAACAAATTTGTGTAGTTCATGTATATCATATTGGTAGCTATATACTTCAAAGCAATATCGTTCTATTTCGCCTTTATCATTATGTTCGTATTCGGTAACTTTGCAAAAGTATCCGGGTTGAAGTTGAAATTCATTTTTATTTACAACATAATATTGTTGATTATATACAACATCTTGGCATGTCGATTGACTACTCATATAATGCATCATAGCTTGTATTACGGTATCACTAGCCCCACTTTCCCTATTGCGCTCAAATCGAATAATAGCCCGTATATCACCACTATCTATATTATGCGATACATTTACAACATCCGCCACGTTTGTAGACAATCCAACATGTGTATGTAAGGTATCTCTATTAATGGATTGTTTAAGTAAATTAGTTAGCCATGTTTTAATATGGCTATCTAGTGTAGGTAGCCATTCACGAATTATGATAACTAAATTAATAACTATGTAGGCTAATAAACCAACCCATATATTACCACCTTTTAACAAAACCATTCCAACAACTAACACGGCTAATATTTGTTCAAAATGGCGGCTACTCATTGTACCATCAACTGTATTCATAGTATTAGTATTATTATGAGTATTTTTAGGGTATGTAGAATGGTTGGCAGCATCGGTATTACGTTTTGAATTATTATGGGTGTTATTAGATATTCCACGTTGTATCATATGCATATTTTGTTGTATTTATTTATTTTATTTTTTATTGTATATATTTGGTATACACATATATATATATATATATACGGATAGGTGTATTGATAGGTGTATTGATAGGTATATTGATAGGAATATTGATAGGAATATTGATAGGAATATTGATAGGAATATTGATAGGAATATTGATAGGAATATTGATGGATATATTTATATAATATACTGATGTGGATAGTTTTATAATAATATAGACAAACAATGTATTAACATATAAAGTTAATATATATATATGAATATAAACGCAATACAGCGGATACTACGCTATATATGTATATGTATATGTATATGTATATTTGAAATGATAATATTAAAATAAAAATGACCATTGCTAAAATAAGAATGATAATGGGGGATTAGAATACATGACGACACATGGGACAATTAGATGATTGTTGTGAAATTCTAATTAGACAAGGTATACATAGAGGATGATTACCGGAGCATTGCAATTGCATTATTATATTTGTTGTATGATCGGTATAACATATACAGCATTGATTATCCACATTTTGTGATATATCAGTTACAGTTTTTACATAGTCAATATATTTTACAATAGACAGTGCTGGATTAGGTATATTTGCGGTTAGTTCATCATTAACCGTATTGTTTAAATGCCATATATTATTATAATATGTACGCTGAGTGATATTGGATATATATTGTATTAGTCGAAAAACGAGATAAGAATCTATAACTATAATACAGTAGCAAATCAATAATTCATCTAGTAGGTTATATTTATCATTATCGGTATACATATTTAATAATTCGGTAATATTTGATTTATATGCGGTAATATACGTTAATACACAATTGAAGTTATTAAGTGCTATAGGTTCACGGATGTAAGACAAGAATATACAACGTTGTATATTATCAGGTGGAAGTAAGGAATAATCATGTAATATAGCATTTCCTTTACGTAAATCGGATATATTTGTAAATATTGTGGAAGTGGATGGTATAGTGCAGCCTAATTTAAGTAATATGGTAATAAATATATAATTATTATTGGTATATATATCATTAAGTAGATGATATATAGAATTATAACCATCTATATCCGTTTGATTAAGATATTGTATTATTGTGGTATGTTTTTCAGGATTATATTGTATTGAGGTATGGTTATCACTAATTTTAAGTAGATGAGTAATTATGGCATCAGTAATAGTTAATAATTCTATGTATCCATATGAAGTATTTTTACATGCTGTAATAAATATATTGGTATTAATATCGCTAGATGATGGTGTATTATGTATACCATGAGGCAGATTAATAACATATGTAGGATCAGCACCGTATTTTATTAGAATATCCCAAATTCTAAAAAACCCATCAGAATCATAGCTAGTGATTGGGAATTCAGTATTGTTCACTAATATTAGCAATGGTGTTTCTTGTTTAATATTAATGTGATTAGTATCAGTAGTGGTAATAAGTAATAAGTCTTCAATTATAATAATAAGATCTGCATCCATATATTTATCACCGCCACCTAGCATATATAGACATTGCATTAGTGGTGTATTGCCATCGATATCTTGAAAGTGGTCTATAATTTGAGTATTAGTTTCGGCAACGAGTGCTTCTAATATATATCGAAGACATGTTTTAGAATAGCATTGTATTGCATGTTCAATAATACAAGTATTATTAGTAGTAATATTACTAGTATTGTGATCGTTTGAACTAGAAGGGTGCCGATTATGGACATAGCTACATATTTCCCAATATGATAATTGTGATGTTGTGGATTGTGAGTGGTCATGAGTACTATAAATAAATAATGGGGGTGGATCAGAGATAAATGATTGTAGCATATCTAGATCGTCACGACCAATGATATTAAATAGTAGATGCCAGTTATTATATATTTCAGTTTCGCTTTCAGTTTCGCTTCCAGTTTCGCTTCCAGTTTCGCTTCCAGTTACAGGTTCGCTAGTAATAGTATCACTAGATATGCTAGTGTCATCAATAATAGCATTTACATCATTATTATTCATTTCATCATTATTATTCATTACATCATTATTATTCATTTCATTATTATTATTCATATTATATAATAGTTAGTTACTGGAATATATTAAGTAATATTATATAATATTATATTGATAAACAGCACTAGATTATGCTAGATTATGTTTTTAAATATTTTGTTTTAAGATTTAATATGTAATATGTAATATGAATATGCGAAATTATATAAACTTAAACTTAAACTTATAGGTATATATATACATATACTTATACCTATATGGTTATTATTTATTAAAAACAATTTTGCGGGCATATATAATATAAGTTATATATTATATATTATATATTATATGCGTTTGTATTAATAATATATATATACTAAATATTATTAATATATTAAACATAAATACCAACAAATACATATACAAAACTACAAATACAAAACTACAAATACAAAACTACAAATACAAAACTACAAATACAAAACTACAAATACAAAACTACAAATACAAATGGATTCTTTTTTGAGGGCAATATTACCGGATGAATGGGTATTATGGTTAACAAACCCAAAAGAGGATGATGAGGAGAATGTACAAATTAGTTTACATATACGTAAGAGCGATTATAGTTTAGCATTTGCGAAAGATGTAACTAGATATAATGCAATACAATTTTTAAAGAGGGTTCATGATGAAGGTATGAAATTATTAGAAAATACAGAAGTATTAAAACAAGAAATGAGCAAATTATTTTATTTACAGATAAATGTTGATGATTGGGATGAAGAAGTTGAGGGTGAATATGTTGATTTATTGTACCCATTTTGCAAACAGGATGTAGTATTTAAGGGTAATACGCAGCTAGAGGTATTGCATGAAAAGGATGATAATGGAAAATGGGTTACTAGATTATGTAAATCATGGTCAAATAACACAGATGAAATGGTTGAAATAGCATGTATTAATACGGACCCAACATTTTCATATCCACCGGATGGTTTATTGACGGAAGAAGATATGGAGCCGGCAAGTGATAGTGAATTATAGACATAAAGTGCCTAGATATATTTAGCATTTAGCACATCTAGGTTATTATTTATTATAGTTCATAATAAACAAGTGTTAGGTGTTAAGTATTAAGTATTAAGTTAATAAGTTATTAAGTTGTTAAGTGTTATATTTAAAGTTACATAATACTATATAAATATAAACATATATATATAGCAAACAATATAAATATAAACATATATATATAGCAAACAATATAAATATATTGGGAAGTAGGTAAGATTAGATAAATTGTAAGCGAGTTATTATATAAAACTAAAATATAATAGTTAATATAATAACCAAAACAATAGTTAAAATTGTAATATAATAAATTTTTAATATAATAAAGTGATGGATAAGATGGATAGTTGTAAAGAATTGGGTAATGATGATAAGGATAATGAAACCGGGGATATAAAAAAAAGTAATGAAAATAAGACACATAATAATTTATGTCCAGCATCATTAGTGACAAGTAATATACAGGAATTAAATGAAAAAGGCAAACCAAAAAAGAGAAGATATACGGGAGTGGGTGTGTTAGTATTAACAAATTATAATAACCGACCACACTTAGTATTGGGAAGGGAAGAATTTAAAAGTGTGAAGATAGATGGGGAATATGTGGTACCATTATATGAGGAATTTGGTGGTGGTATACAGAAGCGTAATTTAAGTTTGGAGGAGAACGCATGTTTTGAGTTACAGGAGGAGACAAGTAATTTATTAAGATTCATAGGAAATCCGGGTGTATTAAATGCGGGTGTAAATAGGAGTTATGACATACCATTTAAGGAATCGCGAATGTATAAGATGTATGTAATATATATAGAGGACATGTATAAAGTGTTACATTTATTCGGTATAAATAGGGAGAAAATAATAGCACAGCCAACAAGTTATTATAAGTATAAGTCATATTTGGAGATGGATAACATAAAGATGGTTCCACTAGCTGAGATAAAGCAAGTAATAAATTCAGAACATAATTATGTATGTAATGTGGCAGATGATACATATTATAATAATAGTATAGCTGAACAGATGTGTTATAAGCAATCTACACCACATAGTACATACCAGACACATGGATATAAGGGAGTATTATGTGTAGATGATAATACATATATTAGTCAGCGGCTATCACAATTTTTGAATGCACCAACTGCCATAACAGGTAAATCAGGATTATATGAATGCCTAGATATATTCCAGAATGGGTTTATAACTAGCAGGTTTCAGTCATCAAATGGCCGTGGCTTAGGGCTCACATTATCAGTCCCTCGGGTCTATCTCGATCATGAACAAATGTATATTGAGTCAGAAAACATGGTACCTGGGCAAAAACGCTCACATTTACGGTTTCTAGATGGCACCATGTTTTGCATCGCAACACCCCCTTAATGGCCTTTTTATGCTCCACTTCCAACGTTGGTTTTGTTGATAATTTAGGTGTTTTCGGCAAATTGTGCATATTATGTTTTTTTATGTTTTTTTATGTTTTTATGCAATTATTAAAAGGTATAGATATTAAAAGGTATAATTATTAATTGGTACAATAGGTATTATTTTGATGTTTAGAGTGAAATTGGTTTTGGTATGGTTACAAACAGGAGGGGTGTTTTTTTGTTAGTGCATTATGTATATATATATTTTGTTGTTTATTATAGTCATCAAATGATATAGTATTATTTACTAATATATTTAATTTAATATTTTTATATTCTTTATCGCGAATATTTATTATATTATTTATTTCATCTAATGTTACTGGTGTACCTACAAGAAAATTGTTTTGTGATTGGCATGGTGCTGCTGTTTCTTTAATATTATGTTTGTATATATCAGACAACCATACATCTTTAGTTACGGATTGTTTATTCGGTGGTGATTCAGTAGTATCAGTCTTCTGTATTAGTTCCATTCCATACCAATGAACACCTGAAGCTAGACGTTTTTTCCTTAATTTCATACTATATAAAACAGACGGTAGTATTTTCATAACTTTGTTTCTCTTAATAGTATCTTTTGTATAATTACATATACCACATACCATATCTAAAATATCGTTGAATCTAACACATTTTTTACGGTCATCATTAAGGGTATAATTATTTTCGATAACTAGTTTTAGGTTAGAAAAAGACACCTCGTTATTTGCATTTTGAGTTTCATGTATTAATTTTTCTATATCTTTATTTAACATTAAAGTATCATATGCGCTATTGCAGAGTTCATCTATTTTACTAAATATATCGATACTAGGTGTTAGCATATAAGAACCAATTATTTCTATTTCCGGAAAATTAATAGATATGGTTTCATCTGTCATACCTGACTCCGTTTTATTAATAAAACCATAATTCTCAAACTCTTTGTTGAAATATAGCACTATATCATTATACATAGACAGACCATTATTGTACGCATTAGTTAACTTCGTGGTAGTATTTACTGTATTAATATTTGTGTATTCTAGTTTCTTAATAGTTCCTACATCATAATATATACCATCTTCTTTAAGGAATTTTTCACCATATGTTTTAATATATTGTGACCATATATATTTTTTATATTCATTGTATCGTGTATTTATTGTTATTTGTATGGATTTCGATATATAATTATCAATATTGAGATCATTCCAAATAGATTCAACTACATAACTTGGCCATTCATATTCGAAATTATCACTAGTATCATTATATATAGCATCACGCACATTATCCCAATATTGTTTAGGATTGGTCATATTATTTATTTGTTGTTGTATATAAATATAAAATTCAGCTTTTTCTAGTTCTGATATTGGATCATTATTTTTGCTATAAAAATAATTATTTGTAGACAAATATGTATCGTTATTATTAGTAACATTTGGGTTATCAATCATATTAATTACATTTGCAAATATTTGTATTGTTTCTGTTATATCATCCGTTTTTGCTTTAACAAAATTATGCTCATTGATAAATTCAATGGCCGATAGCTTATTTAATAAGTTATGATGTGTACGAATATCTAGTTCAGATATATTTACATCATATCTAGAGTCAGGATATACAAGTGTTTGCATATTTATAATATCATTAAGTTTATAAATACTTTGAACACCAAGTAATTTATGTTCAATATCATTAATTTTTATCAATATATATTTATACATATTTGGATTTCTAATATTGGTTGTTTCTGATTTTAATAGCATTTTTGAATCAATATTATGATATGGATCTGCAAAAATATGTTTGCATATTCTATTATTTTTAATATCTTCAAATGTATCGTTACTAAGTGGTACGTATGTTAATTTATTATTATGTGGTATTGCAGTATTGTAAAAAGATCTTAATAATTCATAATTCATATCGTTATGCGTACTAGTGTTATTAATACTATCTATTGGCGTACTAGCTAGTTTAGCACTATATATTGCATTCATAATTATAATTTATATTATATTTAGTGTAGTATATATTAGGGTATATATGGGTATATATGGTATAAGTAATGCTAGATTCAATAACTATATCAGACTAAACTGACTATTTTGAGATTTTGATATTTTGAGATTTTGAGATTTTGAGTGTATTACAATTGTATAATACCAATATATTTGCATTTTAAACGCACTTGGCTAGTTGCTACACTAGACCTTTATTTTTATATTTTTTGTTCTAAGTTTAATTTTTGCTTTTATTTTATTTTTATAATTATAAAAACTATAATTCCTAAATATACGCAAATACTTATAATTACATAACATGTATGGCCGGGGGGTAGTAGGAAGCTCAAAAACTCACCATGTTTGGACCCGATTTGCAACGTCGAGTTAGTGCGATTGCAAAAAATGCCAAAAAACCGAAACAGCCGCATAATATTACCGGAATTCATATAAAGTCCTTAGCCACACGTGACGAATCGCCTTGCAAAACACGTGAAATCCGATAAAAACGCGATTTCAGATTCAAAAAGGCAACTAATGTGTAAATGCCATTAAAAACGCCATACAAAGCGGTGGGCTTTAGCGTTTTTAACCATTCGATCAGGTCGAATTTAGGGGGAGGGCAGGATTAGTTTGCAAAGTACGTACATATTTTTTATGTTGATTGTATACGCTACTGCACTCTAGCATATACAATCAACGTTGGGTATATTGGGTTAGATTTACATATTTATTTGTATAATATTTATCAAAAACTCCAAAAAACAACAAATAATATAAATAACATTTATTTAAATTGTATTTTGCAATATATTATATTGATGGTATACAACATTACATTACATTACAATACTATATATTTAACTATACATACAAATATACATACAACTTGCACAACTATAACTACAACTATAAAAAACAATATGGCTGGTTACTGCATTGACCCTATTAACAAATTTAAATATACCAAAGATTCTGATGGCGAATATCATTCTTATAATGATGGACCCGCTATCGAGTATTTTGATGGAACAAAAATATGGATGACACATGGGATACTAGACAGGGATGAAAAATGTGGTCCTGCACTTGCTCTTGTTAAAGGTAAATTTAGGTCTGAGTATTATAAAATGGGCCTTAAACATTGCATACTACGGAGTGATAGCAATAATGAATATTATGACAATGGAAAATTGTTGAACCTATTATATTATTGTAAAGAAGATTCATTATACGATACTTCACAAATAACATATGTACACAATGGGGAATTAAAAAAATATCCGGAATTTAGTAAGCTATTAACTGCAGATGCGGACGATAACACTAAAAATTTATATGTAGTTAATACTACATGCAAAACCTATCTCAAACTACCACTAGATACAAACACATATATAGTTAAACGTATGCATACTGAAAAGTATTATCATTCTGATAACTATCATTCTAATGACGAGAATGAAAATACTGATAAGTATATAGAAAAATATAAAACTGATATAAAACTAGAATGTGGTTATACACTTAAAGACATTAAAGAATATTATCGTCGGCATCACAACTTAACATATAGTTGTATATATGTATATAATGATACTCATGTATTCTGCCCAATTTCTAAAAAGTGTGTTCCACTACCACCTAAAATTATAGAATCTGATACTATTAAGTTGTAGTGTAAACACTGATATTGATATTTTATTTTATATTTTATATTTTATATTTTATATTTTATATTTTATATTTTATATTTTATATTTTATATTTTATATTTTATATTTTATATTTTATATTTTATATTTTATATTTTATATTTTATATTTTAT
>Ga0307982_1002770_pt1 | contig 14066 bp, 13 predicted proteins | sample OrgLakmetagen989_FD_201847 | JGI IMG/M metagenome (GOLD analysis project Ga0307982, IMG submission 201847) | Saline water microbial communities from Organic Lake, Antarctica - #989 | ecosystem: Environmental > Aquatic > Non-marine Saline and Alkaline > Saline | place: Antarctica: Organic Lake...
TTTAAAAATGGGTTTCTGCTTGTACCTGGTTCGACTCAAGGCCACTCCGATTTCCTGATCAAAGTCCATGGTTTTCCCGATTTGCTTTCCTGGTCCTTTCCTTGTGGCGTTTCCGGGCTGTGATTGGTCAATAATTACCGACGGACGTCACTTCCATCCCGAAGTGGGGAATTCCCTTCGAAAGACCTCTATTCTAGGAGCAATTCTAGAAGAGGAAATCACTGGGTTTCCTGATTGTTTTCCTGCAGGAAATCGGAGTGGCCTTGGTCCTTGGTTCGACTGTATCTGCATTGCCTGATCATGCCGGCTACGCTTACGTTGCTCACCCAGATTATCCAGAAGGGAAGCCTTTGGTATCAGACATTTATCAGTACCGTGCTCTCGACCTCGCTGCTACAGGCACCAAACCCGCTAGAAAGGCAACTCCGAATGGGCCGAGGAAAGTCAACAAGACTTGGCTGCCCGCTCCTTTGCCTTCCGGTTGGTATATCAATCCCGGGACTTTAAAGTACGAAGAACGTGATGCAAATGGGCTGGTGATGACGACCATGTCGGCCCAACCCTTACCTCCTACGACTGCTATTATCAATAGAATGGCAATTGCACAGCGACTTCGCCGGGATTACGCGCTTAGTATTCCTCAGCCGGCTGTCAAAGGTGATTTGGACAGCTATTTGAGCTATGTGGAAGTGAAGCAGCGCGACATTGCAATCAACGAAATATTTGGAATCGAGAGCAATCACGGCTGGCTTGCTTTTTCCAAGGACGTGCCAGAGAATTCCCACGTAGAAGAAGGCGACGACGGCGTATTCGCCGCTTGGGAGTTGGCCGATGCTCTTAAGTCTGGATTGGAGACCGGCACTCACGCACGCAAGTGTCTTAGCCCGCCCGATGGTTTTATCGTCAGCGCCGTGGGCGTTGAGATGCTGAGCCTCGCGAGGTAAGGAAGCGATTGATTGAACTCAGGGCTGCGCTGCTGGGGCTCGTCAGAATCTGTTTTAAGATTATGCAATTGACTTGAAGTCTGTGTTGAGTTATTACAATTGATAAAACTCTGCATTGAGTTACTACGTTTGATGTAAGTCAATTTTGAGTTATTACGGTTACTCAAAGTCTGCATTGAGGTTTGTGTACGTAGTATAACTCTGCATTGACTTACTATGTTTGATGTAAGTCAATGTTGAGTTATTACGGTTACTCAAAGTCTGCATTGAGGTTTGTATGATTAGTACGACTCTGCCCTGAGTTATTATGAAAATGATAACTCAGTACTGACTTAATAAATTTATGTATGTCAACCTTGACTTACATCGACCATGTTAAGTCAACATTGAGTTTGTATGGTCGATTATGCTCAAAGCCGAGCTCGACTTTTTGATTGATGTTTATAGGTATTTCGGGGGCACCGCTGGTGCACGGAGTCGTCAATCTTCAATTTACGTCGGCGTCAGTGCTCATAATTATTAGTTGGCGGCGCATGGATTGTTTTGTATAGCTGCTCCGACCTTCTTTAGAACAGTGTCTCGCCGAGTTGAAATAAGTTTAGGAAGTACCTTTCACGACACTATTATGGCCTGGAAAATGTCACGCGTGCCGTTCCTAGTGCTTCTTGTTATTTCTATTAGTCATTCTGCTCACGGCATGGGAGTATTAACTGTGGGGAAACCATTAACTTGGGCTCAGGCAATTCCACACCTGAAAGTAAGTCTAGGAAGCTGCTAAGCGTTCTACCTCTTCCCATTCTTGCTTGAAGATCGACGTATATTCCGAGGCGGTTGCGTAAATATGATCCTATCTCTTCTAGTGCAGAAAAAACGTGGAGCTCGCTGTTTCTCTCACGAATTCGCGTATTTGCCACACCTTTGTGCTTTCCAGTATGTGCGCCAACATGGTGTGCTACAGTTCATTAACAAATATCAGGTGAGTTTTCTATGATCTAGCCTGTCGTTATCGCCTATAGTTTTTACGTTCATTTGTCGAGGCTATCCTTTATTTCGAACAAACTAACAAACTTCCTCGTTGAAGTTCTCCAAGCTAGGCCTTCAATTCAATTTTCACGCATAGCAAAGTATTCTGTTGCATTTAAAGACCACTATCCCGTTTTTATAAAATTATCTTTGTTGTGGCATATCTTTTCAATTTGTAGGAATTGAAAGGGTTGAAGAACAAGGAGCTGATGTGGGGGGACGAAATCGAGTACAGCATCGTGGCATTAGACCCGGAGACGCGAGTGCCTCGGATTAGTCTTCGAGCGGAAGAAGTATGGATCTAGGTTCTGGCTTGTGGCGCAAATTTTGTCTGAGTTAATAGTGAACGTGGGCTTTTTGTTTGAATTTCAGAGCTATTGAGCCCTTCAAGTCGTGGAGTGCAAGCCTTTCTATGCTTCTTCTCTTGACCACACTCATGTTCCTGACTGCTACAAATTTAGCTGTGTCAATCTGACTCTGTTGCTTGCTTGCATACGCCTCTCAGCTTCGGGCCCAGCTGTCGAATCGCGAAGCGTCCGAAGACGCCCGCGGCCTGGTGGAGGGTTGCAATTGGATGCCCGAATACGGGGCCTGGATGCTGGAGGGCACCCCTCGCTCCCCGTACGCCGGCTACTCCAACGACTTGATGCGGGTCGAGCGCAACATGCGCATGCGGCGCGCGAGGCTCATGGCCGCCCTGGCTCCCAACGAGGTGGCCCCCACCTTGACGGTGTTTCCTTTACTGGGCGCCTCCCTGCCCAAGGCTAAGCACGGCGCCGATGCTAGCAGCAGTAGCAGCGGCAGCAGCACTAGTGGCAGCAGCGATGCCGTTGATTTCACCGTACCTATGGGCTTGTCACCGGGTGGCCCCATCTCGGCGTCTGCGTATGTGCCGGACGAATGCATCAACCCCCACCCTCGTTTTGGGACCTTAACGCAGAACATTCGCGCGCGCCGCGGGAGCAAAGTCGACATTCGAATGCCCCTATTTCACGACACCCAAACCCCAGAATTTGACAGTGGTGGTGGTATCCCAAGAGAAGGCGTCCCAACCTGCCCGCCTGTGTGCGGCCCCGGCGGCGCGATGGAAGCGGGGCCAACGAGTGCCGACGCTGCCGCCGCAGCGGTGCCCTGCGTCGAGATGGATGCGATGGCGTTTGGCATGGGCTGCTGCTGTTTGCAAGTGACTTTCCAGGCGCGCGACGTGGATGAGTCCAGATACATGTTCGACCAGCTAGCCGTGCTGTCGCCGCTCTTTTTGGCCCTCACGGCGGCTACTCCTGTGATGCGGTAGGAATATTTGCGTGTGATGAGCCTTTTTATCAAACTGATGCAGCCATCAGAATATGAACGATGTGCTTTCCTTTGTTCCAACTCTGGCATACATTCAAAGACCATTTTAATTGATAGCTCGAAAACATTATTTTTTTTAACACTTGAGCCTGACAATCGAATTGCTCGTTTGCTTGCGTTTCGGCCCTTCCTTTTGCTTCGAGTACAGCGGCCGCTTATTGGACACCGATGTGCGTTGGCCGGTGATTGCTGCTTCTTGTGACGATCGCACCCCCGCAGAACGCGGCTTCAAAAACACCGACAGATCTAGCAGCTCAACCACTAGCAGCTCTAGCAGTAGTGGTGATGCTTCCGATCAGAGCAGCAGCAGTGGCGGCGGCGGTGGTGAGTGGCATAGCTCCGTAGTGGCCGAAGGCGGGTGCACCACCATCACGGATGAGCTGGGGCCATCAAGGGGCAGTGGCAACGATGATGACGGCACAGGAGCTCTAGGCGCTAGCGTGTCTGCTGAGGCTAGAGAAGCGATGGTCGGCGGCGGCAAAACGCGACTTGCGAAAAGCCGGTAAAGTTTAGTCTAACTCTAATTATTGATGTGTGTACCACGAATTGAGACCTACAAACGTGAACTGTGCATTGTTGGTAGTTACTGGATCTCGAGATCGGCCTTGATTATCTTGATTTACTCTTGTTTTACAATGGCACACTCCTTATTAGGAAAGTGCTTGTAAAAACTCATAACTCTTCCTACGTTTCTCGTAGGTACGGCTCAGTAAGCGGCTTCATTTATCACGATGAGGCAAGCCCCGGCATGGTATACACACTTTTTTTTACTAGAAGACGCGCCTACTCACTTTTTCATCATAATACATTACGCCGCGCCTTGTTTGCGATAAATAGCCCCCATTCACTTCTATTGCTCTCTCACTACTTACTTGCATGCCCTCAAACAACAACGCAACCAGGTGGACCGTTACAACGACTTAGTTCGCCCGTTGGACGCATGGAGTTTGGAAACGCTTTTGGCCGCGGGGGTGGATGCGCCACTGGCGCGCCACGTGGCCCACTTGTTCGTGCGCGACCCTCTGGTGCTCTTCGATGGGCTCATTGAGGAGGTGCGAATAGAAGAAGTAGAAGACGAGGCTAGCGTTGTCGGGCCTGGGTAAATCCCCAAACTACGGCTAAGTTCAGTAACTACTCGGGCCTGGATTCACATTGTAGCACGAAAATGCAGCAAGGTTTCTATACCGCTATTGATTGACATTGAGAGACGGCGTGCAACTGAGGCGCAAAGCTTTTGCAGGAACTGTTTCTCACCTTTTTTTTTTTTGGCAAAGCACCAGACGTGCCTCTCTCAATCTGGTGCATCCACGTCTGTGTGTGTTTCTATCGTGTTCTATTATTCTACATACAGGTGGACGACGCGACCTCTGCAGACCACTTTGAAAACATTCAATCCACCAATTGGCAAACTTGCCGCTGGAAGCCACCTCCCGCCAGCAGCAGCGGCAACGGCGACAGCCCAGCGCCTGCGATTGGGTGGCGCACGGAGTTTCGACCGATGGAAGTGCAGGTGACTGACTTTGAGAACGCCGCGTTCAGCGTGCTGGTGGTGCTGGTGACCCGCGTGATTTTGGCCTACGACCTCATGCTTTACATTCCCATGAGTTTAGTCGACGAAAACATGGCGAGAGCGACGAAGCGCAACGCTGTGCTCACCGAAAAGTTTTGGTTCCGCAAAGACATCGCCCCTCCCCAAGGGCGGAAAGGAGGCCCCTGTGATCAACCGTGCGGGCCTCCGGCTGCTTCTGCTTCTCCTTCTCCTTCTTCGTCTTCGAGTGAGGATAGCTCCACTGCTAAAACCGCCAAGATCTCGGACTGTGGCCACACAGAGGGCAGCAGTGACGGCAGCAGCTGCTGTGATGGCTCGGAATTTGAAGAAATGACGGCCGCTGAAATATTGTTGGGGAAAGGAGACTATTACCCGGGTTTGCTGCCGCTGGTGTACGCGTATCTCGACCACATCAAATTAGAGCCAGGCATCAAGCGCAAGGTGAGCAGTCCACTAAATATCTGAACGACATTTTTCTTATAATTATGAGTTTAATTATGATTGCGCGCTCATCACCTATTGTTGACCTCATTTTACTACTACCCTCAAGTTGTGCCCCCTTGCTTTAAAAAAACAGGTACACCGTTACTTAGAGTTAGCCGAGCGCCGCGCAACGGGCGAACTCCCCACCGCAGCGAAATGGATCCGTGACTTCATCCAAGCACACCCGAGCTACCAACACGATTCGGTGGTTGGGCCAGAGGTGGCGCATGCTCTCTTAGAGCGAGCTACGGAAGTGGGCGACGGGCGGTGTTCTGCCGCGGACCTTATTGGAACAGATAACCCGGTCAAACCCATTGTACCAGAGGCGGCCTATGACCAAATCTTGGATGCTTCCAAGATTGGTGAGGTGCCTGCAGCGCGCGATTTGATTGCGGCTTACATGCAGCGATCGAGCCACCGCGCCATGCATCGGAGTGACACAGGCCTCAATGGGGGCATTTAGCAGTAAACCATGAATCCCATTGTTCTTATGGAGGGGAAATGTCTTCTTTTCAACTTTCTTATGATAGAATTCCTCCATGCAAGAGGTGGTAACTCACTCCTTGAAAGAAAAATCCCCTGCCTGGCCGGAAAAAAATATTTTGTATTGGATTATATTAGAGAATTAAAAAGAAAAGCGTTGTCGCGTTGTCGCTGTTGAGAAAATGTGCTGAGTTGTTTTGCGTTGTTCAGCTGCATAATCTTAGTATAAGCGCCTTGGCTAGTTGGCACTAGTTACGAAGATTCGTCTGCGCAGAGAAGCATCTCTGAGTCTGCATCGTTTTTATACTACGGTAACTCCTGCCGCATTGATAGACGCCGTCCTTTTAGTTGCTGGCTCGCGTGCGACAAGGCTGAAGGCGTTGGCATATTCTACACACGCTTTTAGCTACCCGGCATTTAGTAATACCATTCAATTGAGCAATGCCACAGAAAGTCACCGAAGAGCCCGTTTCCTTAAGGCATGGCAAACTATACCCTTCTCAGCGTTTCGCCGACGTTGCCGCGAAAGACAAGGCTTTGCGCACGAACTGGCGGCTGGGGCCCGACGCAAAACCGCTCTACCAGTCGAACATGCGCGCCTCGCAAATTGAAGTGGAGAAAGTGCCACCCGAAGTTCTAGCGCTGCGCCAACCTCGAGTGTTGAAGAATTCTTCGGACAAGGTGATTGGAGCCATAACTCTACAGGAAGATAGCGGCAACATGTTCGGGCTTTTGAAGGCTCGACTTGTCTTTTCATTCAAATCTAGACTCAAATAAATGATATTTGATATTTATCCTTTTTCGCAATAGGAATCAATCCAAGGGAGTGCCACCGGTGAATACAGCAAGCCATCTGTGCTCTTCAAAACCACTACAGCGAGCACGATGGGGCCTTCTACGACTGTCTTGTCTAAGGAGTACGTAAAAGGAAAGCCCGCTTTTGACCGCCAGGTCGCTTCGAAGACTAACTATTCTTTAGCATCACAGCCTGGGCACTACGACTTGAGAGCGACCTCGCACGCGCACCACGCCGACCCGAAAAGCTGGGAAGTGCGCCGTGGCTACGAGCAGCCGGTGATTGGCGGCTGGACCAAGGCCAACGGCGATTATTGCGTCGACGAAGCTTCGCGCGGGGTAATTCACGTGTTTGCTCTGGAACGCTTTTGAGTGTATATTATATTGTTATGTACTTGGATGAAACTGGTGTCTCAAAATATTGCTTCGAGAGCCTTTTCTCGTCCTTTCATTTTTTCTTTTTACTCTTTTTTTTTTTTCTGTAGCCTAACTTAATGATAGCGCTCTTGACGAAAGTCTCCTTTTACTTGAACACGTTACCTTTCAGTCCCTAATTGTGCGCACATTTCTCCTCCTGCTACTAGAGCGTGATCCGAGGCGGGGGTGGCGGTGAGGGTGCTCTCGGGGTGCGCTTCAATGTGGTGACCAACACACCCCGCCCCAACGCGCGGCAGCATACCCTGCTGCGCACGGGGCCCCGCGTCTCGGCCAATCTCACCGAGCCCTGGCGCGCTGGCTCCGACCGCTTCGGAGAAGCTGTGCCGGCGGGCGCACGCGTGGACGTGTTGAGTGGGAAAGTGAGAGTGGCAGCGCAGGCACCGCCGCGGTCGACGGCGCAAGACCTCCGGCAGGCAGATGAAAACATTTTGCGCACGAGACCATGGTGAAGGATTCCCACAGGGGAAGTTACTAGAATAAGTTTAGAAGTGCCGTGTCGCCATCTCCGCTTGACTAGATTTGCCCTAGGAGGGCGATGCAAAAGAAAGAAAAGAGCAGAGAGAGTCCTGGAATTCCTGGCAGATACTGCTACGCAAATACTAGCACAGCAATACGCTAGTTCGGAAGATGCCTCTATGTCCTATCTGACATCAGAGAGCGGGATTAATTATTTAAAATATATCCTAGGATATAGTGTTGAATAAGTCCAACTAGTTCACTGTTTTCAATAACAAATATTCACGAGCCCGGGATGGCGGATAGCGGGCGCTCACGCTCACGCGGTCACCAAGAGATGGCTTATGGCAAGTACCTAGAATGGCATCTGAAGTGCTTGGACGGCGGCGGAAATGCGACCACCTCTTCGGAATGGGAAGCCCTGGCGTAGGCACGCGCTGGCTGGCTGAAGCTCGTCATGGAAGCGCTTTTCGACATCTGGAAACTACAGCTGCGGTCACCTCGGTGCGATACCAGTGTTTTTTTAGGAGAAGCGGAGGTTCCTGGCGCGATTTGACTTGCGTGCAACGCATGCGCGTGCACTTCTGCCCGCAGCAATGGCTTCTGTGTCATATGGGTTTGTATTAGTTCAAGTTTGAAATATGCAGTGCGCAAAAGAACCCTCAGCCCAGTCCGCAGTCAGACTTGTTCTGTAGGTTTCATCAATACGTAGTTTTGCGCTATTTATTTATATATCTCTTCAAATGAGAAGTGTAATCCAATTCAACCCAATCTGATACACCGCATTCGTGTACATGTGAGAAAAGTGAGATTTGAAGTAGTCGTCTCCTTTATGAGACATGAGCTGCTGAGCTACACAGGGTGGTTTCCAGCTGCCTGTTGTTGGCGATGCTTTGCTCTTACTTATTCGTTAATGGTGCTTCGCTTACCAGTCTTTTCAGATTTACAGGTATGGGCTCGGAGATATGCACCCAGCGGTAGTGTTTGAATAATGTGTCTGAAAGGCTGACATTACCAGAAAAGTTACGTGGTTTTACGAACCGTACTGTACCAATCCGCGAAATCGACGAGACCACACTCCATTCGCCTACACCACACCCCTCCAACTCCTTGTCATTCTAAGCATTCTGGGACGCAGGTATACGAATGATAGGGAGTGCGCCCACTTTTTTTCATTACTTCTCTGTAGTGATGTCTTCCCTTGGCCCTACAACAAAATTCTGACGTATTTCCCCAGAATATTGGGCAAATAAGTTTTCTCGTAAGCAAGAAGGGGAGACGTAAACGGGGTCCTTGGAAGACAAGGGGATGGGTCATACTAGCGCTCGCGGTTCATAATATTTTTTCAATAGAGATATCGAAAGGCGAGACTTCCGAGTGTCAGTATAACCCCTCTATGTTTGCCGCGAGTGCCTTATCAACTTATCAGTGGGTTGCGCTTTCCTTGCGACTGGGCGGGGGATCGTTACTGCAATAAAGCATAGCTTTGTACTCTTTCGACCACTACGAAGGAGCCTTGTTGGGGGTCGTTTCGCTCCCAATTAAGGCAGTGAATCCACTTGCTTTTAGCGGGAATGAGCCCTAATATACTGTAATTTTTGGTACTGACGTATTGATTGATGCATCTTGGTCAAAGTTTTGACGCATTTTTGTAAGGCCTAGCTACCTAGCTACAGTAGGCAGGCTACAGTAGCTACTTAGCTCGGGCCTGGCCCTGCCCTGTACTACGAGCTGGATGACGGATGACTCGATGACCCCTCCTGTGTGTGCTCCTTCCTGTGGCATTTCACCGACTGCAATGCAACTGCTTGGCGCGGGCATACTGACACCTCCATGATCAGATGTGGGTTCGAGGATTTGTCGTTTCAATCGCTTTCATTCCGGGAAATGCCGTATCAGCTAGCTATTTCCCAGCTAATGCTTCTGATATCGAGTTTTACCATCAGCATGATAGCATCAAAGCCGAACAAGATATGGCTGAGGTAGTGAATGCATCATCAAATCTCATGCACCTAATCAAAGTTGGCGTGAAGCAACTCTTCGGCGAAGTCTATACTGGTACGAACAACCGGACGCTGACCTGGTATGATAGACTAGGCGGGCTTGGGAATCAACTTGGAGGACTTTCGGGAGCTCTCATCCTCGGAGCTTGCACTGGCCGTAGAGTGCAGCTAGGCAACAGAAACAGGGACTCGGTATCGCGCTGGCTTTGGAAAGACTACTTTGAGGAACCTTTTCCCGATTGGATTGCGAGAAAGGATTTATTCTCGCAAGAAACCTTCACGCATCATGATGTTCCAAACAAGAAAGTAGCCGAAATCATACAGGTATTTTTATATGAAAAACAGAGACCTTACTACACTGTAGTTTGCGTGTTGAATGTAACATGATTTGACTGCGATGTATTGCAGAGCCAAGAGTTGGAGGTAAGCTCTAGTATTCATCACAGAACCATTGAAGCGACCTTAAGGGCAGATGCTCTAGCCCACGAATTCATCATGGACTGCTTGGGACGAGCAGCATTTCGAGCGAAAGATAATACTTTGAGTGCGTCAGTAAATGCAGAGAAAAACCATTCGAGTTTGTCCTCTGATAAAGGACTTACATTAGAAAGTATGCCATCGTCGAGGAGTGTTGCATCTAAAGTCCAACAGTCAGAAGTTTCAGAAGAAGCAAGAGCGGGTGCGCAAGCTGTCGAAAGATTTCCGCAGACACTCCTTAAGAGGATGCCCACGCTAGTCGATGTGTCGTGTTCAGCGCTTGGAGCCATTGTGAGTCAATAAATATTTTTTTGATACAAAGCAAATCTCATTGATTTTCTTATCATCATTTTCACGTGTCTTGCCGTTCAGCGCTGGAAACCAAAACCACTTCTGCAAGTAGAGATCAATCGCACTGTCCGCAAGTGGGGTCGGACATTTAATGCTTCTACATCGATGGCAATCCAGGTAAATATGCTGTATTCAATTGGGATTCTTGTCTAAACAAGTATTAGCCTGAACTATTTGCAATAGGTTCGGGCGTGCCTCGACTGCAAGTTTCTGATGGCTACAGCCAATGTTGTTCAAAATGTTGCCTGTGACATTGCTCTTCTTGAACGCACTGGTCGACTAAAACCTCCATTGGCAAACTATAATTCAAGTGGAAATTCAAGTATTGAATACCAATCCGTATATTTGCACAAAAATATGGGATATGTTAGAACGAACGTCTCTGTACGAGCACCGTCGATGAATACAGACATAGTCAGCGTGCCAAATGCGGGAGTTCAGCAGATGCAGCCTTTGGTCGTTAAGAATTTTGCAGCAAAAAAATCACACAAAGATGGTGCTGGTTTTCCAGAATACTCGAACACTCAGCTAATTCGTCCTCGAAAGCATCATGAAAGATTAGCTCATAGGTTGTTGATTAATCGTGATCCTGGTTTGAGTAATATTTCGTGGGCTGCTGGCAGGAATACTCATCGAATTAGCCCACCAAAACCAAAGAACTTGGCTGACGAATTTCAACGAATAAAACAGAAGGGCCAAGTTGACAAGGATACTCCATGGCAAAAATCCGAAAAAAAATATCGCAAAAAGGGCTTCGGGCAAGCAAACAAAATGTCAAAAGCTCCTCCTCGTGCGTCGGTCGGCACATCCAATAAAGTACCTCCAGCACTCCCTCGGCTCTCGTCAATATTTTTGCCTCTTCCGGTGCAGCCTCTCCCTGAGAAATTGAAGCATAATTATGTCACTACTGAGAGTGACAAAGCAGGCTTAGCAATTGTTCGCACGTTGAAGGCACTGTACCCCAACCTCAAAATCGTAAGCTCAGTTGATGATATCAGTGCGGTTACTTTCACGCATTCCGTCTATAACCGCGGCATAGAAAGTCGTCTTAAGCCAGTGAGTACGACGCGTTTTCTACTCGAAATTATATATTTACTGCTTTATTTCTTTCATACGTCTTTACTGTTCTTTCTTTAATTGCATTCAGGTTCTTGATTGGTATCTTCTTGGATTGTTCGATCATATCGCATCTTGTGGGACAACATTCAGCCAAACTGCTATTGGTAGACGTGGCATTCAGCCTTGGAGCCAAGTTAATCACATGCACTACCCTCAAAATATCAGCCAACACGTGAACTATGTGTATTCCAAGAAGTGGAAAAGCTGCCGCGTGTTTGAAAAGGCTGGGCGCCGATGGCTCATCTAAGCAACGCAAAAGAAGCACCGATTGCGCGAATCGGTCTTATTTATGACGTTTGAACGATAATTTCTGGTGATCACTTCGGTGCTATGTAGTCATAACAAAAATCTCATCGATAGTTTTGATTTGAGGGGCACCACCGTTCAGCTGGATTATTTTTTGTCGGCACTCCTTCACGGTCGTACGCATTTCATTGAACCATGACTGTGCGTTCAAAATTGCTATGCTTCATCAGTTTGGCCTCTAGTAGCTTTACCACTAGAGTAAGCTTGAATTCATCGAATCATACTATCTTGAGCGGCGCGTTGCTTCAACGAAACTAATGGGATTCCTCGTAAAGCTCACGCCTCTAGGTCACTTAGTTCAAGCTTTGCGGTGTCTTGAAAAGATGCGGCCTTCAGCGCTACTTCATCGCCTGATCTTCCGCGTCTCTTTTCAAGCCCAATAATCATTTATTCATTACAGCAGTTTATGGCATACCTATTAATATCTGCTTCATCCTGGTATATGCATGACATCGTTGGTCTCAACTTTCTGTTTGCTGCATTTCGAAGGAATATCTTAAGTTGCTGACAAGTTCGGGTATACATTGGTCATCTGGTGGGCCGAATGAGTGGAAGCAAATGCTTTACTGCTGATCTCATCTCCCTTGGCGAGGTACATCATAACAAAGTCATCTCAACACTTTCTGCTGGATAGAGTACCGCCCCGAAAACGAGATCTCCTCCTCCCTCCTCCTCGAGTGCAACCGTTGAAGGGCATGTCGAAAGTGGATACACCGGTATAACACGAGTTCAAGAGGGGCTCAGTCTCAGCCAAATCTAATTGTTTTGAATCAAATGGGCTGGTTGTTGTAGATAGAAACAATCCTTTAGCTTATACACTCCTGTACTCTTCTGTACTCTTCTGTACTTGGGGGCTTTGTGCTTTGTGTTTTGATGAATATAGTAGATAGTTTTTCTTCTTTCTTCTTTGTCATTTGGAATTTTGAATGGACCATATTACCAATAGACCCGAACTCGATGAACGGGTTACGGCGTTTGACTTGGCTCTGCCAACTCCATGAAAACCCTGGAAGTCTCTATAACCCGGAGGCAAGACGCAGGTGCTTTCTCGGAAAACTCGAACTGTTTATGCTTCAACTTCAGGAATGCGGAGTATAACGAACAACGAACGCGTTCGTTGTTGCAGCTAGCAGCTAGGCAAAATCGTGCCATCAGAGGAAGTGAAACCAGCGGAAGAGCTGCTGTGCACGAATAATCGGGGATGCTTTCTCAGCGTATATGGCTGTGCAAGTTAACGATATACAACAGCAGCAGACGACGGGGAAGAAAAAGAGGGCAGTCAATCAAGCCACTTCAAACAGGTCTAAGACCCAAGAGCAACCGTAACTGCTCCCACAGCGGCAAAGCCACCGTAAATTGCGGCCCAAATCGACATAAGCTGGGGAAGAAGCCCCGGTATAAGTACCCAAATCCGTGAGCACCTATGATTTGCCGCACGCCACTCGCGAAGCCTCCTTGGTAATTGCCCGTCATTAGGAGGGTCCTTACCTGAAAAAAGAAAGAAAGGCGATTCAGGACAATGATATGGAGGTTAAGTTTTGTGTGAAGTTGTTGGCATGCTAAAAAAGAATCACCTCGAAAAAAAAAAAAACAGTTGTTTGAGAAAAAAAAAATCCTAACCGTGTCGAAGGGTTGCGTTACGATGGCCGCGTTCACTGCTGCTGCCAGACTCGCTGTCACGTGCAGCGGCACCCCTTCCGACATCCACCCTTGGTTCTTCATCACATGTTTCGTGTGGTCGTACGTGGAGAGCTGCGCGGCCGCCAGAAAGCCTGCGCGGCACACCGTGGGTTGCCACCCGACCCACAGCGCTCTCAGTCCACCTTCCCTGTAGATGGCTGCGAACGCGGCGTGGGTTGTTGGGTAAGTGGGCGGTTGGCCAGCGTGCAGACCGGTAGTGTACAAGCCAGACGGCCCTACTAAGCCAGCTTCCTTCTGAAAGCGAATCTTCACCACGTCAGCCGGCGTCGCAATCGAAGCTCCAATGGAGCCAGCGACGCCACCGCTCATGATTTTAGGCACTAATCCTGGGTCGGCATTGTCTGCGCTAATGAAGAGGGCTTTCACCGGACTGTATAGAGAAAAACGGAGGCTCGAGTAGCTCATTTCTCGAAGCACGCTCGGTGCTAGTCCAGGAAGCCACAAGCCGCCCCAACTGCGGAAGAGCCCTTCTTCAGCTACGATTTTGAGAAGGGATTGCCGCGGGGTTTTATAGATTGCGTCGTTACCGTGCGCCGCGAGCGCTGCCTGTATCCGCACCTTGACCACTGCAATAAGATAGCATAT
>Ga0307982_1002772_pt1 | contig 14059 bp, 6 predicted proteins | sample OrgLakmetagen989_FD_201847 | JGI IMG/M metagenome (GOLD analysis project Ga0307982, IMG submission 201847) | Saline water microbial communities from Organic Lake, Antarctica - #989 | ecosystem: Environmental > Aquatic > Non-marine Saline and Alkaline > Saline | place: Antarctica: Organic Lake...
ATCGTCTTGGCGAAAATCCATAACCAAAATCGTTTGCAGAATGAAAATGACTATTTTGGCTGATTGGTCGAGATTTTCTCAGGATTTTCGATTTTCGATTTTCGACCAACCGTAAGGTCCGGCCTAAAGTCGTGCTGAGTGGACCGCTGGATCGCTCGCGCCAAATCCAGAGGAAATACCCGAAAGGTTGGAGGTTGGAGAGTGTTTAGAACACCTGTTTTTTTCCAATCCATTCAAACAGTGTTACTAACACTGTTTTTTATCTGGGTTGAAATGTTTATGCCAGCCCTGCCCTGTACTCTGTACTGTACACAATGTACACACTGTATCTGTACTCTGTAGTTGTACCTGTGTGCCTCTGTGACTGCTGTGTACTTGCCTTTCTTTGTTTTTGGGAGAGTATTAACTAGACTAGACTAGACTGTACTTACAGCCTAGCCTGGCAACTAACTTCCTGGAACTGTTCTTTAAAGTGATACGTAAAGTGACCAACGGGAGGATGGGAGGCCCCTACAAGACCCAGCGTTTTCCTGAAGAGTCAGTGGCCAGTGGCCGTAGCTTGCGCAGTATAAACTTTATTTTGACACAGGCCCCGATGGGCCGGACCTGAATTAAGTAGAATGCTAACATGCAGAAAAACAAGGCAAAGCAGCCTAGATTAAGAGAGGAACAAAAACACGAGGGGCAGCTAACCAGGTATTCTTGCTCCTTGGGGGGTGGCTTTCTTGATGTATTCAAAATCCTTATGCGAGATGCATTTATGTTTATGTGAATGGTTTCTATATAAGTTTTTGAGACACACTGACACACTCATATAGCGCAATCGCGTTATCAGTGCCAGAGGCACGACTAAAGGCGCATTAAATTTACAACATCAGCAATCAGCAATCAGGTGATTGTTTTCGCTGCTTCAATTCATTCCTTAGTTCGTTCTTGATATGCACCCTTCAAATTAGATTTCAAGAGACAACTTCACCAATGGGAACTAGAAGTTAGAAGTAGATGCACATAACGACGAGAATTAATGATCAGTGTGCCCTTTAGGATGCAGGATGCAAGAGTGGCAAATGTCGTTACTCCCGGTGCCTGTTTAGAGCTACACTCTGATTCTAGCCCACAGGTAGAATCATGATACAAAGATATGCGGTGGTTGCTTCATTGTTCGCCATATTTCTTTCACTTGTAATGGGGAATTGAAACGGGTGAGGTGCCTCTAACGCCAGCTCTGAAAACATGAGGAACCTTCACGCGAGGATTTTGATTTTGTCGGGGCGTAGTATTCCAGATGGTAGGAAGCGTAAAATTCAAGCTTGTCGAGCTGTTTGTCTGCTGTCTCAAGCGTACTGTTGCTCAATTTTTCTCCTGCTACGCATCATAAGGCTAAAAACACGGCTGCCAGAATTGCCCTGTGCAAATCAGCAGTTTTGTGGCCTCGATCGACCGCGAAGACTTTCTCGTGATAGGTTTACATGATGACCATACAGTAGGATCAGCCCATGATAGTAGTGCCCGGCTGCTACAAAGGCAATCATCTTAACTTTGAACACCAGCTTGGACGCATGATCTTCCAACCCCGGTTGTCGACAATGCCATCGATGCTTGAGATATTAGTGGGTGGCACGTACACCTGATGCCAGCATATGCGAGATTAAAGATACACTGTATTATGCATCATGCCGACCGGGCTTGACAAAGTCGTTTACGTGTCTACATTTCAGAGGAAAATATACTTTTCAGTGCACATAAAGTTATTGAAGTTGTGTGGTCAAGTGTCGCTAATCAAAACAACTTCTTCCGCATGTTCCTACCTCGTAGCCAATGTTGAATCGTGCCAGCCGTAAGATAAATATGCATTCGTAGTTGTCGCGCCCGTCAACATACATTGGGCATTTCTTTAACCAATGCGGCGGCGGTGATCCTTTCCAAGGTGCTGTCGCACACCCACGGTCAAGATACTCTTGCGTGGTGCTGAAGAGAGCGTCGGCAGCTGCTCGAGGAACAGCCCACAACACATCTTGGGCTCTTCTTTGCTTGAAGTTGGCGCTAGGCTCAATTTCTTTGGCTTGGCACTTGCAAGGAGCCCACGCAAAGAGGGTTCGCCGCAAATGTTTTCCAGTTGGCGAATCTAAGTTATCAAAGAACCCACCGTGAACATCGTGTATACCTGATAAATCTGAATTGTGCTTGGACTGCCCACTGTGAGATCCGCGGCCATTATGGGCACTCCATTTGCTGCTACTGCCGCTTAAGCCTTCACCATTGTGAATAATCTTTACCTGTTGGTCATCCACAATAAGACTTGTTGTCTGCTGAGGCCTGCCATTATTTTGATGGTAATAAAGTGAAGCGTCCTGCTAGCGCGAGAAAAATGTACTTGGTAATTTAGCGTAATTGACGGGTTTATTCATGAAGGCACATATTTCCATCAATAATACGTCAACGGAACACTCAATACTCGTATGAAAATAAGGGAGAAGAGAATCGCCAAATTAATTTGATCAAGTACCTGAACAAGCGGCGCAAAGAGTGGCCAGTGAGCGAGCCGAAAGCTACGTTTGTATGCGACATCCGGCCGAACCCTCAGAGCATAGTCGTATTGCCACCCTTGCCTCTTTTCTGTGGCCGTTACCATCGCCCAGCATTGTTTCATTTGATCAGCTTGAACGAAGCCAGGCCATGCTTTACAACCATTGATAGGGCCCGATCTTGCCTTTTCATCATCTTCGATGAAACCGTACACGGATGCCCCCAGAGACGCCAGGATTTCAGTCACCTTCTGCCTTGAGTGCTTGGTCTTGGTGCATCGAAACCCTTTCATCTCGATCGTATCGTTGAGCGAAATTGTGGCATACATATGCACGTTCGAATCTAAGCTGGTGTATAAATACTTCCGTGTAAAATTATTTAAAGGTTTTTGCAAGCTTGGCATAGTAGAAGCCACAGTGTTGTTGTGACTGAGCATACTCATCGGCAAGTCAACCAGCTGTTGCAGCGGCCGCACAATCATGTCTCTAAGATTGCCAGATATTTCTTCGAAAGATCGAACTTGCCCAGTTAAACACACTGCAATACGTTTGACTCGACTTTGTTCTATTACCGCTTCATTTATATCATCGTTAAACCTGATAACCCCTTTGCTCGTAGTCCAATTGCTCGTTGCATTGATTTTACCCCTTGATGGCGAATATAAAGCCTCCGAAGACTGGTCGGTAGTACGATTGCAGAGATACTTTGAATAGATCTTTGAGTCACTCACGCTCCCCTCCCCAAAACTTGTAGTAAGATTTGATTCGAAGCGGCTTTCACTTTCCCCATCTTTGCCTTCACAGCCGCCGCCGGTATAATTGAAGTTGCTCACATTATAGCTAGATTTGTTCCTATCTAGCATATTCCCATTGTTATCACCGATACTTTCGTCGAGCCCATAGTTCTTCGATATTGAGGCCTCTAATGAAAGCGGTGAGGGCTGTGCTGAACCAATTCCGCCTTGGGTGCCATTTATGCCATCACTAGCCTCGCGATTCCCTGATATCCATTTGGAGCTTGCATCATGAGAACTTTTTTTTTCAAAGATAGGACTACGTATTTGCTTCTCCGAACTTGAGCCCTGACAATTTGTCTTCTTCTTCCAATACTGCCATCTGCACTTTACTGCAAGATTTCGACGTGTTGCCGACGTCGCAGAGACGTCAACCTCGTATATTTTTTTGAAATGTAGTAAAGACATCAATGTCATAAGCGTCAACGCAGCAACAGCCCCGATAATTGTAAGCACCTGGCTCATTCGCATCAACGACAAAACATGCTCCGATTTTCACCTAGAGTAGGCCATGGTTCACGTTTTTACCTAAAGCACAAATTTACAGCCAACGCTGATCAAGCTCAGAAGCACGTGCAGCCATGGAAGTAATGCATGAAGATACAGTTGTCGGCAGCATTTTCGCATCATTCGTGGATGGAGGATCCGTCATAAGAAAGGTCTTTCTCATCAATAGACACCCCTGCGGGGTATTTGCCCCTACGGGGTTAATGCACTTTAATTTTTGAGACAGGCCCCGAAGGGCCGGAATTAGAAGACTAACAGGTAGAGAAGAAAAGCAAAGCAGCGCAAACTAGACCTAAGAATTTTTGGTTTGAGTCGCTGGTCGCTGCCCCCCTGTCCCTACAGTAAGCGCCAGGAATGAAAAGGGGATTAAAAAAAAATAGAAAAAAAGAGGATTCCATGTATTCCAGTAAGGGCAAGAAATATTTATGCTTTCGAAACCCTCAAGAATCTCCGAGCCCCCTTGACAGATGTAGATGTGGCGTTTTCTATATGAACTTGAACGTTGCACATAGATATAGATTTATTAGGAAGAAGAGGGCGTTCTGCCCGAGGGCAGCGATAAATTCCTGGGGCACTAATTGGTTGGAGGCATTCAATTATAGCTGGCAATTGTTCCAGGAAACCCCTTGCTGTCAGGGCCATCCATCAAAAACAAATAAATGGGCTTCCGAGCGCAGTAACTTGCCTACGAAAAGGTCCTTACCCACGAGGGAAAGTTCTTGGACGCTACAACCTCGTTGCAGCTTTTAGCGTGTCGGTCACTCTCCTTGGCGTTGATTGCGTCAACCTCAGGTGAAGGTAAAGTGCGGTCTGGTATAGCTGTTTCTTGCTCGTGCGGTGCTTCCACTTGAGCGGACTGCAGGGGCGCAGAACAGAGAAGGGCCAACAGGAGCCTTGCGTGAAGGTCGGTAATTGGTCCGCTAAACCCGTGGCCACAGAGCCGGCGGTGCGGGAAGATTTCACCCAGAGTGGCTAGGCTTCGGAAACGATCAAATACAACCACCTGCCACCAGCGTGAATGGTGCGTTATGTATGCATTTTTGGGATTCACAACAAGAATGCATTCGTACAATCACACTAATGAGCACAAATTGCAGCCTCTTTGTTCAAATTCTATCCGCATGCTAACCTGCTTTAACAAAAGGAAAACCACTAAAAAAAAATTTCTAATCTCAACTGTTGTGTCTTTCGAATACTAACTGGCGTACCCCGGGCCTGCGTTTCAGCAGCTCCTGGCGAAGGAAAGCGTCCAATGGATCGAGCTGGCTCGACGACGCGTCCGCTCGCGCCCCGCCCCAGACAACTACTAAGGTACCTCCACGGCCCACCAGCCCCGCACGAAGCCTATCGACCTGTTTTTAGGGGACATCAGACAAGCTCCCTGAGCTTAGAGATGGAGCGAAAACTGAAGCAAGGCTTTCTGTTGATAAGCTCCAACATGAAGAGGTGGGAGCAAAAAAACAAAAATTGACGAACAATGAAATGCTTCCATTGTACACGTATAGCACGTACCGAAGCGAGGAATAGCCGCCCAAACTTTCCCTTAGAGCCTGGTACGGTAGACCATCTGCCGACGTCGAAGACAATCACATCGGCTGAGATCGCGGCTGCGTGCCTGCAAACAGGACGAGAGCATGGGGCGAGCAACGACGAGGTCAAGGGCAATCAACACTTCGAAGGATGAACAAATGTCAGCAGCTTGCAGCTTTTACTCACAATACGAATGTCTTTAGTTTTTGTCGCATTCTATTAGTATATTCGTTCTTACTTGGCATAGTGAGTGTCGAGCGCAGCGCTGTCGACATAGCCTTTCGAAAGGAACGTCACTTCTACGCCCCAACCGGAAATGGCTTCTCCTCCGCTACGATCGCTGGCCTGACTATCAGGGATAGCCTCCGTCTCGGACAAGAAACGCTGATAAGTATTACTGCTCGTAGTACTCATGCTCCCGGTGCTATTAGTGTGAGGCAATGCGGCACCTGCTAGATGGTGGCGTCGGTGAGAGCGGCGGCTGCGGTCCGAATCGGTTTTGCTTGAGAGTCCTCTGCTTCGCCAAGTGTAATTACCAGGCCAGCCACACCTGTTTTAGTCGAAAAAAAAGAAAGGGGGGGGGGTCAAAGAAATCAAATCATGACACAACTTGCTCAAACTTATTAAGTAAACTAATTCGAAGCATCACGTCATAGCCCAGAAGCTACCAATTTCTTTACCGGTGGAAGTCAATCCCGGCGCCGGTGCCACCAAACTTGCAGTAAGCTTCTTTGGACAACGACACGCCTCCGTGAAAGTGGCGAGGCCGGTCTTTTGCTTTGCCCCGAGACGGCTGCGGAAAGTTCGCATGGTGCATAAGTGTATAAAAACATTGAAGATAGAAAAAGAAAGAAAGAGACTTTGAAGTAAGTGTACACATGTGTGAGTAGTGCGTAGAGTGAAATTAAGACCTGGGTGAGAACACCCACCCACCTGGATAACTTCAATGACGTTCAAGAAGAGCTGCCGTGCCCAGGAATCCCCAATGAACATCAGCCGCCGCCCGCCTAAGCACGACAACAGGGCTGCTTCACCGCCACCACTATCTCCAGAGGGGCTACCACTACTGCTGCTGCTGCTACTGCCTCTGGTAGCAGGAGCTTCACCAGTTGACGGCGCCGTCTGCAAGGGTTTGAGCACTGAGGCAGCGCGTGACTCCAGCGGGCGGTAACCCAAGAGAGCACTGGACCCGCCGCCGCCGCACACGTAAGCTTGCCACCCAATCCCGCTGGGGTCCCACTTGGGCCGCACCTGCAACAAGTCGTCGCCGCTGCGGCACCAGTCCGTGTGCACATGAGTGAAGGCACCGCAGGTTAAGCCATCGCTCAGCGCTTGGGATGGCCGCGGCAGAGGAGTTTTCGCCCAAGTGGCCACCACAACACCTCCAACTCTTCGTTGAACAATATCGATGCTTCCCCCGCCGATTCCGATAGATATGTTGTATTTTAAAACGTCTACCAAGGCTCCTGAGGGCATTTCCCCATCATTACTATGGCCATTGCTGTCAAGCATATGGCCGCTATGTCTGTCTCCACTGCTACTAACTACATTGCCATGCGGGCAAACCATTTTCTTCTTGCGGTTGTCCCATCTTCGAGATGCACCTTCAGGGCACTTTCTACTAAAAGCTGACACCAAGGTACTACTTGGCAGTTCAGAAGAAACCGTTCCGACTTCCTCTGCAGCGATGGCTGCAAGGTCACGATCAATGCTAGCTGCTTTTGTTGTCGACTCTGGAGCAAGTGCCGATTCTAACAAATTCTGAGCAACGTTCTCGGGTGATTCGGTATCCGCACTTAGGGGCCAAGCAATGTTGTCTTCTCGAATGACTGCATCGCTCGTGCTACTATCAATGACCTCAGTGTCACCGCCGGAGTCCCGTGTGCTACTGCTGCCGTCGTGAATACCGTACAAAAGGGACGTTTCGTTGGTTTCATTGGATGCCAGGGTATGATTCGACTCATTTTTTGGCAGCGGAACAAACTGGGAAAAGTCTAGAAGATGGCTGTAGGAAGGAAAGGTTACGCTGTTGAACTTCTTTCGCAATTGCTCGTCATGTTTTGCGTACAGCCGCTTATAGACTTCACTGCCCCTCGGCGGTGACACGCCGCCGTTCATCCTCTTTGCCGCGACCCACAGCCCTGCTGTGTCGGAGGCGAGCTTTTCATGGGCGTCATCTTTAAACAACTGGCGCCTGCTTGAGTCTGTTATTATGCTACCGTTTAAGTGTCTATTGGCACCAATATTGTAATATTCATCGCTCAGGCGTCTTCTCCAGCCACCACCAAAGCCAGCTTGTTCGCCAGGGACTAAATCAACAGGTGGACCTGAGTTCTTAGTTTCGCCTTGCCCACCATCGCTTGCCGCTCCTGAAGCTTCCTCAGCTGTTCTTGCGCCATTGCCAGTTTTCGAGGACGCTCGTTCATAAGTTGTGATTTTCTCGCGAGCGCGCTTCGAATCGTGGTGTGCGCCGACTGCGACTTTGGAGGTCAATTTTTCCCCTGTGGGGTCACACACCATTCGCTTGTGCTGCGGAGACCACACCTGTAGGACATAAAGAGTATGCACATAATAAACAAGAAAATGTGCAAACAAAATGAGAATGCGGTCAATTAAATCAGTTCTCGAATAACGCATCCCGCGCACCTTGGCCACAAGGCACTTGGTTGGACCGCTGCTGCTGCTGCTGCTTTTGCCGCCGTCTCCTCCTGTGTCGAGAACGCCCTGGGCAGGCGACGCAGCTGCTGCGCTTTGAAGCGCAGCTAACGAGGTTGTCAACGCGGAGACCGACGCTTTGAGCCAACCAACGTCGTTTGGGGTTAAAGAGCCCTCTGCAGCAGCTGCTGCGTTGGGTTTCGCCCCTGCAGTGTTCGCCTCTGCCTCCGCTGCTGCAGCAGCTGCTTCAACGTCTTTGGCGGGTGCCAATAGGTCGGCTTTGGGGGTGAAAGACGCGGCAAGAGCTTCTTCGGCACTGTAAAACATGGACTCGGGCGGCTTGTAAGCGGGGGGCAGCGGTTGGGACGTCGCACCGGTGGCATGGTTCTCGGTGGGCATCAAACCGAGCTCCATAGCCGCTTGAAGTCGCGCTAATTCGATTCGGCTCGACGGCTGCGACCCGGATTGAGCCATACCGCTATTTTTGCTGCCACTGTGACTGTTAGGGCCGCTGTTATTTTTACTACTCCTACCATGTGAGACACTGCCACTGCTACCTCCTCCGCCGCTGCTGCCTCCGTTGCTACTGCTCTTGGCAGCAGCGCTGCTCGTGCCAGGGCCGCCGTACGCAGGGCTCAATGCGTCGTTTGCGTCCATGCCGTAGTCCGGAATGCCACGAAACGGTGTCTTGTGCAGCGCGTTCGCAGCTGCTTCGGCCGCTGCGGCTTCTGCAGCGGCTTTCTTCTCGGCAGCAGCTGCATCGGCTGCCATGGTGGCCGCAGTGGCGGCGGCTGCTTCCGCGGCAACTGCAGCCACTGAGCCCGGTTGAAGAGCGTAGAACCAAGGCTCGGGAAAATGCACTGGCACGTGGTACACCTAAAAAGTCGCGAGAAAGTTTTAAAGTGAGCACTACTGTGTTTAGTACTTGATACTAACATCGCAAAATTGAAGGAACAGTAATTTAGATTTTGCTCAGGATCTTAAAGTTGATCTAAGTATCTATGATTATATTCCTGACGTTGTTTTTTGGAGGTTCTCCATTCACGCCAGCAAGGTGAAAATTGGCACTTCCTAGGAGCGATGCGCGTTCCTTCTCAAATGCCTGGAGACATTAGAAAGAAAATGAATTTGCAAGAAAATGTTTACTGGCTTATGCATTACACAATAGAATCGCAAATGGTAGACATCCTGACAACGCCAAAGCATGCATAAAATATCGCTCCAGTTGCAATCGTTATGTACTACTATTCTGTATTACCTTGTACTTGGCTTCCCATTCCGCTGGCGAGCCGGGATTGGCCTGCGCTTTCAGCTCGGCTGCTTCGTCCGCTGCTTCTCGCTGAGCTTCTTGCTTGTCCCGAGCTGCGGCTTGAGCGGCTAGCGCAGCGGCAGCTTTCTTTTGAGCGGCTTTCGTGAGCGGCGTGTCCGCCTTAAGACAGAAATATAGAAAATGAGTACAACAGAGTACGAAAGCAGAAATAGAAACGATTCAAACAAGGGGAAACATCCAAAATGATTTCATGACAGGTTTGAAGATTAATTGAACACATACCTTGACGCAAACAGTCGCACTTTTCCGCATGTCCCAATGGCATCGCTGTTTTTCGCCGTTTGGCCCATAAATCTTTGCCAAGCGACGTCCATGATGCGACAAATGCTTACGGAGCGTAGAATGGAAGTGTGGCGTGAGACTTGTGTTCTTTGCACCTTTCGACTCGTCTTTTTTAACCGACGGGTCAAACAAACGGCGGTGAAGCCCAAACGAAGGAGCATGATGCTCGCCGCCCTGTCGTCTGCTGCTACTCCGGGTCTCCTTATTTCTACCACCGGTCACTGCCATAGACGATGTCCTGCTGCTACCACTGCTGCTGCCAGGGAACAAATAGGACATGGCGGCTTCGAGTGATGACCCTGATACAACACGGGGTGCCCCCGCATTCCTTTGTGTTCCTCCTCCTCCGCTTGAGTCAACCTGCACAGCTGAAGTGCCCTTGTTGGCGGTCGCAGCAGCTGCAGCCATGAAGGGCGAATTGGAATGGTCTGAACCTGCGCCGATGTCGCGCCCTTTGTCGTCGCCCGTGTCGTCGTCTGATGCATCGCTTTCCTCGACCGCGCCGTCTCGTGACCCTCCGTGAGGTTGTTGAGAAGCAACTCCCCCATGAGGGCGATTGCTCGGGTAACCTGGCAAGTGCGAACCCCAATTCGGAGGCAACGATTTTCCGGGCGGTGGTAAACTTTTGTCGAAGCCAAAGTCCGATATATCCGCTCGGTGTTTCGGTTGATACTCGTTGCTCAGCGGTGAAGCTTTGTAGCCCTTGTTGGAGCTTCCATGGCCGTTAGGTTGCCCAAACTTGGTGCACCAACTCGGCCGCAAGATCTTCCAGCCGCCGTCGTCTATAGTGGTAGTACTGCTTGTGGGTGGGAAGTAGACCTTTCGAAACAGATAACACAGAATTGCAGCAATAGAATGCCAACATATCAAAACAGCTTTAATAGCACTACGCGCGAGCTACATACACGTCGATGACTGTGGTATATACAGTAGTCGATGAATAGTTCCTACCTCGTAGCCAATGTTGAATCGTGCCAGCCTCAAGATAAACATGCATTCGTAGTGGTCTCGCCCGTCGACGTGCATTTGGCATGCCTTAAGCCAACGCGGTGGTGGAGTTTCTCGCCAAGGTGCCGCTGCGCACCCGCGGTCGAGGTACTCTTGCGTGGTGCTGAATAAGGCGTCGGCAGCTGCTCGAGGAACAGCCCACAACACATCTTGAGCCCGCTTCAGCTTCCTGGCCAGTTTGCCGCCCGACTCAAACCCTTTGGCTTGGCACTTGCACGGAGCCCACGCAAAGAGGGTTCGCCGTGGGATCCCTCCAGTCGACGGATCTAACTCGTCGAGGTACCCAAGCCCATCGCCGAACCCAGTTCCCATCCCCTGCAAACCAGAGGCATTGGCCATATGCTTGGACCGCACGCCATGCGATCCGTGGACACCACGGTTACCGTTTATGCCGTTATTGAAGCTGTCCCCGCTATGGGTGTAACCTGACTGCTCCTCACCTAGTAAAAGATTCGCCACTTTGGACGTCCCGCCATGCAGTTGTTGGTAGTGCCACAAGGCACTCTGACAAAGTGCAGTTTAAAGAAGAGGCAATAATTCACAAATTCACATAATTTCATTTTCAACAAAGGACATAACCAAATGATTGAGATAAGACAATCAATTGAAGTCGAATAAAAATACCACTGCTACCTGAACAAGCGGCGCAAAGAGTGGCCAATGAGCGAGCCGAAAACTGCGTTTATATGCGACATCTGGCCGAACTCTCAGAGCATAGTCGTATTGCCACCCTTGCCTCTTTTCTGTGGCCGTCGCCATCGACCAGCATTGTTTCATTTGGTCAGCTTGAACGAAGCCAGGCCATGCTTTACAACCATTGATAGGGCCTGATCTCGACTTTTCGTCGTCTTCAATGAAGCCGTATACAGGTGCCTCCAGAGACGCCAGGATTTCAGTCACCTTTTGCCGGGAGTGCTTGGTTTTGGTGCATCGAAATCCTTTCCCTTCAAGGGAATCTTTGAGCACCAGTGTGGCATAGAAGTGCACATTCGAGGCTGACACGTCAGATGGTTGAGATGCATCATCACCGTAGGAATTTGAACTACGTAGCTTCCTATGATTTGACGTATCGTTTCTGAGCATTCTCATATTTGATGGAACTCCCGGCTTGCGATGATGAGGAATATCTGGCAAGTCTACGAGCTGTTGCAGCGGCCGCACAATCATGTCACGCAAATTGACTGCTACCTCTTCGAAAGACCGCACCTGTCCAGTTAAACACACTGCTACGCGTTTCACTCGACTTCGCTCTGCTTCTGCGGCGCGATGGCCGCTGGTCCATTCACTCAACGACTCAGTAATCAACAGTTGAAAGCGCCTGCGGTGTGAGGCCTTACTAACGCCTGCGGCAATCAAAGTGGCCTCCGTAGTGTACATGGGATGATCGTTAAAGTCGTCTAAACTTCCAAGCCCTTGCGCAAAGAGCCCATCAGCTGCATATTGCAGCGAGGCTGTTGCAAGAAAAGCGCGCACGCGCGCCCGATCACGTCCTTCGAAAGCGGCCAGCGAAGGTCGAAACGATGTGCTGCTACTGCCTTTGCTTTTCGAGCCATCACTACTGAACGACACCTTTTCTTTGGTGTTGGCGTTTGAAGTGCCGACATTTCTTCCATTGGTTGACGAAGACGACATGACTGGCGCTACGTTGGAGGCTCGACTTTGGAAAGTCTTTGATTGAATCCAGGTGTCGCGGCCGCTTTCGCTGTAGCCACCGACTGCACTATTTGCAGGTGAATTAACGATTGAAGAAGTATCACTTACTCCATTTGCGCCAGTTCTGTCAGTGCCGACCTGATCATCGCGTATATGGTTGTCCCATCGAGAAGTCTCAACTGGCACAGGCGCTGGCTCTGCCGTCCAAGTTCTTTCTCGACTGCTGCTGTGACCAACATCACCACTACCACGACTACTGCCTTTCGCTCCATTATTTCTAGCATGACTGGCTTTGCCTTCATATTTGGCGCCAATAGGCTGGCCATCCGAATCTACCTCCTTACATATCGTTTTCCTGTTCCAAGATTGCCATTCGCAATCTACGGCTAGTCGACGATGTTGACCTACGGCCGCAATCCTACCGTACGCGTTGAGCCTAAGCAATCCCATCCACACTACCAAGAGCACACCCCCAATCGTGCCGAGCGTTCTAAGTATTCTTTTCATTTTACACCCGCTGACCTTGTACCTAGCAGGCTGCAGATCTGTAGTCAGTCAGTAAGGTACAAAAATTTGATACGAGTACTCTCGCAGCCCACATATAGAATACAACTGCCTATCTAAGTAGCTAGCTCTAGCTGAAGTCACGTGAGGTCGGACAGTGGGGAACATGGGAAATCGCATCCATATATGTATATGGGAATCTCACGATACTACGGATAAGACGACGTTGTTGGTTGCTAGGCCACATTATTACCAAGAACTCCCATATTGCATCATCGTATGATCTTACATACATGAGCATGATGCATTTTGTCATTTTGTAAATTCTGAGAATTCTCAGAATGTATTACCCAGGATGGCTGCAGATTTTGGGACTAAAATTATTAACAAAATTAAAACGGTCATCAAGACGAGCTTACGAATTATTGAGTGTTGTTGTAGATTGGTCGCATGTATTGAAAAGATGCAGTAAACGATGCTGTCTGTCAGATGTAGTAACGCGTTCAAGTCATATTGATTCGATCTGGCGATTGCACCGTTGGACGTGATGAACAATTTGACGAGGGCTTTGAAACGAACAAGCTGGATTTCGGAGACAGTGACGACAAGAAAAAGACATGGCAGGCCTTAAGGAAAACAAGAATGGATCATGCTTAACAGTCGCGTTATATGTGATTTGATCGCACACGTTTTGCGTGTGAACTGCGCACCACCACGTATTGCGTATGCATTGACAAATGTTGATAATCCACAGAATTGCGTACGTCCAGACTACTTAAAGCTATTCACGAAAAGTTGCGGTGTAAGTGGTCCATTATTGGTTCGCATGGATTCTATTAGTATTCTCCAAAGCTCTGTGTAACGGCTGGATCTATACCTCAATGTAGAGAGTACGTACCATCGGTACAATGTTGCGTTTCGTTACATTCAGTGCAGGCACACTGCTGGGAAGGCGCACGATTAGACTCCGGAGTTCCAGAGCGCCTCAAGATGAGGCTGACACAAATTGGTGCCTGCTCAAAGAGACACATTTTATTAGATTGCATGGTAACACCCAGATTGGTTCGTTGTGTTTCTTGAATCACAATCGAGGTAGTGCATGCGCCACACGGTCGCACTTTTGCGGGACATCTCACGTGGGTCATTAATTGTCGAAACAGCAACCAAAGTCTTCCGTGATGCATGGCATGCGAATCAGACGTATATGTGCTCTTCTGGTATTGAAAATGTTCCTGTAGATGCTTGGATGCTTGAGCAGCGTTATTCGATGT